>Ga0209808_1001306_pt1 | contig 12856 bp, 7 predicted proteins | sample GraSoiAngelo_157_FD_186171 | JGI IMG/M metagenome (GOLD analysis project Ga0209808, IMG submission 186171) | Grasslands soil microbial communities from the Angelo Coastal Reserve, California, USA - 14_1009_16_20cm (SPAdes) (version 2) | ecosystem: Environmental > Terrestrial > Soil > Grasslands ...
CACCCAGACGGTGACCTAGCTAGTTTCGCGGGGAACGGCCGCCCCGGGAACGGGTCGCCCGGCGCGGCACGGCGCAAGCGGCGTGGGTCGCCTGAGATCGCCGGTGACCCCCCGAGCCGCAACGGAATTCTCCCCGCTCAGGGCGCGGCGGCCGCCGCGCTCGTGGTGCGCCGATTCGTCACGTCCGCCACGGGCGCCCCCGCGGCCGCGAGCCGCGCGGCGACCTCCTCCGGCGTGAGCCCGCTCTCGGCGAGCCCGCTCAGGTAGGGCAGCACCGGCCGCTCGAAGGTCTGCATGCGCGCGAGCTTGCGCCAGAAGACGGCGAGCCCGACGTCGTGGCGCGCGCCCGGCTCCATCAGATCGACGAGCCAGCCGCCGCTGGACGCGTTGGCGAAGCCGAAGAACGAGTCGAGCGAGCGCGGGACCGTGAAGTCGAGGCGGGTCGAGTCGTCGCTCGCGACCGGGCCGGCGCCCGCGAAGGCCGCGACCTCGCCGCCGGCGAGGACGAAGTGCGCGAGGAAGGCGAACGGGTCGGGCACGCCGATCTCGGCGAGGTCGCCCCGTACGCGGGGCTCGGCGAAGCGCCGGGCGAGCAGCGCCAGGTCCGGCCCGTGCGGGCCGACACTCCCGTTGATGACCCACGAGTAGCGCAGCGGCCCGCGCCACACGCTCACCTGCGGGAAGACCGACGCCACCGTGCGCACCAGGAGGCGGAGGTCGGCCTCCGGCGTCATCACCACGTTCACCCAGATGCTGAACAGGCCCCCGGGCGCCAGGCGGTCGCGCGCGAGCGCGTAGAACTCGCGCGTGTAGAGGTTCACCACGCCGGCCGTGTGCAGCTCGGGCGGGTCGAGGCGGATCACGTCCCAGCGCTCGTGGCTCGCGAGCAGGAAGTTCCGGCCGTCGGCGATGGTGAGCCGCACGCGCGGGTCGGCCAGCACGTCGTGGTTGGTGTCGCGGAAGAAGCCGGCCGCGTCCACCACGCCGGGGGAGAGCTCGACCGCGTCCACTCGCTCGATCGGGTGCGCCGCCACCGCGGCCAGGCTGTTACCCACCCCGAAGCAGATGTTGAGGACGCGCCGGGCCGCGGGGTGGAGGAGGAGCGGGATGTGCGCGTACATGCGGTCGTCGCGCACCGTCATGGTGCCCGCCGTGCCCCGCCCGTCGCCGAAGCGGAGCATGCGCTCGCCGCGCGCGTCCCGGGTGACCATCACCGTGTCGGTCGCCTCCTCGCGGTAGAAGAGGAGCGGGCCGAAGCGGCGCGCGAAGCCGTCCGCGAAGAGGCTCGGCGGCACGAGGGCGAGCGCGGCCGCGCCCGCCGCCGCCGCAAGCGCCGCGGTCACCGCGCCCGCGCGACGCCCCTCGGCGACGGCGAGGAAGGCGCCCACCGCCAGGTTCATCAGGACCAGGGTGAGAAACGCGTCGCGCATGCCGAGCAGAGGCAGGAGCCCGAATCCCGCCACGACGGCGCCCAGGATCGAGCCCACGGTGTTCCACACGTAGGCCGCGCCGAGCCGCCTGCCGAGCCCATCGAGCCCGTCCACCACCAGGCGCGCCACGAGGGGAAAGGTGGCGCCCAGGAGGAGCGTGGTCGGGAGGAGCGCGGCCCCGGCCTCGCCGAAGACGAGTGCGACGACACGGGGCCAGGAACCGAGTCCGCCCATCGCCGCCGCGGCCGCCGGCACCAGGCGATCGTAGCGCGCGTAGAGGGCGAGCCCGCCGACGACGCTCGCACCGGTCAGGATCTCCACCGCGCCGAGGGCGAGGAGCGGGCGGCGGAGCCGATCGGTCACGGCGCCGAGCGCCGCGCTCCCGAGCGCGAGCCCGAGGAGGAAGACGGCCAGCATGGCGCTGTAGGCGTAGGTCGAGTTGTGCGTGTAGTGGACGAGGGCGCGCGTCCACAGGACCTCGTAGCCGAGCGCCGTGAAGCCCGAGAGCCCGAAGGCAAGCATCACGAGCCGCGCGGGCGCGGGCGCCGCCACCGCGCGCGCCGCTGTCCGCGCCGCCGTCGTGCGCCGGCCGAGCCCGAACGCGACGACACCGACCGCCACGTTCACCGCCGCCGCCGCGACGCTAGTCGCCGCGAGCCCGAGGCGCGGCACGAGCACGAAGCCCGCCGCGACGCAGCCGAGGACCGCACCCAGGGTGTTGGCCGCGTAGAGCGCGCCTGCCCCCCGGCCGACGCCGTCGGCGCGCGCGATCGCGGCCCGGGCGATGAGCGGCAGCGTCGCCCCCATGAGCGTGCACGGCACCAGCAGGACCCCTGCCGCGAGGCCGAAGCGCGCCGCCCCGAAGGCGAGCGCGCTCCCGCCGAGGCGGTCGTGCAGCCAGACGTACACGGGGGGCAGGCGGAAGAGGACGGCCGGCGTGGCGGCGCCGGTCGCGGCGAGGCCGAGCTCGACCAGCGCGTAGGCGGCGAGGGGGCGGCCCACGCGATCGGCGACGCGCCCGCCCCACGCCGCGCCGAGCGCGAGCCCGGCCATGAACGCGGCCAGCACGGTGGTGACCGCGTGCACCGTGACCGAGAGGGTGAGCGTGAGGAGCCGCATCCACACCACCTCGTAGACGAGCCCGCAGGCGCCCGAGGCGAAGAAGAGCAGGAGGAGCGGCGGCACGCGCCGTGGCTAGCACACGCCCCCCGCGCGCGCACGTTTCGTTGCGACCCCGGGGGCGCGCTGTTAGGAGGCGGTGCGATGCGGGACGGCCGCGAAGCGCTCTCGACCCTCGGTGTCGCCCTCGCGGCCGTCGCCATCCAGCTCCCGATCTACGACCGCCACCTCGCCCTCCTCGACGAGGGCTACCTGCTGGCCCTCGCCGAGGAGATCGCGCGCGGGAAGCTCCTCTACCGCGACGTGTACGTCGACAATCCGTTCCCGGGCGCCTTCTACCTGGTCAGCGCGTGGTTACGCGTGGCGGGGACGTCGATCTGGGCCTCGCGTCTCCTCGCGGTGGGCGCGTTCGCCGTGTTCACGACCCTCCTCTTCCGCGCCGCGCGCGCCGTCATGCCGCGCGCCTGGGCGCTCGGCTTCGCAGGGCTCCTCCTCTGCTACCGCATCTGGGCCTTCCCGCACTGGCAGATCGTGAGCTACTCCTCGCTCTCGGCGACGTTCCTCGCAGGGGCGGTCGTGCTCGTGCTCGGCGCCCACGCCCTCGGCGCGGGCGCGTGCGTCGGCGCGGCCGTCCTCTGCAAGCAGGACTACGGCCTCGGCGTGGGCGCGGCGCTCGGCCTGGCCATCCTGCTCGCGCCCGAGCGCACGGGCAAGGTCCGCCGCGCGCTCGCGTTCGCGGGGAGCGCCGCGCTCGTGGTGGCGCCGGCGCTCCTCTCCTTCGCGGCCCACGGCGCGCTCCGCCCCTTCTTCGACCAGACGGTCGTCCGCCCCCTCCGCGCCGCGGCGACGTCCCGCTACCTCGGCCTGCCGCCGCTCCTGCCCCTCCTCCACCAGGACGCCGCGCTCCGCGCCGGGATCGGGAGCTACTTCCCGGCCGTCCTGCTCACGCTCGCCGAGCGCTGGAGCGCGATCCACTCGGGCTGGCTCTACCGCGAGACGGCGGTGTGGGACGTCGTGCTGAAGCTCCTCTTCTACGCTCCCTTCCTCGTGTGGGCCGCAGCGGCGCTCCGCTGGGCGCGCGGCGGGCTCCGCGACCGCCACCTCGTCCTCCTCGCCTACGCGGGCGGCTTCCTCCTCGCGTTCAACCGGCCGCGTGACTGGGTCCACCTGATGATGGTCTACCCGCCCGTGCTGCTCGTCGGCACGACGCTGCTCGCCGCGGCGCCGGGGCGTGCGGCGCGTGTGCTGCCGAGCGCCGCGCTCGGCCTGCTCGCGCTCCTATCGGCGGAGCTCGGCCGCGAGCTTCGCCACGCGTTCGACTGGCCGCTCGCGAGCCCGCGCGCGGGCGTGCTCGCCGACGCGCACAACGGTCCCCTCCTCGACGAGCTTCTCGCCTACATCGACGCGCACGCCCCGCCGGGCGCCCCCGTGCCCGTCTACCCGCTCCAGCCCATGCTCGAGTTCCTCGCCGGGCGCGAGGGCGCGGGCGGCGTTCACGTGATCTGGCCCGGGCAGGACCCCGCGCGCCACGAGCGCATCATCGCCGACCTGGAGGCGCGCGACGTCCGGCTCGTGATCTACAGCTTCTCGCACTACGCCAGCCTCGGGAGCTTCCGCGAGAACGCGCCCCGGCTGTTCGAGTATCTCGCGCGCCACTACGCGATCGAGCGCGTGTTTGCGCACGAGCCGTTCGGGCCGCTCTGGTGCGCGCTCGGCCGCCGGCCGCAGGGGCCGCCGCCAGGCACGGCGCTTCCCGGGAGCGACGGGCTGGTGCCGGCGCTCTGGTCGTTCACGCCCGTGCTGGCCGAGCGCGTCGGCACGCCGGACGCGCCGGTGGTGGCGCGCCTTCCCCTCGACGTGCCGCCGGAGCAGCCGCGGCTCGACTTCGCCTACGGCATCGATCCCGAGCGCTGGCTCGAGGCGCCGAGCGGACCGTTCACGTTCACCGTGACGGTGGACGGCGCGCTCGTCTTCCGCGCCAGCGTGGACCCGCAGCGCCGGCTCGAGGACCGCGCCTGGAGGCCCGCGTCGATCGACCTCGCCGCGCACGCCGGGCAGCGGGTCACGCTCGCCTTCGCGATCGCGGCCGCGAGCGCGCCGCCGCGCCCCGACGACCTCGCCGGCTGGGCCGAGCCGCGCCTCAGCGCTTCGGCGGGTAGACCTCCTCCCACGGCCGCGCCCGCACCGTCGCCGTGACGAGACCCGTGCCGCCCGGCTGCTCCGCGAACCAGCCCACACCGTCCTGGAGGAGCCCGATCTCGAGCGTGTAGCTTCCCGGCCGCGGCGTCATCGAGCCGACCCGGGCCTCGACCGACTCGCCCGGGGCGAGATCGCGCGCGAGGAGCCCCGGCTCGCCCGCGAGGGCGACCGCGCCGGCCGCGTCGCGCCAGCGCGCCTGCAGGACGACGCGCCCGCGCGCGCGCGCCGTGAGGCCGGGCCAGGGCGCGGAGCCCGTGTTGCTCACCGTCACCGCGAACCACCCGTGCAGGCCGGAGACCACGGCGTCGGGGAGGCGGGCGCGGAGCTCGCCGCGGAAGTCGGCGAGCGGCGCACGCGACACGCCGCGGAGCGTGGGGCCATCGGGGCCCGGGTCGGGCTCCACGAGCTCGCGTCGCAGCGCGGGCTCGAGCCCGCCGCAGCGGCGGTCGACCCGGTAGATGACGTCGTCGCCGAAGGTCGCGGCCCGCGCGAGGCCGGCGCCGCCGCCCTCCCACGCCGCGCGCTCGGCCGGCAGAAGGCCCGCCTGGTGGACCACCAGCCAGCGCAGCGCGACCAGCGCGCAGAGGTCGGCGAGGGCCGTCGGGTCGGGGAGCCGCTGCGCGAGCGTCGCGAGGAGCGGGTAGCTCGGCGGCGTGTAGCCCGTGTAGCCGTTCAGCAGCGGGTTCCAGTGGAGCGTCGAGGCCACCATGTAGCGGCCAGTCGCGAGCAGCTGCTCGCCGTCCATCGCCGAGAGGAAGACCGGGAGCTCGAGCGTCGGGCCGTGTTCGCCGTGCTCCGCGAGCCAGCGATACGCGGCGACGTCGCTGCCTTCGAGCAGCACGGGCGCGAGCGGCACCGGGCGCGCGTCGGCATGGATCACCAGGGCCGCTGCGGCCAGGGGGAGGCCGCGTGCCCAGCGACGCCCTCCGGTGATTGCCGCAGCGCCCATGCCCGCGAGCACCGCGAGCGAGAGGAGCGGCAGCACGAGGAAACGGATCGGGGCGCGCATGCCCGCGAAGCCCGGGACGACGCGCGCCGCGAGCGCGTAGAGCCCGGGGAGGTCCGTGCCGGGCACGAGCGGCGCCGCCGGCCCGAGCGCCAGCGCGAAGCCGACGACGGCGACCAGGCAGAGACCCGCGCGCAGGTGCCACGGCACGCGCCGCGCGCCGAGCGCACCGAGAAGCCCGAGCGCGACGACCGGCCAGGTGAGCGCGTCGCCGAGGCGGGCGAGCGTCGGCGCGAGGCCCTCGGCGAGCACGGCGCCGTACTCCGGCAGGATGCCCGCCGAGCGCGCCCGCAGGTACGGGATGCCGACCGGCACCAGGACCAGCGCGCCCGCCGCGAGCGCCGCCGCCACGGCGAGACCGCTCCGCCGGTGGCGGAGCGCCTCCCACCACAACGCCGGCGCCATCGCCGCGACGAGCGCGAGCAGCTCGTAGCTCACGTACATGCCCGCCAGGCACTGGAGCGCCACGGCCAGCGCGAGCAGCGCGAGCGTCCGCGGCCGCGGCGCGCCCGCCGCGCGCCAGGCGAGCAGCAGCACGAGCGGGAAGAGGTGCACCGCGGTCGCGTGCAGGCGAGCCCAGCCGTGGATGTTCATGGGCGAGAAGGTGAACGCCGCCGCGGCGAGGAACGCGGCCGGCCCGTCCCCCGTCCAGTGCCGGACGAGCGCGAAGGTGACGACTGCCGTGACGAGCACCGTGATCAGGACCGTCACGTTGTAGGTGAGGACGGCGTTCCCGCTCGCGAGGAAGACGGGCGCCGCCACGGGCGCGAGGCCGAGCAGGTGCTCCGAGGAGGCGAGCGCGTCGGGCGCGGGGTAGAGGATGTTCCCCTGGAAGAGCGCCGCCGGCGCGGTGGCGAGCGCGTGCGCGTCCCAGGCCAGGATCCAGAGGAGCAGGTCGAGGTCGACCCGCCCCCAGAGACCGGCCGGGGACAGCCGCACGGGATCGACGACGTGCGTCGCGAGCGCGCGCGGCAGCGGCCAGGCGCTCCACCCGACCGCCGCCGCGAGGGCGAGCGCAGCCCATGCGCGCCCGCGCATCACCGGAGCGCGTAGATGCGCACCCGCGGCCCCGGCCGCTCGACCGCGCCGAAGCCGTGGAACGGGATGTAGTAGGCATCCGCCGGCTCGAAGACGGCGCCCGCGCCGTCGCCGACGAAGGGGTTGAAGTCTTTGAGGAGGCGGACGTGGTCCGCGAGCCCCTCCATCACCTCCGGGTCGACGTGCGAGAAGGGCAGCGGATGATCGTGGGTCAGCACGTAGCCGATGCCCGCGGCCGCGAGCGCGCCGGGCTCGGGCACGGCGTGGCGCGCCTCGATGCCGGGCGGCATCTGCGGCACGCCGTACACCCAGAGGCGCGTGCCGACGATCTCGACCTGCGCGCCGCGCGGCAGGTGCTCGCCCATCCAGCGCGTGGCGAGCACGCGCGTGTCGGTGCGCGACGCGATCCGGTCGTGCGCCACGGCGCTCGCCAGCGGCTCGGCCACGAGGACGAGCGCCGCGGCGAGGAGCACCAGCGGCCGGCGCGCGAGCACCCTGCCCAGGAGCCCGCCCTCGAGGAGCGCCAGCACGGGCAGGAGCGGCGTCATGTAGCGCGCCTGGTTGACGGGCGAGATGCCCACCACGGCGTAGTAGGCGACGGCGAAGACGGCGGCCAGGACGAGCAGCCGGCGCCGGCTCGCGGCGCCCCACACGACCGCGACCGGCGCGAGCAGCGTCGGCACGAGCCCCGCCCCGTAGCGCAGCGAGAAGCAGGCGTGGTACGCGAACCCGCCCCACCAGGGGTGATCGGGCGGCGAGATGGCGCCCGGCACGCCGTGCGGCACGAGCGTCGAGAGCAGCAGCGCGAGGCCCTCCCGGTTGCGCGGGTTCAGGAGGAGGGACGGCGAGCTCGCGAGGAAGACCGCCGCGGCGACCGCCCCGACCACGGCCGCCGGCGCGGGCACGAGCCGCCGCCAGCCGCGCGCCGGGCTCCCCAGCGCCGCGGCGACGTACCCCGGGACGAGGAGGATCACGGCCGGGTACTTGACCGCCAGCGTGAGCCCGACGGCGAGGCCGGCGACGGCCGCGCGCCGGAGGGTCGTGCCACGCGCGAGCGGCACCATCGCCCAGAGCGAGACGAGCGCGCCGAGCGCGAAGAGCACGTCGGGCTTGGCGGCGTGGCTGTCGCGCGCGTGGAGGAAGCTCGACGCGAGGAGCACACCCGCGGCCAGCGCGGCGCCCGGGCCGAGCGCGGCGCGCGCGCCGGCGACGAGCAACGCCACGGTCGCCGTCCCCGCCGCCGCGGAGAGCACGCGGTCGACGAGGATCAAGCGCTCCGGGTGCTCGCGCAGGACGGAGAGATAGCCGCCCGGGGGGAAGCAGCCGAGCAGCCTGCCGGCGCGCAGCCCCGCCGCGCCCCACGCCCAGGTGAGGTCGACGTACGCGCCCGGGTAGATCGACCAGTCGAGCAGGACCTCGCCGCGCGCCGGCGCTTCGGTCTGCGCGAGCACGACCTCCTCGTCGGGGCGCGCGAGCGGATGCGGCAGCCCCAGGTCGAGCGCCCAGAAGCGGAGCGCGCCGGCGAGCGCGACGACGGCCAGCGCCGCGGCGCGGAACGCCCGCTCACCCGGCGGCACGCGTTTGCCCGCGGCGGGCGCGTCGGCTACGCGTCGCCCGATGGCGCGCCCGCCGCTGCCCGCCCGGCCGCTCCCGCCGCGGCGCGCGGCGCTGCTCACGGTCGATGTCGAGGACTGGTTCGACGTGAACTACCGGAGCTGGGTCCCGCCGCCGGCCTGGGATCCACCTCGCCGCGTCGCCGAGGCGACCCGCCGCGTCCTCGACCTGCTCGCCGCGCGCGGGCGGCGCGGCACCTTCTTCGTGCTGGCGAGCGCGGCGCGGAGCGCGCCCGGCCTGGTCGGCGCGATCGCCGCCGCCGGCCACGAGGTCGCCTGCCACGGGCTCGAGCACACGCTCCTCTACGCGGCGGACCCCGCCCGCGTCGAGCGCCAGCTCGGCGACGCGCGGCGGCTCCTCGAGGACGAGCTCGGCGCCCCGGTGCTCGGCTTCCGCGCGCCCTCGTGGTCGGTCAAGCGCGAGGCGCTCTGGGCGCTCGATGCGATCGCCGCCGCCGGCTTCCGCTACGACGCGAGCCTCTTTCCGGTGCGCACCTACCTCTACGGGCTGCGCGAGGCGCCGCTCCGGCCGTCCTGGATCGCGACGCCCTCGGGCGCCGTGTTGCTCGAGATTCCCGCGCCGGCCGTCGCGCTCGGGCCGCTGCGCGTGCCGCACGGGGGCGGCTTCTACCTCCGCGTGCTCCCGCTGTGGGCCGAGCGCCTGGCGCAGCGCGCGCGTCTCCGCCGCGGCTGTCCGGCACTCGTCTACCTCCACCCGCGCGAGCTCGACCCGGTGCGCCATGCCCTCCCGCTCGGCCCGCGCGAGCGCTTCATCCAGGAGGTCGGTCTCGCGGGGATGCCGCGCAAGCTCGACCGTCTCCTCGCCCTCCTCCCCTGGGTGCCGATCCGGGACGCGTACGCGACCGAGCTCGCCGCCGCGCCGCCCGCGGCCCTCTGACCCCGGAGTCACCGCGCGCCGTCGGCGCGGGCGAGCCGGTCGAGGCGCCAGCCGAGCTCGGCCACCTCCTGCGCCAGGCGCTGGTTCTGCCGCATGAGGCCCGAGACCACCGTGGTCATGTAGAGGAGGAGCAAGAGCGCGAAGAAGAGACCCGCCATCATGAGGAGCGCCGGCTCGTAGTGGATGCCGAGCCAGCGCGCCGCGGCTGCCCACGGCGCGAGCCAGAGGCTGCACGCGAGCGGCCCGAGGCTCGCCACCAGCCACGCGAACCAGAGCTCCTCCTTGATCCGCTGGCGGCGGATCAGGTCGAGGACGAGGACGACGAGGGCGAGCGAGGCGACGATCGCCACCAGCTGGATCGGCTGAGACATCGGAGTCCTCCCACCGCGGTGAGCACCAGGCCGGCGAGCGAGAGCGCGACGGCGGGCGCAAGGCCGCGCGGACGGTACCACAGCTCGACCTCGTGCGCACCGGGCGCGACGGGCACGGCCATGAAAGCGTAGTCGGCGCGCAGTACGGGCGCGCGCCGGCCGTCGACGTGCGCCCGCCAGCCGGGAGAGTGGTCGGCGGACACCACGAGGTGGCTCGCCGCCTCGGCAACGACCCGGAAGCGGATGCGCCCCGGCTCGGCAGCGACGGGCTCGACCTCGCCCGGCGTGCAGCGGCCCTCGCCGCACGCCGCCGGCGCGACGGACGCGTCCGCTCGTTCGAGGACGACCGTCTGCCTGGGGGCAAACCCCGGATCGAGGACGGCAGCGAGCGCGGCGTCCTCGCTCTCGGCCCGGCGCGTCTCCCGCGCGAGAAAGGCCATCCCTTGCGGCGGACGGACGTACGCCCTGCGGCCGTCGGCGAACCCGCCGCCGGGTGCGAAGCCCAGCGCGGCGAGGGCCTGCTCGTGCCCCGGTTCGACCACGACGCACGACAGGTCGAGCAGGTCGAGCAGACCGCGCGCCTTCACCAGCCGCTCCCAGTCGAGCGCGAGGAGCGTGGCCGGCGCGAGGCCGGCCCCCTCGAGGAGACGGCTCATGCGCGCCGGGGCGAGCGGTTCGGGGTACCCCTGCACGGCGCGCAGCCGGCCCGCGACCGGGAGGCCGGCCAGCGTCTCGGGCGGGGCGAGGACGCGCCCGTCGCTCTCCGCGCCGCACGCGGCGCGCAGCTCGTCGGCGCGCCGAAGCTCCGCGTCCAGCGATGGATACGGCACCTGCCCCGCGGCGTAGCGATGCCGGAGCGTGGCGGGGAGCGGCGCGGGGACGAAGGTCCAGACGTCGGCGAGCGTCAGCAGGAGCAGGAGCGCGATCGCCGGCCGCGGCGCGATGCGGCTCACGAGGAGGACGGCGAGCGCGACGGCGAGCCAGGCGAGCGAGCGCGCGGGAAGGAGCGGCAGCAGGGCGGCGAGGGCGACCGTCCCGGCGACGGCCTCGCGCGCGCCGAGCCGCCCGCCGAGCACGCGGTCGAAGCCCGCCCCCGCGAGCGCGGCCAGGGGGAGGACGACGATCGAGCCCCAGCAGAGGAAGGAGCGGAAGAGGTTGAAGGGCGGCAGCGCGCGCAGCGCGGGCGCGAACACGATGCTCGCGAGGACCCAGACCGCCGCCAGCGCCCCGCGGTAGGGCCGCTCCGGCGCGGCCAGCCCGACGAACACGAGCGCCCACGCGAGCGCCGGCAGGTACGCGAAGACGCCGACGGCCGCCGCCCAGCCCCGAAGCCCGCTCCCGAAGGTCGCGAGCTCGAAGCGCTGGCCCGCGAGGAACGGGAGCTCGCCGCCGCCGCGCGTGCTCGTCCGGAAGGTCTCCACGAGCGAGACGAGCTGGACGGCGGAGAGCATGGCGGCGAGCGCCGCCGCAGCGACGACGAGCGCGCTGCCGCCGAGCGCCGCCCGGGCGCCGCGGACCCGGCGCGCCGCCGCCGGCCAGAAGAGCGCCAGCACGAGCGCCGTGTCGAGCGAGTACTCGGGATAGCCCGCGGTCGCCTGGAGCGCCGCCGCGACGGCCAGGCCGAGCGTCGCGCCGAGCCCGCGCCCCTCCACCGTGCGCACGAACGCGGCCACCATCCACGGCACCCACGCGAAGCAGGCGATGCGCGGCGGATGGTAGTGCCCGGCCATCATGAACGGCTCGAAGGCGAGCAGCAGCGTGCCGAAGCACGCGCCCGGCACCTCGAGCGCGAGCCCGCGCAGCATGACGTACGCGCCGGCGCCGAGGAGCACGTAGTGCACCACCATGAAGACGTGCAGCGCGGCCGTCGGCGGGAGGAGCGCGAAGAGGAGCACGCGCGGCGGATAGAGCACCGCCGGCTGCGCCGCGCCGAGGAACGGCACGCCGGCATACTCATACGGGTTCCAGAGCGGCAGCGCGCCGCGCTCGAGCTCCGCCGAGCCGTAGACGAACTTCGGGAAGAAGTAGCCGTAGAGGTCGACCGCCTCGGGCCGGAAGATCCCGGGGCGCATCGCGGGCACGAAGAGCCCGAGCCAGAAGAGCAGGACCACCGCCACCCAGGCGCCGGCGAGCACGAGCGCGTTGCGGCGCGGATGGCGCGCTGGTATCGTCACGGGCCGTTGCATTTTACTGTCCGGCCCGCGCGCGCACCAAGCGCCCTCTTCCCGCTCGCGCTGCTCGGCCTCCTCGCCGGCGCCTGCCGCCGCGAGAGCGCAACCCGTCTCGTGCGCTTCATCGCCGCGCCCGGATCGGGCTCCACCGCGGCGCTCGCGCGGGCCGAGATCGCAGGCGAGAGCCGCTACGTGCTCGCCGCCCACCCGCCCATCGTGCTGCGCGCGCGGGAGGAGGTCACGCTGCCGCACGCGGACGAGCTGCGCGTGCCCGCCGAGCTGCCGCCGGCGCTCGCCGGCCGCGACGTGCGGATCGACGCCTCCGTCCTGGTGCGCGAGCTGCCGGTCGCGGCGCCCGCACCGACCTTCGGCCAGCTCGACGCCGCGCGCATGGTGACCGCGAGCGCGCCGCCGCTCGTGGTGCGCGGCCACGACGGCGCGCGGCCCGAGGCCGTGATCCCGCTCCCCGAGGCGCTGCGCGGGCAGCGTGGCCTCCTGACCGTCAGCGCGCGTCCCCTCCCCGCCTCGCCCCGAGAGAGCGAGACGGCCGAGGTCGACGTCCCGCCCGGCGCGCGCCTGGTCTTCGGCTACGGGGTCGAGGAGGCGGGGTGGGCCGCGGGCTTCCCGCCGGTGCGCTTCGCGCTCGCCGCCGGCGACGCGACGCTCTTCGAGCGGCGCCTCGACCCGGCCGCCGACGCGCGCGACCGGCGCTGGTTCGACGCCTCGCTCGACCTCTCGCCGCTCGCCGGGCGCCGCGTCCGCCTCGTCTTCACGACCGAGGCGCTCGCCGGCGTCCCCGGCGTCACCCTCGACAAGAGCTTCGCGGTGGTGAGCAGCCCCGCGCTCGTGCCGCCCGCCGCGCCCGCGCGGCCGGGCATCGTCCTCGTCTCGCTCGACACGCTCCGCGCGCGCAGCGTGAGCGCGTACGGCTGCCGCCGGCCGACGACCCCGGCGCTCGACCGCACGGCCGCCCAGGGCGCGCTGGTGCGCACCGCGGTCGCGCCCGTGCCC
>Ga0209808_1001315_pt1 | contig 12816 bp, 13 predicted proteins | sample GraSoiAngelo_157_FD_186171 | JGI IMG/M metagenome (GOLD analysis project Ga0209808, IMG submission 186171) | Grasslands soil microbial communities from the Angelo Coastal Reserve, California, USA - 14_1009_16_20cm (SPAdes) (version 2) | ecosystem: Environmental > Terrestrial > Soil > Grasslands ...
GGACGAGGGCGGTAGCGATCTCGCGTGCCGTTTTCGGCCACTGCGCTAGGCGTTGCCGCTCGAGGGGGCGGCCGAGAACGAGGCTCGCGCTATCCAGCCGGAGGAGTTCGCGCGCCGCCCTGTTCAGTCGCACGATTGCGCCGCGCGCATCGACGATCAGGAGCGCGTCGTTCATGCCGGCGAGGACGGCCTCCAGTTGAAGGGCGTGCCGTTCGTGTTCGAGCGCAAGCTGATCTGTCGCGCGCAGCCGTTTGATGGCGGTCGCCGCCTGAGTCGCGATGGCGGAGAGATTCAGGATGTCCGCTTCCCCATACGCTTCCGGGAGGTAGCTCTGCACCGAAATGACGCCGAGGACTCGATCGCTCGATAGGATCGGAACGACGGCCGCCGACTCCGGCTTGACGAGCTCGCCGGCCTCCGTCCCGTACAGCAGACGGACCGGAGGACCTTCGACGGACCAGGCGCGGGGCCGCAGTACGAATGACCTCGCTGGTGAAACCCCTGCCCAAAGGGAACGAGCCGCCCTCGTGCTCCACACCGCCGTCCATTTGGCGGACGACTTCCACGGTTTGGCTTGCCTCGTCGTACAGCGCGAAGAGGAAAACGGTCGCGTCCATGACTCGGGCCGTCTCGTCGTAGACCGCGCGGAACAGCTCCGCGAAATCCCGCGGCTCGGCGGCAAGCGCTCCCAGCCGACTCGCTAGATCGAGTCGCGCGCGCAGTTGCTCGTTCGCCGTCAGGACTTCCAGCATGCCCCCGGCCGCCGACACGGCCCGACCCACGTCTACTTCTCGCAATGAACGTCGCGCTCAAGGAAGCCCCTGCACAGTTGGGGCCACCGTGAAGTTCCTTCATCCGCGCGTCCGCCCTCGGCGTCGCCGCGATACCGATCCGGTCCCTGGATTTCGGCTTAGCCCACTTGACAGTGGCCCTCTGGGGTGTAACTTCCCCGCTGCGTGGTGAGTAGTGGGGGACGGTGGGGAACCGTCCTCCGGGTACGGAAGGGACCTTGGAAGGCTATTTCGCAGGCGAATTCGCCCACTCGCTGGACGAGAAGGGTCGGCTCGCAATCCCGGCCAAGTTCCGAGGACGCTTCAAAGAAGGAGCGGTCGTGACACGGTGGATAGGCGAATGCCTGGCCATCTTTCCGTCCGATCAATGGTCCGACCTCAATTCGGAGATCGCGAAGCGCCCGCGCACGGATCCCGCCGTGTCGCGCTTCCGTCATTTCATCCTGGCGGGCGCCCATGAAGCGGACCCGGACGGCCAGGGGCGGGTCGTCATCCCGTCGCATCTCCGCGAGTACGCGAGCCTCGGAAACGAAGCCGTCGTCATCGGCAACTCCGACCATCTCGAGGTCTGGGAGCCGGCGCGGTGGCGCGCTGAGCTCGCCCGAGTCCAAAGCGGTGTCGAGAACGATCTCCGGGACCTCGGAATTTAGCGATGGGATCGAGAAAGCTCATGAGCCGGTCCTCGTGGCCGAAGTACTCGCCGAGCTTGCTCCGCGCGAAGGCGGTCGCTATCTGGACGGGACGGTCGGTGCCGGCGGGCACGCCGCCGCCATCCTCGACGCAAGCGGGCCGGGCGGACGGCTCCTTGGGCTCGACCGAGATCCGGCCGCGCTCGTCATCGCGGCCCGCGAGCTCGCGCGTTTCGGCGATCGTGCCGTTCTCGCCCGAGCGAACTTCGCGCTTCTCGACGACGTGGCCGGCGAGTACGGTTTCGTTCCGGTTGACGGGATCCTCTTGGATCTCGGGCTCTCCTCGATCCAGCTCGCCGACGAAGAGCGGGGCTTCAGCTTTCGCTCGCGCGGCCCGCTGGACATGCGTGCGGACCCGGACGGACGCATCAGGGCAGCCGATCTCGTGAACAGCTGGGCTGAAAAGGACCTTCGACGCGTCTTCGCCGAGTACGGCGAGGAGCCGGAGGCGGCGCGCGTCGCGGGAGCGATCGTCCGTCGCCGTGTCAAGACGCCGTTCGGGGCGGCCGACGATCTCGGCCGTTTCGTGGCGGGCGTCAAGACGCGGAGGCCTCGCGGCATCGACCCCGCGACGCGCGTCTTCCAGGCTCTCCGCATCGCGGTCAACGACGAGCTCGCGAATCTCGAGCGTGCGCTCACCGCGGCGATGCGCATCGTCCGTCCCGGCGGCCGGATCGTCGTGATCTCATTCCATTCGCTCGAGGATCGGCTCGTCAAACAATTCTTCGCGCGTGAATCGCGCGACTGCATCTGTCCTCCCCACCTCCCCACCTGCGTCTGCGGGCACCGCGCGGGCTTGCGCGCTCTTACCCGGCGGCCGCTACGTGCGGCCTCGGCGGAGGTAGACCGCAACCCGCGCGCCCGCAGCGCAGCTCTTCGCGCCGCAGAGCGCCTTCCTTGACGTTCGCGCAGGCCGTGCGCGCGCCGCAAGCGCGGCGCGTGCAACACCGTCCCCATCCGCAGACCGTCGGGCATCGTCGGTCGGTCTCGCGCCACGGCGCGCGAATTCGCGGGGCGAGCTGGGAGATCCGCTCGTTTGTCGTGGCGAGCGGCGTGATCGTCGCCTGTTTTCTTCTCGTCCTTCTCTATCTCGCTCAGGCGACCGCCGTCTCCGCTGCGGGCTACGAGGCGCAACGTCTCGCGGCGCAGCGCGACGAGGTCCGCCGGCAAAACGCCCTCCTGGCGATCGAGAGTGCGCGCCTGGACTCGCCCGCGCGGGTCGAAGCGGATGCACAGCGTCTCGGCCTCGTTCGCGCCGCGACGATCCGCGTGGTCGTGCCGGAGGCCGTCGCAGCGGCGCGCTAGCGAACGGGGTTGTCGGCGGGGAGCGGGCAACCCAGCAACGAGGTGCGCGGAGGTGAAGGATGACGGCAACGATCTCGCACACGCGTCTTCGCGTCCTCTTCGCGTTCTTCACCGTCGCGTCGCTTCTTCTCTCGGCGCGGCTCGCCTACTGGCAGACGGTCGGGCGCGCCGAGCTTCAAAGGCGCGCGACAGACCAAGTCCGTAGCGATCTCGCGGTCGCCTCGCAGCGCGGCATCATCCGCGACCGCAGCGGCGCGATCCTCGCGACAACGGTGGAGCTGCGCTCGCTTTACGCGATCCCGGCTCAGATGAAGGACGCGGAAGGCAACGACACCCGGCTCGCGGTCGCGGCGGCGCTGGCGCCAATACTGGGCGAGAAAGCCGAGGTCCTTCGCGCGGCGTTCGAGAGCGGCGCCGAATGGCTCTTCGTACGACGGCGCCTCCCCGAGGAGACCGCAACACGGATCGCCGCGCTCGGCCTCGGTGGACTCGGCTTCGAGATGGAGCCAAAGCGCCTCTACCCGAATGGCGCGGTGGGCGCCCAGGTCCTTGGGTTCGTCAACGACGATGGTCTTGGCCAGTACGGCGTCGAAGGCGGCTACGACGATGCGCTCGCCGGCACCCCCGGGCGGCTCGCCGTCGCCCGCGATCCGGCGAATCGTGAGCTCGCCCTCGGGCTTCGGACGGCGGTTGCTGCGAAGAACGGTGACGATCTCTGGCTGACCGTCGATCTGGCGGTACAGAACGCGGCCGAACGAGAGCTCGCGGCGGTCGTTGAACGCGAGAAGGCGACAGGTGGTGCGATCGTCGTCCTCGATCCCAAAGACGGGGCGGTGCTCGCGATGGCGTCGTCGCCGACATACGACCCTGCGCGCGTTGGCAGCGCGAGCGCCGAAGCCCTTCGCAACCGCGCGATCTCATGGACCTACGAACCCGGATCGACGCTGAAGGCGATCACCATCGCGGCCGCGCTCGACAAGGGCGTCGTCACTCCGAGCACGAGCTACCAGGACGTGGGCTATGCCGTCATCGGCGGGCGCACTCTCTGCAACGCCCAGTGCAAGGTGTATGGCCCGACGACCGTGACGCAGATCCTCGCGCGATCGCAGAATGCCGGTGCGGTCTTCGTGGCGAGCAAGCTCGGCGCCGCCGACCTGAACGCGTACCTGCACGCGTTTGGATTCGGTCTCCCGACCGGCGTCGACCTCGCGGCGGAGACCGGTGGCATCGTCCGTGCGCTCGCGGAGTGGTACCCGGTCGATCTCGGCACGATCAGCTTCGGCCAGGGCCTCTCGATCACGCCGCTGCAGCTGGCGTCGGCGTACGCCGCCATCGCGAACGGCGGCACCCTCTATCGGCCATACGTCGTGGCGAACCGGCGCGGTGCGGACGGGGAGCACCGCACCGCGCCGCGGGCGGTCCGCCGAGTGATCTCCGAAGACACGGCCGCGACGATGGTCACGATGCTCACCACGACCGTCGACAGCGGGATCGCCAACGCGGCGTCGCTCAAGGGCTACAGCGTGGCCGGCAAGACCGGGACGGCGCAGATCCCGAGCGACGACGGCCGGTACATCGATGATGCGTACATCTCGTCGTTCGCGGGCTTCGTGCCGGCCGTCGACCCGCGGATGGTCGTGGTCGTGGTCCTCGAGAAGCCGCAGTCCAAGCTCCTTGGGACGGTCCCCGCCATGAACACGTTCAAGGCGATCGCGACCGACGCGCTCCGATACGCGCGCGTTCAGCCGGATCGGCCCTGACGCTCGGTACCATTCGACCAAACGTGTTCACCCTCGAGCAGCTGCTTCGCGCGACGGGTGGACGGGTCATCCACGGAGTTCCGAACGGGGACGAGCGGTTCGTCGGCGGTGCGTTCGATTCGCGCATCGCCGAACCGGGCAGCGTCTTCTTCGCCCTGCGCGACCAGCGGGACGGCCACGAGTTCGTGGCGGACGCGTTCGCGCACGGCGTCCGGGCGGCGGTCGTGGAGCGGCCTGTCCCGAACCTGCCTGACGACGCGCTCGCGGTGCAGGTCGCGGATACCCAGAACGCGTTGCGGCGTCTGGCTGAGGTCCTGCGCGACGCGCATCCCATCCCGGCCGTGGGTATCACCGGCAACGTCGGCAAGACGACGACGAAAGAAGCCACCGCCGCGGCGCTCGGTGCGCGCTATCGGGTCTTGCGCACGGTGTCTTCGTTCAACAACGAAATCGGCGTCCCGCTTACTTTCCTCGGCATCGAGCCGAGCCACGAGGTCGCCGTGATCGAGATGGGCTTCTACGTGCCGGGCGAGATCGCGGACCTGTGCCGGCTGGTGCGGCCGCAGGTCGGGATCATCACTCGCATCCCCGACGTTCCCGTCCACTATTCGCGCACGCCGAGCGTCGATGCGATCGCCGCCGGAAAATCGGAATTGATCGAGGCCTTACCGCCACGGGGTTGCCCTGCTGAATGCGGACGATCCGAGAGTTCGCGCGCTCGCGCCGCGCACGAAGGCTCGCGTTGTGCTCTTCGGCGAAGCCGAGGATGCGAACCTCCGTGCGATCGACGTGGACGCGCGCGGCCTCGAGGGGCTGCGCTTCACCGCCCGCGACGGAACGCAAACCGTCGACGTTCGGCTTCCCCTGCCGGGACGGCATCTCGTCGGTTCGGCGCTCGCTGCCCTGGGCGCCGCCAAGGCGCTCGGAGTTCCGCTCGCCGAGGCTGCGGTCGCGCTCTCGACCATGGACGCGCCGGCGCATCGCATGAGCATCCGTCGCACCGCCGAGCTCGTGGTCATCGACGACTCCTACAACGCGAGCCCCGCCGCGGTCATGGCCGCGCTCGCCGTGATCGGATCGGTGCCGACCCGCCGCGTCGCGGTGATCGGCGACATGCTCGAGCTTGGGTCTCTCTCCGCCGATGCGCACGAGGCCGTCGGCCGCGAGGCGGCACGACAGACCGACGTGCTGATCGGCGTTGGCGACCTGGCGCAGACGATCGTGAGCTCGGCGCGCGCCGCGGGACTTCGCGACACCCATCAGGTGGCCGATCGCGCCGAGGCGCTGATGCTCCTTCGGCGCATCCTTAGGCGAGGCGACACGGTCCTGGTGAAGGGATCGCACTCGCTCGCGCTCGACGAGCTCGCCGACGCTCTCGTTCAGCCGGCGGCGAAGGCCTGATGCCCACCGCGATCCTCGCCCTCGGGGTGATGCTCTCGGGATTCCTTCTGGGACTTGTCTTCGGCGGCCCGTACATCCGCCTCCTGCGGCGGTTCGGCATCGGCCAGAACATCCGGCGCGAGGGACCGAGCCGGGACTTCGCGAAGCAGGGCATACCGACGATGGGCGGAGCCCTGTTCATCATCGTCGTCGCGGTGCTCTGGGCATTCGTGTGGTTCCTGCTTCCGCAGACCGAGCGCGACAGCTATATCCCGCAGACGATCGTCCCCGTCGGGGCGCTCGTCGGCGTGGGCGCCCTCGGCGCGATCGACGACTTCGTAAACGTGAAATACGGCTTCGGGATCCGCGGCCGACACAAGCTCGTGTGGCAGACGATCGTCGCGGTCGCCGCCGCGATCTACATCCAAAAGCACTTCGCGGTCAACGGCATCTTCGTGCCGCTCGTCGGCGAGTGGCTCGTGGGCGCCGTCGTGTTCGGCATCGTCGCAGTCATCGCGATCGTCGGGACTTCGAACGGCGTGAATCTGACCGATGGCATGGACGGCCTCGCGGGTGGTACGAGCGTCTTCGCGTTCCTCGCGTTCGCGTTCATCGGCGCGGCGGTGCATTACGACTGGCTGGTGGTCTTTTGCGCCGCGATGGTCGGAGCGCTCCTCGCGTTCCTCTGGTTCAACGTGCATCCGGCCGAGGTCATCATGGGCGACACCGGAGCGCTCGCGATCGGCGCCACGCTCGCGTGCTGCGCTTTGACGACCGGCTTTGTGCTCCTTCTGCCGGTGGCCGGCGTCATCTTCGTCGCCGAGACACTCTCGGTGATCCTTCAGGTCGGCAGCTTCAAGCTGCGGGGCAAGCGGATCTTTCGCATGGCGCCGCTGCACAACCAGTTCGAGTGGCCCGAGGTCAAGGTGACGATCCGTTTCTGGCTCATTGGCGCGCTCGCCGGGATCGTCGCCGCGATCCTCGCGCTCGCGACGCCGACGCGATGAGCGTGATCACCTCGACCTGGATCGAGCGCGACGGCCTTCTGCGGTCGCCGCTGCTCGAGCGCTACCACGTCCTCGCCGGGTTCACGACGCGCGCGCAGGGGAGCATGGCCGGATCGGTCTTCTCGCTCGATGAGCAGGAGCGGAATCGCCGCTCGCTCGCTCGCGGTCTCGGCTTCGAGGCGGTCGCGCGCGTCCGTCAGGTCCACGGCAACACCGTGGTGCGTCTCGACCATGCCGTCGAGCCGTGGCCGGAGGGAGACGCGATGTGGACCGATCGGACGGGTGTGTTGCTGGGGATTGCGGCCGCCGACTGCGTGCCGGTCCTCCTGGTCGACCCAGCGTCGGGCCGGATCGGCGCGGCGCACGCCGGCTGGCAGGGCACGCGTCTCCGGGTCGCGCAGGCGCTCGTCCGCGCCCTCGTCGGCGCCGGGTCCCGCGCGTCCGCGATCGTGGCGTCGATCGGCCCGTCCATCGGTCCGTGCTGCTACACGATCGACGCGGCACGCGCGGAGCTGGTCCGCGCGAGCGGCCAGGGGGCTCACTTGGGTCAGCGGCCCGACGGCGCAACGGTGTTCGACCTCTGGTCCGCGAACGTCGCTCAGCTTCGCGACCTCGGGGTCGAATCCATCGAGGTGTCGCGGATCTGCACGCAGAGCGGCGGCCACGACCTCTGGTCGTACCGCGGCCGCGATCCGGACGGCCGCTATGGCACGCAGCTCGGCTTCGTCGGACGGCAGCGTTGACCGTCACGTTCGACCCGGAGGTCACGGCCGGTGAGTTCCGCGGCCGGCGCGTGACGATCGTCGGGCTTGGCAAAGGCCGCACGACGGCGGGGCTTGCACGGTTCCTCGTCGCGAGAGGAGCGACCGTCACGGTCAGCGACCGGGAGTCCGCGGATAAGCTCGGGGAAGGCCTCGCGCGCCTTCAGGGCGTCGATGTGGAGCTCGTGCTCGGGCCCTCGAGCGACGACCTTGCCCTCGCCGATCCGGATTTCGTCTTCGTCATCCCGGGCATTCGGCCACGGTCACCGACGATCCTGCGCGCGCTGCAACGCAAGATCCCCGTTCTCACCGAGATGGCGCTCTTCTTTCGCCTCTGCCGGGCGCCGATCGTCGGGGTCACGGGTACGAAGGGCAAGACCACGACCACGACGCTGATCGAGCTGGTGCTCTCGTCCGGACGCCGGCGGGTGATCACCGGAGGAAACATCGGGACCGGCGCGCCGCTGCACCTCGTCGAGTCGCTGACGCCCGACGACATCGTGGTGCTCGAGCTTTCTAGCTTCCAGCTCGAGACCCTCGCGCACAGCCCTCACGTCGCGGTGGTCACCAACGTCCTGGAAGACCATCTCGATCACCACGGCACGCGCGACGCGTACATCGCGGCGAAGAAGAACATCGTCGCCTGGCAAGGCCCGCGCGACGTCGCGGTGCTCAATCTCGACGACTCGGCCACGGTCGCCATGCACACCGGCTCCGCGTCCGAGGTGCGGGGCTTCTCGCTTTCGCTGCAGCCGAAGCGAGGCGCGTACCTCGATCGAAACGGCGATCTCGTGCTCGTGCACGCCGATCGGCGCGCCGTCCTCTGCAAGGCGTCCGAGCTCCGCGTCCCGGGACGGCACAACGTCGCAAACGCGCTCGCGGCGGCGGTCGTCGGCGACTCGTTCGACATCCCGGCCGACGTGATCGGGGATGTCCTTCGCGCCTTCGAGGGCGTTCCGCGCAGGCTCGAGCCGCTCGCGGAGAAAGACGGCGTTCTTTGGGTGAACGACTCCGCGGCCACGACACCGGCGGCCACGTTGACGGCCCTTGCCGCCTACGACAGGCCCGCTGTCGTCATCCTCGGCGGCGTGTCCAAGGGGGCGGATTTCACTGTGCTCGGTCGCGCGCTTGTCGACCGCGCGCGCGGCGCCGTACTCATCGGACGCGCGGCCGACGAGATCGCGTCGGCCATCGCGGCGGCCGATCCCAAGGGCACGCTCCCGGTGCGTCGCGCGGCGACGCTCGACGACGCCGTGGCCGCCGCGCGAGCTCTGGCCCGGCCCGGCGATGTCGTCCTGCTCTCGCCGGCATGCGCGTCCTTCGACATGTTCTCTTCCGCCGACGAGCGCGGCGAGAAGTTCGCGGCGATCGTGCGGTCGTTCACCTCGTGAAGACGGGTCTCGCGCGTACCACGACATACGACCTCCCACTCGTCGCCGTCGTCCTCGTGCTGCTCTTCGTCGGGCTCGCGATGGTGTACAGCGCGAGCGGCATCACGGCACTCGACGCGAATGACGACCCGAGCACGTTCCTGGCACAGCAGTCGGCGTGGGCCGTGCTCGGCATCGGTGCGATGTTCGTCGCGTCACGCGTCGACTACCGGATCCTCCGCTTTGTAGCGGTACCGCTCCTCCTCGCCGCCGTGGTTCTGCTCGGCGCGGTCCTCATACCAGGCGTCGGCGTGACCGCCGGCGGCGCGACGCGCTGGCTGCGTTTTGGCGGGAGCTTCGGATTGCAGCCCGCCGAGCTCGCGAAGCTCGCGCTCATCGTGTATCTCGCGACGTGGCTCGGTGGAAAGCGCGAGCAGATCGGCTCCTGGCGCATCACCGTGCCGTTCATCCTCGTGACCGCGCTCGTCGTGGGGCTGGTCGTGGCCGAGCCCGATCTCGGCACCGCGATCGTCGTCGTGGTCGTCGCTCTCGCCATCTATTTCGCGGCGGGTGCGCGCCTGCGCGAGTTCGCCGCCCTCGGCGGACTTGCCGCGGTGGTCATCCTCGCGCTTGCCGTCGCCCAGCCGTACCGCCTTCAGCGGCTCCTCACGTTCCTCGATCCGTGGTCGGATCCGCAGAAGTTCGGCTTCCAGACGATCCAGATGCTGTACGCGCTCGGGCTGGGCGGTCCGTTCGGCGAAGGACTCGGGGCCGGAAAGGAGAAATTCGGCTATCTGCCGCACCCCTACACCGACTCGATCTTCGCCGTGCTCGGCGACGAGCTCGGTCTCGCCGGCGCGCTCGTGATCGTCCTGCTCTTCCTCGCGCTGGCCTTCCGCGGCGTGCGTATCGCGCTCCGCGCGGAGGATTCGACCGGCGCGCTCCTAGCCATCGGCATCACCATGTGGCTCTGCTTCCAGGCGTGGGTGAACATGGCGGTCGTCGCGAGCCTCGTGCCGATGACCGGGATCACGCTCCCCTTCATCTCCTACGGCGGCAGCTCCCTCTGTGTGGGTCTCATCGCCGTGGGTATCCTCCTGAACGTTGGTCGAGCCCGAACCACGCAGCGGACGAGCGTGCCGCGTGCTTCTCGTCGGTGGCGGGACGGGCGGACACGTGAGCCCGCTCCTCGCGGTCGCGGAAGCGCTGACCGAAAAGGATCCCGAAACGCTCTTCCTGTTCATCGGTGGTCGTCGCGGCCTCGAGGCTGAGCTCGTGGCCGGGGCGGGCATACCGTTCCATGCGACCGCGATGCCGTCCCTGCGAGATCCGGACTCGCGCTTTTCGCTCGTCTCGCGTGCCGCGGTGATGCCGATCGCGACGGCCGACGCCCTCGCGCAGATCCTGCGATTCAAACCGAACGTCTGCTGCACCACGGGAGGGCTCGCGTCCCTCCCGGCCGTGGTCGCGGCGCGTCTCGCGCGGGTGCCGGTCTACATCTGGGAAGGCAACGCCATCCCCGGACGGGTGAACCGAATGCTCGCGGCCTGGTCGCAGCGGATCGGCGCAACGTTCGAGGGATCGCTGCGTGCTCTGCCGCGCGGTCGCACCTTCGTCGACGGCAATCCGATCCGCCGCTCGCTCCTGGTGTGGACGAGAGAGTCGGGACGCGCGAAGCTCGGCATACCGCCCGAGGATCATGTCGTCTTCGTCACCGGTGGCAGCCAGGGATCCGCCGCGATCAATCACGCCATCTCGGGCGCGGTGACGCGGCTCCTGCGCCGCGCGATCGTGATCCACCACACCGGCAACGCTCACCTCGCGCAGGTCGTCGCCAAGCGCGAGACGCTGCCGCCAGAGCTGCGCGAGCGCTACCAGGTGTACGGCTACCTGCGTGAGGAGATGGGCGCCGCCCTCGCGTCGGCCGACCTCGTCGTGGGACGGGCGAGCAGCTCTTCCATCGCGGAGCCACTCGCGTTCGGCGTGCCCCTCATCCTGGTTCCGTTCGCGGCCGCGGCGGAAGCGCACCAGATGGCGAACGCGCAGGACATCGCTGAACGCGGCGCCGCCATCGTCATTCGCGAAAGTCAGCTGGACGCCGATCGTCTAGTCGCGCAGGTGACCGGCCTGCTCGATGACCCCGCCCGTCTTGCGCGCATGGCGAAAGCCGCTCGTGCCGCGGGCCGGCCCGACGCCGCCACAGCGATCGCGGGCGAGCTCCGCAAGCTCGGCGGATGCGAATGACTCGCTTTCATATCGTCGGGATCGGCGGCATGGGCATGTCCGCCGTCGCGCGTCTGCTCATCGCGCGCGGAGACGTCGTGAGCGGATCCGATCGAGGCTCGTGGCCACTCGCCCAGGCGCTCGCCGCGGAGGGGGCGGCCGTCGCGACCGAGTTCGACGCGGGGAACGTGAGGGGCGCCGACGTTGTCGTGCGATCCAGCGCGTACGGCGACAGCAACCCCGAGGTCGCGGCGGCGCGCGCCGCGGGCATGCGCGTGTGGAAGCGCGAGGACGCGTGGCGCGAGCTCGCGCGCGGCAAGCGCGTCGTCGCGGTCGCCGGGACGCACGGCAAGAGCACCACCACCGCACTCGCGTGGACGGCACTTCGTGCCGGCGGGCTCGACCCGTCGCTCATTTGCGGCGCGGTGCTCCGCGACATCGGCACCAACGCGTACGCCGGGCGCGGCGACATCCTCGTGATCGAGGCCGACGAGTACGACCACGCGTTCCTCTCGCTCGAGCCCGAGGTCGCGATCGTGACCAACGTGGAACACGACCACATCGACGTCTTTCCGACGCACGCCGACGTCAAACGGGCTTTCGCGCGTTTCGCCTCGGGGATCGTCCGCGGCGGCTGGCTCGTGGCGTGCGCGGACGACGCCGGTGCGGCCGAGCTCGCCGCGCAAGGCGATGCCTTCGCCGGCCGTCAGGTCGTGACGTACGGGATGGCCCCGCAGGCGGGCTATCGCGTGGTCGAGCTCGTGCAACGTGCGGACGGCGTGAGCTTTGATCTCACCGGCCCGTTCGACGCGCCCGTGCCGGTCTCGCTGCGCCTCGCCGGCGCGCACAACGCACGGAACGCCGCGGGGGCCCTCGCGGCGGCCGACGCCGTGGGAGTTCCGGCGACCGCCGCCGCGAAATCCTTCGCGACTTTCAGCGGAACGGAGCGGCGTCTCGAAGAGCTGGGCTCGGAGCGCGGCATCACCGTCGTCGACGATTACGCCCATCACCCGACGGAGATCCGCGCGTCCATCGACGCCGTCCGAGCGCGGACGACGGGCCGCGTGATCGTCTTGTTCCAGCCGCACACCCCGAGTCGCCTGCGTGCGTTCTTCGACGACTTCGCCGCGGCGCTTCGGACCGCCGACGATCGCGTCGTCGCCGAGACCTTCGCGTCGGCGCGTGAGGCGGCCGACAGCCGAGCCGGCGCGAAGGCGCTCGCGGCGAGCGCGGGCGGCACCTACGTTGCCGACCCGGAGGCGGCAGCGCGTGTCCTCGCCGACCACGCGCGTCCGGGCGACCTCGTCCTCGTGCTCGGCGCCGGCGACATACGTCCCGCCGGTATCCGGCTCCTCGAGCTGCTTCGAGAGCGCGCGACGGTATGACGATGACGGCTTTCGGCGCCCGCGGTGAGCCGCTCGCGCCGCACACCTCCTTGCGGATCGGTGGGCCCGCGGATTTCTTCCTTCGAGTCGCGACCGAGAAGGATCTCCTCGATGCGATACAGGTGGCGCGCGAGAACGAGCTTCC
>Ga0209808_1001319_pt1 | contig 12802 bp, 11 predicted proteins | sample GraSoiAngelo_157_FD_186171 | JGI IMG/M metagenome (GOLD analysis project Ga0209808, IMG submission 186171) | Grasslands soil microbial communities from the Angelo Coastal Reserve, California, USA - 14_1009_16_20cm (SPAdes) (version 2) | ecosystem: Environmental > Terrestrial > Soil > Grasslands ...
GCATATACGGACCGACCTCGATGAAGCCGAAGCCGAAGCGACCCAGCGCGCCGATGGCGAGGGCGTCGGGGTCGACCCCACCGCCAAGGCCGATCGGGCTGATCAGGGGCATCCCATAGGGCTCGGTGTGAAGACTCGAGTCCGGCCTCATGCGGCCGAGAAAGTCCACGAGGAGAAAACCACCCGGGAGCGCGCTGCACGCCCGGAGCCCGCCCAGGGTGAGCTTTCGACGGGTCGTTGTCGGAAGCCAGGCGGTGAGCGGTTTCAGCAGCGGATGGTAGGACCAGTCAGGCACCGGGCACAGCGTGTAACGGCGGAAGAAAAGAAAAACCGCCGGGGCCGATCCCGGCGGTTCTGCTGTCTTGTGGTCCTAGCTTTCGCCCTTGCCCTTGCCCGCGACCGGCTCTTTGGGCGGCTTCTCGGGCTTCTCGGGTTTCTCGGGTTTTTCGGCCTTCGGCTCGCGTGGCTTCTGGATGGGCGTCAGCTTGATCTGGCCGTCGGCCATCTCGACCAGCACCGAATCGCCGGCGCTGAACTTGGTGGTCAGCAGCGTCTCGGACAGCGGGTCTTCGATGACGCGCTGAATTACGCGCCGCAATGGGCGGGCGCCGTAGATCTTGTCGTAGCCTTCCTTGGCCAGGAAGTCCTTGGCCTCGGCGGTGACCTCGAGCTTCATCTCGTGCTCCTCGAGCCGCTGCGCCACCTTGGCGACGAGCAGGTCCACGATTTGCCGCATCTCGGCCGGCGAAAGCGCCTTGAAGACGACTACGGCATCGACGCGGTTCAGGAACTCAGGACGGAAGGTCTTCTTCAGCTCGTCCATGATCTTCTCGCGCATCTTGCCGTGCTCTTTCTCTTCCTGGGTCGTGCCAACTTGCATGGACGGCTGGAATCCCAGGGAGGTGGTGGCCTGCTGTAGATTCGCAACGCCGATGTTCGAGGTCATGATCACGATCGTGTTGGCGAAGTTGACCTGCTTGCCCTTGGCGTCCGCCAGCCGGCCATCCTCCAGAATCTGCAGCAGCATGTTGAAGACTTCGGGGTGCGCCTTCTCGATCTCGTCGAACAATACGACCGAGTAGGGCCGCCGGCGGATCGCCTCGGTGAGCTGACCACCCTCGTCGTAGCCGACGTAGCCGGGCGGTGAGCCGACCAGCCGCGCCGTCGTGTGGCGTTCCATGAATTCCGACATGTCGAGGCGCACGATCGCATCCTCGTTGTCGAAGAGGAAGCGGGCGAGCTGGCGAGCCAGCTCCGTCTTGCCAACGCCCGTGGGCCCAAGGAAGATGAACGATCCGATCGGCCGCCGGGCATCCTTGAGGCCGGCACGCGCCCGGCGCACGGCCTGTGAGATGACCTTGACCGCATCGTCCTGGCCGATCAGGCGCGCGTGGATGTCGTCCTCCATCCGCAGCAGGCGGGCGGACTCCTCCTCGACGAGGCGTGACACGGGCACGCCGGTCCAGGAGCTGACGATCTCCGCGATGTTCTCCTCGTCCACTTCCGGGACGGTGGCGCCCAGTTTGTCGCGCCATTCCATCTCTTCCTTGACGTACTTGTCCTTGAGCTTCTTCTCCTTATCGCGGAAGGAGGCCGCCGTCTCGTAGTCCTGGTTGGCAATCGCCTCTTCCTTCTTGATCTGGAGCTCACGGATCTCTTTCTGCATCGTCTTCAGTTCGGGTGGCGTCGTGGTGAGCTTCATGCGAACGCGCGCCGAGGCCTCGTCCATCAGATCGATGGCCTTGTCCGGCAAGGAGCGATCGGATACGTAGCGGACCGAGAGCTCGGCGGCCGCCTTGATCGCCTTGTCCGTGACCTTAACCCGATGATGCTTCTCGTAGAGCGCCTTCACGCCGTGCAGGATGGAGATCGTCTCGAGCAGCGTTGGCTCGTCGACGAAGACGGGCTGGAAGCGACGCTCGAGAGCCGCGTCCTTTTCGATGTATTTGCGGTACTCGTTAAGGGTTGTGGCGCCGATGCACTGGATCTCGCCGCGGGCCAGGGCGGGCTTGAGAATGTTCGCGGCATCGATGGCGCCCTCAGCGGCGCCCGCGCCAACCAGGGTGTGCAGCTCATCGATGAAGAGCACGACCTCGCGGCTGGAGCGGATTTCATCGAGGATCTTCTTCAAGCGCTCCTCGAACTCGCCGCGGTACTTGGTGCCGGCGACCAGCGCCCCCATGTCGAGCGTGAGCACTCGCTTGCCCCGCAGCGACTCAGGGATGTTGCCGAGCACGATCTGCTGCGCCAGGCCTTCCGCGATCGCGGTTTTGCCGACACCCGGTTCGCCGATCAGCGCCGGGTTGTTCTTCGTCCGGCGCGACAGGATCTGCACCACCCGCTCAATCTCCGTCTCGCGCCCGATCACCGGGTCGAGCGTGTTCTTGGCGGCCAGGTCGGTGAGGTCACGGCAGAACTGGTCGAGCAGCGGCGTCTTGGACGGCTTCTTGCTCTGGGTCGCTTCCTCATCGAGGCCGCTCTCGTGGAGCAGGCGATCGATTTCGCCGCGGACCTTTTCGAGGTTCGCGCCGAGGTCTTCGAGCACATGGGCAGCGATGCCCTCGCCCTCGATCAGCAGCCCCAACAACAGGTGCTCGGTGCCGACGTAGTTGTTGCCCATCCGACGGGCTTCTTCGAAGGAGATCTCGATGACCTTCTTCACCCGTGAGGTGGGAATGATCTGCTGGATGATGATGCGTTCGTTACGGCCCAGCACCGACTCGATAGTGGCGCGGACCTTTTTGATCTCGACGCCGAGGTTGTTTAGCACCTTGGCGGCGAGGCCTTCGCCCTCGCGCAGCAACCCAAGGAGTAGATGCTCGGTGCCGATATAGGAATGGTGCGAGCGCTCGGCCTCTTCCTGGGCCAGCGTCAGGACCTTCTTCGCTCGCTCCGTAAACCGTTCAAAGGGGTACAACCAAAATCCTCCGACTGACTTCTCTGTTACTTATAACGATACCCGGATTTCTCACAAGACTTCCGTACGGGAACTGCGGACGGCCCGCCTGCTGAGACGTTAGGAAGTTACCACTCCGCGGGTATGCCTAAACAATCGTTCTCGGAAGCATAGCGCAAATTCGGCGTGAATACGCGCCGTACTCTAATAATCCCTTAGCCAAACCCCACCCTGCCCTAATGGGGAGGGGAAACGATTGCCCCTATTCTTGCGGCGCCGCGCGGACCTCGGCGTAGGCCGGCTCGCGTTCGCTCTCCGGCACCCGTTCGATCTCGCCGGGGTAGTCAGAGACGTCGGCGTCCTCGGGGCGAGCACCGGCCGTGGGTTCCTCGGCCTGCTTCAGCGAGAGACTGATCCGGCGCCGGCTGCGATCCGCTTGTAACACCCGGACCCGTAGCTTCTGTCCGACCTGAACGACGTCTTCGGTGTGTTCCACGTGCTCCCAGGCCAGCTCGGAGATGTGTAGCAGACCCTCGATGCCATCGCCAATCTGGAGAAACGCGCCGTACTTCTTGATCTTTGTGACCTCGCCCTCCACGATGGCGCCGGGCGGGAAGCGCTTCTCGATGTGGTCCCAGGGGTCCTGGCCCAGCTGGCGCAGGCTGAGGGAGATGCGCGAGGTGTCGGGGTCCAGCTTGATGACCTTGACCTGTACCTCCTGGCCGACCGTAAGGACGTCGGCGACATTCGCCACCCGGTCCCAGGAGAGCTCGGAAATGTGGATCAGGCCGTCGGCGGCGCCGAGGTTGACAAAGGCGCCGTAGGTGGTCAGGCCCGACACCTTACCCTCGATCTCGTCTCCGACCTTGAGCTTTTCGAACAGCTCCCCACGTTGACGGGCGCGGTCTTCGTCGAAGGCCGCTTTCTGGCTGACAATCAGCCGATTGCGCTTGCGGTTGACCTCGAGGATCTTGACGCCGATCCGCTGGCCGACCAGCTCCTGGAGGTTCGCGTTGTACGTACGGGAGACCTGAGAGGTGGGCAGGAAGCCGCGCAGACCCAGGATGTTCACGATCAGGCCGCCCTTGTTCTGCTCGCGCACCTCGGCGTCCATCATCTCGCCGGACACCTGCTGCTCTTGCGCCTTCAGCCAGACCGACTCGGCGCGCGCCCGGCGCAAAGAGAGGACGACGTTGCCGTCCTCGTTTTCGGGCTGCAGGACGAAGACCTTGATCCGGTCCCCGGAATGCAGGTCGGGCGTCCCGGACTCGCGGGTGCCCAATTCCCGGCTGGAGATCACCCCTTCGGATTTCGAGCCGACATCGACCAGGACTTCATCGGGATCGACCCGGACGACGACGCCGTCGATGATGTCGCCGTGGGCTATGCGCTTACTGGAAGCTTCCTCCTGATTGAGGAACTCCTCCATCGTCGCTGCGCTTCCGTTCTGCGAGTCGGACGAGTCCTGAGAAAGCTCGAAATCAGACAAACCAGTAGGCCACCACCCTTGTGTTATTGGAACTCGTTGGTCGTCAGGTTGTAGGCAGGAGCGCGAGTCACATCGAAGTATAGCAAGCGGCACGATGCGCTCCTCGCTCCGCAAAGGGCAAATATGAAGTCGGGAATAGACGCAGCGCCTAATGCTTGCATACACTAAAACTGGGCATGCTGCATTGGCGGCGGGACAGGACCGCGTTTGCGATATCGGGGGGTGGAGCGCGCGGGGCCGTCCAGGTCGGCATGCTGCGGGCTCTGATCGAGCGGAACATCACCCCGGACTTCGTGGTGGGGGTGTCGATCGGTGCCTGGAACGGTGCCTGGCTCGCCCACCGGCCCGACCTGGAGTGGGTCAAGAAGCTGGAGGAGGTCTGGCGCCAGGTGACGCGGCGGACGCTGGACATGGTCTGGTGGCGGGCCGCCCGGAACATGGTGCGGCGGAAACCGTCGCTCTACGAAGGCGGCGGGCTGTCCCGCTTCGTCGCCAGGCACCTGCAGGTGCACAACTTCGAAGACCTTGCGGTGCCACTCCACACCGTTGCCATCGACCTGACACTGGGAGCCAAAGCGGTGTTCTCGCATGGTCCGCTCGGACCCGCGGTGCTGGCGTCATCGGCGATCCCGGGGGTTTTCCCGCCGGTCATCATCGAGGGGCGCCAACATGTGGACGGGGGACTGGTCGATCCGACCGGCCTCGACACCGCCATCGAGCTGGGGGCACGCCGGGTTTACGTGCTGGACTCGGGGTATGCCGGGCGGCTGCCCGCGCCGCTGGGCTCGATGGACGCCATCGTCGACCATACGTTCCAGATCGCCGCCCAGCACCGGACCCGCTGGACGATCAAGCAGATGGGACGATCGGTGGAGATCATCCACCTGCGGCCGGACGCCGGCTTCTTACGTCACTCCATGGATTTCAGCGCCACGGACTTCTACCTGCACGAGGGCTATCGCTTCGCCTGCGAAATCCTGGACACCCCGCGCAAACGCGGTCTGCTGCCCGAACTGGCCCCGATCGCGGCCCCCGTCTACCACTAGACCGTCGTCGGTCAGCTATTCCGCGGCGAGCGGTGCCCCGTCCCCACAGCCGTAAGCTCGCGCCGTAGCTCCTCCGTCAGGCCTTGGGCCAGGTCTGGGCGGCCGTGGAACTGCGCGGGCGTGTTTTGATAGAGGATGACCTGCCACCGGCCCTCGCGTTGCTCGGCGATGAGCGCCTGCACCGCATTCAGCTTGGGGTCGAGATCTGACTGTCCCGCCGGAACGACGCCCGCCATCGCCCGCAAGAGCGCGGCCTGGGCACCGATCATCCGCACGCCCCGGATCTTGCCAACGTATGAGCCGGTGGCGTGGTCGCTGAAGATGCGCTGCATTTCCGCGGTGATGCGCTCGCGACCCGTGGTCTGGCTTCCGTCGAATCCGATCACCTCGCCATCATCGGCAAAGGGAGCCGCAAAAGCGGTGGCGTCGCGGCGATTCCAACCGTCCAGGATACGGTGATAGATCTCGCGAATCTCGGGTTCGCTCATCGCACGATCAGCGCGTGACCCGAAAGCTGAAGTCGAACGCTTTCACCGATTGCGTCAGCTGGCTCACCGAGATGTAGTCGACGCCGGCGAGCGCGTAGGCTCGGGCATTGTCGAGGCCGACCTTGCCGGTGATCTCGACCTTGGCGCGGCCCTGCACCAGCGCGATCGCCTGGCGAACCTGTCCGGGAGGGAAGTTCTCCAGCAAGAGTACGTTGACCTTCGACAGCAGCGCCTGGTCGAGCTCCTGCATATTCGTCACGGTAAGCTCGATCCGCTTGCCCGGATGCGCCTTGCGCAGCTGCCGGACGATGTTCGGGACACCCTCGCTGAGCGCGAGGTGCGACTCGGTGACGACCAGTCGATCCGCCAGTCCCTTCTGCACGCTTACGCCGCCACCGACCTCGACCGCGTACTTTTCCAGGAAGCGCAAGCCGGGCGTGGTGCGACGGGTGTCGAGGATCCGGGTCTTGGTCCCCTTCACGGCATTGGCAAACTTCGCGGTCTGGGAGGCGATCCCGGACAGAAGCTGCAGGAAGTTCAGCGCGGTGCGCTCGGCGCGCAGCACGCTCACCGCCGGCCCTGACACGCGGGCGACCAGCTGACCACCGGCCAACGCCATGCCGTCGGTGGCACGCGGCTCGAACGTGATGTTCTTGTCGACGAGCTCGAAGACCCGCTTGAAGATCGGTAGCCCGGCCAGCACCCCCTCTTCGCTGGCAATCAGCTTGCCGCGCGCCTTCACCTTTCCCGGGAACAGCGACTCAGTGGTCAGGTCGCCATCACCGACGTCCTCGGCGAGGGCCTCCTTGATCAGCTTGTCGACAGCGCTCATCGGGAACTTCATGGTGACGACCGGGATGGCGGCCGGCCGCGGCTGGGGCGCCGGCGTCGGGTGTGGCGGTGGGCTGGGGCGCGGGGGCATCCCGGGCGGGCGCCCGGCGGTCCGCCAGGGCGACCCGAGGCCGAGGATGGTCGGCCGGGGGAAAGGCATGATGGGCACGCCCGGCGCCAGCGGCGGCTGGGCCGGCGCGGGCTGGGCAACCACCGGCGGAGCCGTTACCGGCGCCGGCTGCGGGGCTGGCTGGCTACGCGGGGCGGATGCCTTGGGCGCCGGTCGGGCGGTTACCGCGGTTTTCCGGGCGACCGACGAGCCCTTCCTGGCGGGCTCGGCCGCCTTCGGGCGTGCCGATTTCACGGTCGGCTTCGCCTTGACCTTTGAAGTTGTTGCTCGCCCCTTCGCTTTCGAGCGCCGGACTGAACTCAGAGGCGCTCCGCTCCTAAGACGACGTTATCGATCAATCTGATTGTTCCAAGTTTAACAGCGACCGCCAAAACGTTGCCCGGACCGGTTCTGGCGGGGCGACGGAGCGTGATCTCGTCCACCACCGCGACGTAATCGATGGCCACTCCCGGTGTTCCCTCGAGCAAATGGCGAACGGTGTCCTCCAATTCCACGGGATCCGCCAAACCGCCGCCGAAGCCCTTCGCCGCAACGTCGAGGGCACGGTAGATCGCCGGGGCCGCTTCGCGCTCGGCGGGCGCCAGGTAGGCATTGCGGGAGCTGATGGCCAGCCCGTCCGGCTCCCGAACCGTGGGCACAGCGACGATTCGAATCGGCAGGGCAAAGTCCCGGACCATCTGACGGACGAGGACGAGCTGCTGGAAGTCTTTCTGCCCGAAATAGGCGCGCTTCGGCTGGGTCAGCAAAAAGAGCTTGAGTACGACGGTCAGCACGCCGTTGAAGTGACCCGGCCGGCTCTTTCCCTCCAGCACCTCGCCCAGCGGGCCGGCCTCCACCCGGGTCTTGAATGCCGGCGGGTAGATCTGGTCGACCGGCGGGTGGAAGATCGCGTCGACCCCGAGCGCCTCCAGCCGGGCGCGGTCCGCTTCGAACGGACGCGGATACCTGGCGAAGTCTTCGTTCGGAACGAACTGGGCCGGGTTGACGAAGATGCTCACGATCACGCGCTGGTTTTCTCGACGGGCTCGGGTGACCAGGCTGTCGTGACCCGCATGCAGTGCACCCATGGTGGGGACCAAGCCGACCTCCTCGCCAGCCTGCCGCCAGGCGATCGCCTGCTCCTGCATGGCCATCGCCGACTCGATCAGGATCGGGCTAGCGGGCGGAGTACTCGTGCTCAGGAGTCGGGAACGCGCCGTTTCGAACGTCCTGGTCAAACTGCCGAGCGGCCGCCTCGATCGCATCGCCGAGCCTGGCGTACTGGCGGACGAATTTCGCGACGTGGTCCGGGGTAAGCCCGAGGACGTCCTGGATGACGAGCACCTGGGCATCGCACTGCGGTCCAGCGCCGATGCCGATCGTGGGAATCGCCAGCGCTTTGCTCACTCGCTCGCCGAGCACGCTCGGGATGCCCTCCAGGACGACGGCGAACGCGCCCGCCTCTTCGAGGGCCTTCGCATCATTGAGGATCTGCTCCGCCGCCTCGTCGCTGCGGCCCTGGACCCGGTAGCCACCGAACTGGTTGACAAAGGTGGGCGTCAGGCCGAGGTGCGCCATCACCGGGATGCCCATGGCGGCGAGCTGCCTGGTGTACTCGATGACCCGCCCGCCGCCCTCCATCTTCACCGCCTGGACACGCGCCTCCTGCAGAAAACGGCCGGCGTTGCGGATAGTGTCTTCCGCCGACGCGTGGTATGCCATGAACGGCAGATCTCCGACCACCAGGGCGTTCGGGGCTCCGCGGACGACCGCGCCGGCGTGGCGGATCATGTCATCCATCGTCACGCTGAGCGTGTCGGGATAACCGAGCATGGTCATGCCCAGGCTGTCACCCACCAGCAGTACCGGGATGCCCGCGCGATCGAGCCAGCGCGCGGTGGTGTAGTCGTAGGCGGTGAGCATTGTGAACTTTTTGCCTTCGGTCTTCCATTTGCGGAGGTCGCGGACGGTGGTGGGCATCAGGCTGCCTCCTCGTTTTTCTTACGTGCGAGCAGTTTCGTCCGGTCGGCCAGCAGCTGATAAAGGCGCTGGGCGGCGGGGTCGTGTTTCAGGGCCGCCAGGTGTCGTTGAATCGTGCCGTCGTCGCCGCGAGATGCTGGGCCCGTGATGGCGTCCGCCGGGGCGAGGTCGCGCAGATTGTTGACCGCGCCGGCCAGTAACGTCGTCATCCCCTGGCGCGCGACCTCCTCGCCCAGCCCCGCCTCACCGGCGACGGCGATAGCCTCGGCCAGCAAGGTCATCGGATAGTTGGCCGCGAAGACGGCGGCCGCATGGTAAAGGGCGCGGTCGATGCCACTGAGATCGAAGGGATGACCGTGCATATCGGTCGCCATCTCGGCCAGCTGCTCGCGGAGCCCGGCATCGGCATCGATTCCGAAGTAGGTTCCTGCAACATTACGGACAGCCTGCGGCCCACGGCGAAAGGTCTGCAGCGGGTGGAAGACTCCTGTTCGTAGGCTCCCTTGCCGGGCGAGCGGCGTCAGCGGCGTGCGGTCCTGTGCCCCGCTGAGGTGAACGGCCGCCTTACCGGCGGAGGAGCAGAGCGCGTCGGCCATCTCGGCCGAGAGCGGGGCGATGACATCGTCCGGCACGGCGAGAATCGTGAGGTCGGCGACGTCAATGGTGGTCGCTGGGCTCTGGCAGGCGCGGGCGCCAAGCTCGTCGGCCAGCTTACGGACGTTATCCGGGTTGCGGCCGCCGATGGCGGCGATGGAGTAGCCGGCCGAGCGTAGGGCCCGCCCCAGCGCGGAACCGGCGCGGCCGGGTCCGATGATCGCGATGGTCGGCTTCTGCATGATTCCGTCTCGGTCCATAGGATCCAAGCGGCGTCTCTATCTTATAACGCGATCTCGGCTTTGACCGTGCTCGGCAAGGCGCGCACGGGTGGGGTCTCATTGTCGCTGGAGGGCGGCCTTTCGCTGTTCGTATTCCTGCTGGTCGATCTCGCCTCGGGCAAACCGCTCGTTCAGGATGTTCAGTGCGCTGTCACCGCTATCCGCCGGCCGGATGCGCGAAATGCCCAGATCACCAGCGCAATCAGGCCACCCCAGAAAACTAGCATCACCAGCAGCACGTACCAGTGAGCAATAAGCGGCATCGGCTCCCCTAGGCGGGCGTCGGCTCCAGGCGGCCCGGCGGGATCTCGGGCCCGCGGTCATCGGCCTTTGGCTGCACCTGTGGCGGACGCGGCGCTTCGGCTTTGGGCCGCTCGGGCACCGGCGGGATCTTGCCGTCCGGGGAGTTGATCACCGCGTCCATCTGCCAGCCTTCGATCGTCTCCTCCTGCTTGAGGTACTCGGCGAGGTGCACCAGTTTCTCGCGGCGTTCGGTCAAGATCTTCTTCGCGCGCTGGTAGGCGGTGTCCACCAGGCGGTGGACCTCCTGGTCGATCTCACCCGCGACCTCTTCGCTGTAGTTACGCTGCTCGCCCAGATCACGGCCGAGGAAAACGAGCTCTTCCTTGTGGCCGAAGGTCAGCGGCCCGAGCTTCTCCGACATGCCCCACTCCGTGACCATGCGGCGTGCCAGCTTGGTGGCCTTGCCAATGTCGTCCGAGGCACCCGAGGTGATGTCGCCGAAGATGAGCTCTTCCGCGACACGGCCGCCCAGAATGACGGCCATGTCGTCGTTCAGCTCACTGCGCGAGACCAGGTAGCGGTCCTCAGTGGGGAGCTGCATGGTCCAGCCGAGCGCCATCCCGCGCGAGATGATCGAGACCTTGTGCACCGGGTCGGCATTGGGTAGCGACTTGGCCACCAGCGCATGGCCGATCTCGTGGTAGGCGATGACATTCTTCTCGGACTCCGTGATCATCCGCGACTTGCGCTCGGGCCCGGCGATGACGCGCGCGATCGCTTCCTCGAGCTCGACCTGACCGATCGCCTTCTTGTTGCTGCGCGCGGCAAGAATAGCGGCCTCATTAATAAGGTTGCTGAGGTCGGCGCCGGAAAAGCCGGGCGTCTGGCGGGCCAGCACCTCGAGGTCGACCTGCCCGTCGAACGGTTTGTTGCGAGAATGCACTTCGAGGATGGCGCGCCGGCCCCGAATGTCAGGCCGGTCGAGCGTGACATGCCGATCGAACCGACCGGGACGCAGGAGCGCGGGGTCGAGGACGTCGGGCCGGTTGGTGGCGGCGATCACGATCACATGGGTGTTGGTCTCGAAACCGTCCATCTCAACCAGCAGCTGATTGAGGGTCTGCTCGCGCTCGTCGTGGCCACCGCCCAGTCCGGCACCGCGCTGGCGACCGACGGCATCGATCTCGTCGACAAACACGATGCAGGGCGAATTCTTCTTGGCCTGGTCGAAGAGGTCACGCACTCGCGAGGCGCCGACGCCGACGAACATCTCGACGAACTCGGAGCCCGAGATGCTGAAGAACGGCACGCCCGCCTCGCCGGCGACCGCCTTGGACAGCAGCGTCTTACCTGTCCCGGGTGGGCCGACCATCAGCACCCCCTTCGGGATACGGGCTCCCAGCGCCGTAAATTTCTCCGGGAACTTGAGGAACTCGACGATTTCGGTGAGCTCCTGCTTTGCCTCCTCGACGCCGGCGACGTCGTTGAAGGTCACCGCCGGCTTGTCGCCGCTCAACAGCCGAGCACGGCTGCGGCCGAAGGAGATCGCCTGGTTGTTGCCCGTCTGCGTCTGTCGGAGCATGTACCACATGAAGCCGCCGATGACGAGGAAGAGGATGACGTTCGGCAGAATGACCGAAAGCAGCAGGTTCGACGAGCTCGGTTGCTCGGTGCTGAAGTTGACGTGGTCCTCGACCAACTTGGTCTCGATCTGGTAGGTGTCGCGAAAGGTCGTCTTGTAATGGCCGCCGTCCGTCGAATTCCAGATGACCTCCGTGCCGTTGCTCTTAATGGTGGCGTCCTTGACTTTGTTCTGGTCCGCGGCCTGGATCAGGTCATACGTCGACCGCTCGCTCGGCGGGGCTACCGTGTTGAAGCTCTTGTAGCTCGCCCAGATGATCGCCAGCAAACCCGCAAGCAGGATGAAATAAAAGATGTTGCGGTTTCGGCCTCTCATGGCCACGCTATCTTAACACCGGGTTTTTAAGAATCCTGTTAGCCACCACGAACGAGAACGAGTTCAGGAACGCGGGATTTCGAGATGGAGCTGGTGCCTGGTGGCCGACGTTACGCGCTTGCTTTCGGCCACGGTAACGCCCGGAATCCAGACGATTTCCTCGCTGTCCGAGACCACCGGCAGGCTGTCACGGATCTGTCTCGGAACATGGGCGTCAACCAGGATGTCCTGCACCCGTTTGGGTTGCTTGAGGCCCAGCGCACGCATCCGGTCGCCCGGTTTGCGGGTGGCGACTACCAGAGGGGGCCGCACGAGGTCCGCATCGAGGTGACCGACCTGGTCGCGAGCCTTGAAGCTCGCGGGATCGCAGGTGCAGATCGAGGCGCGCACGCCCGACGGCGGCACGACCTCGGGTGTGGGCTCCTGCTGGGGCCCCGATGAATCAGCGCGCAACGCCTCCACCTCCAGGAAGGCCGCATTGGGGACGAGCCGCCGGATCACGCGTCGCTGCAGGGCCGGCGGCAGCTGCGCGAAGGCTTCGCGGTCTTTGGCAATGTCGTCGGCAAGGTCGCCGACCTGTGCTTCGAGAAAGCGGTCTTCCTCGCTGAGGATGTCGGCGGTCCGTGCGAGCAGCTCTCGAGCAGCCGGATCGAAGGCTTCGATTGCGGGAAGCAGTTGCTGTCGCAGCCGGTTACGAGTAAAACGCGGGTCATCGTTGGTTGCGTCGCGGCGAGCCGTGAGATGAAGCCGGCTCAGATAGGTCTCGATCTCGGACCGGGCGATGTCGAGCAGCGGCCGCGCAAGGTCGCCGTCGCGCCGGCGCATGGCGGCGAGCCCGCGAGAACCGCTGCCCCGAAGCAGGTGGAGGAGAAGCGTCTCCACCTGGTC
>Ga0209808_1001321_pt1 | contig 12794 bp, 15 predicted proteins | sample GraSoiAngelo_157_FD_186171 | JGI IMG/M metagenome (GOLD analysis project Ga0209808, IMG submission 186171) | Grasslands soil microbial communities from the Angelo Coastal Reserve, California, USA - 14_1009_16_20cm (SPAdes) (version 2) | ecosystem: Environmental > Terrestrial > Soil > Grasslands ...
TGGCGAGCCGCGCCCACTTGTGGTGCGCCTTGTTCTCGCGATCGAGGAAGGCCTTCTCCGCGAAGTAGTAGCAGCTCCCGAATCCGGCCTCGGGATAGAGGCGCGCGAGCTGCGCGTAGGAGAACGCGGTCAGGAAGGCGAGGATGAGCGCGAAGCCGATCCCCGCCCAGATGTCGCTCGCCACCGAGCTGCCGTCGGGCGCGGTGGCCGCGGCCTGCAGCTGGTAGGTGATCCAGAGGAACGCGCCCGGCGCGATCAGCGCCATCGCGTTCACGGTGACGCCGGTGAGCCCGAGCGTCGGCTTGACTGTGGCTTGTTCTGGCATCGTCAGTCCCCTCCCGCGGGGCGGGAGAGCAACGCCCATGCCATCGAGCCGGCGAGCGGAATCCCCAGAACACGCGGGGCGGGGCCCCGCCACGTGCCTGCTCCTCCTGCGCAGCGCAAAAAACGGGCAGCAGCCCGGAATCTCACCCCCGGTGGGAACCGGCCCGAGGCGTGACCGGCGTGGCCGCCACGACCCAGTCGCCGGCGAACGTGACCACGCGGCCGCCCTCGACGCGGATGCGCCAGCGGCGGCCCCCGGCCACGGGCCGGACCCTGCCGCGCAGCACGAGGATCACCTCGAGCGTCTGTCCGCGCTCCACCGCCTCGGCGAGGCGGGCGTCGAGGGTCTCGGGGGTTGCGTCCCGGGCGATCACGTGCGCCTCACGCTGCGGAGCCGTCCATACCGCAGCCGGCGGAGCCACCGCTGCCACCAGCGCGCCGGGCGAGGCCGCGGGCGGACGGGAAGGAGAAGAACCGTCGCCGCTCGGGGCGCGCCGTGCAGACGCTCCTCAGCGGGCTCCAACCGCCCTCCAGAGGAGCCACGCGTAGGCGAGCGTGGCCCCGATCATCACTGGCAGGGTGGGCGCGCCGACGACGCCCACCAGCACGATGGCCGCGCCCGCCGCCGCGCCGAGCCGGAGCCTCATCCCTCGTCCCTCCCGCGGGCGCGCCGGAAGAGCCAGAACGGCGCCCGGAAGCTCGGCCGCGGCATGCGCCGCCGCTCACGCGCCCGGTCCTCCTTCAGGAGCCCGGCGACGTACGCCCGCTCGGCCGCGTTCGAAGCGACCTCGAGCGCCCGGGCCAGGTGCGGCCGCGCCTGCTCCGGGATGCCGAGCCGAAGGTAGAGCTCACCCAGCGTGCAGCGCGGCGCGAAGGCGCCGGGCGCGAGCGCGAGCGCCGCCTCCAGGTGCTCGAGGGCCTGCTCGACGTGCCGGGTGCGGGCGTAGGCGACCGCGAGCATGGTGCGCGCCCCGATGTGGCTCGCGTCGAGCACGAGCGCTTGCTCGAGCAGCTCGATCGCCTCCCGGAGATGGCCGCGCTCGAACGCGCGCTGTGCGCGCTCGAGCGCGGTAGGCAGGTCGCGCACCAGGGGCGTCAGGACGGGCGCCACGGCCGCGTCCGTCTCAGCGATCGAAAACACTCTTCCCCGCGTTGTAGGTCTGGAGCGCCGCGAAAGCGACCAGGACGATGAGCCCGAATACGATCGACGCAACCATGCTTCACCCTCCGATCTCGATGGACCGGCCGAGCCCCGGGGTCACGAGCTGGAACTCGGGGTAGCCGAGCGCGCCCATCTCGGGCAGGTCGAGCCCCTCGAGCTCGACGTCCACGCTCACGCGCTGGCCGACGAAGAAGTCGATGAAGGCGTTGAAGACGTAGGAGAGGGTGAAGATCACCCCCACCAGCGTGCACACGCCGATCAGCTGGGCCACGAACTGGCCCGCGTCGCCGTAGAAAAGCCCCGTGACCGAGCCGTCCACCCCGTTCCAGCTCCCGCCGTAGTTGCTGGTGCCGTCCGCGAAGAGGCCGACGCAGAGCACGCCCCAGAGGCCACAGGTCCCGTGCACGGAGGTCGCCCCCACCGGATCGTCGATCTTCATGACCCGCTCGAGGAACTCGACGCTCAGGCAGACGAGCACGCCGGCCGAGAAGCCGATGATCGCCGCGCCGACGGTATTGACGAAGCCGCTGGGCGCGGTGATCGCGACCAGTCCCGCGAGCAGCCCGTTGCCGCTCATCGACGCGTCCGGCTTCCCGAAGCGCATCCACATGTAGAGGAGCGCGCCGAAGGAGCCCGTGCAGCCCGCCAGCATGGTGTTCACCGCGATCGAGCCGATGCGGAGGCTACCGTTGCCCGAGGCCCCGAGCGTGCTCCCCGGGTTGAAGCCGAACCAGCCGAAGGCGAGGATGAAGCAGCCAAGCAGGACCATGGTGATGTCGTGGCCGGGGATCGGGTTGGGCGAGCCGTCGCGGTTGTACTTCCCGATGCGCGCACCGATGATCATCGCGACCGCGAGCGCCGTGAGCCCGCCGACCGAGTGCACCACCCCCGAGCCCGCGAAGTCGCAGTAGCCGTGGCCGAGCTTGAAGTTGGCGCCGAGCTGCGAGAGCCAGCCGCCGCCCCAGGCCCAATTGCCGAACAGCGGATAGGTGATGGCGCCCAGGAAGAAGGTCGAGATCGCGAAGGCGGCGAACTTCCAGCGCTCGGCCGCGGCGCCGGTGACGATCGTCGTCGCCGTGTCCATGAACACCATCTGGAAGAGGAACAGGACCATGACGCCGACGTCGTAGGTGTCCCCGGAGAGGAAGAAGCCCTTGGTGCCGAACAGACCCCAGTCCTTGCCGAAGAGCGAGAGCTTGAACTCGTTGTTGAGCGGGTTCATCCCGCCCAGGTTCGATATCCCGGCCGAGCCGCCCTGCTGGATGGCGAAGCCCATCACCCAGTAGGCGAAGAGGCCGAACCCGTACACCATGAAGTTCATCATCATGGTGTGGTTGGCGTTCTTCGCCCGGCAGAGGCCGGTCTCGACCAGGGCGAACCCGGCCTGCATGAACATGACCAGGAAGCCCGCGACCAGCGTCCAGACGAAGTTGACCGCGATGCGGTTCTGCCCGACCTGATTGACGACGTCGGCGAGCGTGAGCCCCGCCTTCGGGTCGGCCATCACGATGTCGGCGGCCGAGCCGGTGAGCGTGCCGCCCGGGTCGCCCTTGGCGAGGTCGTCGCTGCTGGGCGCGGTGATGCCCTTCACGTCCGCGGCGGTGAGCCCGACCGCGGGCGGCTCCGCGGCCGCCGCCGCCCCCGCCCCCGCCGCCGCCTCGTCAGCCGCGCGCGCGGGCGCCGCGACCACGAGGAGCGCCAGGACGGCCAGCGCCGCGGCGAGCGATCTCCGGTCCTTTCGCATCAGTGCCCCCTTGCCTTCCAGAGCGCGCGCTCGACGTGCGCGCCGTTGAGGGTGCCGATCCCGGCGAGCGAGGTGGCGAGCCCCACGAGCGCCGCCGCGAGCCGCACCATCATGACCTCGCTCGCGAGCAGCCCCCCGACCGCGATCATCCAGCCGCCCACGACCAAGCCGAGCCCGAGACCCTTCATGACGTACCTCCTAGAGGCTATTGGCCGCGCGCGCCCCGACGGACGCCGGCGCCCGCTCGCGCGTCGCACCGGCGCGCCCGTTCGCCGCCGGTTCCTTGATGCTGCGGAAGCCCCCGAAGGCCACCCCCAGCAGCACGAGCCCGACGATCGCCACCGGCCAGCCGAGCCCGAACAGGCCCGCGGGGGCCAGCGTGAAGCCCACGATGAACACGAACAGATACCACCCCTGTGCCGAGGTCGCTCCCATGCCTTGGTTCTCCTTCTTGCGCGTTAGACGGCCGCCGGTCCGCGCTCTCCGGTGCGGATGCGGACGACCTCCTCCACCGCCGTGATGAAGATCTTCCCGTCGCCGATGCGCCCCGTGCGCGCGCCGCCCACGATCGCGTCCACGATCTCCGCGACGCGCTCGTCGGGCACGAGCACCGAGAGCTGCACCTTGGGCAGGAAGTCGACCACGTACTCGGCGCCGCGGTAGAGCTCGGAGTGCCCCTTCTGGCGACCGAAGCCCTTCACCTCGCTCACCGTCATCCCCTGCACCCCGACCGCCGCGAGGCGGTCTTTCACCTCATCGAGCTTGAAGGGCTTGATGATCGCGTCGATCCGCTTCATGCCAGGCCGGGAAGAGCAAAAGCCCGGCCAGCGGCGGATCGCCTGCCCGCGCTGCAATTTGCACGGCGTGCGTGCGCGTGCACAAACTCCGTGCACGCGCCTGCTCAATAAAAAGCAGGCCGGGCTCGGGCGGGCGACGCACGCCCCCGCCGCTGTCTGCGAAGTGCAGCTCGGGCTCGAGGAGCATCCACCAGCCGCGCGGGCCCGCCGGGTCACCGGGGTGAGGGTGAAAAGGCGCCGCCATGTCGACGCCGAGCACCGTCGCCGCGTGCGCAGACGCGGGACGCGGGCTGACGGTTCTCAGCCCTCGCGCAGGCCGTCTGGCCGCATGTCCTTGATGTCCTTCAGCGGGCCGGGCATCCGGCGCTCGGGCGGCCCGCTCACGTAACCGAGCGACTCGAGCTTCCTCCGCTGCTCGGCGTCGAGCGCCACCGCGGGTGCCGGCTCGGCTTTCATCGTCCGCTCGCGTGCGACCAGCTCGGCCTCGAGGGCGGCGACCTGCTCGGGATGAACGCCGGCGAGGTCGTGCAGCTCGCGCGGATCCACCTTGCGGTCGTAGAGTTCGGGACGGGGACTGCGAATGTACTTCCAGGGAAGGACAACATCGCGGCCCTTCGACAGCGGCCCGGGATCGCGTTGACCGCGAGAGCCGCGTTCCCCTAATCTCCCTCCCGAGGAGGACCCCCCATGGCCCAGGGCGCATCCATCAGCGAAGCTCCCGTCCGGCGGACGATCCCGGTGACCAACCCCGCCACCGGCGCCCGCCTGGCCGAATACCCGGTCGCGGACCGCGAGGCGGTGGCCGCGGCCGTGGCGCGAGCGCGCGCAGCCCAGCCGCGCTGGGCTGCGCTCGGCTTCGCCGAACGGGGGAGGATCCTCCGAAAGGTCCGCGACCGCTTCGTCGACGAGAAGGACCGCATCTGTGACGTCGTCTCGGGCGAGACCGGAAAGCCCCGGCACGACGTCATCACCAACGAGCTCCTCTTCCTCTGCGACGCGATCGGCTTCTGGTCGAAGCGCGCCGGGAAGTACCTGGCCGACGAGCCCGCCCGGCCCCACCTGCTCAAGAACAAGCGCGTCTACGTGAGCTACACGCCCCACGGCGTGGTCGGGATCATCGGCCCGTGGAACTTCCCCTTCAATCTCACCATCGGCGAGGCGATCCCGGCGCTCATGGCAGGCAACGCGGTCGTCATCAAACCCTCGGAGGTGACGCCGGGGAGCGCCGCGCTCGGGGCCGAGCTGGCCCAGGCGGCGGGGCTGCCGCCGGGTGTGCTCCAGGTGGTGACCGGCTACGGCGAGACGGGCCAGCACCTGATCGAGCTGGCCGACATGATCTGCTTCACGGGGAGCGTCGCCACCGGCCGAAAGGTCGCCGAGCGCTGCGGGCAGCTGCTCAAGCCCGTCACCCTCGAGCTCGGCGGCAAGGACCCGATGATCGTGCTCGGCGACGCCGACCTGGAGCGGGCCTCGAGCGCGTGCGTGTACGGCGGCCTGGTGAACGCGGGCCAGGTCTGCATCTCGGTCGAGCGCGTCTACGTCGAGGCGTCGGTGTACGACGCCTTCGTCGGGAAGGTGGTGGACAAGGTGCGCCGGGTCCGCCAGGGCCCGCCCGACGCGGGCGTGGTCGAGGTCGGCTCCATGACCTTCCCGCCCCAGATCGAGAAGGTCGAGCGCCACGTGCGGGACGCCGTCGCGCGGGGCGCGAGGGTGCTGGCCGGCGGCAAGCGCCGCACCGATCTGCCGGGGCTCTACTTCGAGCCCACTGTGCTGGTCGACGTCGACCACGACATGGACGTGATGCGCGACGAGACCTTCGGTCCGGTCATCCCGATCATGCGCGTGCGCGACGAGGAGGAGGCCATCCGCCTCGCCAACGACTCGCGCTACGGCCTCGATGCCAGCGTGTGGACCAGGGACCTCGCACGCGGCGCGCGCGTCGCCCGCCGCGTCCAGTCGGGCGCGGTGTGCGTTAACGACGTGCTCGTCAACTACGCGGTCACCGAGGTGCCGATGGGCGGCTGGAAGGAGAGCGGCATCGGCTACCGCCACGGCCCGGGCGGCATCCGCAAGTTCTGCGCGCAGCAGAGCGTCGTCATCGACCGCTTCGGCCTGAAGTCCGAGATCAACTGGTGGCCGATGACGCCCGGGAAGGTGAAGCTCTTCCGGCGCGCGCTCAACTTCTTCGGCTCGGGCTGGCGACGGAAGCTGCTCGGGGCGTAGGAGGAGGACGGCGCGGCCGCAGGCGCTGCGCTGGAGCGCCTGCGCTCCGGCCCTCCACATGCCGCGGCCCGCCGCGACGCATGCGCCGGTCCCACGGTGCAGCCGTGGTGGTGAGCGACATCGCGATGCCGGGCATGGACGGGCACGCGCTCATGCGCAAGATCCGGGCGCTCGGCGTCCGGCACGGAAACGTCCCGGCGATCGCGCTGACGGCGTTCGCCTCGCCGGCGGACCGCACCCAGGCGCTCCTGGCCGGCTACCAGGTCTTCCTGCCGAAGCCGTTCGATCCCACGCAGCTGGTCACGCTGGTGGCGCGGCTCGCGGGTTGCCGAGCGACTGAGCGGATCGCACCGTCGGCGGCGAGCCTGCTCCCGCCGCACGAGCCGAGTCCCCGCGGGCCTACTCCCGCTAGCGCGCGCAGGGCGACGGCATGCAGCTTCCCGGCCCGAGGTCTGCGGCGACCTCGTGCGTCGCACACGCGGCGCCGCGCATGACGCGGCACCGTCCGGTGACGTCTTCCGCGCCCACGTAGAGGCAGCAGCGGGTCGCCGCCGCACGGCCGCACGAGGACTGCCGTGCCCGCTCGAGGGCGCTGCGCTGCTCGCGCCGGCCGAGGACCCCCAGGGCGACGCGCAGCCTCGCCTCCCCGCGCACGCAGCGGAGGTAGGCCGACCGCGCGGGCCAACCGCCGCCGCGCGGCCCGTTGCACGCGCAGACGCTGCACCCGTGCGCGTCCACCAGGTCACCTGGCGGCGTGCCGGCGCACGCATCCCTGGCGTCGGGGACGCCGTCCCCGTCGGCGTCACCGCCCGGGACCGCGGGGGGCGTCGTGCTCGTGCTGGGCGCGGCCGTGGTCGTCGCGGTGGTGGTCGAGGTGGAGGTGCTCGGGGGGGTCGTGACCGTCGAGCTCGTGGTGGGCGCGACGGTCGTCGACGTGCTCGACGAGGTGCTGGCAGTCGTCGCCGTCGAGCGCGTGCCGGTCGTGCTGGTGGAGGACGTGCTGCTCGTCGTGGGCAACGTGGGCGAGGTCGTGGTCGTGGGATGGGCCGTCGTCGTGGTGGAGGTCGTCGCCGTGGTCGAGGTCGCGAGCGTGGTGGACGGCCTCGTGGTCGTGCTCGTGGTGGTCGTGGTGGTGGACGTCGTCGTGGTGCTGGTCGTCGTGGTCGTGGAGGCCGCCACCGTCGCCAGGCAGGAGGCGGCTCCGACGCTCTGCCCGATGCGCGCGCGCACCACGTCGCCGAACACCAGGTCGATGTTGGAGAGCCCGCCCGCCAGCAGGTGGCAGTAGCTCATGATCGTGCCGCGCGAGGCGACCACGGGCCCGGTGTAGCAGCCGGCCTCGCCCGAGAAGCACCTGTCGAGCGGCGGCGAGTAGCAATGGGTGTGGGGCGTGCCGAAGTTGTGGCCGAGCTCGTGGGTGACCACGAGCGCGTCCCAGATCTGCGACGGCTGCGAGAGGTCGAAGCTGCCGTAGACCTGCGACACGCCGTAGCCGTAGCTCGCGTCGCAGAGCACGTCGAGGTACGCGATGCCGCCCTGCACGCTCTTACCCGACACGAAGTGGACCACCGTGCGCGGGCCGGCGATCGTGTCCATGTTGTTGGCGGGGTTGTTCCAGTAGGTGCGGAGCTCGCCGAGCGTCCCGCTCGGGTCGGTCGCGGTCCAGGGGTCCGGCGGCGCGGCGCCCCAGAGGCGGAGGTACGAGAAGCGCAGGCGCACGGCGAGGTCGCGCTCGTAGATCGAGGTCGCGGCGGCGGCGAGCGCGGCCAGGTAGCCGAGGGCGGCCGAGTCGCTCGCGAACTTCGCGCGCAGCTCCTGGTCCGTGTCGATGGCGACGTCGGCCAGCTTGAGCGTCCCGGACGTGCTCGCCGCCGGCGGAGGGGCCGCGAGCGCGCGCGCGGCGGGCGGGATGCGCACCGCCTCGGGCGCGAGGTCGTTGGCGCAGAAGTCGCCGGGGGGCGGATAGCGCGTCGGATCGGCGTCCCGCAGGGCGTAGCTCCGATGCCCGCCCTGCCCGTCGGGGCCGAAGGGGAACACCTCGCCGCGCGACACGACGAAGCCGTGCACGCGGGCGCGCGCCGCGATCAGCAGCACGTGCGAGTCGTCCTCGCCCGCGACCGTCCCCCGGAAGTAGACCTGATCGGGCAGGGTGAGCGCGCGCGCTCCGCCCGGCTCCATGATCTCCGCCCGCGCGCCCGGCGCGAAGGGCTCGAAGCGCGCGAGCACGAGGTCGGCGGCGCGCGCGCCGCCGAGCGGGAAGTCGCGCACCACGGCGCGCTCCTGCGCCCGCAGGACGGCGAGCGCAGCGCGGTCGAGCACGAGCTTCTGCACCCGCGCGACGCCCTCGAGCGAGCTGTCGTGGCCGCGCGCGGGCGAGAGGAGCCGCGCGTGCGCGGACGGCGCGGCGGCCGCAAAGGGCACGGCGAGCGCCATGGCGGCCGCGAGAATGCGGGCTGGGCGGGACACGACGCGGGCAGCAAGCGGCGTGCCCGAGCGGCGCGCTCGATCGGCGACGCCCGGGAGCCGTGCGGGCGTCACCACGCTGCCGGCACGGTGCACACGCGCCCGAGGGCGCGCCGGGCGCGGGCGGCGTCGGCCCCCGAGCACGCTACCAGGCCACCCGCTCGTCGATCAGCCGAGCGATCTCCTCCTCCGCCAGGCCGAGCACCTCCCGCAGCACGAGCGCGGTGTGCTCGCCGAGCGCCGGCGCCGCCCAGCGGAGCTTCCCCGGCGTCGCCCCCAGCCTGAGCGCGTGGCCCTCGTAGGGCGCCGGCGGGCGCGCCGGATGCTCCAGCCACTGGAAGAAGCCCCAGCCGGCGAGCCCGGGGTCGGCGTGCAGGTCGAGCGCGCTCGCGACGACGCCGGCCGCGATCCCGGCCGCCTGCAGCCGGCCCGCCAGCTCGCTGGCATCGTGGGAGCGCGTCGCCTCGGCCACCAGCGCGTCCAGCGCCTCGGCGTCGGCGACGCGCGCGGCGTGCGTCGCGAAGCGCGCCTCCGCGAGCCAGGCGGGCCGCGCGAGCACGGCCGAGAGCGCGCGCCACTCCGCGTCGCCACGCACGCTGAGCGCGATCCACCGGTCGTCGCCCGCACACGGGTAGGCGCCGTGCGGCGCGGCGTGGTCGCTGCGGTTCCCCGCGCGCGTCGCGACCCGGCCCGTGAGCTCGTAGTCGAGGAGCGCGGGCGCGAGGAAGTGGAGCGCGGCCTCGAGCTGCGACACGTCGAGGTGCTGGCCCTCGCCCGTCCGCCGCTGGTGATCGACCGCCGCGAGGAGCGCGGTCGCGGCGAGGCGCGGGACGACGTAGTCGGTGTACGCGCCGTAGGGCGGTGCGGGCGCGCGGTCCGCCCAGCCCGCGATCTCGTAGAAGCCCGAGAGCGCCGCCACGAGTTGCCCGAAGCCCGGGAACTCCGCGTGCGGCCCGGTCTGCCCCTGGAGGCAGGTGCTCAGCATGACCAGGCGCGGGTTCAGCTGCCGGAGGTCCGCGTACGCGAGGCCGAACCTGCGCATCACGCGCGGCGTGTAGCTCTCGACCAGGACGTCGGCCCAGGCGGCGAGCCGCCGCGCGATGTCGCGCGCCGCGGGCTTGGACAGGTCGAGCGCGATGCCGAGCTTCGAGGTGTTGTAGCTGGCGTAGAACTGGCTCCGCTCGATGCCGGGCTTGCCCTCGTGCCACGGCGGGCCCAGGCGGACGACGTCGTAGCGCGCATGCGACTCGACACGGACGACGGTCGCGCCGTGGTCGGCCAGGTACTTGACGGTGATCGGCCCGACGCCGGCCCAGGAGAAGTCGAGGACCTTCAGGTCCGCGAGCGGGAGCGCCGGGTCGGCCGGGAGCGCCATGGATCAGATGACGCCCGCGCGCCCGAGCGCGTCCACGTCGTAGCCGCACAGCTCGCCCCAGACGTGGGGGTTGTGCTCCCCGGCCTCCGGCGGCCGGCGCGGCTCGGCCAGCGGCGTCGCCGAGAGGCGTGCGAACGGCCCCGGATAGCGGAGGCTCGGTCCGAGCACCTCGTCGTCGACGGGCCGGAAGTACTCGCGGAAGGCGAGCTGCGGATCGGCCGCGATGTCCGCCACGGTCGCGACCGGCGCCACCAGGATGCGGCGCCGGACGCCCTCGCGATAGACCTCGGCCTTGGTGCGCGTGTGGAGGAAGGCCGCGACCGCCTCCTCGATGCGCACCAGCTCGGCCTGCGCCGCGGGCGAGGCCTCCATCGCCCAGCCCGGCTCCCACTGCTCCCACGGCCACTCACGGAGCCAGGTGGGCAGCATGCCGTGCTCGTCCATCCAGCGCATGAGCGCGCGCGTCGAGGGCGAGCCCTGCGCGCCCATCAAGAGGAGACTCACGTGGCCGTCGGCGCAGGGGAAGACCATCCGCCGGCGCACGCCGCGCGAGCCGACGAAGGGGCCGCCGCGGCGGAGGGAGTCGCCATGAAGGACCGGGAACGCCTGCGCGTTCATGAGCGTCCACACCATCGCCGCCTGCGCGTTCACCACCACGCGCTGGCCGCGGCCGCTGCGGCCGCGCGCGAGGTGCGCGAGCAGCGTGCCGACCGCCGCCTCGGCGCCGGCGTGACAGAACGCCTGCCAGAGCGGCAGGCGGAGCGGCGGGCGGTCCTCGTCGCCGCAGAGGTACATGGGGCCGCCCATGGCCGCGATCACGATGTCGTCGGCGTGGAGCGCGCGGCCCGGCGGCCGGTCACCGAAGGGCGTCACGCTGGTGTGGACGAGCGCCGGCTGCCGGGCCGCGATCTCGGCGACGAGACGGGCCGCGGCCCCTTCGGGCGGGAACGAGTCGAGGACGAAGTCGACGCGCGCGGCCAGATCCGCCAGCACGCGCGGCGCCTCCGGGTGCTCCAGCGCGAGCGTCACGCCGAGCTTGCCCGCGTTCATCGCGTGCCAGTAGAGGCCGTGCTCGCGCCCGTCCCGAGCCCGGTAGCGGGGCGCCAGCGCACGGCCGCGGTCGCCCCCCGGCGGCTCGACCTTGATCACCAGGGCGCCCAGGTCGGCGAGCAGCCGGCCGCACAGGTAGCCGAGCGCGTCGGTCAGATCGAGCGCGCGGAGCCCGGCGAGCGGCGGCGGCATGCGGCGGGTTATCGCAGGCCCACCAGGCGGGGCACGAACGGGATCAGGATCTCGACCGCGATGAGCACGATGACGATCCACTCGAGCGTCTCGGTCCGGCGGTTCGCCGCCTCGTCGGAGAGCTTCTGGTAGATGCTCTCGAGGCTCTGGAGCTTGCGGAGAATGCTCGCGTCCCACTCCGCCAAGTGGAAGCGGTCCGAGACCAGGCGATACACGCGCGCCAGGTACTGATCACCGAGCAGCTTGAGTGCGTTGTTGACGCCCTCGAAGAGGACGGCGTTGTCCACCTGCAGCTGGCCGATCCGGCGGAGATCGGCGCGCGTCGAGCCCGGCAGCCAGAGGCCGTAGCGGCGGCGCGAGAGCGTCTCGTACGACTCGTCGAGGGCGTCGTCGAGCTGCTGGTCGAGGTAGCGCATCTCGAGCAGCTCGACGTTGGCGAACTCGAGGACGGCGCGCACGTCCTCGGCGTCCCGGTCGGCGATCAGGGCCGCGTCCCAGTCGATGAGGGTCACGTCTTCCGAGCCGAACGAGATACGATGGCCGACCGCGTCGTCCACCTCCTGGTCGGAGAGCGCCGCGCGCTCCGAGCGCAGGATGCGCGCCACCTCCTGGCCATACGTCGCGTAGAGCGCGGCCGGCGCACAGGGCGGGGTGAAGGCGCCGATCTCGAAGATCACGTAGGTCTCGACGAAGTCCGTCAGCCCGGGGCGGGTCACCGCGGGCGCGATGGCCGCGAGCAGGCTCTCGACCCAGCGGCGGGAGTCGGCGCGGAGCACGTCGCTCTCGTACAGCTCCTCGGCGAGCGTGATGAGGCGGGTGAGCGGACCCGCGAGCGGGATCTGGTAGGTGACCGACACCGCGCCGAAGTCGTAGAGCACGGCGTCGACGGAGGGCGCCGTGCGGAAGGCGCCGACCGCGAGCACCTCCCGTTCCTGGGTCACGCGCAGGGGAGCCGGCCGGTACTCGAAGTAGCGCGGCGCACGGCGCTTGTGGCGGATGGCCGCCCGCTGCGTCAGCGCGGTGATCCGGCGCTCCGACTCGTCGAGATTGATCGCCAGCCCGGCGTCGTACGCGAAGAGGGCGTAGCAGACCCCCTCCTGCACCGCCGGCTCGGCGTGTGCCTCGGGAAGCGCCATGGGCCGTCAGTCTGTGCCCCCTGGCGGCCGGCAGGTCAACCGCCGCGGCGGAAGGTGTCGTTGGACACGGGCCCGCGCACCATGGCACGGAAGACCCCGCAGGTGCCCACGGTCCTGACGCACGCCGTATCCGGGATCGTCCTGGGGAGCACGTTCCGGCGCTCCCTCGGCGCCGGGCGAGTCTGGTTCGCCGGCGCCCTGTGCGCGGCGCTTCCCGACGTCGACGTGATCGGCTTCCGGTCCGGGATCCAGTATGGCGACCTACTCGGACACCGGGGCCTCACGCACTCGCCCACCTTCGCCGCCGTCCTGGCGGCGCTGGTGGTAG
>Ga0209808_1001324_pt1 | contig 12771 bp, 8 predicted proteins | sample GraSoiAngelo_157_FD_186171 | JGI IMG/M metagenome (GOLD analysis project Ga0209808, IMG submission 186171) | Grasslands soil microbial communities from the Angelo Coastal Reserve, California, USA - 14_1009_16_20cm (SPAdes) (version 2) | ecosystem: Environmental > Terrestrial > Soil > Grasslands ...
GTAGGTGTTGGCGTAAGGCCAGATTGTGCGCAATAAGTTCCGCCGGTACTCAGAGGGCCGTCGGGGTCGTCAAATCCACCCCAGACGATCATTTCACTGCCGGTCCAGACTGCCGTGTGACGTGCCCGTTCGGAGGGTACGTTGATGATGCTAGTGGCTGTCCAACTATCTGTGCTTGGATCGTATAGTCCGCCCGTGTTCAACTCCTGGAAACCATTGTCCTCAAAATACCCACCCCAGACGATCATTTCACTGCCAGTCCACACTGCCGTGTGCTCGGCGCGAGCAGAGGGGGCGTTAGTGATATTGGTGGCTATCCAACTATTCGCCGCTGGGCGGTATAGTCCGCCCGTGTTCAAAAAAATACGATTGTTTGGTATGTCAAAGTACCCGCCCCAGACGATCATGTCACTGCCAGTCCAGACTGCCGTTTGGCTTTCTCGCCCGTCAGGTGCGTTAGTCGTGGTAGTAGCAGTCCAGCTATCCGAGTCAGGATCATAGCGTCCGCCCGTATTTAAGAAGTGGTAACCATCATTGTCCACGAAATCTCCACCCCAAACAATCATTTCACTGCCGGTCCAGACCGCTGTGTGGCGTCGTCGCGCGTCAGGTGCATCAATTGTGGTGGTAGCAGTCCAGCTATCCGAGTCAGGATCATATCGTCCTCCGGTGTTCAAATAATTAGATAACCAATCTACCCCACCCCAAATAAGCATTTCGCTTCCGGTCCAGACTGCCGAGTGTTGGGCGCGCGCAGAAGGTGCGTTGAGCGTGCTGGTGGCTGTCCAACTGTCCGCACCAGGATTGTATCTCCCACCGGTGTTGAGAAAGCCCGCGAAATTCCCTCCACCGCCCCAGACGATCATCTCACTGCCTGCCCAGACTGCCGTGTGATCATATCTTCCAGTGGGTGCATTAACGGCGGTAGTGTCTGCCCATGTGTCCGTGCTGGGATTATATCTCCCGCCAGTGTTGAAACCGCTAAAACCGCCGCCCCAGACAATCATCTCACTGCCAGTCCACACTGCCGTGTGGCCAAACCGCTCCTGGGTTGCATCGGCGGTGGCTACCCAACTATCAAGATTACGATTATATCTACCGCCCGTGTTCGTCAGATCGCCGTTGTTTCCGCCCCAAACGATCATTTCACTGCCAGTCCAGACGGCGGTGTGCAACTCTCGGCCGGATGGTGCGCTAGACGTGCTCGTAGCAATCCAGCTATCTGTGGCGGGATCGTACCGCCCACCCGAATTGAAAAGGCTCGGGTAAGCCGATCCGCCCCACACGATCATCTCATTACCGGTCCAGATCGACGTGTGATCGTATCTTCCGACAGGCGCATTAACAGTGCTGGTGGCTGTCCAATTGTCTATGTCAGGATTGTATCTTCCACCAGTGTTGAGACCGTCGCCAAAGCGATCACTTCCACCCCAGACGATCATTTCACCGCCGGTCCAAACTCCTGTATGTAAATCTCGGCCGGTGGGCGCATTGGTGGTACTAGTAGCCGTCCAGACGTCCGTGTTTGGGTTGTATTTTCCGCCCGTGTTCATCGGGAACTGTCCGGTTCCGCCCCAGACGATCATATCCTTGCCGGTCCACACCGCCGTATGAAAGGCTCGACTGTCAGGCGTGTTACCCGTGCTCATACCTGTCCAGCTATCCGTTTTGGGATTGTATCTCCCGCCAGTGTTCAAATACGGAAGAGGCGTCGGTGTCGGCGTTGGTGGAGAAGTAACGTTAGGATTGTATTTCCAGCCTGTGTTCAAGTCGGTCCCTTGACCCGAGCCTCCCCAAATGATCATTTCACTGCCGGTCCACACTGCACTGTGATAGCTCCGACCAGCGGGCACGTTGGCAATACTAGTTGCTGTCCAGCTGTCAATGCTGGGATCGTACCTTCCGCCGGTATACAACGCGGTATCATGAGTTCCGCCCCAGACGATCATTTCACTGCCGGTCCAGACTGCCGTGTGCTGTCTGCGAGCAGAGGGTGCGTTGACCCTGGTGGTAGCCGTCCAACTATCCGTAGCTGGGTTGTATCGCCAGCCGGTGTTTATCCCGCCAACGCCCTCCTCATGACCCGAACCGCCCCAGACAATCATTTCGCTGCCAGTCCACACTGCGGTGTGACCCGATCGGCCTGATGGTACATTTACAACGATAGCCGCCCAAGTATCTTCAATACACCCATCCATCCCATCCGATACCTTCGGGAGCGTGTAGTTAGCAGCTACCACTGGCGTTAGGTTCGGCGTTTGGTCTTCTACTTTAGCTAACCATGACTCCAGCGGCTCTTTGAGCCATGCAACTGTACCAAGCTTCAATCGGTCATTGGTTCTCTCAATTACTGCCGTCGCATAATAACGCTCCTTGTCTTCTTGCAAGGGACTCACTACTCCCACGGGTACGGCGTCGCAGGTTTTCGCCGCAGCGTCGTTGGAGTACAATAACGTGTCAGCGCTTTTAGAAGCGGTGACGTATCGCCGCACGCTAAAGTCAATCGCATTACTAGCTTTGTTGAATGTTACCGCTAGTTTTTGGAGGGTTTCATCCCATTCGCGGCTGTTCACCTTTACACTGTGTCCAGTGCCGCGATTAACCTCCTCGTCGGCCCTGTCGCTTTTGACCAACTCAATCTGAATGTACTTGCCGCTGGTCCGTTTCATTTCTTCGACAGTGGGATGAGCTTTTAGGTCAGCCTCTGCGCGGTGTCTCAAATCCCCGTGAATTGTTTGGTCGCCGGCATACCAATTTCTGAGCAAACGCTCCGCAAGCGCAGGCCGTGCCAGACACTCAGCGATAACGAAGGGATCATTCCCGAGCGCTTCAAAGAATTCGCGTAACACCTCTGGCTGCTTGGTGTGCTGCGCCATACGGTCCATCTCAGCCTGTAACTGATCAGCAGTAATGGGCCGTTGCCAGTAGTCCGCTAGTGCCTGTGATTTGCGGACGTAGTCTGCGACTTTTTTTTCAAGTTGCGCTTGAGACATCACGGCATCGAGCGACGGCTTGGGATCAGGTCGTTCCTTTGGCCAGATCCGATGACGCCAATAAACGTCTTCAATCGCTCGCTGGTAAGCTACACGTTGGGCAAATGTCAGAGTTCTCTGCGCATGGGCCTGCCACGAGCCCAATGCAAATGGGATCGTAGACACACTAACTAGCAAAAGTAGGTAAAACGCGCCTCGAATTAAGTGCGCTTTAACCGAAGGCGCTATTTGCTTTTTCATAACCTACCAGTGGAGGCGCCAATGCTAGTTGGGCGGTAAAAGGAATGTCGAGAGCTTCTGCTTCTTTTTGGGAAAAAAGTTAAGAATGACGGCAGAAGCTTGCCCCAGTTGCGTCCCTTCGCGTGTGATGGACAGTCACCATCGGTGTGAAAACGATTGAAAATTTCCAGATTCGTCCTGCGCACGTAGAAGACGTACCGGTTATTTTGCAGTTAATTCGCGATTTGGCGACGTATGAGCGCGCACCGAACGACGTGACCGCGACAGAGGAACAACTTGTCGATGTTTTGTTCGGGGAACGACCGGCCGCGGAAGTTCTTCTCGCGTTTGAGGGACGATCGCCGGTCGGGTTCGCTGTTTTCTTTTATAATTTTTCCACCTGGCTGGCGCGACCCGGGCTTTACCTCGAAGATTTGTTCGTGAAGCCGGAAAAGCGCGGCAAAGGTTATGGACGCGCATTGCTCATTGAGCTTGCGGAAATTGCGCGGAACCGGGGCTGCGGCCGGATGGAATGGGCTGTGCTCGATTGGAACGAGCCAGCCATCAAGTTTTATCGCGCACTAGGGGCAAAGCCAATGCATGAATGGACTGTGTTTAGGCTGACTCGCGATGGCATCGCTAGCCTCGCGGATTCGGGGCGAGTCGGCCAACCCGCCTCCGCCAAAGGCTCCAGCGCGGCTCGTCTCGCTTCGCTTGCGAGGAGGAAGAAGTAAAAGTGGCGAAGGAAAGAACAAAGATCGAGGACTACGCGTTCCTTAGCGATACGCAGACTGGCGCATTGGTGAGTCGGGATGGATGCGTGGATTGGCTGTGTCTTCCGCGATTTGATTCACCGGCGTGCTTTGCGTCGCTTTTGGGCGATACCAGAAACGGACACTGGCGATTTTTCCCAGAGGAAGAGGTCGTAGAAACACGTCGCCGTTACCGTGGCGACTCGCTTATCCTCGAAACGGAAATCGAAACCAAGAGCGGCGCCGTCCGCCTGATCGATTTCATGCCGCCGCGCGGCGAGAATCCGGACATCATTCGCATCGTGGAAGGATTGCGCGGCAAGGTGTCGATGCAGATGGAACTGATCATCCGGTTTGATTACGGGCAGATTGTGCCGTGGGTGCGCCAACGGCATGACGGGCTCGAAGCGATCGCTGGACCGGATGGATTGATCTTGCGAACGCCAATTGAAACGCGCGGCGAGGACCTGACTACCGTCGCCGAGTTTACGGTCGGCGAAGGCGAGCAGGTTCCATTCGTTCTCACCTGGTTCGCCTCGCACAAAGATCCGCCAAGAGCGATCCACTACGACCACGCCCTGCATGACACCGAGAGGTATTGGCGAGCGTGGTCGAAACAGTTTCAGGGCCAGGGGAAATGGCGTGACGCAGTCATGCGCTCGCTCATTGTCCTCAAAGGACTGACCTACGCGCCGACTGGAGGGCTGGTCGCAGCAGCGACAACATCGTTGCCTGAACAAATAGGTGGACCGCGCAACTGGGACTATCGCTACTGCTGGCTGCGAGACGCCACGTTCGCTTTGCTCTCGCTGCTGCGCGCCGGTTATCGAGAGGAAGCCGAAGCATGGCGGGAGTGGCTGCTGCGGGCTGTCGCTGGCAGTGCCGCCCAGATGCAGATCATGTACGGCGTTCGCGGCGAACGCCGGCTCGATGAATTCGAAATTCCCTGGCTCTCAGGCTACGAAAAGTCTGCGCCGGTGCGCATCGGTAACGCGGCATCAAAACAATTTCAGCTGGATGTTTATGGCGAAGTACTGGCCACGATGTTCCAGGCCGATCGCGCGGGGATCAAAATGGAGGAGCCTGATTGGAAGATGATGGTGCAATTGATGAAGTTTCTGGAATCAAACTGGCAGAAACCAGATGAAGGAATTTGGGAAGTGCGCGGCGGACGAAAAAATTTCACGCACTCGAAAATGATGGCGTGGGTGGCGTTTGATTGCGCCGTCAAACTTGTTGAGGAATGCGGGTGCGCGGCGGGGGAGCATCATGGCCGCTGGCGAAAGGTTAGAGAACAAATTCACCGGGAGGTATGCGAGCGCGGTTACAACTCAAAAAGAAAGGCGTTCACTCAATTTTATGGTTCCGATGCGCTGGACGCCAGCCTGTTGACAATGCCGCTCGTCGGCTTTCTGCCTGCAACAGATGAGCGTGTCCGCAACACCATCGAGGCTATCGAACGGGAGTTGATGGAAGATGGTTTCGTCGTGCGTTATCGGCCGGAGGAATGCGGCGTGGACGGACTACCGGGGCGTGAAGGCGTTTTTATCCCATGCTCTTTTTGGTTGGTCGCGTGCTGGCACCTACTCGACCGAAAGAAAGAAGCGCGCGAATTGTTTGAGCGTTTGCTGGATGTGCGAAACGATCTGGGACTTCTCTCCGAGGAGTACGATCCGCGCGATAAACGACAGCTGGGAAATTTTCCGCAGGCATTTTCACACGTCGCGCTCCTTGCTGCCGCCCGAATTCTTGGCGGTGAACAGGAGACTGCGACACAGCAATAAGTGGGAACACAGCCCATCTTGGCTGCGGGGCCGACGGGCAATGCCGACAGGCAAGATGTTAACACTGGCGGGCAGGGATGCCCGTCTGGGAAGCCTGTGCTACTTCTCGCTTGAAGAAATGAGCCGCCGAATCAGGTCCTCGACAGTTACGATCCCGCAAAAACGTTTCTTTCTGTCCAGGACGGCAGCTAGGCCGAGTCGGGCAGCGCGCAATTGCTGCACAACCCGATAAGCGGACTCATCTTCAGTGGTGGTTACGATGCGCCGGACATAATTGTGTAGCGGTTTGTTTCCATTCTGATCGAGCAGGATATCGAGAATGTTGATCAAACCATCAGGTTGTCCTCTTGGCGTGATCACGGGCAGACGGTCAAGGCTGGAAGAAGCGCCGAGCTCGACTGCTTCCCGGGTTGATGCGCTCGGCGGCAACGCGACGACTTTCGCTGACGCCAGCATTACATCGCGCACTTTGACGGTGCGAAAGTCCACCACGTTATGAATCATCGCGCGTTCGGTTGGAGTCAGAGAGCCCTCAAGCTCGCTTTGCGTCGTGATCTGTTTCAGGTCCTCGCGTCCGGCAAAAAGGCGAGCACGCCTGGCAGCGCGATCCGGCAGGAGCAGTTTACCCAGCCGCGCACCGACTTCGAGCAATGGCGAAAACAAAAGCGATGCAAGTTCGAGCACGCCGGCAAGCTGAGCAAGCGCGCGAAATGGAAATCGCCGGAAAAGCGATTTCGAGAGAACTGAGAGCAGAAACAGATAGACTGGAAGCGCAATGGCCAGAGAGATAAAGTAGCCTGCGAAGCCCCATGATCGGACTAATTCCCGCGTCAGCAGGAACAGACCAAGTATGTCCGCTGCGTTCGTGAAGAGCAGAACGGTGACCAGTAATCGCTCCGGGTGTTTCAACAAACGATTCAACCGCACCGCAGCAGGCAGGCGGCGCTTCACATTTTGCCGCAATCGAACCGGATCAATCGAAAGGAGCCCGCTTTCGATTCCATTGAAGAGAAATGAAATAATCCAGCAACAAAAAATGATCAAAGCGCTCATCATGCTGCTGCCCCAAAGGCTTTCGGAGTTGTCTTCTCCAGCAGGATTTCCTCGACTCTTTTGCCTGCTGCGCGCCGCACCGTAATTGCTAGCCCGGGGATCTCCAGTTTTGCGCCCGAGGCGGGCAAATAACCGAGCCGTGTGAAGACGAATCCGCCAATAGTATCAATCCCTTCTGCGTCGATTTGAAAACCGAGATATTCGCTTAAATCGTCGAGGCGCGCGTCGCCGCTAACAAGAAATCTACCATTCCCGAGCGGCTCGATATAAAGAGCGACATCGTCCCGTGGCACAACATCGGAAAGGATTTCTTCCACGATATCCTCCATCGTGATAATGCCTTCGATACCACCAAATTCGTCAACCACGACTCCCATCCCCTGGGGACGAGTCAAAAAGAGCTTGAGCAACTCCAACGCCCCCATCGTCTCGGAGACGAAAGAGGGCGCGATCAGCTTTTCAGTGTAATGCTCCGATGGATCGAGCAGGAACAATTTCACATCGATGATCCCGAGAATTTGATCGGGGGTGTCCGCATAAACCGGGACGCGGCGATATCGATTTTCCTTCAGGCGCGCAATGGCTTGGTCGTTCGTTAAATCATCCGGCAACATGAAACTATCAACGCGCGGCGTCATGCAGTCCTTTGCGGTCTTATCACCGAGCTTGATGATTTCCTGAATGATTTCGGCTTCGCCTTCATACAAAGCGCCTTCCTCCTCACTCATCTCAAGCAGCGTCTCCAATTCCTCGTCGCTCAACCGTGGTCGAGTGCGTAGACGCGAGGAGGTGAAAAGATCGACCACGCGAGCGCTGACGCTTTCGAGACTGCGGCCGATGCGGTCAAGAAGTGGCATCGAGATCTGCAAGGCGAAGGCGCCGATTGTTGAGAGTCGATAGGGCGCTGAAAGCGCGAGGAGCTTTGGGATTAGATCGCAAAGCAGGACGACAATTGCGAAGATCACAAGCGCGGTGACCCATTGCGAAATGCGCCCCGCCAGAGGGCCCTCCCACAAGAAGAAGAGACACAGTATGATCAGCAGAACATTTATTAGTCCATCACCGAGGAGCAGGACATTGAGGACATGACGCGGATTTTCCCGGAAAAGTTGTACAAATTTCGTGAGCCTTGGATGATTGGTTTCCAGACGGCGCAATTGATGCGGCTTAAGAGAAAAAAGGGCTGTCTCCACGCCGGAAAACAGAGCGGAACAGAAAATCAAAATCGAAATGACCACCAGCAGGATGGCCAGGGCCACAGCTGTCATTTTGTATGGCGATATAGCCAGGATGACCGTTTAACTGCCCGAGGCGAGCAGTCTCGTTCCCCTGAAAAACTAGTGCATGTGGGTTTGCCCATTATCTGAGCCGTTGGCAAATTAAGCCCCTTGATGAGTAAAGGCGAGAGGATTTCCCGATTTGTGGCGGAGTTGGGTGCCGGAGATGCCGATCCAAACCAGAGCGACATCGCAAAGCATCCATTTTATCGCGCGTTTTTCCATTGCTGGAACGAAGAACATTATTACGAGGCGCATGATGTGCTGGAGCAGCTTTGGCTCAAGACCAAATCATCCGATGCAGACTATTTCAAAGGATTGATTCAGGCGGCTGGCGCTTTCGTTCATCTTCAAAAGCGCTTCGAACATCCATTTCATGCAAAACACAGCAAGCGTTTGCCTCCTGCCGTGCGTTTGTTCCGGCTCGCGGAGAGGAACCTGTCGCGGTTCGGTCCGCGGCATCACGGGCTGGACGTCGCCGGATTCTGTCAGCTTTTGCACGAATACGCCGATCGGATCGTTGCATCCGATTATCAGACTAATCCCTGGTCGCCAGAGACGGCTCCAAAATTGAAGCTTTTGTAGCCACCGGCCTGTGGCCGGTCTCCAGCAACCTGCTTAGCATTGAATGGACAGAAACGGCCCACAGGGCCGTGGCTGCAGTTATGCCGAGTCGACTAGATCGCGCGGCATAGCTACTTCGTGAAAAGCAATTTCATTCCGGCGATAAGAAGGACTGTCGCCAATAAAAATGAAATCACCCGGACAGCAAAACGCCTGCTGCCCAAATGCGATCCCGCAATCCCGCCAATTATCGCAGCTGCTGCGAGGACGAGACCCAGCGAAGGAATGGAACGAACCTTTGTAAAGTAGCCAACCAGTCCGGCGATCGAGTTCACCCAAATGAACAACGCCGAAACGGCTGCGGCCTGGCGGATGTGTGCCCATTCACAAAACAGCAATAGCGGCGTGAGAAATATTCCGCCGCCAGTTCCAGTTAGGCCGGAAAGAAAACCAAGGCCCGCCCCTGCACTAATTGCCACCGGCCGCGAGGGGGTGACGGTTTGCGGCGGGTCGCTTCGACGAAACACCAAGCGCGCTGCGGAAAAGAGTAGCACAGCGCCTATCAGAACCCGGAGAACCGAAGCAGAGGGTTGCAGGTAACCGCCGACGTATGCAGCCGGAATGGAAAGTAGCGCGAATGGCCAAAATAATTTCCACGAGAAATAACCAGCCCGCCAGAATTGGAATGTGCCAATGGAAGCGACCAAAATGTTAAGCACAAGCGCCGTGGGTCGAATAACAGTCGGTGCGAGCCCAAACAGCGTCATCGTAGCGATGTAACCCGACGCCCCCGCATGGCCGACTGATGAGTAAAGAAATGCGATCAGCCCGACTGCGAGAAACAAAAGAATGAGGTGAATGGTGTCCATGCCTGTCATGTCGAGCAGAGTCGAGACATCTCTGTTTCACGAGAGCACCGTCGGTCTGCGTGATAAAACAGCCAGAGATTCCTCGACTTCGCTCGGAATGACAAGGAACCATGATGTAACTTGTTCCGCGCAACATCGAATGACGCTTCAACGCTTCAACCCCTTAACGATTTAATCTCGCGCAGCATGACAAGTCGCTTCCGCTTTGGATTTCTCGCGTTAATGTGGTTAGTGACGTCGAGCGACAATCTTGCTGAGCCCAAGCCAGCGCGGCCCGAGCACACGAACCGTCTGGCGCATGAGAAGTCTCCTTACCTTCTTCAGCACGCGCATAACCCTGTTGATTGGTATCCGTGGGGCGAAGAAGCCTTCGCGAAGGCGCGGAGCGAAAACAAACCGATATTCCTTTCGATTGGTTATTCCACCTGCCACTGGTGCCATGTGATGGCGCACGAATCTTTCGAAAACGAAGACGTGGCCGCGTTCATGAATCGCGAATTTGTGAACATCAAGGTGGATCGGGAAGAACGCCCCGACGTTGACCGCGTTTATATGACTTTTGTGCAGGCGACCACTGGCGGAGGCGGCTGGCCGATGAGTGTCTGGTTGACGCCTGACCTGAAGCCATTTGTTGGAGGAACCTATTTCCCACCAGAGGACCGATACGGTCAGCCCGCTTTCAAAACCGTGCTCGAACGAGTCGCGACGGCTTGGAAGGAGAATCACGACAAAATTGTCGAACAAGGCGGCAAGATCGTTGCGGCACTCCGTGAATCTCAATCAACGGCAACTGCGGAAGGAAAAATCGACGCAGCGGTTTTAGATGCCGCTTACCAACAGATTGACCGTAGTTACGACCCGAAGGAAGGCGGCTTCGGTAACGCTCCAAAATTTCCGCGACCAGTGACACTCAATTTCCTGACGCGATTTTATGCGCGCGATCCCAAACGCGAATCAGGCAAACGTGCGCTCGAAATGACTCTGTTTACGCTGCGCAAGATGGCTGCGGGCGGAATGCATGATCATATTGGAGGCGGGTTTCATCGTTATTCGGTCGATCGTTACTGGCACGTGCCGCATTTCGAAAAGATGCTATACGATCAGGCACAACTCGCTGTCGCATATCTCGACGCATTCCAAATCACGCGAGATCAAAAACACGAAGCAGTCGCGCGCGACATTCTTGATTATGTAGCGCGAGACATGACATCGAAGGAAGGCGGATTCTTCTCCGCCGAAGATGCCGATAGCCCTGTGGTAGCAGGGATCGGCAATCCCGGTCACGAGAAAACCGCCGAAGGCGCCTTCTATGTCTGGACGAAAAAAGAGATCGACGCTGCGCTTGGTGATGCCTCCGAGATTTTCGATTTCCATTACGGCGTGCAGCCGCAGGGAAACGCACCGGAAGGAAGCGATCCTCAGGATGAATTCCGCGGCAAAAATATTTTAATCGAACGGAACACGATCTCAGAGACAGCACAGCACTTTCGGAAAACCGAGGAAGAAATTGGAAAACTACTCGCGCAGAGCCGAGAAAAATTGTTTTCCATTCGTTCGAAACGACCGCGGCCTCATCTCGACGACAAGATCATTGCTGCTTGGAACGGTCTGATGATTTCGGCTTATGCCCGCGGCGCGCAGGTGCTGGACGAACCGCGCTACCTGGAAATTGCAACGCGCGCAGGCAGATTCCTCAGGACAAATCTCTACGACGAAAAGAGCAAATTGCTCTATCGCAACTATCGCAGTGGTCGTAGCGATATCGAGGGCTTCGCAGACGATTACGCGTTCGTAATCCAGGGTCTGCTCGATCTATACGAAGCCTCGTTCGATGTCGAGTGGCTGAAATTTGCGGTCCAATTGCAGGAGACGCAGGATCGCTTGTTTTTCGACGAAAAGAACGGTGGCTATTTCAGCACCAGCGGTAAGGACGAAAGCGTGTTCCTCCGAATGAAAGACGATAACGATGGCGCCGAGCCCTCCGCGAGTTCCATCGCGGCGCTGAATCTTTTGCGGTTATCGCAATTTCGCGATGATCCGGCGGCTGCCGGAGCGGAGCGCGCGCGAAAAACGATCGACGCGTTTACGACAACTCTTTCGCATTTTCCCAGCGCGATGCCGCAAATGCTGGTGGCTCTCGATTACTCGTTAAGCAAGCCGCGCCAGATCGTGATCGCCGGAAAGAAGGACGCCCCGGAAACCAAAGCGTTGCTTAAAGAGGTGCATCGGCATTTTCTGCCGAAGACTGTCCTGGTTCTCGCGGACGGCGCCGAAGGCCAGAAATATCTCGGCGAGAAAAATGACGCAATTCGCGCCATGTCGCCGATCGATGGAAAGCCAGCCGCTTACGTCTGCGAAAATTTTACCTGTAAAGCGCCAGTAACCGGTCCGAAGAAACTAGCCGAGCTGCTTTCCAAATGATCGCGTTGCCAGCCGGCAAGACTTGTAGCCGCGGCACCGCGGGCCGTTTTTGAAATCCGTCGTAAGAATGGCGGCTTGTGACCGGCCACAGGTCGGTGGCTACAGCTCACGCCTATTTGCTCCCAGGCTTAACAGCCGGGATTTTCGCGAGCTCTGGCGGCAGCTTATCAGCGGGAAACGTCTCAACGGTCATCTCGACGAGGCTCACGAACGGACAACCAAAATCGGGTTTGGCTTCACCGCTCCGATCGACAATCACGCCGACCGCCAGGGCGATACCGCCATGTGCGCGGACGATGTCGATTGTTTCCTGCACGCGTCCGCCGCGCGTCACGACATCTTCCACAACGACGAATTTTTCGCTCGGCGAAATTTGAAAACCGCGCCGCAAGACGAGCTTGCCTTCGTCTTTTTCGACAAAGATATGGCGTTTGCCTAACGAGCGGCCGACTTCCTGGCCAACGATAATTCCGCCGAGGGCAGGGGAGATCACCGTGTCGCAATCGAATTTGCGCAGTTTATCCGCGAGCCATCCACAAATTTTTGCAGCGATCGCGGTGTCCTGAAGAAGCAAAGCGCATTGGAAATACTGGCCGCTGTGCAGGCCGGAGCGCAAAATGAAATGTCCATCCAATAGCGCACCGGTTTTACGGAAGAGGGCCAGAAGATCTTCGCTCATAAAGTGTCCGTCTTACCATGGAGGGCGGAGCTCTGCGACGCCGTTGTCCGGGCTGGCAGAGTTCGCCCCTCCATTGTCGATTTTACCCAGACGTGTCATACGCTACCCGAGCAGTCGATCCACCTTCATCTGCGATCGCGATGACTTCGATTTCTACATT
>Ga0209808_1001326_pt1 | contig 12743 bp, 12 predicted proteins | sample GraSoiAngelo_157_FD_186171 | JGI IMG/M metagenome (GOLD analysis project Ga0209808, IMG submission 186171) | Grasslands soil microbial communities from the Angelo Coastal Reserve, California, USA - 14_1009_16_20cm (SPAdes) (version 2) | ecosystem: Environmental > Terrestrial > Soil > Grasslands ...
CGGCGTTTTATTACGCGCGCACTAACCGATGGCTGTTGGCTTGTATTCTAGCTGCTCTGGCAACCCTGACTCGTTCTCAAGGAATGATCCTCGCTCTTCCTTTATTGGTTGAATACCTCCACGAACGCAACTTCAGGTTGCAAAAGATTGGATGGAACATCACGGCTTTTGCGCTGGTTCCGACCGCTCTCCTGGCCTTCGCCCTCTTTCTAAAGCTGAAATTTGGCAGCTGGACTGTCATGTTCGATGTCCAGAGTATCTGGGAACGGCATTTGATGTGGCCCTGGCATCCTCTTGCCTGGTTCCTGCGATACGCGCCACCGTTAAGCCCGGAGCATCACGATAAACTCGATTTTGGTTTCCTGCTTGTACCACTAGGCGCCGCTATAGCCGGGCTGACACGATTGCGCATCTCCTACAGTGCTTACATCTGGACATCAGTTGGCTTCTTTTCTTGCTGGGGTATGCTCGGGTCTATTCCGCGCTTCGACCTCGTCATTTTTCCTCTCTTTATCGTCCTCGCGCTCTTTGGCGCTCGCAGTCGCGCTTTTCATCTCGGCTACGTCGTCGCCTCAAGCATGCTGGCTGCCCTTTTTATGGTGATGTATTCCCAGTGGAACTGGGTTGCCTAGCGCGAACACCTGCCAGAAATTTTTTAGACTTGCGTTCCGGCAGGGAGCCGCCGAAGCATTGTACGTTATGAGAACCGAAGAAACCCTGCGTGCCTTGGATGAATTGATTCGCGAGCGATCGATCCTGCAGCATGCATTTTACCGTGCCTGGCAACGTGGCGAATTGACCCGCTCTCAGCTTGCCACCTATTCTCGCGTCTATTATCCCCATGTCGCGGCTTTCCCGAATTATCTGGAGAACGCGATTAGCTGTGCCGAAGATTTTTCTACCAGACGCACGCTGGAGGACAATTTACTCGACGAACTGACCAATCCCGCGCCGCACTCTGAGTTATGGCTTGATTTTGCGACAGCGATTGGACAAGACCGAGATAAAGTCAAACGAGCCACGCCTCTTGCCAAGGCAGCCAGCACTACCTCCATCTTCGATCGTTTAACTGGCCAGGGCATCGCCAGCGGGCTCACCGCCCTTTACGCCTACGAGTCCCAACAACCAGAAGTAGCAGCTGAAAAGCTGCGCGGCCTCCGTGAATCGTACGGAATACAAAGCAAGACTGCATTAAGCTACTTTACTGTTCACGCCACCGCTGACCTCGAGCATCGCGCCGGAGAACGAAGCGCACTGGCCCGTTGCCTTAATAGCCACACTTCTTCCGACGCTGTTATGAACGCAGCTAATGAAGCTCTTGATGCTTACTGGAATCTCCTGGATGGTGTTTGCGAAGAAGCGCACCTAAGCGCCGATCTTTGTTAAATAATTGGAGTCACCAAATGAAAGGTATTATCGCAGCAACAATTCTTTTATCAGCACTATCAACAGGTATGGCACAAAATTTACCACAAGCTGGGGCGGTTGCGCCCGCGGTCAATCTTCCTTCTAACGACGGCAGGCAGGTTAGTTTGAATGATTACAAGGGCAAATGGGTAGTTCTCTATTTCTACCCTAAGGATTTTACCAGTGGTTGCACCCTGGAAGCACAAAGCTTTCAGCGCGATCTGGCTAAATACCAAAACGCCAGTGCTATTATTATTGGGGTGAGTGTAGACAACGCCGAATCGCACAAGAACTTTTGTGCAAAAGAAGGATTGAACTTTAAACTATTGGCCGACACCGATGCCAAGGTGTCGGAAGCCTATGGTTCGATGAAGGATTATGACGGGAAGAAGATGTCGGCGCGCAATACATTCATCATCAACCCGGAAGGGAAAATCGCGCGAGTATTTACCGGAGTAAAACCACAGACCCACAGCGAGGAAGTACTGCAAGCTTTAGCGGAACTAAAGAAAAGTTGAATTACGGCGATCGGAAGATCGATTCGATGGCCGCGACAATCCCAGTGAGAAAAACTGCTCGCTGAAGGGTTTATTCGCGGCTGTATTGTCGCCTAGCTAACCCAGCGGGAACTTTGGAAAGTCGCCTCTTTGATCACATCGATCTGCGCGTGCGAAACCGGGCGCGGGCACAGGAGTTTTTCGCCAAAATCTTGCCGGCGATTGGATTTACTCTCAATAAGAGCGCGGAAGAATGGGGCGCATTTGAAAAAGATGGCGGAGGTAAACCAGCGGAATTTTTCGCATTTGACGAAGACGCTAATCATCGCCCAAACGAGACGCGGATTGCTTTTTGGGCGGAGACACGCGAACAGGTAGATCGCGTGGCTAAAATTGTGCACGAAGCCGGCGGGCAAAACTTGGAAGGGCCGCAAATCTGGCCTGAGTACAGTCCCGGGTATTACGCGTTATTTTTTGAAGATCCTGACGGAAACAAGCTTGAGATCTGCTGTCGCGGGAGCGCAATCATTGCGGAGTGAAGGAGATCAGGGGAAGATCAAGCGTGTCTCATTCCCCAGCGGATCTCAAAATTTTGCGGCCTCAAACCCGCGTTCGTTATCTCAAGCTGATCGCCCTTTTCAAAATTGCCAAAGGAATTCTGCTGCTCATCCTCGGGGTCTCGATTCTTTTTTTGAATTCACGAGCTGCTTGGATGGATAACATCTCGGACTGGGTGGCAGATGAGATTCTGCTCAAGCACAGCAAAGCGGTGCATTACTTACTCAACCGCTTACAGGCCTTGCTTGCTGGTGGCGGCGTCTTGCGCGCAACGGGCTTTCTTAGTCTCTTTTATTCCGCAGTTCTATTCACCGAAGGCATAGGTGTTTATTTACAAAAGCGCTGGGCAGAGTATCTCATGGTGTTCGCTACCGGAGCGTTGATTCCGCTGGAAGTACGCCACATTTACTATCGTCCCACTATCGCTGCGGTCATTATTCTCGCGGCCAATTGTTTCATCGTTTGGTTTTTGTACCGGGTATTGAAACGCGAGCCGGCGCCCGTGCCGGCCAGCTCGCCGGAAGTCGTGGCCGAGACACGTTAAGGGGACGCAGTCCAAATTGCACGAGGAATGCGGTTGTGCGTTCCATCGGCAGGCCGATCACATTGGTAAACGAACCTTCAACCGATGCGATAATACTTCGGCCGGCAGCTTGCGCGGCGTAGGCGCCAGCTTTGTCGATCGGATTTACCACACGAAAGTAATTGGCGATGTCGGTCTCGTTTAGCTTGTGGAAACGAACCTGTGAGATTTCAGCGAAGCTGATCTTCCTTTGGCGACCTACTATGCAAACTCCCGTGCAGACATCGTGCATTCGTCCGCTCAACCGCCGCAGAATCGTGCGCGCATGAGTCAGATCACGCGGTTTACCGATGACTTCCCCTTCGAGTGCGACAAGGGTGTCGGCTGCGAGCACGATCCGACGCGGATGAAGCCGGCAGACCGCCAATCCCTTACGGGTAGCGTTCGCGATTGTGAGCTCGCGCAGGGACAAATGGGCCGATGCCGTTTCGCTCACGGCTTGAACAATGACTTCGAATTCATAGCCCGCCTCCGCTAAAAGAGCGCGTCGCCGCGGCGAATTCGACGCAAGAATAAATGGCGATGCCACTGCAGCCGCCCTGATTACGGAGTGGCTGATGGAATCGGCGCGACCCGCGGCGAGGCGGGCATTTTCTCCGCCGGATTATCGGGCGGGTTTTTCCCGCTGAAAATATCGGGCATCTTCACATCTGTATAATCCCGCGGAACAGAAAATTCGCTGTCCGGTATCAGATCGCGCTTGACCGCAACGAGGGTCATGACGACACGCCCTCTTACTGTATCCATCTCAATTTTCACAGGAACGCCAGGCAGGTCCCTAAAATCGGGAATGCTTGTACCAGAATTCGCCAAAGCAGACGGTTGGGCCGTCTTCATTTCCTTCATAATCGCAGCCGCGTCCGGGTAGTTGGCAGCGATGTAATAAGTCGCCTTGCCCACTGCCGTGTCGGTGGTGAAAACATCCGTTGGCATACCGTTAACAGTTTCCTTACGCCCAAGGGGAGTCAGCTTCGACTTTTGCTCAGCCGGAGTGGCTCCGGCAAACTTCTTAACCATTTCCGCCGCTGCTTTCATTTTGTCGCCCGAAATTCGCATCGCTTTCTTTTCCGCATGCATCAGGGTCACGGTGTCGCCTGTTTTGACATCGGTGATCATCGACACCTGTGGGGCCGGATCTACTCGCACCTTGTCGCCTTTGAATTTGATTGTCATTTCACCTGGCGTTCCAGCCATGTCCACCTTTTGGACGAGGGTAAGATCCGCGCGAAGGGAAGCGGTCGCGGCGAATAGGAAAAAAAGGACGATTCGTTTCATAGAAGAGTGCTAGTGGCGACAACAGCGGTTGGCAAGTCGCGACGGCCTGGAAAAAGCACTTGGCAGGAAGGCGCGGACGCGCCAACTTGGGCAGCCCTCATGCGGGTGTAGCTTAATGGTAAAGCTGTAGCCTTCCAAGCTACTGACGAGGGTTCGATTCCCTTCACCCGCTTACCTAAATTTCGGGCAGCTTTTGGGGTGACCCCCTCCCATTTTGCGGCGCTGAGGAAAGTTTTTTAGGTGCGACAACGCCTGCGGCTTGGGGTGGGAAGTGAAAACGGATAAGGGAAGTACAAGCCCTCTTGAAATTGGAAATCACGAATACCATACCCAAAGAGGTGATTGGCACCTCAGGCAGTTGCCGTCGAGGCACGAGTCTAGCTAATCGGGTGACGGAGTAACCTTTCGAGTGATTGGCGAAGGCTCGACTCGGTTAAGCAGTCGCCGGAAAGAATTTTATAGGCAGGATAAGGAGGAAAATCGTAATCGGAACAGTTCAGTCGTGGGCTTGGGAAGCGCTTACTGCCAACAGAAAAAAGTTGATCTGAGTAATATCACTTCCTAGGCTGCCGCAAGGCTTTTTTGTTTTTCTTGTCGCGTCCCACTCATAGACATCTACCCAAAAAACACGTGGCTATCATAAAAGCTATTAAAAGAGCGACTATTATTATAGTTTTTGCTGCCGCCACCTCACTTTCAGCTCAAGATATCGCCCCGGAAGAGAGCACGAGCGGCGAGGGTGAAAATCCATCCGAGAGTACTCCCATTGGCCAGCCAATCGCACCGACTAACCCCGATGACGGTAGCGTTCGTTTGGGCCTCGGAGGGAGCGTTCCGACTTTTAACTTGGGTCGGCGATTTGGACTTTCAACCTCGCTCACTGGCGGATACGACGACAATGTCAATCTGACACCGACCGGCTCTCCCTCGTGGTTTGCAAACCCTAACGCAGTCTTCACTTATCAGTTCGGTAATCCACGTCTCGCGATGAATCTCATTGCGGGAGCTGGAATTACTTACTACTTCGATCACCCTGGCGGCCGGGATTATGATCCGAACCTATATCTCCGCCTCTCCCTCGCATACAAGGCAAGCGAGCGCCTAACTTTTGACGTTTCGGTTTTCGCCGCCTACCAGGCGCAACCTGACGTCACGAGCGCGTTGAGCGCCAATCGGCGATTGGGAAACTTCTTCAGGTCGGAAGATAACATTTCCGCACATTACAGGTGGACGCCCCGCTTTTCGACCGTTACCAGTTATACTTTCAGCGCGCTGGAGTACCAAAATTCTACTGCCTCGTCAGGGGATCGTTTAGGAAACCATTTGGGCGAGCAGGTTCGATATCTCTTGTTTCCGACAACAACTGCCACTGCCGGGTATGCAATTAACACTACCGACTACCAAACGACTGGACGCAATCTCATTACTCAAACCTTAACCGCCGGATTAGACCAGACGTTCGGACCACACCTGACAGGTATATTTCAGGGCGGCCTGCAACTTCACTCTGGGGGGCAGATTTCGCCTTACATTGACGCTGGACTTCATTATTCGTTTAAGTCGGCAAATGTAATTTGGACAAATAGGTACTCGATCGAAGAATCTGGTACTGGGGCAAGTTCAGGGCGCGAAACCTTTCGTACAAATCTGGCGCTAAATTACAGAGTCACCGCGCGGATCTCCGCCAATCTCGCTGTTAGTTACCAGAATGGGACCGGGGCCCAAGCCGCAGAGATTGGATTTAACGGTAGAGTTGCCGGCGGCGCGGAGACCCTTTTTGACGTCTCGGCCGAGGTCCGCTACGCTATTACACACTCTCTTGCTGTTAACGCCGGTTACCGTCATACCGAATTGGATCAAGGTTCCACATCAGCCATTGCCTCACAGGGGCTCGGCTACACTCGAAATCGATATTTCGCCGGGCTCACCTACAAATTCTAGACCTCGCGCGGATAACGAGCCGTAGACTTCTGCCGCGGTCGCAGTCGTTTGGCGAAAAACTCTCAGCGATTGGTTACTACTGGTCAGGCTAAACGTCCGATTCGATGACGGCGCGATGTCGCCATGCATAGCCGAGACCAGAGTAAAGCGTCAGCGCCACAGTCAACCATACTAGCGCTGCACCAGCTTGGTCCCATGCGCGTTGCCACCACTCGCTCGCCATGATGTTCCGGCTCCATTCCGCAATCGCCAGCAAGGTGAGGAAGAAAACGACCGTGATTATTTGCCAGGAAGTCTTGTGTTTACCCAACCGCTCCGCGGTTAACACCTGCCCCTTTGAGATTGCCATTAAGCGCAGCCCCGTGATCAGGAAATCTCGACCGACGACCACCGTCGCCGCCCACGCTGGGATCGCGCGTAATGGCACGAGCGAGATGAAAGCCGCGGCGATCATGATCTTGTCCACCAGCGGATCCATCAACTTTCCGAAGTTTGTCACCGTTTGGTAACGGCGAGCGATCTCGCCGTCAAAAAAATCGGTGATACCGGCGATAAGAAAAGTGATCAGCGCAGTAGTATGTGCGTAACGCCAGGGCGAGCTCAGCGCCGCCACAAACAAAATCGTTAGAGCGAGCCGGCTAAGAGTAAGACGGTTCGCCCAATTCATGCCAACGCCGGAACAGACCTTTCCTTTTCCCTCGCCGATCCAGCCTGGAATCTGACCGATTTCCAAATCGGAACGCGTTTTTTTAATTCATCGACGGCCCACCGGCTCGCTTCGAACGCGGCACCCCGATGAGCAGCCGCGACCCGCAAGAGTAATGAGGTTTCACCTACTGCGACAAAACCAACGCAATGATGCAGCTTGATCATCAAAAGATCGAAGCGCGCCGCTGCTTCCTGCGCAATTTTTCGCAACTGATACTCAGCCATTTCGCGATGCGCCTCGTATTCGATCCCTTCAATAGGTTTCCCGTTTTCCAGCGGACGGACGTTTCCAAGAAACTCAACGATCGCACCTGCACCCAACGTGGTCTCCGGCGAAGTGAGGCCGAGCGGGCCGCTCACTAATGCCACTTCACAATCGCAATTTGCCATTCGCCTGGGTTACTCGTTTACTGCATTGCCTGAGAATAAATGTACCTTAAAACCAGTTCCTCAAAATCATGACGATGCAATCGGATATTGGCCTGATCGGCTTGGCGGTAATGGGCGAGAATCTTGCGCTCAACATGGAATCAAAAGGATTTTCCGTCGCTGTTTTTAATCGCACTACCGCCGTGACCGAGAAATTTGCCGCCACCCGCGGCAAAGGAAAGAAAATCACGCCAACCTCGACAATCGAGGAATTCATCGGCGCGCTGAAACGTCCACGAAAAGCGATGATGATGATCAAAGCGGGTAAACCGGTTGATCAAGTGATCAGCGAAGTCGTCCCGCTGCTGGAAAAAGGCGACGTCCTCATCGACGGGGGAAACTCGCTTTTCACCGATACCCAGCGGCGCTTTCACGATCTCGAAGGAAAGGGAATTCATTATATCGGCTGCGGCGTCTCGGGCGGTGAAGAAGGCGCATTGAAAGGCCCGTCGCTCATGCCGGGCGGCTCCCGCGAAGGTTACGAAATGATTGCGCCCATTTTCCGCAAGATCGCGGCCCAGGTCGATGGCGAGCCCTGCTGTCGCTATATGGGGCCGGACGGGGCGGGGCACTATGTCAAGATGGTCCATAACGGCATCGAATATGGCGACATGCAGTTGATCTGCGAAGCCTATGCCATTTTAAAAAATGTCCTCGGACTCGAAGCCAAAGATCTTGCCGATATCTTCGCACAGTGGAATCGCGGCGCGCTCGAAAGTTATCTCATCGAGATCACCGCGGAAATTTTTCGCAAACGAGATCCCGATACCGGCAAAGCCCTGGTCGATGTCATTCTCGATAAGGCCGGCCAAAAAGGGACCGGACTTTGGACTTTGCAATCCGCCCTGAGTCAATCGGTCGTCATTTCAACCATCAACGCCGCAGTGGAAGCGCGTGTCATTTCCTCGCGTAAAGAGGAACGTGTGGCTGCATCGAAAATCTTGCCGCAGCCGCAAGTGCCGACATTCAGCGGCAACCGGGAGGAGCTTGTCCAGGCCGTGCACGACGCGCTTTACGCTTCGAAAATTGTTTCCTACGCCCAGGGGATGGAGTTGCTCGGTGCCGCCAGCACAGCCTACAACTGGAATTTGAATTTTGGGGACATCGCGACGATTTGGCGTGGAGGGTGCATCATTCGCGCGAAATTTCTTAACCGCATCACCGAGGCTTATGGGCGCGATCCGAAGCTGCACAATCTCCTGCTCGATCAATATTTCACCGACATCATCGCAAAAACACAGCACAATTGGCGCGTCGCGGTCTCAACCGCCATTAATTACGGCGTGGCCGCGCCGGCCTTCAGCGCTTCCCTGGCGTACTTCGACAGCTATCGTTCCGCGCGTCTACCGGCGAATTTACTGCAAGCGCAGCGCGATTTCTTCGGCGCGCATACCTATGAGCGCATCGACAAGCCGGGAATTTTCCACACCGATTGGATCGGTGATCAGCCAGCCCAGGAAATCACCAAACCGAAACCGACATCGAAGCGTCACGCCGGCGAATGATTCGTCCTGGCGGAGCACGTAACTAAAGACGTGTCATCCTGAGCCGCATACACGGCGAAGGACTTCTCCAATGCTCAATATGCTGACGAGCGTTTGTGAGGTTCCTCTCCGTCTGCCCGGCTCTGAATGGACATTCTCTGTATTTAATGAAAATCGTGCGACGCCGAGCCAACTAAACCGTCGCTGATAAGTGGAAAAATTTTCTGCGCTTTGATTAACACCACGTTATCGGTGTTTTGCACTTCGCCTTCGATCACGAGAAATGGCTCTTCTGTAACGAGCAATCGGGTTTCTTCGAATAAATCCGGTGTCACGATTGCGTTCGATACCCCGGTTTCATCTTCCAGGCTGATAAACACGAATCCTTTCGCCGTCCCCGGTCGCTGACGACAAATAACATTCCCCGCAATCCGCACGATCGATCCATGTTTTGCCTGCGCCAGATCGATCGCCTGCCAAATATCGGGTAATTGCGCGCGCACCAATTTCATCGGATGCGGCCCAGTCGTCAGATCCATCACCTCGTAATCCGCCCGCACCCGCTCTGGCAAAGTCATTCGGGGCAGCGGCGAACTCTGATTCTGGGGAGCGCAGGCTGCCAGCCTGCCCCGTCCGGCAGCTTGCCGCACGGAACCGTCGCGGTCACTCGCTCGCGTCGCAGATGTTTGCGGCAAGCTGCCGCAAGTCCGAGCCGGACTGGCATTAGCAGGCTGGCAGCCTGCGCTCCCCAGAGTTCCGCGATCGAGCAAATCATCATAAGGCGTTTCCTCCACTTTCCACATCGCGGCGCGCCGATGTTCCGCGAAACAGTTGAGCGCGCCCAAATTCGCCAGGCGCCGCAGTTCATCTTTCGTTAGCAGCACTGCGCGCTTCCGAAAATCTTCCAACGAAGAAAACGGGCGCTCCTTTCGTTCCCGCAAAAAATCATCGGCGTGTTCGCGTTGCAATCCGTTCACCACGCAAAATCCCAATCGAATCGTATCGTCTGCAATCACCGTGCAATTCCATTCCGATTGCGCTACGCACACTGGTTTCACTTTCACGCCATGGCGCCGCGCGTCTTTCACAATTGTCGCCGGAGTGTAGAAGCCCATCGGCTGATTGTTAATCAGACTCGCGTAAAACTCCGCCGGACGATGCACTTTCAAATAGGCGCTCCCATAGGCCAGAATCGCGAAACTGATGGCATGCGATTCCGGAAATCCGTAGAGCGCAAAGGAAGTGATCGAATGCAAAACTTTCTCGATCACCTCAGGCGCGACTTGATTGAGCGCCATCGCCTCACGCAGTTTCACGCTTACCTTGTTCATTCGCTCTTCCGAACGATGAAAGCTAAGAGCACGCCGCAGTTCTTCCGCTTCGTCGCCGGAAAAATTCGCCATGATCATCGCGATCTTGAGCATTTGTTCCTGAAACAACGGCACCCCGAGGGTGCGCTGCAGCACTGGCTTTAGTCGTTCGTCGAAATAAGTGACCGCTTCTTTCTCGGCGCGCCGTGCCAGATAGGGATGCACCATGTCTCCCTGGATTGGGCCAGGGCGGATGATCGCGACTTCAATCACCACATCGTAAAAACATTTCGGCTTCAATCGCGGCAGCGTCGCCATTTGGGCGCGACTTTCGATTTGGAAAACTCCGATGGTGTCGGCCGTTTGCATCATCTCAAAAGTTTTGGCGTCGTCCTTCGGAATGTGAGCCAGATCGAGTGGGCGGCCGCGTTCACGACAAAGCTCAAACGCATCCTGCATTACCGACATCATGCCGAGCCCAAGCAGATCGACTTTCACAATGCCGAGGTCTTCGCAATCATCCTTGTCCCATTGCGCCACCACCCGCCCCGGCATCGACGCATTTTCCAATGGCACAAATGAGCTCAGTTTATTCTGACAAATAATCATCCCGCCGGAGTGCTGCCCGAGATGGCGCGGCAATCCGTAAATTGCGTGATACAAACCCACGAATGCCGGCATTCGTGGGTGGGCTTTCGGCAAACCAGCCTGCTCAATCTGCGCTTCGAGCTCGAGAGTGTGCGGAAAATCGCCGTTCGCAAACAAATGCGAAAAGCGATCGAGAGTGCTCGGTGAAAAATTCAGCGCCTTTCCAATCTCGCGTGCCGCGCTTCGCCCGCGATAGGTAATTACGTTCGCGGTCATGGCCGCGCCATGTTTCCCGTAACGCCGGTAAACTTCCTGAATGACGCGCTCGCGCCGGTCGCCACTCGGCAAATCAAGATCAATGTCCGGCCAGCCTTTGCGGCTCTCGTTTAAAAAACGTTCGAAGACGAGATGATTACTCACCGGATCAACCGGCGTGATGCCGAGACAAAAACAGACTGCGCTGTTGGCTGCGCTGCCGCGGCCTTGCACCATGATGTTGTTTTCCCGGCAAAAATTGATGATGTCCCACACAATCAAAAAATAGCCGGCGAACCCGAGCCGGGTGATGAGCGAGAGTTCTTCTTCCAGCTGACGTTTTACTTTCTTGGTGATCGATTCGTAGCGCTGTTGCGCGCCGAATAACACCATCGTGCGCAGGAACGAATTCATCGTGTGCCCGTCCGGCACTGCATATTCGGGAAATTCGTAACCGATGTTTTCGAGGGAAAATTCGAGCCGTTCCGCCAATCGCTCCGTGTTCGTGATTGCGTCGGGTAAATCACGAAAGATCGCGCACATCTCCGCGTCGCTCTTCAAATGACGTTCGGCGTTTTGGGTGAGTAATTTTCCGGCGAGATCGAGATGGGTGTGCTCGCGAATGCAGGTGAAAACATCCAGCACCTGCCGTCCGGACGGTTTGGCATACTGCACCCCATTGGTCGCGATCAAAGCCAATCGAAATTTCGAGGCGAGATCAACCAGCGCCCGATTAATCCGATCTTCGCCCCGCAAAAAATGCCGCTGAATTTCGACATACGCATTCTCGCGGCCGAACGTATCGATCAAAAGCTGCGTGCGGTCCTCAGCGGTCTGGGGAGCGCAGGCTGCTAGCCTGCTGTTTGCGGCAGCCTGCCGCAAACCTGGAACAAAACGCCCCGCACGTGGAGAATTTGCGTCCGGCAAGCTGCCGGACGCTGCAGGCTGGCAGCCTGCGCTCCCCAATCCGAAGAGTACCACCAAGCCCTGCGCAAATTCCGGCAGCTCCTCCCACTTCACTGCGCACTCCCCTTTTACTGCGCTACGCAGATGCGCCTGGGTGAGTAGAGAACAAAGATTGGCGTAGCCAAGACGGCTTGCCACCAGCACCGGCAGCACGCTGCCATCTTCCATTGTTAATTCCGCTCCGATGATTGGGCGAACTTTTTGCTCACGCGCCGCCACGGAAAATCGCTGCGAACCATAAACCCCGTGGCGATCAAGCAACCCCAACGCAGGCATTTCCAACTCAGCCGCGACTTGGGCCAGCTGTTCCGGAAATGACGCGCCCCGTAAAAAACTAAAGGCGCTGTTAGCATGAAGTTCGACGTAGGGCATACTCCAATTGTGGTCATCCCGAGCGCAGTCGAGGGATCCCGCCATGTTACCTTCAAGGTTTTGCAACGGGATCCTTCGACTCCGCTACGCTCGCTCAGGATGACGGTGGATTGTTGCTAATCATAAATCCCATCGAGCGCCCACCCCATCTGATCGCAATGACAGCGCGCAATGACGCCATTCTCGATTTCCACATCCCATTCCACCCGCGCCCAGGCGCGCTCGTCCCACCAGTTTCCCGAAAGCGGAAATGGCCCTTCCTGCCTCATCGTCGTGCCCTCCACTGCCAGTCCGGCTCGGACTTCCGCGGCGCGCACATGAGCGGGCCGATTATTTTCCAATAACACCGTCGCCTTTTTGCGTTTCCGAA
>Ga0209808_1001343_pt1 | contig 12646 bp, 8 predicted proteins | sample GraSoiAngelo_157_FD_186171 | JGI IMG/M metagenome (GOLD analysis project Ga0209808, IMG submission 186171) | Grasslands soil microbial communities from the Angelo Coastal Reserve, California, USA - 14_1009_16_20cm (SPAdes) (version 2) | ecosystem: Environmental > Terrestrial > Soil > Grasslands ...
AGAAGGGACGTTCAGTATTATGGGCCGGCATGCGAGAGCCTGCCGAGCTTTATGTGCAGCAGTTACATGGCTATCTCCTGCTCGCTACACTGGAAAAGATCAGTTGATATGGAGATTTGCCGGCACCACGATCATATCGAGATCTCCGAGTTAGACCCTTTTCTTGCCGAGCTCCTTCGGCAGATTCCCGCAAGTGCCAGCCCAGACGGGGTATCAGCCGCCGAGCAACGTCTTTTCAGTTCTCCAGCGAACAGAAAAGAGACCGAGCTTTGCGCGGAGTGGAAGGTGTACGTCGAACCTGAACTGCGGCGCCTTTTTCAGAGCGCCACCGAAACGGTGGCTGCCGATTTGGAGCAACTAAACGGCAACGAAAAAAGTCTCGCGAATCGTACCCTGCGCATTCCCACCAAACATGCTGATGCCTGGCTGAACGCGCTCAATCAGGCGCGTCTGGTCATCGCGGCAAAAAATAACTTCACCGAAGGCGAATTGGGCGATCACCTTCGCTCGCCCATTGGGTCGCGCCGGGACCTGAGTCTGTTCCAGATAAACCTCTACGGTTTTCTGCAGGAATTCATCCTGCGCGACTTGGGCGGTTGAGAGACCACGACCTGCGATTACGCTTCTTTTCGCGCACGCACCATTGTCATGAGGCGGTCTTTGATTGCGTCTGAAGACTTTGCCGGACGCAGACTCAGCGCGAATGCTTCGTGCAACCCATAACATTCACCGATGTAGTCCTCTGCCTTTTTTCCAAATTTCTTCCGCGCTTTTTCGAATTCCTCCAACTCTTCCGTCTCCAGCGCCCCGATGACGTAGAGGCGCGATTGGTTCTGGAATTCCTTAAAGTTCACCTTTCAACTCCTTTAGGCCGTCATAGATTTTTTTTAGTCCTAATTCAAGCCTGGTCTTTACCGTGCCTAAAGGTGTATTCGTTTTGGCGGCGATTTCGCGCTGGCTCATACCTCGAAAAAATGCCAGGTCGATTGCTTCCTGTTGGGCGGGTGGAAGCCCACTGATTACCTTGCGTATCAGGCTGCGCGTGTCACTAAGCACGATTTCTTCTTCGGTGGAATTATGGACCCATGCATCAGGCTGTTGTTCGGTTTCATTTTGCAACCGTTCTTCTGCACGCGCATAAGCCTGCTTTTTCCGCAACCCGTCAATCGCCCGACGCCGGGCCAGTGTCACCATCCAGCCAAGTGGTTTGCCCTTTTGTGAAGAGAAGTTTTTCGCCTGGTTCCAGATCTCCATGAAAATCTCTTGTAAGAGATCGTCAGCTTCCGCTTCGTTATGAATCACTCGCAAAATAAGCGCCTTCAAAATGCCGTTGTATCGATCGTAGAGCTGAGAGAGCGCATCGGGATCCTCCGCTTGGATCGCCTTCATCAATTCCAAGTCGCTCGGCGCTCCGGGTTCGAGTTGCGGGGTGACAGAGAACGGTCGCGTCCGCGATTTTGTGACGCGCACCCGTTTCCTTGGTTTGCGGCGTGTGGTAGATATGAGTTTGGATCGTCCCATGAAAGGTTAAGAAATTGCAATAATCAATCAGCAGAGTGCACGCGAACTAACCACCAAGTCTCTTAAGCTGCACAGACCACTTCGTCCATCGGTTTCCAAGACAGACTCGCCAATGTACATTAACGCATACATTTTTTCTGAAAGTGGCTACGGCAACGTGCCCGCTTCTGTTCTGGGAAGAAGACACAAGTCTTGCGGAACAATTGACGAACGGATGATTGCGTTGCGCGTCTTATACGTCAAAAATTAAACGCATGGCGCAAGGGGAGACTCCAACGAGCGTGGATCCGTTCTGGTACAAAGACGCAATCATCTACGAGACGCACGTCAAAACGTTTTGCGACAGCGACGGGGACGGGATGGGTGACTTTCGCGGACTAATCGAGAAACTGGATTATCTTCAGGAACTCGGCATCACCGCCATTTGGCTCCTGCCCTTTTATCCGTCGCCGCTGCGAGATGACGGATACGACATTGCCGATTACTTCGACGTCAATCCAAATTTCGGCACGTTGGATGATTTCCGCGCATTCCTTGATGCGGCGCACCAGCGAAATCTGCACGTCATCACGGAGCTGGTCATCAATCACACTTCCGATCAAAACCCATGGTTTCAAAAGTCGCGGCGCGCTGTTGCCGCAGCCGGTGCCGGCATCTCCAGCGACGATCTCGCCTACAAAGACTTCTATGTGTGGAGTGATACCCCGGAAAAATACAAGGATTCGCGAATCATTTTTAAAGACTTCGAAACATCGAACTGGGCATGGGACCCAGTCGCAAAAGCCTATTATTGGCATCGCTTTTATTCGCATCAGCCAGACCTGAACTTTGATAACCCGGCAGTGCACGATGCCGTAGAGAAAGTCTGCGATTTTTGGCTCGGACTGGGCGTTGATGGGCTTCGCCTTGACGCTATCCCCTACCTTTACGAACGAGAAAACACGAGCTGCGAGAACCTCCCAGAGACGCATCAATACCTCCGTAAGCTCCGTGCCCACATTGACGCGAAATTTCCAAATCGCATGCTGCTCTCCGAAGCGAACCAATGGCCGGAAGATGCAGCCGCTTACTTTGGTAACGGCGACGAATCGCACATGAATTTTCACTTTCCTCTCATGCCACGCATGTTCATGTCGTTGCAGATGGAGGACCGCTTTCCCATCATCGACATTCTCGAGCAGACTCCGTCGATTCCCGAACAGTGTCAGTGGGCGATGTTTCTGCGCAACCATGACGAGCTGACCCTGGAAATGGTCACCGACGAGGAACGCGACTACATGTACCGCGTTTACGCTACCGATCCCCACGCTCGTATAAATCTTGGAATCCGTCGGCGTCTTGCTCCACTGCTGGCAAACAGCCGTCGCAAAATCGAGCTGCTTAATACCCTGCTGTTCTCGATGCCGGGCACCCCGATCATCTACTACGGGGATGAGATCGGCATGGGCGACAATTTCTATCTCGGCGATCGCAACGGTTGCCGCACACCGATGCAGTGGAGCCCTGACCGCAACGCCGGATTTTCACGAGCAAACCCACAGCAACTTTATCTTCCGATCACGATCGACCCTGAATATCATTACGAAGCCGTCAACGTGGAGAATCAGCAGAAAAATCTCTCTTCGTTGCTGTGGTGGATGCGACGGGTCATCGCCATGCGGAAAAATTTCAAGGCGTTCTCGCGCGGCTCGCTGGAATTTCTCTATCCCGACAACCCGAAGGTTCTCGCTTTCCTTCGCCGGTACGAAGATGAGATCGTTCTGGTGATAGTGAACCTCTCCCGCTTTGCGCAATCAGCGGAATTAGACCTTTCCCGCTTCGCTGGGTTCGTGCCGATGGAAGTTTTTAGCCGCAATCTTTTTCGCCCAATTAGAAAATCCCGCTACGTCATCACCCTTGGACCGCATGCATACTACTGGTTCGCCCTGCACGCGCCGACCGACGGGCGCCGTACTCCAAGAAAGAAAACGGTGCCAGTGATCAATGCACCAATGGAGCTGGAAACATTGCTCACTAATGGTCAACGCGCCGCAATCGAACACGAAATTTTACCTCGATACCTCCAAACCTGCCGCTGGTTCGGTTCGAAGGCGCGAACCTTTCGCAGTTTGAAAATCGTTGAGCAGCCTTCGATCTCGGACGACGCCGATAGTGCTCAACTTTGGCTCGTTGAAGTCAGCTATCTCGACGCACCCACTGAGACATATGTCCTTCCGGTCAGCATTGCCTCCGGTGAAACCGCGCGCGCTCTTTCGCAAGCCGCGCCGCACGCCATTATTGCGCGTTTCGCAGGTAACGATGAAAACGTTCTGTTTGATGCAACCTGGGACGTGAAATGCCGCTCGCGGTTGTTCGATACGATCGCGAGGCGCGAGATCGTAAAGGCTCGCGCTGGCGAACTGGTCGGCATTACTGCCAAGGATTTCGAAGCTGATCAATTCACGAGCCCACAGAATTCGCAAGTCTTAGGCGCGGAGCAGAGCAACTCCTCAATGCTCTTTGATAACAAGTTCTTTCTGAAACTCTATCGCAAAATCGAGGATGGCGTTAATCCGGATGTTGAAATAACTCGGTTTCTCACAGAACACACCAAGTTCCCAAATGTGCCGGCGTTTGTCGGCGCAATCGAATATCGCCGCCCGAAAGCGGAGCCGACTGTCGTGTGCTTACTGCAGAGCGCCGTTACTAACGAAGGGGATGTCTGGTCGCTCACCCTGGACGCAGTCGGCCGCTATTACGAGCGGGTACTTGGTCGCAAAGCCGATCTTCAGAATGAAATCGCGCCCCCGGGGGCGCTGCTCGATGAGCTGTTCGGTGGCGTTTATCCTGAGAAAATGAAGCTGCTCGGGCAACGCACTGGTGAACTGCATCTCGCCCTCGCCTCGTATCCGGGCGATCCGGCGTTCCGGCCCGAGCCATTCAACGCAATGGCACAGCGCTCTGTTTACCAAAACATGCGGGCGTCGCTGCGACGTGCGTTTACTCTTTTGGAAAAGAAATTATGCGACCTTCCGGCGACCTTCCGCGATGAAGCAAAAGAAGTGCTAAGCGCGGAACACGAGATCCTCGCACGTGAAAAACGGCTGCTCGATCGTCGCACTAATGCCGCGAAAATTCGGATTCATGGCGATTACCATCTGGGTCAGTTGCTTTACACCGGAAAAGACTTCGTCATTTTGGACTTCGAAGGCGAACCGGCGCGACCGCTGAGCGAACGGAAGCTGAAACGTTCCGCGCTCCGGGATGTAGCAGGTATGATGCGTTCGTTCCAATACGCTGCCTGCAGTGCTCTCTGGCAGCCGGCCATGCGTAAAGAGGATGTGCCATTCCTCGAGCGGTGGGCCGATCTTTGGTATCGTCACATGGGCAGCGTCTTTCTACAAAGTTATTTGAAGACAACGGGCAGCGCCATCTTCATACCTCACAACAGCGAAGATCTCCAAATTATGATCGAAGCCTACCTGCTCGACAAAGCTGTTTACGAAATTGGTTACGAACTGAACAATCGCCCCAGCTGGGTCGTGATCCCCGTCCGCGGGATCAAGCACATTTTGAAATCGGTTTGAAGTATCCGTCAATCTGATCGCAATCCTTCGTCTGGATGATGTAACAAGATTGCCTCAGCGTTGAAACGCTGGCCTGTTTTCAGAAGATCATATTAAATACTTGCAGCGATCTAGCCTGCGCTTTAAGCATACTCAACCAGTTTTATGAACCAATATCTCGGCAAAATCGACAATGACATAGCGGTCAAACATCTTTTGAAACATCCGTTTTATCTCGCGTGGACGCGCGGTGAATTAAGCAAGGACGCGCTTACAGATTATGCGCGACAGTACTATCATCATGTCGCGGCGTTTCCGACGTATCTCTCGGCGGTGCACGCGAACTGTGACGATCAAGCAACCCGGAAACAGTTGCTCGGCAATTTGATCGATGAAGAGGCCGGCTCGCCGAATCATCCCGAGCTTTGGAAGAAATTTGCGGATGGTCTCGGCATCGACGATGCCGAGCTTGCGCGAACCGAGAAACAAACGGAGACGAAAAAATTGATTGAAACATTTCGCTCGGTTTGTGGCCAGGGATCGACGGCTGAAGGTTTGGGCGCATTGTATGCGTACGAGAGCCAAATTCCCTCCATCTGTGAATCGAAGATTGACGGGCTCAAAAAACACTACGGATTCGCCAAGCCTGAGCACTACGAATATTTCGCGATTCACATCGAGGCGGATCGAGAACATTCTACCGCTGAGCGTGAAATGCTGAACCGTTACGTCAACGAGCGCAATTTCGAATCAGTGAAAGCGTCAGTAAACCGCATTCTCGACGCACTCTGGGAAATGCTCTCGGGCGTTTGCCGGCGTCACGCCATCGCGTGCTGAGACTGGTTCGTTTATGGAGTTGTAGCCACGGCTGTGTGTTGCCGTGCCATTGACGCCTCGACCAGCCTCTTACCGCGGCCGCAATACGAGAAACGAACGCATCTTGTGGCGACAAACTGACAGCACTTGCGGCTGACTGGGATCAAGCGCGGCAGCGATCTTGTTGTAATCGGCAACTGACGTAACCGGTTGTTGATTGATTTCTTCGATCACGTCGCCTTTTTGCAATTCGGCCACCCCGCTGTCAGGATCGACGCCGCTAACCAAAACACCTTGCACATTTGCAGGCAGATCAAGCTGGCGTGCTGTTTCAGGCGTCAGCTCTTCTACATGAATTGAAGCGAGAGGTCCGGCGGCAGCTTCTTGATCGCTCGGTTGTCCCGGGCGTTGCTGCGGCTGCTTTTGTCCGGGGGGGACAACCGAAGTTTGATAATCAATCGGTTGCTCTTTGATCTGCGTCGTCATCTTGACCGGTTTTCCGGCACGCACGATGTCGAGCTCCACTTGCTTATTTAAGGGCGTCTGAGCCACGAAGGTTCGCAAGGCAGTGAAATTCTTGACTTCACGCCCATCGAATTTGCGGATGACGTCGCCTGGCTGAACGCCCGCCTGGGCTGCGGGAGATCCAGGCATCACCTCCGCGACCGTCACTCCATCCGTATCCAAACTGGTTTCATCGGGCTGTATTGCCCTGCTCTGGATCCCGAGATAACCACGGATGATTCGTCCTTGTTTGAGTAGACTTTCCAATGCGGTGCGGACTGTATTTGATGGAATGGCAAAACCGATTCCCTGCGAGCCGCCGGTGGTTGAAGCGATTGCCGTGTTGATCCCAATCACTTCGCCGCGAAGATTGATTAGCGGTCCGCCGCTATTTCCGGGATTGATCGCAGCATTGGTCTGAATCAAATCACCAAAGAAATCCGTCCTGTTCGGCCGTCCTTTCGAGCTAATGATTCCGTCCGTCACGGTTTCCTCGAATCCAAATGGATTGCCGATGGCTAGAACAAAGTCTCCCGGTTGCACCGTGTCCGAGTCAGCGAGCTTGAGCGGCTTTGCGCTCGGGTCGTCAATCTTGAGCACAGCCAGATCGACCTCAGAATCCGCGCCGACTAACCGCGCCTTCTTCGTTTGCCCGTCACTCAACTGCACCTCGATTTGATCAACCTGGTTGCCTTCTCTATCGGTGACCACGTGACTGTTTGTGATGATATGGCCTTCGTTTGTTACGATCACACCTGAGCCAAGCGAGTTTTGCACGAGAGTCTCGTCGCGCGGACTACGAAATTGTCGCCGGTTCTGGAAAAAAAATTCGAACGGATCAAGCCCGTATTCCCGCCGGATACCGACCTTCTTTGATGTTTTGACGGCAACAACTGACGGGATCACGCTCTTGACCAGTGCGCGCCGCTCCCGGTTCAACGCCTCTAGCGATGGGACTTGCTTTGGATCCACGCTCGGATTCGATGCCAGCGTGTATTTTTCCGGCTTTCGACCAGAAGGGAGATTCAGCCCGCCATGCTTCAGGCGATAGTCGTACAGGAGAGAAATTCCTGCGCTGACCAGCAGGACAAAAAGCAAAAATTTCGCAAAGTTTTTCATTAACTAACGTTAGAAAAAGTTCGTCCCTGTTGTTCGACAATTAAACGCCGGAAACGTTGATTCTCAGGCGATTCCAAACGCGGGTCCCTTTCCAAAATCGATACGGCGGCCGCGCGCGCGCGCCGCATCAAACGCGCGTCTGTCTTCAAGTTACCAATCTTAAGTGCAGGCAGGCCGCTCTGAGCCGTGCCAAGCAGGTCGCCTGGGCCACGCAATTCCCAGTCTGCTTCTGCCACTTCGAAGCCGTCTCTTGTTTCTTCCAAAACTGCCAGTTTTGCCGAAGCTTCTTTCGCCTGAGCCGAGGTGAGCAAAATGCAATACGACTTGTGCTCCCCTCGCCCGATTCGTCCGCGAAGCTGATGCAGTTGCGCAAGCCCAAAACGCTCGGCGTTTTCAATAAGCATCACGGTGGCGTTGGGAACGTCTACACCGACCTCAAGTACGGTCGTGCTGATCAGCGCGTTTGTCTCACCGCTGCGAAAACGTTCCATGATTTCCCGCTTCTCCGACGGAGGAATTCGGCCGTGCAGCAGATCGCAGCGAAACGGATGCAAACGCTCTCTCCACAATTCGTACTCGGCCGCGGCCGCTTTAGCATCGAGTTTTTCGCTTTCATCGATCAACGGATAGATCACATAAAGCTGGCGGCCGACCTCTAACCGTGTTCGCAAAAACGCGAGCACCTCGCCGAGCTTCGACTCATCGCGCACAGCCGTGATAATTTTTCCCCGGTTCCGCGGCATCTCGTCGATCGTTGAGACATCGAGGTCGCCGTAGATCGTCATTGTCAGCGTGCGCGGGATCGGCGTTGCGGTCATCACGAGCACATCGGGCGCAGGTTCGCGCGCACTCAACTGGGCGCGCTGAGCAACACCGAACTTATGCTGCTCATCGACCACAACGAGCCCAAGCTTCGAAAAAGAAACTTTGTCGTACAGCAGGGCATGCGTCCCCACAATGATCTGAGGTTCCTGGCGCTCCGAATTGCCTGCATACACAAACAGCGGCAACGGTCCGCTTTCTTCCTGTCGGGCGGCGGTTCGCAGCGCCACGCGTATGCCGAGCGGCTCGAGCCACCGTTGTAAGACATCATAATGTTGCTCCGCCAGAATTTGCGTAGGCGCCATGAACGCGGCCTGATAGCCGCCCTCCACGGCGAGCAGCATCGCTGCGATAGCCACAGCGGTTTTTCCCGAACCCACGTCGCCCTGTAACAAACGATTCATCGCATGACTAGCTGCCAGATCATGCCGGATTTCACTAATCACCCTAGATTGCGCGGCAGTTAACTCGAATGGTAACGACTTCAGTAACCTATCGAGCAGCGCCCCTGCCCCACAGTGTTTCTCGCCCTGTCGAATCGAGGCGTCGGCGCGTCGCGACGCAATCAGCATTTGCATTGCGAAGAATTCGGTGAGCACAAGATGTTCGTGCGCGGCATCACGCGCTTCCCAGCTGGCTGGGAAATGGATTGCGCGAATCGCGTCGCGTCTCTCGCCCTTCGCAAGGTTGCTTGGCGTCAATCTTTCCAACCCGGCATCAGTGGAAGGAAGTTCGTTTAACAGACGGTAAATCATGCCGCGCAAGACGCGCTGCGAAAGCCCTTCCGTCGCAGGGTAAATCGGCGTGATTCTACGAAAATGGATCGAGATCTCCTCGTCATTCTCAATGACTTCGAACTCTGGGTGGTCCATGCAAATTCGCTTTCCGCGTAGCCGAGGCTTGCCAAAGACCACCATGCGGTGACCGGTAGCGATCATTTTTTGCACGTAATGCAGATTGAACCAGCGGCACACCAGCGGCTCGCTCAGAGCGTTTGGGTTCGATTCTTGCAATGTGACCTCGAAAATCTTCTTCCAACCGCCGAAACGCCGCAGCGACGTTTTGATCACCTCCCCGCAAAGACAGATCGGAACATCGCTCTCCTCGCGTGGAAACTGTGGGAACTCAGTTCGATCTTCGTGGCGTCGCGGAAAATGCGTAAGCAAATTTTCCACCGTCTCGATTCCAAGCCGCCGCAACGCGAGAAGCTTCGGGCGCGGGATCCAACCTAATTCTTCGAGCGACTGCGAAATTGCAACGCTGCTGGCCAACTCTTTCGGAAACGCCGACGATCCGTGATCAGTGATCGGTGATCGGTGAGATAACTTCGCGCTGTTCACTGTTCACCAGCGCGGCGTTCAGCCTGCCGCACCGCCTCGATCTGCATGGCAACCAGAGTTTCGCCGTCATATTCGTCTGCGCGGATCCGAAATGCGATATCCCACGGCGTTGGTGGCAGCGCATTCGTCACACCGTCAAAAAAAACCGCGCGGCGATGGCGATTGCCTTGACGCAGACGAAAGATGAGATGCTTTTCGTTGACTATCCTGGGAAGCGCGACCGGCTCGACGTCGCGCGCAAGGAAAAGCGGCTGGGGATTTCCATTTCCAAACGGCTGCAACATTTCGTGCCAGCGCAGTAAATCTATATCGATCTCCGTGAATGCCAGCTCGTGGTCCAATCGTACGCAAGGTTGAAGAGCCTCTTCGGAAAGAATTTCACGTGCAACTTTGCGAAATGCTTGAGCAAACAGGTCGAAATTCTCCTCGTGCAGTGCAAGACCGGCGGCCATTTCGTGTCCGCCGAATCTGTCGAGTCTCTCCGCACAGCAGCTCAACGCTTCGACGAGATTCAACCCCTCAATGCTTCGTCCGCTTCCTTTGCCGATTCCATTCTCGTCAAAGCCAATGACGATTGTGGGTCGATGATATCTTCGAGCGATCCGTGATGCCACAATTCCCAGCACTCCCTGATGCCAACCAGGCGCCCCAACCACGATTGCTGCGTCGCGCGCCGCATCGAGCCGACCCTCTATCTGCTCTATGGCTAAGTTGAAAATTTGTTTTTCCACCTCCTGGCGTTCGCGATTTTCCCGGTCGAGCTCTGCCGCGAGTATCGTTGCCTCGCCGTCATCGTCGGTGAGCAGTAGGCGTAACGATTTCTCCGCTGTGCTCAAACGCCCTGCAGCGTTCAGTCGCGGGCCAAGTCGGTAACCAATGTCCTCAGGCAAAATTGGCGGCCGGACCCCGGCAACCTGCATTAATTTCCTCAGCCCGATACGGGAGGTCTTCCCGATCTCAATCGCGCCGCGCTGAACTAAAACGCGGTTTTCGGCACGAAGCGGTACGATGTCCGCCACGGTGCCGAGCGCCACTAGGTCGAGCTTTGATTTCAAATCGAACTCAGGCAGTGGCGCCGTTTTGAGCAATGCATGACAAAGTTTGAAAACGATGCCGACGCTGCAGAGGTACTCAAACCCGGAGTCCTTTGTCTTCGGGTTTACGATCGCGATGCAGTCGGGTAACGCCGACTTTGGCTCATGATGATCGAGCACGATCACGTCCACATCGCGTTTCCGAAGATCGGCAATCTCCGTTGCCGACGAGGTACCGCAATCGATAGCGATCAGCAGTTGAGGTCGATATTGTCCGAGACAACGCTCGAGACCTTCGGGACTCAAGCCGTAGCCCTCCTCCATACGCAACGGCAAAAACAATTCTGGAGTGCTGCCGTAAGCGCGCAACACCTCCGCAAGCAGCGCCAATGATGTGATGCCATCCACATCGTAGTCGCCGAAGAGCACGATGCGTTCCCGTCGATTTAAGGCCTCGAGAAGGCGGGCAACAGCGGTGTGCATTTGGGGCAGTAAAAATGGATCACTCAGCGAGCTCAGGCGCGGCCGCAGAAATGCGTTCACATCTTCGGCGCAACGAAACCCTTTTCGCAAAAGCAACCGCGCAATACACTCCAATCCGCAAATTTCGCTCCACGTAATTCCCGACTCGTCAGCATTCAGCTCCTCTGGCTGCGCAATGACCCATCGGCTTTGCGGCCGGGTAAATTTCCCAAGAGACTGCGCAGCAACTGGATTTTCCTCTGCGCGGTCTTGCCGCGTAAAACTTCTGGGCCCCTCTGCATCGATTGGACTCTCGTCTACGCGGCTCTGCACCGATCAGCTTATTTGCGAAAGGTCCTCTGACAAGATACGATCAATTTATCCGCCACTCCTCGCGATCACGCTCGACAGAGAACGATTTTCACTCCAAAAAGCGCCATGATTAAAGCGATACCGGTTTTGTAGCGGGCGGCATATCACTGAAGCGGACGAATTCTTCAATGTTGAAAAAAATTAGACCGGTACCCTCCAGTTAGAGATGCATCGAACCTCGGACCACTAATTTCAGCCGCGTTACAGACAATCAGATTCAAATGAGATTTCGCTGGTTAGTGCTCATCTGCATTCTTCTTCTGCTGGTCTACGGGGCGTCGCCATACTTTTCATTCTGGCGATTCACAGCAGCACTTCGGTCTGGCGACAGCGCCGCATTGAGTTCACGTATGGATTTTCCCGCTATTCGGGCGTCGCTAAAGAAACAGCTTGTTGCACGGTTCACCAAGGGAACGACAAGTCACAAGTGGTGGAAAGACCTTGGCCCAACGCTGATTGACACGATTATTGACGCTTACGTTACTCCGGAAGGCATTGCGGCGTTGATATCCAACCCGGAAATCCTGAAGAGCCTGAAACATCCGCAACAGTTACGCTTCCCTACCGGCAAAGCTGAAGATTGGTCGAAAGTAAAACATGCATTCTTTACAGGTCCGCGCACTTTTGTTGTCGAACGAGAGGGGATCAAACTCCGGTTCCGTTTTACAGGCTCGGGCTGGAAGCTCTACGACCTCGACCTTGGTCTGGGTGAGGCAAAGCCGATAGTTCTTCACCAACGAAATGGCTCGCTAAACAACGCGGAACGCGAGATCGCGCTTTGGAAGCAGACCGCGCTTTATGCACAAATTTGCAAAGATTCGCAGGCCTTCCTTTTCGTTTTCCTCGAACCCGAATCGAAGATGTTCGGAGTAGTAGCGCGAGAGGAATTCACCATCGACTCCCCTCCGTTGGCCGGAGTCGGCGACCCCGCCTACAACTTCCGCGACCAAGTTGTCGAGATTAGCAAGGTTTGCATCGCGCAAAGCGCGCAGCGTGTTCGCGATTCCTTTTGGATCGGCGACTTCCGGGCGAATAAGCCAGAGCGCGTAAACAAACGGAAGTCCGACGAACTTCCGCCACTGTTCACCCAGGTCCCAGAAGGAAAATTCGT
>Ga0209808_1001350_pt1 | contig 12601 bp, 13 predicted proteins | sample GraSoiAngelo_157_FD_186171 | JGI IMG/M metagenome (GOLD analysis project Ga0209808, IMG submission 186171) | Grasslands soil microbial communities from the Angelo Coastal Reserve, California, USA - 14_1009_16_20cm (SPAdes) (version 2) | ecosystem: Environmental > Terrestrial > Soil > Grasslands ...
TCGACCGCATCGCCCGCAACGCGGGCGTAACCAAGGGCGCGGTCTACTACCACTTCCGCGACAAGGAGCAGCTCCTCTTCGACGCGGTGAAGGACCACGTCGGCGAGTTCGAGCGACAGGTGCTCGCCGAGGTGACGCCGGAAACCGACGCTATGGCCGCGCTTCGTCGCGTCGTCGACGTGTGCTTCTTCCACGCGACCGTGTCGAACCACCGGCGCTTCATCATCACGCTCATGATCGAAGCGCTCGACACGAATCCTCGGCTGTCGATCGAGTTCCGGAACATCCTCCGCCGCATGCGAGACTTCCTGGCGGACGTGGTGCGGGACGGACAGCGGCGCGGCACGCTGCGCACCGGCGTCAGCCCCGAGGCAGCCGCAGCGGTGATCGCCGGCGGCATCATGGGCGCCGAGATCCAACACTATCAGGACCGCGAGCAGGTGGACCTGCGCGCGACGCTCGACACGCTCGTCGAACAGCTGGCCGCCTGGCTGGCGCCACACGGCGCCGAAAAACGCAAGGCCGCCGGAGGAGGCACGCGACCATGGTGAGCTTCAAACCCACCGACGAACAGGACCTCATCAGCAAGACCATGGCGGATTTTGCGCGCGAGGTCCTCCGCCCGCACGCGCGTGAGGCCGACGAGGCCAACCGCGTCCCGGGCGAGGTCGTCGCCCGCGGCTGGGAGCTCGGCTTCGTGCAGAGCATGGTCCCGGAGGCACAGGGTGGCTACGGCGACACGCGATCTGCGGTGACGGGGGTCATCCTGCTCGAGGAGCTCGCCTACGGCGATCTGTCCCTCGCTCTCCACCTGCTCGCGCCGAGGCTCCTCACCATCCCGCTCGTCGTCGTCGGCACCAAGGAGCAGCAGGCGCGCTGGTTGCCACGCTTCACGGGTACGGAATTCGCGACGGCGACGGCGGCGTTCGTCGAGCCGCGCTGGGACTTCGACCCGACGTCGCTCGGGACGCGTGCGGAGCGGCAGGGCGGCGACTGGGTCATCAGCGGCGAGAAGTGCCTCGTCCCGCTCGCGCGCGACGCCGAGGCCATCCTCGTGTATGCGACGACCCCCGACCGCGTCGCGGCCTTCGTGGTCGAGGCCAAGGCGCGCGGGCTCACCGTCGGCGAGCGCGAGAAGAACATGGGCATCAAGGCGCTCGACACGTACCCGCTGCGGCTCGACGGCGTGCGCGTTCCCGTGGCGAGCCGTCTCGGTGGCGACGCGACGGACGTGCAGCCGCTCGTCGACGCGAGCCGGGTGGCGACCGCGGCGCTCGCGGTCGGCGTCTCGCGCGCCGCCTTCGACCACGCGCGCGACTACGCCAAGGAGCGCCGCGCCTTCGGCCAGTCGATCGCGCAGAAGCAGGCGATCGCCTTCATGCTCGCCGACATGGCGATCGAGATCGACGCCATCCGGCTGCTCGCCTGGGAGGCGGCGTCGAGACTCGACAAGGGACAGCCGGCCACGCGCGAGTGCTGGCTCGCGCGCCACTATGCGAGCCAGTCGGCGCTGAAGATCACCGACAACGCGCTCCAGGTGCTCGGCGGGCACGGCTACATCCGCGATCATCCGGTGGAGCTCTGGCTGCGGAACGCACGCGGCTTCGCCACGTTCGACGGCCTCGCGATCGTCTAGGAGGAACCAATGATCGACTTCGAACTGTCGGACGGTCTGAAGAACATGCAGATGCTCACGCACCAGGCGGCCGAGATGGCCATGCGGCCGATCGCGCGCGAGTACGACGAGCGCGAGCACGAGAAGCCCTGGGACTTCCTCAACATGATGTGGGAGGTCTCGCACGCGAACCCGATCGGCGGGTCGGGCGACCGCAAGGCCAAGGATGGGCTGCCGGAGCGGAACCTCGGCATGTGCGTCTCGATCGAGGAGCTCTCCTGGGGCGACGCGGGACTCTATCTCTCGATCCCGAACGCCGGTCTCGGCGGGGCGGCGGTAGCGGCCGCGGGGACGCCCGAGCAGAAGGCGCGGTTCCTCAAGCGCTTCACCGAGGGCGGGAAGCCCAAGTGGGCGGCGATGGCGATCACCGAGCCGAGCTGCGGCTCCGACAGCTCCGCCATCCAGACGACCGCCGTGCGCGACGGCGAGCACTGGGTGCTGAACGGGACGAAGATCTTCTGTACGGCCGGTCTCATGGCGGCCGAGAAGTCGGAAGGCTTCGTCGTCGTCTGGGCGACGCTCGACCGCACGGCGGGCCGCGCCGGCATCAAGGCGTTCGTGGTCGAGGCGGGAACGCCCGGCATGTATGTCACCAAGGTCGAGAACAAGCTCGGCATCCGTGCCTCGGACACCGCGGCGCTGGTCTTCGAAGACTGCCGGATCCCGCTCGACAACATCCTCGGGAGCCCCGAGGTGCCGAAGACCAGCGAGGGCTTCAAGGGCGTCATGGCCACGTTCGACGCCACGCGGCCGATCGTCGCCGCGAGCGCGATCGGTGTGGGCCGCGCGGCGCTCGACTTCGTGCGGGAGACGCTCGTGCAGCACGGCGTCCCGATCCGCTACGGACTGCCGTCGCACAAGCTCACCGCCCTCGAGCGCGACTTCATGGACATGGAGGCGCAGCTCCAGGCCGCGCGGCTGCTCACCTGGCGTGCCGCCTGGATGATGGACAACGGGATGCGCAACAACCTCGAGGCGTCGATGGCAAAGGCGAAGGCGGGCCTCGTCGTGACGCAGGTGACGCAGAAGGCGGTCGAGATGCTCGGGCCGCTCGGCTACTCGCGCCAGCTGCTGCTCGAGAAGTGGATGCGCGATGCCAAGATCAACGACATCTTCGAGGGTACGCAGCAGATCAACCAGATGATCGTCGCCCGCCGCATCCTCGGCTACTCGTCGAAGGAGCTGTCGTAGCTGGACGCGACATCGATCTCGCCGCGCTCCTCGCGCGCGTGCCCGACGTCCGCGAGTTCCTGACGCTCGCGGAGCTCCGGGCCGATCTGCGGGCGCTGGTGGCGGCCTTTCCCGCCGTGGCTCGCCTCGAGACGGTCGGGACGTCGGCGGAAGGACGGCCGATCGAGCTCGTCACCGTCGGGCACGGACGGCGCCCGGTACTCCTCGCGGGCGTACCGCACCCGAACGAGCCGATCGGCACCCTGACGCTCCGGTTTCTCTGCCGGCTCCTCTGCGAGGACGACGAGCTCCGCGCCCGGCTCGACGTGACGCTCTACGCGATCCCGGTCGCCGATCCCGATGGCTTCGTGCTGAACGAGGGCTGGTTCAAGGGCGCCTTCTCCCCGCTGCGCTACGCGCTCAATTACTACCGGCCGCCGCACCGCGAGCAGGTCGAGTGGAGCTTCCCGGTCGAGTACAAGACACTGCGCTTCACGACGCCGTCGCCGGAGACCGCCGTCCTCATGCGCGTCATGGAACGCGTTCGACCGGCGTTCTTCTACTCGCTGCACAACGCGGGATTCTGCGGCGTGTACTTCTACGTCTCGCACGACCGGCCGGAGCTGTACCCGGCACTCCATCGTCTGGTGGCCGCGCAGGGTCTCCCCCTCCATCGCGGCGAGCCGGAGGTGCCGTACCTCCAGACGTTCGCGCCGGCCGTTTACCGCCTCTTCGGCATCGACGAGGCGTACGACTACTTCGCCGCCACGCTCGACGGCGACCCGGCGCTGGTCATCGAGGCGGGCACCAGCTCCGACGACTGGCTGCGGCACGTCTGCGAGGCGTTCTCGCTCGTCTGCGAGCTGCCCTACTATACGGCGTCCGCCCTCGAGGACCTCCGTCCGGCCGGCTGCAACCGCCGCGACGCGGTGCTCGCGGGGGCGGCGCGCGCCGAGGCGATTCACGACGAGTGCTCGGCGAGCTTCGCGACCATCGCCGGCCACGTGGCCGACCACCGCCTCACGCGCTCGGTCCGCGACTACCTGGCCAAGAGCCCGAAACGGTTCGCGGCCGAACGCGCGCATGCGGCGGCCGTGGAATTCGACCGCGAAGCGTCGCGCGCGGAGGCGTTCGACGCCACCGTGTGCAAGCCCTTTTACCACACGCTCTACCTCGGCGAGGTCTATCGGCTGGCCGAGATGGTCGGAAACCGAGACCTCGCCCGCACGCTCGAGGCGCGCCTCGCCGAGCTCGCCGCGCAGGTGGAGCGCGAGAGCGCGCTCGTTGTCCTCCCGCTCCGACCGCTGGTCGCCGTGCAGGCGGGCGCCGGCTTGCTGGCGCTCGGCGTGCCCGGGTGACTCAGCGGTCGCGCTGCCAGGCGTGTTCGAGGTCGGCGCGGCTGAAGAGCGCGTGAAACCGCGCGCCGACCGCGACGAGAGCCTCCTCGACCCGCGCCCGTCCCCCGTCCTCCTGACGGTCCACGAGCACGACCGCCGCGAGGACGTGGAGATCCTCCTCGCCGCACTTCCGGAGCGCGTCGACCAGCGATCCGCCGCTCGTGATCACGTCCTCCACGAGCGCGACGCGGTCGCCGGCGGTAACCGATCCCTCGAGCCAGCGCCGCGCGCCGTGCTCCTTCGCGGTCTTGCGTACGGAGAACCACGAAACCGGCCGAGCGGTGCGCGCGCTATGGTATGCGACCGCGGCGGCGATCGGGTCCGCGCCCATGGTCGGCCCGCCGACCGCCACGGCGTCCGCCGGCAGGAGCGCATGGACCAGCTCGCCGATCAGCGGCCCCGCGCCGTGGTACGTCGTCGTGAGCGAGCCTTCGATGTAGTAGTCGCTGAGCCGTCCGGAGGCCAGGCGGAACTGCTTGCCGGGCTCGCGCATGTAGGACCGGCGGACGAGGATGCGAAGCAGCTCGTCCCGCGCGCTCACGGCTCGACCGGTTGCGCCGCGCGGAGCGCCGCTACGAGCACGAGCGCGATCGGCAGATCGACGAGCGGCACGACGAGATACGGGAACGCATGGGCCCCGCCGGCGAACAGCAGGAAGCCGGTGGTCGAAGAGGTGATCTTGGAGACCACCAGCGGATAGACGAGGGCCCGGCGCCGGCGGACGTCGGCCGCCGCCAGCGCTGCGCAGGCGGTGATCGTCGCCATGTTGGCGACCGCCAAGGTAAGCCAGAAATTGGCATCGACGGGATGATCCGCCGGCGGCAGCGGCGCGAAGCCGAGCAGCAGGCCGACGCGGTTCAGGTCCGCGACCGTGCCGGCCGGCCGCAGGAAGAAGATCAGCGTGCCGACGGCGAAGATCGCGGCGAAGAAGCGCAGCCACGTGGCCAGCCGCTGCTCGGCGGCGGTGAGCGGGACGACGGCGGGAAGTCGCGTCGCTGGGCGCGCCATACTAGCCTCCGGCTTCGATCTGGACCTTCAGCACTCCGGGCTCCGCAGCGCGGGCGAATGCCGCGACCGCGTCGTCCAGCGGATACACCGCGTCGACCAGCGGCGCAACGGAGATCCGACCGTCGGCGAGCGCCGCCACCGCCGGGGCGAAGGGGCCGCAGCGCGAGCCGACGACCGTCACCTCGTTGATGACCGCCGGGGCGAGGTCGAGCCGATGCTCGCCGGCGACCGTCGTCTTCAGCACGATCGTTCCGCGCGGCCGCACCGCGGACAACGCGGCCGCGAGGCCGCCCGGCGACCCGGTCGTGTCGACGACCAGGTCCGCGCCGACCTCCGGGGGGCCGGTCGCGATGCCGAGCTGTCGGGCACGCACGAGCTTCTCCGCGTGGTGCCCGGCGAGCACCACCCGAGCCCCCGCGACCATCAGCACCTGGGCCACGAGCAGTCCGAGCTTCCCGTCGCCGAGGACGACGGCGCGCATCCCGGGCGCGACCATCACCTGCTCCAGCACCTCGAACGCGGCGGCCAGAGGCTCGACGAAGACCGCCGCCGCGTCGGAGACCCTGTCCGGCACGCGGTGCAGGTTGCGCGCCGGGAGCACCACCTGGTCGGCGAACGCGCCGTCGGCGCCGACGATCCCGAGCACGCGTCGCGTCGGACAGTGACGCGCGAGCCCGGCGGCGCACGTCGGACAGACGCCGCAGGCGAGGTTGATCTCCCCGACGACACGCGCGCCGACGAGGTCGGGGTCCGGCGCCGCGACCACGTGGCCCACCCACTCGTGGCCCGGCGTGCCGCGAAAGCCGAGGTAGCCGCGCGTGATCTCGAGATCCGTGCGGCAGATGCCGGCGCGGTGGACGCGGACGACCGCCTCGCCCGGCGCCGGCACCGGGTCGGGGAGGTCGCGTGCGAGCGTCAGCCGGATGCCGTCCCAGCGGAGCGCTCGCACGCGGCCGCCTCACTTTCTACGGGCGGTCTGAACGGTGCGCTTTGGGCGTGCGGTCTTGACCGCACTCTCCATCCCCTCGATGGAGGCCTCGGCCCGGTCGGAAGCGTGCTCGGCTTCCGCCGCGGCGGCCTCGAGGCGGCCCGCAGCCGCTTCGGCGCGCTGCGCCGCGGCCTCGGCGCGCTCCGTCGGATCCGCGCTCGCTGACACACTCGCGCTCGCCGGCGGCTTCACAGTCGCCGACGGATCACCGCCCGCGCGGGGCTCCATGCGCGCCGGACGCTCGCTCGCCCCCGGCTTGCGGTGGGCTCGCTTGGAGAGCGCTGCCACGTCGGCGTCGCTGAGAGGCCGCTCGTAGTGCTCGAGATGGACGCTCGGCCGACCGAGGATCCATGCACGCGCGAACGCGATCTCTTTCTTCGCGTCGAAGTAGTACAGGGTCACCTCGTGGTCGTCCCATGGGGGGCGATCCGCGAGCTCGCGGCTCTCCGCGATGTCCGGCTTGCCGTTCCGGGCCACGTAGGCGGCCAGCGCCCGGTTACGCGCCATCTCCACCTCGAGCTGATCGTTGTCGATTTCATGGTCGCCGCGCGCGAGACCCGCCCGGGCCCCTCCCAGCACGACTGCCCACACCACTGCCATCGCCACCACACCACGTCGCATATCCGACCTCCTGCGGCGGTGTCCTACCGCCGCCCGAACGGGGAATACCGTCGAAGATACACGGGTCCGGTTCGAGTGTCATGCAACGGGCTTCCCTCCCGGGCGGCGTTCCTCTAGCATTTCCCAGAGTCTCCCCTTCCCGAATGCCATCCGATCCGGTTCTCGTTCTCATCGCCCTCGGGCTCGTCCTCCTGAACGCCTTCTTCGTTGCTGCGGAGTTTGCGATGGTGCGCGTCCGGACGACGCGCATTGCCGAGCTCACCCGAGCGGGCGACTGGCGCGCCAAGGCCGTCGAGTCCGCACAGGGACGGCTCGACGCCTTCCTATCCGCCACCCAGCTCGGCGTGACGCTCACCAGCCTCGGCCTCGGCTGGATCGGGGAGCCCGCGTTCCAGCACCTGCTCGAGCCCTTGTTCGCCGCGCTCGGCATCGTCTCGCCGCGCGTCATCGAGAACACGTCGATCGCGGTCGCCTTCGCGCTGATCACCTTCCTGCATATCGTGCTCGGCGAGCTCGTCCCGAAGACCTACACGATCCGGCGTACGGAGCGCGTCGCGCTCTGGGTGGCGCTGCCGATCCGCGTCTTCCAGCTCACCTTCGCGCCCGCGCTCTGGCTCCTCGGGCGGACGTCCGCCGCGACGCTCCGTCTGCTCGGGGTGACCGCCGAGACGAGCGGGGACCTCGCGCATTCCGAGGAAGAGCTCCGGATGCTGCTCGCCGAGTCACACCGCGTCGGGGCGCTCTCGGGGCAGAAGCGAGAGCTCCTCGAGAACGTCATCGACTATACCGAGCGGACGGCGCGCCACGTCATGATCCCGCGGGCGGACATCGCGTATGTGTCGCTCGCCCACCCGCTCGAGGAGAACCTCGCGGTCATCGGACAGACCGCGCACACGCGGTTTCCGCTCGCGAGCACCGACATCGACCACGTCATCGGCATGGTACACGTGAAAGATCTCTTCCAGCGGCGCAGCGAGCTGCGCTCGTCCGAGGACCTGCCGGCGCTGAAGCGCCCGATCCTCTTCGTACCCGAGAGCCGGCCGCTCGACGCGCTCCAGCGCGATTTCCAGGACGGCCGCACGCACATGGCCATCGTCGTCGACGAGTACGGCGGCACGTCCGGTCTCGTGACGCTCGAGGACGTGATCGAGGAGCTCATCGGCGACATCCAGGACGAGTTCGACCGCGAGCCGCCGCAGGTGGAGCAGACGCCGCAAGGGTTCGTGTTCGACGGTCTGACGTCGATCGATGACGCTGCGGAGCGCCTGCAGGTCGAGCTCCCGCATCCCGGCGACGTCAGCACGATCGGGGGGCTCGTGACGGCGCGGATCGGTCGCATTCCGCGCCGCGGCGACAAGGTATCGCTGCCCGGATACGAGCTTCGCGTGATGGAGATGAAGGGGCGGCGCGTCGGCAGGGTGCTCGCCGTCGTCGCGCCCGAAGCGGAGACCGATGCCGCGGTCGGACGCGGGCGCTGACTCCGCGGCACCACGGCGCGACGAGGGCGCGCCCCCTCTCCTCGTGATGGCGTCCGCTGCGGCGACGATCTTGACATCTCCGCGCCGGCGTCTAGATGTGGCGCTCCTCTGAAGGCCAGTTCGCATGGGTACTGACGATCCGACCGCGATTCGCCCGCTGCGCCTCGATGCAGCCGGCCGGAAGCCGCCGGACGCCGCGCCGACGGACGCGGGAGCGTGGGTGCGGAAGCTGGGACCGGCCACCATCGACTGGGCGCAGTGGATGCGCGAGCTCGGCAGCCGCATCCGCCACGTTCGCGAGTTCGTCGGTCTGTCGCAGGAGCAGCTCGCGCGCCTTGCCGGTGTCAGCCAGGGAGCGGTCAGTCGCCTGGAGGCCGGGCGCGGCCTCGCCACGCCCCTGCTCGTGCTGATGAAGCTCAACGTGCCGCTGGTGAGCGCGCTTCGGCGCCTCGACCCGTCGATCCTGAACGACGAGCTTCGTCGGATGCTCGAGTGGACGCGGAACGTCACCCCGCCGGTCGGTGACATGGGCTACGAGGTGCTGCCGATCACCGGCGATCCGGGTCTCGAGGAGCTGATCCGCCGCTACCAGGAGCTGCCCGAGCGGCAGCGCCGGACGTTCCTCTCCGTCATGGGCGCCACCGCCGCGTCCCTCAGCAGCGTGTCCCCCGCGAGCAAGAGCAAGTGACGTCGGCGGCGCTCGACGGCGGCCGCTAGCGAGGACGCCATGCCTGTCATCCGCAAGCAGCACGGCCACTTCCTCGACGACTTCCGGCCCGGACAGGTCTTCCGACACAAGCGCGGCAAGACGATCACCGAGGGGCTGTTCGCCGTCTTCACCGACTTCTCGATGACCACCAATCCGCTGTCGAAGAACGCGCGCTACGCCCGGGCCTTCGGGTTCCGCGACATGGTGGTCCCGCCGGGCCTGGTGATGGCCGTGGTCTTCAGCCAGAGCGTCGAAGACGTCTCGGAGAACGCGCGCGCCAACCTCGAGTACATCGACATGCGGTTCGGCGTACCGGTGTACACGGGCGACACCCTGGAAGCCGAGACGACCGTTCTCAGCGTGCGGGCCTCGACGCGCGATCCGAGCCTGGGCGTCGTCCACGTCCAGACCACCGGCCGCAATCAGGATGGCGACGTCGCGCTCACGTTCCAGCGGAAGGTCCAGGTCTGGAAGCGGGACCCGCAGGCCGCGGTGGCGGACGGGGAAGTCGCGCCGCGCGAGATATCCGTGTCGCTCGGCCTTCCCGCCTACGAGCGGACGCGCCCGTACCGCGACCTCGCGCACCTCTCGAGCCCCGACACCTACTTCGAGGACTTCCGTCCGGGCGACGTCCTGGAGCACTCGCGGGGCCGGGTCGTCACGACCGACCACATCCTGCTGACGGGAATGCTGGACAATACCTCGCAGGTGCACTGCAACCAGTGGATGGTCGACCAGCAGCCGGAGCGCTACGTCGGCGGCCAGTTGATCGTGTTCGGCGGCATCCCGTTCAACCTCTGCCTCGGCCTCTCGTCCGCCGACGTCGCCGACAACTCGCTCGCCGACCTGCGCTACGCGACCGGCCGCCACACCGCGCCGGTGTTCGCCGGCGACACGGTCTTCGCTTCCACCGAGATCCGGGCGTTGCAGGACCTGCAGGGACGCCCGGACCTCGGCGTCCTCTCCGTGGTGCTGCGCGGTCACAAGTTCGCCGGCAAGGGGACGAGCGCGGAGAAGGTCGAGATCTTCTACCTCGAGCGCGAGCTGGTCGTGAAACGTCGGAGTCATTACACGTGACATGGCGGGTCGCTGGCTGCTGAAGACCGAGCCGGGAACGTACTCGTGGACGGACCTGGTTCGCGACCGGCGCACGGTCTGGGACGGGGTGAAGAACCCGCTCGCGCTGAAGCACCTCGCCGCGATGAAGAACGGCGACGAAGTCTTCGTCTATCACTCCGGCGCGGAGAAGGCGGCGGTCGGCATCGCGCGGGTCGCGCGGGCACCGTACGCGGATCCGAAGAAGGACGACCCGCGCCTCGTGGTCGTCGACCTCGAGCCCGTACGGCCGCTGCCAAAACCGGCGCGGTTGGCCGAGATGCGTACCAACCCGAAGCTCGCGGGCTTCGAGCTGCTGCGTCTCCCGCGCCTCTCCGTCATGCCGGTGCCGGCGGCGGTGTGGACGGAGATCCTCCGCATGGCCGCCGCCTCCTAGGTGCGCGCGGCGGGCGTCGGCGTCGTCGCGGCCGGCCTCGTGCTGGCGCTGCGGAGTGCCCTCCTGCTCGGAGGCCGCGGGCGCCCGCGGCGAGGGCCGCAGCCAGCGTTCATCCTGGCGGGGCCCTACCTGCGCATACGGAACCCGCTCTTCGCGGGACTGCTGCTCGCCCTCGGCGGAATGGCCCTGGTTCGCCGGTCGTGGATCCTCGGCGTCGTCACGGTAGCGGCCGCCGCCGTTGCGCACCTGTGGGTCGTCCGTGCCGAGGAGCCTCGGCTACGAACGCGCTTCGGCGCCGCTTACGAGGAGTATCTGCGCCGGGTGCCGCGCTGGCTACCGCGCCGCAATGCCCATCCGGGCGACACGCTGTGAGCGGGAGCTTCGGGAGGAGGGAGCGGCGGCGCCGTCACCGGAGCCGCCGCCCTCCTGGGTCTGAGGTCACCGCGTCCACACCCCGCTCCACCGCCCGGTCCGCCGCCATCCCACATCCCCGCCGCTGCGGTCGACCAGAACCCCGTCATCCCGCGGTGCGGAACGGTGGAGCACGTTCCGTGCCCCCGCCAGGGTCGGCGGAAAGCTGGCGACGGCTGGCGCTCGCACGACGACGCGCATGGCGAGTGCGCGGCGATGTCGTGGCGCCGCCGTTCAAGGGCGAACCATGCGTCGAGCCTTGCCGGCGCGGCATCGGTCACCGTACAAGGAGCGCGGAGGTTCCGGATGAGGACCGTGCGCGCCGCCGTCGTGAATGCCGTCCGTGAAGCCGTCCGCGTCGAGCCGCTGTCCCTGCGAGAACCACGCGCCGACGAGGTGCTCGTCCGCCTCGGGGCGAGCGGCGTCTGCCATAGCGACCTGCACGTGATCACGGGCGATCTGCCGATGCCGCTGCCGGCGGTGCTCGGACACGAAGGCGCCGGCGTCGTCGAGGAGGTCGGCGCCGCGGTCCGGCGCGTGAAGGTCGGGGACCACGTCGTGCTCAGCTGGGTGCCGTACTGCGGCTCCTGCTGGTACTGCGAGTCCGGGCACACCCACCTGTGCGAGATGGGCTACGTGAAGTCCCTCGCGGCCGAGGTCTTCACGCGCGACGGCGGCGCCGTCGGACAGCTCGCGGGCGTCGGGTCGATGGCGGAATTCACCGTCGTGCCGGAGAGCGGCTGCATCCCGATCGACGCAGACATCCCGCTCGACAGCGCCTGCCTGGTCGGCTGCGGCGTGATGACCGGCGTCGGTGCGGTGATCAACACCGCGCGGGTCGAGCCGGGCCAATCGGTCGCGGTCTTCGGCGCGGGCGGCGTGGGCCTGAACGTCGTGCAGGGCGCGGCGCTCGCCGGCGCCCACCCGATCATCGCGGTGGACCTGAACGAGCGGAAGCTCGGCCTCGCACGGGCCTTCGGCGCGACGCACGTGGTCAACGGCGGCGCCGGGGACGCCGTCGCCGCCCTGCAGGAGCTCACCGGGGGGCGCGGCGTCGACGTGAGCTTCGAGGTGATCGGCAGCCCCGACGTCATCCTGCAGGCATTTCTCGGCACGCGCCGCGGCGGCAAGACCGTGGTCGTGGGCGTCGCGCCCGCGACCGCGATGGTGTCGTTGCCGGGCTTCCTGCTGCCGCTCGCCGAGAAATCGCTCGTCGGCTCGCTCTACGGCTCGACCGACATGGCACGCGACGTCCCGCGGCTGATCGCACTCTACCGCGCCGGGAAGCTGAAGCTCGACGAGCTCGTGACGCGCCGCTTCGCGCTGAACGAGGTCGGGGAAGCGTTCGCCGCGCTCCAGGCCGGCGACGTCGCCCGCGGCGTGATCACCTTCTGACCGCCGCTTTGTGTTGCGACAGCGGGCACGCGTGGCTAACGTACGCTGGCCCAGCCCATGACGGACTTCCGGCAGAGCGATCGCGCCGTTCCAATCGAGAGCGTGGAGCAGCTGGTCGAGCAGCTCCATCGCGCCGGGAAACCGGCCGCGCGCTGGGCCATCGGCACGGAATACGAGAAGGTCGTCGTCGACCGAGCGACGGGACGGGCGGCCCCTTTCTCCGGGCGGCGCGGCATCGAGACGGTGCTGCGCACCCT
>Ga0209808_1001351_pt1 | contig 12598 bp, 4 predicted proteins | sample GraSoiAngelo_157_FD_186171 | JGI IMG/M metagenome (GOLD analysis project Ga0209808, IMG submission 186171) | Grasslands soil microbial communities from the Angelo Coastal Reserve, California, USA - 14_1009_16_20cm (SPAdes) (version 2) | ecosystem: Environmental > Terrestrial > Soil > Grasslands ...
TTCTTCTTCGAAGTGGATTCCTTCTCGCTCTGCTTCTATTCGCCGCTTCTCTGTTGCCACGCGCGGTCGGTCAGCCACAAATCGGCCGGAAACGTTTGATCGACGCCCAGGCACGCTGGGTCTGGCAGAACCCTCTCCCTCAGGGTAACACGCTCTACGGCGTGTCCTTCACCGACGGCAACACGGGAACTCTCACCGGCGACGACGGAACCATCATCCAGACGACCGACGGTGGTAACAGTTGGGTCATTCAATCAAGTGGTACCACAAACACGTTGTACGGGGTTTCGTTTACCGACGTAAATCACGGGACAGCCGTTGGTGCTGCCGGCACGGTGGTTAGGACGACAAATGGCGGTAACACCTGGTTCGGTCAGACCAGCGGAACTAGCAATGGCCTCCTGGCGGTTTCGTTTACTGATACCAATACCGGAACTGCCGTCGGCGAGAATGGAACAATCATCAGGACGACAGACGGAGGAAATACCTGGGCTGGTCAAACAAGCGGAACGACCAATAATCTCAATGCTGTTTCATTTACCGATGCAAATAACGGAACAGCTGTTAGCTGGTATGGAATAATCCTTAGAACAACAGACGGCGGCGCTAACTGGGTTAGTCAGACGAGCGGCACCGAGAGCTTTCTCTATGGCGTCTCGTTCACGGACGCAAATAATGGAACAGCTGTTGGCGAGGGTGGCACGATCCTCAGGACAACAGACGGCGGTGCTAGCTGGGTCAGCCGGACCAGTGGAACGAAGAGCTTTTTGTGGGGGGTCTCCTTTACTGATGCAAACAATGGCACGGCAGTTGGCAGCGATGGAACGATCGTGGGAACAACAAATGGAGGGAGCACCTGGATCACTCAGACCAGCGGAACGACCAACACGCTTATAGGTGTTTCCTTTACTGATGCGAATAATGGGACGGCAGTGGGTCTCGTTGGCACAACCCTGAGAACAACCGATGGAGGGAACAACTGGGTCAGTCAATCAAGCGCGGTTACGATCAACTCGTTGGAGGACGTTTCCTTTACCGATGCCAACAATGGAACCGCCGTTGGTGACAACGGAACCGTCCTCCGAACAACAAATGCGGGAAACACGTGGATTAACCAGACAAGCGGAACGACCAACACGCTTCTAGGCGTTTCCTTTACCGACGCAAATAACGGGACAGCTGTGGGTGTCTTTGGCACAATCCTGAGAACAGCCGATGGAGGGAACAACTGGATGCCCCAGGTAAGCGGAACAGAGGTTGATCTCTGGGGCGTCTCTTTTACCGACGCAAATAATGGAACAGCGGTTGGATTTGATTTTAACACTGTTACAGGGCTGATTTTAAGAACGACAGATGGAGGAAGCACCTGGACAAGCCAATCAAACGGGGCTTTCGCTCCTCTTGTGGGGGTTTCCTTTACGGATGCTAATACCGGAACAATTGTTGGCGGCGCTGGCCTAATCCTCAGGACAACCGACGGCGGGAACAACTGGATCCCGCAGGCAAGCGGAACAGAGGTTGATCTATTACGGGTATCCTTTACCGACACGAATAATGGGACAGCTGTCGGTCAATCTGGGACGATCATTAGAACTACAGATGGCGGGAGTCATTGGGTGCCGCAGCAAAGTGGAACAACCGAGTTGCTCGCCGGGGTTTCTTTTACCGATGCAGACCAGGGAATCGCCGTCGGGGCCCTTGGAACCATCGTCAGAACCACCGATGGAGGTAACACCTGGGTAAATGAGACGAGCGGAACAGGCTACGATCTTTCGAGAGTTTCCTTGAATACAGCCGTCGGTTTTGGTGGCACAATCCTCAGGAGAACGGTAACGCCAAGGCCTACTCCGACTCCAAGACCCATCCCAAGCCCAAGGCCGCGCCCTACCCCGCCGCGCTAACGCGTGGCTCGCCGGGATATGAGGCCGTGGGGGTTGAGGCAGAGCTATTCAGTAACTGATATCAATGATTAGATCCGGCTTATAAATGGGGACAGCCTGAGGGCAGGCTGTCTCCGCTGTTCTCCGTCGATAGACGTCGATGGAGCCGGGCCGCCCTCGGCACGTATCAACCTGGCGAAACTATCCATGAGATGAATCCGTAACGATGGCAATAACCTATTATGAAAATGACACACACTAGAATCCCGTTAACTATCCTAAGTCTTACAAGCGCCTGCGGACTGGCGCTGGCCATCCACGCTGGAAGCAAGTCGGTAGCCACCGTCGCAAGCAAAGCCACAGGTGGCTCATCAAGTTGGCACTGGCAAAATCCTCTTCCGCAGGGAAATAATCTTCGGGGCGCTTCTTTTGTGGATGCGGACACCGGCACCGTCGTTGGCGAATATGGCACAATTGTCAGGACTACCGATGGCGGAAATAGCTGGACGGTTCAGGTCAGCGGCACAACACAAGCTTTGTGGGCTGTTTCCTTCACGGACGCAAATAACGGTACGGCCGTGGGTGAAGGGGGCACCATCGTCAGAACGACGGACGGTGGCGACCATTGGGCGAGCCAACCAAGCGGAACAACTCTTCAGTTTCGTGGAGTTTCGTTCGCTGATTCAAACAATGGAACGGCTGTCGGTTTAGGTGGCACCATTGTCAGAACTACCGATGGCGGAAATAGCTGGGCTCCTCAATCAAGCGGGACCTCGAACGATCTTTTCGGAGTTTCATTTATCGATACGAATACAGGGACGGCGGTGGGCGGAGCGTGCGGAATCGGCGGAGAAAGCACCATTCTCAAGACAACTAATGGCGGAAACACATGGGTTCCTCAGTCAAACCCAGGAGCGGTGTGTCTCTTCAAAGTTTCGTTTACCGATGCCAACACCGGCACCGCCGTCGGCGATGGAGGCCTGATTCTCAGAACGACCAATGGAGGTAATAACTGGTCGATTCAAACAAGCGGAACAACAAAAACTCTCTACGGAGTCTCATTCACCGACACGAATAATGGAACGATTGCCGGATTCGAACTAGGCGGGACGGGTATAATTCTCAGAACAACAGATGGGGGGAACAACTGGGTTGAGCAAACAAATTACTCGCTGCCGCAAGGAGCGAACGCTTTCTACGCTGTATCCTTCACCGATGCGAACACGGGTACCATTGTCGGCGACGCTGGCATAATTCTTCAGACAACCAATGGCGGAGAGCAATGGAACAGCCAGCCAACTGTCACCTTCAATTATTTGTACGGTGTCTCGTTTACCGATCCTAACACGGGAACTGCCGTGGGCTATGAGAATCCGGACGGCATGATTTTAAGAACGACAGACGGTGGTAACACCTGGCTGCGTCAATCGAGTGGAATAGGCGATCCGTTTGCCGGCCTGAACTTTTTCGGTGTGCACTTCGTCAATTCCAACGTTGGAACCATCGTAGGCCAGGACGGCATCGTCCTAAGGACAACAGATGGCGGCAACAACTGGACTCAACAGACCAGCGATACCACGGACTGGCTTTACGGGGTCCACTTCACTGACGAGAATAACGGGACAGTTGTTGGTTTCCTCAACGGAACAATTTTGAGAACAACGGACGGCGGCCAGAGTTGGGTCCCTCAGGTCAGCGGCACAACCAGTGGGTTGTTTGGAGTTTACTTTACCGACGTCAACACTGGAACGGTGGTTGGCGGGGTTACTGGCGAAAGCGTAATTCTCAGGACCACCGACGGAGGTGAGAACTGGGTTCCGCAAAATAGCGGAGCGAATAACCAGCTTCGAGGTGTCTGGTTTGCAGATGCCAACACAGGCACTGTCGTAGGTGATCAGGGTACCATTCTAAGAACCACAGATGGAGGACAGACCTGGGCTAGTCAGGTCAGCGGTGTCTCCGAGATCCTTTTAGGAGTCTCTTTTACGGATGCCAATAACGGAACAGCCGTTGGCCAACTAGGCACCATTATTAGAACAACAGACGGAGGACAGACCTGGACCCGCGAGGAAAGCGGTACAAACCAGGATCTCTATAACGTTTCCTTTGCTGAGACGAACACCGGAACCGCAGTAGGCGCCTTCGGTACGATTCTTAGAACAACCGCCGGAGGTCCTACACCCACCCCAACGCCGACTGCAACACCTACGGCAACCCCGACTCCGTCGGGGACTCCGAGCGGGACTCCGACAGCTACCCCAACAGCTACTGCCACGCCTAGAGCTACGCCAAGACCCCGCCCAACCCCGCACCCTCGCCCAACTCCGCGTTAAGGTGTAATCGTGATCGGTGATCAGTGAACGGTTGTAGCCGGGGTCGACGACCCCGGCTCTGTGCAGCGTTGTAGAAGGTGGATCGGCTTCCTGCTCGCGAAAGCTTTCGGAGCTCCGAAGACAATGTCAATCGCCGAAGGCGCAGGTAGAAATCCCAGATCATTGCGCGCATGGACAGCTAGGCGGCAAAGGCCGCATCCATGCTAACTAACACGTTGAGGAGTCGCCGCGGCGACCGTTCCACCTTGGAACCCAAAGCGGTGCGAGGACGCACCGCACTCCGAAAGCGCTTCGTGCAAAATCCATGGAGAAACCTCTTCTGTTTCGTCCGGTGAAGTCCGGACCTTTGGAGTGCAACGCGTGCTCTGGAATTCAGGAAAAACAAGCGAAATCAGAGACAGCTGACAGACAGGCTTGAAAGCCTTTTGACGCTCGCCTAGAATTCCGACTCCACGACGCGCGGCAAACTATCTATGAACAAGAAATCCACGTCCCAATCCGCACCTGCCCGCCTGCCTGCTCGCGAACACTTTCGGAGTAGCCTTGGCGAAGGCAGGTTCATTAATCTGCGCGTTTTAGTTGCTCTGGTTGTAGCTGTGACTGGCGTTGCTCTTGTGTTCTTTGCTACGTCCGCCCCTGGACAGGCAAAGCCGGGCGTCCACACCGACCGCGGCTCTGCCAAGTGGTCGAAGCCACTTGCCGCCGCTCCACTTGGCAGTCCGGTGGTCGTGAGCATTACTCCTATCCGAGGCCCGGAAAGGGCATACCAACCCGGTGCTGGCCTCGCCGACCTCGACCATGGCTTTGCCGCCGGGGCCACGCGTTACCTGCACGATGACGGCATCATCTACAATGATACGCGCGCCTGCTTCTTGTGGTCACAGGACGGTACCACGACGCTGTTCGAGCCGTCACATGACCTCAACACGACGCGGAGTGTTTACTTCGCGCATCAAATCACTCCCGATGGGAGCAAGGTGGCTGGTAGCGTGGCATTCCTGAATACGCGCACTACTGCCCCATGGATCGGGGAGCGCGACGCCGGGCTCAAGTATCTTCCGTTGCTGCCGAATTATAGCGGCACCACAATCGCCATCTCGAACGATGGACGGCTAGCCGCTGGCACGTTGTTTGGCGGTGGGTTCAATCCTCCACCCAGTCAGGCGGCAGTTTGGCTCGATGGCGTGTTACAAACGTTGCCAAGCGCTCAGCTTTGGTCGGAGGTCGCAGGGGTATCAGAACCACACTTGCCACCCAACCCCCACCCGGTGAGTAGCGACGGCTCAATCATCGTCGGCGCGTCCGGCCCGGCTTCCGACCAGCTACAAGCCACTAAGTGGGTGAATAGCGTGGAAGTGCCGCTCTCGACAGGCGATCCTCAAACTCAATCCAGTATAGCGCTGTTCGTTACTGATGACGGAGTTGTTTTTGGGACTGCAATCGGTACCGACGGGCGCGTGCGAATGGTTCGCTGGGACAGCGACGGCACGCCGCAGATTCTCGAGCCGCCAAACGGTCTCAGTATCATCACGCTAAACGCTATCGACCGCTCGGGCACGGTCGCGGGCGGGTCGCTCGCCTTGTCCACATCCTGTATACAGCTCCCCGATCCGGCCTGCAACCAATCACCATTCGTGTGGACTGCCAACGGCGGGTTCACGATCCTGCCCGAAAACGGTCATGAGAATTTCTATGATCTGAGCACAGTCACCGCTGTTTCTGACAACGGAAGAGTGGTTGCCGGAGCGCTTAGAGCATCGACTCGAACCGATGGGGACCCGCCCGACGTAGGCTTCTTATGGTCAGCAGATACAGGATTAACGCTTATCAATGATATTATAGGCCAGCCTAACCCGGATTACTCGAGCACCGATCAAGTTAGCAGCGATGGGAATCGCGTCATGGTTACCGGCAACGCTCGCAGCCGGCCAGGGAGTGACGACCATGACACGTTGGAATTGATTCTCGACCTGGCCTGGCCTAACGCGACGCCGACGCCTACTCCAACACCTACGCCCAGTCCAACTCCTACACCAACAGCCACGCCTTGCCCAGCCCCCTGGCAGATTGTAGCGTCCATGCCCGTGGACGTCTATGGGGCTGCAGGCACGTCTGACGGCACTTACGTTTATCAGGCTGGCGGCTACTCTTTCAACTCGGGAAACACCTTAAGCGTGTTTAACCGCTACGATCCGGTCGCTGACACTTGGACGACGCTGTCCGATATGCCGACCGCGGCGTTTATGGCTTCCGCCGTTTATTATCCGCCCGGCAACAAGATTTATGTGTTCGGTGGCGAAGATGCTAATAGTGGCGTGAACTACAACGTGACTAGGATCTATAATATTGCCTCCCAGACATGGAGCACGGGCGCCAATATGCCGGATGTGCGGAGCTTTATGGCATCCGGCTATAACAGCGCCAATGGCAAGATATATCTGGTTAGCGGTTACAATACCGGCGATGTCACGAGCGCCCAACCCGATACCTGGGAGTATGACCCTGTCACTGACACCTTCACCACGCGTACACCGATCCCCCACGCGGTAGGTGGCGCCGCCTTCGGGATCATCGACGGCCACCTCTACGTGGCAGGCGGGCGCGATGGCACGGATACCGTTGTTAACCTCCTATGGGACTATGATATCGCGGCTAACAGTTGGACACAGAAGACGGAGATGCCAGCTATCCAGAACAATGTTTGCGGTAGTGCTGTCGCACTCGATAGGCTCTGGACGTTTGGAGGTGGCAACCCCTTTGGTCCTGCTCGCGAAGGCTCGACAGAGGCGGCATTTCCGAAGCGCCAGAGCTCAGCTCCAGCAACGAATACTTTCAGGCGCAAGAATAAGAACAGGACCCCGGACCTTACCAGTGCGTCGTATATTTACGATCCGGTGACCGATAGCTGGTCGGACGCGCCAGGCATGAACGACCTTCGCTCATTTGCTTCGGGGACGTCGATCGGGACCAAAGTATTCGCCGCCGGCGGCCTTAACGGCTTTGGTTCGACCACGAGCGTGGAGATGCTCAATGCCTGTATTCAAGAGCCGGCATGCCCTAATCCCGCGACAGTCTTCAGCCAGGATTTCGATGGAGTCACGCCACCTCAGCTACCCGCTGGCTGGACCGCTACCAACGTGATTGATCCAGATGGTATACTGTGGGTCACCTCAGATTCCGGAGATCCGTTCCCGCCTGCCGACTCGGCGCCCAATGCCGCATTTGTGAATGATCCTGAAACGGTCAGCGACAAGAGGCTCGAATCGCCAGGCATTCCCATCCAGACTGATTCAGCCCAGTTGACTTTCCGTCACAACTTCGACCTTGAAAGTGGCTTTGACGGCGGTGTGCTGGAGATCAGCATCGGCGGCGGACCATTCCAGGATATTCTTGATGCGGGAGGGAGCTTTGTCACCAGCGGTTATGCTCATACGATCAGCAGCAGTTTCCAAAGCCCGCTTGCCAGTCGTCGTGCCTGGAGTGGTTATACAGGTGGGTTCATCACTACCACAGTAAACCTGCCTTCTGCTGCCATGGGTCAAAACATCGTGCTCCGATGGCGCGTGGCTAGCGATAATAGTAACTCAGCTGCCGGCTGGCGAGTGGATACGGTGAAGATTACAGAATGCGTGGCAACTCCAACTCCCACGCCTACTGCTACCCCGACGGTCACGCCAACGGCTACTCCGACGGCTACACCAACAGCTACGGTAACCGCAACTGCTACACCTACACCAACAGCAACAGCAACAGCGACTCCCACTGCTACTGCTACAGCCACAGCCACGCCTACTACCAGCCCGACGCCGACATCTACTCCAACACCTACTGCTACGCCGAGAGCAACCCCGAGGCCGCGTCCGACTCCGCACATTCGTCCGACACCGCGTTAAAAGAGTGGTGATCCGTGATCATTGAAGGGTGATTGGTAATCGCGATCTCTGATGGTAGGGCGTGACCTAAGCCGGTCCCAAGCGAAGTCCGAAGGAGGCGCACCGACGAAAACAAGGGAATAAATCGACGCAGGACGGACAGCTTACCGCCGGTTGACTTGTGAGTGTTTTTCTTTTTCGTCCCTTACCTTTGTCATGCACAACTTTTCAAGCGAACTTTTTGCGCCTCGATCCTCAGCCCAATGGGCAAGCAGTGAAAAAATATGAAAAAATCAGTAACAACTTTCTTCTTAATTGCGCTGAGTGCGGCTGTTCTCGGCGCGGGCAACCACGGTGGTAGCGGCTCCACAGCATCGGTTTCAGGTGGGACTAACACGTTCATTGAAACTTACGATGATGGAACCGATGTCGGTCTGTGGCATTGCAGTGTGAATGTGCCCCGGATTCTTGAGACCAATGGCGGGAACCCGGGAGCCTACATCCAGCAGGGCGGCTTCAGCAGCCACGTACCGACATGGGCCAGCATCTCGCCACGTTTTCAACCGGGAGTTAACGACACGTACAAGATCGATAGTATCTATACGGGCGATTGGACCACCCTCGGCGTTACGAGCATAATCGTCGACCTGAACATTATCCAGGTTGCCACCTGGGCTACCGATCGCGCAGTCACTTTAGAGCTGCTGCAGATGGATGACACTGGCTTCAACGTTAATTACGATGCGACATATACGCTGCCTGACCTCCCTGAACCACCCGTTGGCTGGCAGACATACTCGTTCCCAGTCGATGCCAACTCACCAACGATCCCGGATGGATGGGTTTTCACGCATGGCGACGGGTCGCCTGGCACCGACGCTGAATGGTCCCAGTTTCTCCACCGTATTGATTTGACCAGTATTGGCTTTTACAAGCCCGGATTCGCTTATCCCGGCCTTGGCACCTGGATACTCGGCATCGATAACATTGAAATCGACTTTCAGGCAGGGCCAACGCCAACACCTAGTCTAACACCAACACCTACTTCTACGCCCGGAGCTACCCCACGGCCGCGTCCGACTCCGCACCCTCGCCCCATGCCGCACTAACGCGGCGAATGGCAATACGTGAATCGTGGGATGTAGAGCGCGACGCCGGACGTTTCCGCTGCTTGCTAAAGCCGCATCCTACGTCAAATTGCGTCCACATCTCATGAAAAAGAAATCCACGTCTCAATCTGCCTTCCTCAATGTCCGCGTCTTAATTGGTTTGTTTATCTTCCTGGCCTTTCTGCTTGCCCTTGGGGTGTTTTGCAACGCGTCCGGCCAAGTAAATAGCGATACGAAATTCGCGCACTGGAACCCGCTGGTATGGCTAGAGCAAAAGGTCACCGCCAGCGACGGCACGGCAAACAGCTACTTCGGCTCGGCAGCGGCGCTCAACGGCTCCACTGCACTGATAGGCGCCGATGGCGACAACAGTTTCCAAGGTGCGGCCTACCTGTTCACCAAGTCGAACGGCAGTTGGAGCGAGGGACAGAAGCTGACCGCAAGCGACGGCTTGCCGGGGGACGAATTCGGATATCGGGTCGTGCTCGCCGACAATACCCTTCTCGTCGGTGCATTCACCGCCACCGTGGGCGGCGTCGTCAGTCAGGGCGCAGCCTACGTGTTCACTCAGTCGGACGGCACTTGGAGTGAAAGTCAGAAGCTGACCGCAAGCGATGGTGCGTTGTTCGACAACTTTGGCGCTTCGGTAGCGCTCGACGGCAGCACACTCGTGGTCGGTGCAAATGGTGCCACTGTCGGCGGCAACGCCGCCCAAGGCGCGGTCTATGTTTTCACCGAGTCGAACGGCACTTGGACGCAGACGCAGAAACTCACAGCCGATGATGGTGCCGCCTATGACAACTTTGGCCTCTCAGTCGCGCTGAAAGGCTCTACCATACTCGTCGGTTCGCCTCGCGCCGCCATCGGCGCCAACGCGGGCCAGGGCGCGCTCTATGTTTTCACCGAGTCGAATGGCACCTGGAGTCAGACGCAGAAGCTCACCGCCAGCGACGGTGCGACTAATGACAGCTTCGGTGAGTCGGTCGCCCTAGACGGCAGCACCGCTCTCATCGGCGCGTACAATGCGACTATTAACGGCCATACCTGGCAGGGCGCGGCCTACATCTTCACCGAATCGAACGGCACCTGGAGCGAGGGACAAAGGCTGACCGCTAGCGACGGTACGGCGGGCGCCAACTTCGGCAACGCGGTTGCCCTCGACGGCAGCACCGCTCTCATCGGCGCGGACGCCTCCACGGTCGGAGGCAACACCTATCAAGGCAAGGCCTATCTGTTCACCGAATCGGGCGGCAACTGGAGCCAATCCGACACGTTCATTGCCAGCGACGGAGCTGTGGATGACTATTTCGGAGCCGCATTGGCGTGGGACGGCGTCACTGCGCTCATCAGCACGCCGCACCCCACCATAGGCGGCAACACCTGGCAAGGTGCGGCTTACTTTTACGAGCAATCGGCGACGCCTACCCCGACCCCGACGCCTAGTGCAACGCCTACGGCAACAGTTAGCCCGACACCGAGCGGGACCCCGACGGCCACTCCAACACCCAGTGCCACGCCCAGGGCTACACCAAGGTCGCGCCCGACTCCATACCCTCGCCCGACTCCGCCGCACTGAAAAACGCGTGATCAGTGAATAGTGATCGGTGATGGTAGGGCGCGACCGCCGGGCGCGCCTCGTACAACCTTGGGCCGTGAATAGTGAGTAGTGTGATCTAAGACACAAACGGCCTTGCCCAATCGCTATGCTCAGGCGTTGCGGCCCTAGCCGGACACACCGAAGGCGCACGATGTTGACACGCTTGGGTACATCAATTAGCATCGGCGCTCGCGAATTCGCCCTCCACACTCCTGGATCCGCGGGAACCCCTGATTCATGAAAAACAAGTCCGCTTGCTTATCCGGCTTCTTCAATTTGCGCGTCACAATTGCTCTTCTTGTTTGCATGGCAGCCGTTTGCTCGCTCGTGACAGGAACGGTGCCGGCTTTCCTTCGTCCCCAAGGGCAGGGGAATGCTTCTCAAAGAACTCTCACGTTAGAAGAGCGCGTGTCCTATCAGCGCGCGATCGAGGACGTTTACTGGCGACATCGGATCTGGCCAAAGGAACGTCCGGATCCCAAGCCTTCGCTCGACGCAGTGATGTCTCATGCGCAACTGGAAAAGAAAGTCGCAGACTATCTTCGCAACTCACAAGCGCTGGAAGATTACTGGCAACGACCAATTACTGCAGAGCAGTTACAGGCTGAGATGGAGCGCATGGCGACGCACACCAGGCAACCAGAAGTGTTGCGCGAACTCTTTGAAGCGCTGGGGAACGACCCCTTTGTCATCGCGGAGTGCCTAGCCCGTCGAGCGCTCGCGGAGCGCTTGATAACAAACTGGTATGCCTATGATCAAAGAATCCACGGAGAGCTAAGACAGCGCGTAGAAGCTGATCTACAGGCCCATCCCACTGTCGAACAGATGAAACAGCTTAACGGCGAATATACCGAAATCGAGCTGATCAAGAGGGACAGAACTGAAGACGAACAGCATCAAAGCGCCGACCGCGGCGTGAAGCTCAACAGCCGCGAATGGGACGAAACCGTGCAAAGGCTAGCCACAATATTTGGCGAGTCTACTGTAGAGGCAGGCGTGTCGCCTGCGAGTGGCCATACTGGGGCCAGGTCGCCTGCAACACGGGCTACACTAGGACAGATCAAAACCGGAGTAGTGAGCCCGCTGCAGGAAGATGAGAGCCATTACTATGCTACGGCCGTAGTCGAGAAGACCAACGACCGCTTAAAGCTAGCTACGGTTGAATGGCTGAAGGAATCGCTAGAATCATGGCGTGTCAGAACGGAAAATCATCCGCCTGCTGCGATAGCAGTGGCGACTACTGGCTACACATTGCCAGCAATAGCAACGGGCGGATGCACTGATGATGATACCTGGACGGCTACTGATGGCCCTCCACTTGGCCGCGAGAGTCACACCGCGGTGTGGACTGGCAGTGAAATGATCGTCTGGGGCGGGTATACCTTTATTTCGGGCTCCGGCTATTTGAACACCGGTGGGAGATACAATCCCGGGATAGACAGCTGGACGGCTACGACCACTATGAACGCACCCGCTGGCCGATCCGGTCACACGGCGGTGTGGACCGGCAGCGAGATGATCGTCTGGGGCGGCAACTTCGTCGACAATACCGGCGGGAGATATAATCCCGGGACAGATAGTTGGACAGCCACCACCACCGTTGACGCACCTACTGCCCGATCTGGTCACACAGCGGTGTGGACCGGCAATGAAATGATCATCTGGGGCGGGGTCGATGACAGCGGAGGCAGATATAATCCCAACACGGACAGTTGGACATCCACCAATACGACTAACGCGCCCGCTGGCCGATCCTATCACACAGCGGTGTGGACCGGCAGCGAAATGATCATCTGGGGCGGGGTCG
>Ga0209808_1001357_pt1 | contig 12571 bp, 9 predicted proteins | sample GraSoiAngelo_157_FD_186171 | JGI IMG/M metagenome (GOLD analysis project Ga0209808, IMG submission 186171) | Grasslands soil microbial communities from the Angelo Coastal Reserve, California, USA - 14_1009_16_20cm (SPAdes) (version 2) | ecosystem: Environmental > Terrestrial > Soil > Grasslands ...
GCTCGCCACCGCTACGAAAGACTCAGCGGGCGCGGTGCTGGGCGGCCGGGCGGTGATCTGGGCCAGCGGCAACCTGGCCGTGGCCACGGTAAGCGGCAGCGGGTTGGTGGCCGGCGTAGCGGCGGGGACGGCGACCATTACGGCGACGAGTGAGGGGAAGAGCGGCACGGCGACGGTCACGGTGACGTCGCTGCCGCCGCCCCCGCCGCCCCCGCTGGCCCCGGTGGCGTCGGTGGTGGTAAGTCCGGCGTCTGCCAGTGTGCCGGTGGGCGCGACGGTACAGCTCACGGCGAGCCTGAAGGACGCAAGCGGGAACATGCTGACGGGCCGAACGATCGCGTGGGGGACGAGTGCGGCGGGCGTGGCGACGGTGAGCGCGAGCGGGCTGGTCACGGGGTCGGCGGCCGGGACGGCGACGATCACGGCGACGAGTGAGGGGAAGAGCGGCACGGCGCTCATTGTCGTGGCGAGCGCCCCTCCGCCGGGTACCAATCCCAACGAGCCCTCAGGCTACACCCGATTCGCGGAGCATGATTTCTCCACTCCGATCACGCAAAGCACGCCGAGCGCGACCGGGCTCATGGGCTTGTGGGCAATTGATGATCCCACCCTCTTGCCCAACATGACCTATGCGGTGGACCTCGGTGCTCCTCGGAGCGCCCCTCAGGTCTTTCAAGGCAAGTTCCCGGCCGGGCTCCAGGGTGGCTTCACTTCGATCAAGTGGCAGGGCTGGGACGCGGCAGCGGACGGGAATAGCTATGGGACCGAAATGCGAGAGATTTATCTCTCGATGTGGATCAAGATTGTTGGCCCTGACTATGAGAACCAACCTGTTGCCGGGACGAAGATGGGATTCTTCGGTTACGCCGAGCCTAAGAGCAGCCCGGGGAATCAGGGCGTCCCCAAGATCAAGGTGGACAGTCCTCAGATACGCAGCGACTTCAACCTGCGGTTCGAGCAGCAGAATACAGTGGACCGCATTCTCGACCAAAACGTTGATACGCGCCGGCTCATGACGTGCGGCGTCTGGCACCGTTGGGAGATGGTCCTAAGGCTCAACACGCTGGGCGTGACCGATGGCGTGTTGCGGTGGTGGGTGGATGGTACGCTCATCATGGACTACAGTGACGTAACATACATCACGCCTGGCAACACCTTGGGCTTCTACACGTTCAAGTTCTGGCCCTACTGGGGCGGCATCGGCGGCTCAAAGACCCGGGACGACTACATGCAGGTGGACCATATCTACATCTCGGGCATCAAGAAATAAGCTCTACGCCACGACGCGAATGGGGTGTGGTGGAGACGCCACACCCCATTTTTTTGGTGCCCGGCGGACATTGCTGGTACGTTCCGTGCGCCACGTAGATTCTGCGCGTGCTCATCGGGGAGTGACTAGGGGTCATGTTCGCCATGGTGGTGACGGTGGTGTCGGCTGGCGTCGCGCTGCTCCTAGCCTTGCCGGCAATCTCGGATCTGTTATGTCTCCTTCGCCCCAGGACGGGGCGGCGTGAGCCGGCGCCGGGCACGTCGCTTCCTCGGCTGCTCTTCCTCGTTCCCGCTCACGACGAAGAGCTTCTGGTCACGGCGTGTGTGCAGTCGATCCAGGCGCTCGACTACCCTGCGGGGACATTCCGCACCGTCGTCATTGCGGATAACTGTGCTGATCGCACGGTCGAGCTCGCGCGAGCAGCGGGCGCCGAGTGTCTGGAGCGGCGTGATCCGCTGGCGCCTGGAAAGCCCCAGGCCGTCGGTTGGGCGCTGAGGCAGCTAGCGCTGGGAGACTACGACGCCTGCGTGATCGTGGACGCCGACACCGTCGTCGACCGAGCCTTCGCTCGCGCCCTGGCCCGCTGGGCGCCGTTGCGCGGCAAGCTGCTGCAGGCGTGCGAGCGGCCCCTGAACGAGACGGACAGTTGGCTGACGCGCCTGGCCGGCCTGCTGGCTCGGCGCCGGGGAGAGGTTGCCCTCCCCCTGAAGGAGTCTGCGGGTTTGAACTGTCCGCTCACCTGCGATGGTACGTGCATCGGCGGTGACATTCTCGTGCGGGACGGTTGGCAGGCCACCTCACTCACCGAGAACTGGGAGTTGTATGCGAGGTATACCGTCGCCGGGGTGCCGATACATTTCGCGCGCGAAGCTCAGATCCACTATCAGGAGGCTCGCACTCTCCGGCAAGCGGCGACGCAGCGCCGTCGTTGGCTGGCAGGCCGACTCTGGGTGCTGCGACACTGGGGCGGGGCTCTGATCCGCAGCTCTCACATCACCCCTCATCAGAAGCTCGACGCGCTGTGCGAGCTCGGAGCACCGAGTCCCGTCTTGCATCTCGCGCTGGCCCTGATCCTCGCGGCGATCACGCTTACATGGCTGCCGCGGCCTGCCGGAACGGCGATCGCGGCGCTGGCCGTGGGGTCGCTGGGCTCGCAGGTAGTGGCAACCCTTGTCGCGTTGCGTCGGCACCCTCGTCCGTGGGCCACGCTGAGCGCCTTGCTCATGCTGCCCGTCTACGGTGTGTGGAGGCTCTTCCTCACGGTACTGACGCTGCTCACCCTGCGTGACACCCGCTGGAGGAAGACCGAGCACCACGGCGACGCACTGCCGGCTGCGGCAGGCGACCGGACCGGATGACGCCACCACGCGAGCGTGCCCGTCGGGGCTTGGCACACGTCGGCATCTACCGCGCCGCGGTAGCGGCCGCGTACCGTGTGGGCGTTCTGAGCCGCGTGCCCTACTGGGTACGGCGCTGGCGTGACGCGGCGGTCATCGTTTCCTACCACAACGTGGTGCCGGACGGAGCGCTGCGCGGGGAGCGGTTGTTGCATGTGCCCCTCGGCACGTTTCGCGCGCAAGTCGAGCGTCTCGCACAGGCGTTTCGCTTCGTTCCACTGGGCGACTTGCTGGCGCGGCACCGCGCGGGGCGGTCGATTCGGGGCCTGGCAGCGATCTCATTCGACGACGGCTACCGGGGCGTGCTGCGTCACGCCCTTCCCGTCCTGCGCCAGCTCGGGCTTCCCGCCACAGTGTTCGTCGTCGCAGGGGCGCTTGCCAGGACCGAGCCGTTCTGGTGGGATCGGCTGGCCGACGCCGCGGACGGGGCGGTGCCCGACCGCGAGCGTTGGCTGACAGACTTGGCGGGAGAAGAGGCGCGGATCCTCGGTGCCGCGCATCGGCGCCGCCCCGAGCGCACGTGGAGCGACGATTACCTCCCGGCGAGCGCGGCCGAGCTGGCGGCAGTGGCCGATGAGACGGGCGTGTCGCTGGGTCTGCATACGGTAACGCACCCCAACCTGATCCGGGTGTCGAGCGAGCGGTGCGTGGCGGAGCTAAACGGCTGCTGGACGATGCTGCGCGAGCGCTTCCCGGCAGTGCTCCCCGTTGTCGCGTATCCCTACGGGATGGTCGATGCCGCGGTGAGTAGCGCCGCGGCAGGCCGCGGATTCGGCGGCGTCACGCTCGTTGGGCGACCCCTAACGCCCCGTGATGCGCCGACTCTCATTCCCCGCTTATTCGTCGGGCCAGGGATGAGCCCTGATGCCCTCGAGGTCGCGGCCGTGGGTCTTCGCCTGCTCCGGTGACCGCACCGGTAGGCGACGACGCGGCGGCGCTCCGCCGCGGTGATTGCGTCAGCACAAGGGGCGCCAGCGCCTGAATGCGCGTGGTGTCGACCGGTTGAGGGGCGAATGCCCGCGCCGGGTTCATCGCGGGCCGCCGTGGGTGCAACACCTTTTGCAGGGCGATGCTGAGCCACGCCAGGGGAAGCAGCAGGGCGCGCGGCAGCCATACAACCGTGAGATCCGGATTGGTGCGACGCAATAGTGTCACGAGGTCACGCTTCGTCGGCGGCTGGGGCGCGACGAGGTGGAGCGTCTCCGGCGCCTCGTCGAAGTGTAGGGCGAGCCAAGCGAGCGTTCGCGCCGCGAGGCTGCGCTCGACCACCGCTAGCTGATCCCTCGGTGACCCGACCGCGACAAACACGGGTCCCACGCGCCGCCCCAGCCGGCCTGGCGGATCAAAATGGCGCGAGTCGATGATCGCCCCGGGCCGCACGACCTTGACCTGAAGCCCCAGCTCTTCCCCGAGCCGGAGCGCCAGGCGCTCCGATTCGAGTTTGCCCCAGACATAGGGTCCACGGTCCTGCGAGTTCGGCGCCGGCGGCGTGCTCTCGTCCGGCGCGGCCTTGCGCTGCGATGCGCCATCGGCGAGCACGCCGAGGCTCGAGACGTGCACGATCGCCCTCACCCTTGCTGCGGCGGCGGCCGAGAGGAGGTGACGCGTCGCGTCGATAGAATTGCGCTGATGCGCATCCCAACTGCCCCGCGTCTCGGCTGCGCAGTGCACCACCACGCGGCAGCCCCGCAGCGCCCCGGTCGCGAGCGGCGCGCCCAGGTCGGCGACGACATATTCCACGCCGGGGATTTGCTCCCACGGGGCTGGCTCCCGTCGCACCACCGCGCGCACGGCGGTGCCGGCGTGCGTCAGCTCGCGCACGACCTCGCTCCCGAGCAACCCCGTGGCTCCGGTAACCGCGACGGCACTGCCGCCGGTGGCGATCGTCGGAGGAACGGGGCGGACGGGGGCGGCGGTGCCCGTGGTGGGAAGGATGACGGCGGCAATCTGGTCACAGATGCGCTGCGTCGCCAGGATGCTGTCTGGGGAGACCGGCGGCGCGCTCCCGGACTGGATCGCGCGGTAGAATGCCGCGGTGATCTCGGTCAGGCCGGGGTAGCTACGTTGGCGGGGGATCACTCGAGTGCTCAGCGTCGACGTCGCCTCGCCCACCAACTGACGAGCGAGGCGGAATGGCGCGAGCACCTTGTCGATGCCGGAAGTCCCTGGACCGAGGAGCCGCTGCACAGTCCCGACGACAAAGTCGCACTGTGCCATGCCGTGCGACCCGACGAGTCGCAGATAGTGCTGGACCGGTCGACCCTCGAGCGTGACCACGAGCGTGCCGGTCAGGCGACCGCACCGCACGAGCGCGTGCACCGTGCCCTGTGGGCCGACCTCGATCGCTATGAGGTCTATCGGACTGCGGGCGTCTCCCTGTCGCAAGAAGTGCTCGAGCAGGTACACCGGGTGAGGGAGGATGTCGAGCAGCTGGTGATGGGGGGCAAGCGGGGCGGTCCCCGTGGGGCGAGGCCCGGCAGGCGTGAAGGCGAAGAAACTCTCCACGTGCACCACGTCGCCGAGATACGGGAGCAATGCCTGGGCACGCACCGCGGGCCGCTCGAACAGGCACTGGTGACCGGGGCAAACCTGCAGCCCTTGCCGCGAGGCGAGTGAGAGCACTTGCTCGGCCGCTACCGTGGATTCGGCGAATGGCTTTTCAACGTAGACGTGGCAACCGGCCCCGAGGGCGGCCCGGGCGAGTGTCGCGTGGGTATTGGCCGGGGTGCACACGTGCACGACGTCAACGGCCACCGTCGCGAGCAGCTCCTCGAGTGATGGGAACTCCCGCACGCCAAGGGACGCCTGACGGACTGACGCGAGCGAAGCGGGCACGGGGTCGGCGACGGCGACGAGCTGCGCGAGACCGCCGCTCCGGGCGATGGCGCGGGCGTGGTGGAGGGCCATCCGACCGCCCCCAGCGAGGGCGACCCGCAGAGGTCTGGTGAAATCGCGTGCGTGGACCGCCACTCAAAGACCTCCCGCGCTGGGCGTTGACAAACGGCGTCCCCGGGGGTCCGCAAGATGCGCACCAATCGCCTGTTCGGTGTCGGCGACGTTGCCGATGTCGCGCTCACGCAACAGAGGCAGCCTCCGGCCTGAGTGACAGGTGCCGCGGGCACCTCGTGGCGAGACGAAATCGGGAACTGCGCCCGGTGCGGCGGCATCCGGCCCCGTTCTTGCACCTCCGAGCGGGGTACCTCCGGGCCAGTGCGAGGCTTGGCCGCGCCACCCGCGCGGGACCGGAATGTTCGGAGGATCCGCGTGTTTAGAACCGCAACGACGACATCGCTCGGCTCGCTTCCGCGAGCCAGGCCGGCAGCGATTGGTCGCACCGGCTTACGCCTTTCACGCGATCCGTTCAGGGCAATTCTGTTCGTGATCACCGTCCTGACGGTGAGCCGCGTGCATCAGCATTTTCCCCTGCTCGCCAAGGCTCGGCCCGTCCTAGTGTTGTACATGCTCACCGCGTCATTCATCGTGTTGGCCCCGCGCTCGGTTTCGATGACAACCCTCTTCCGAACCTGGCCTCCAAAGGTCGTCGCTGCACTGGGAGTTGTGGCGTGCATCTCGGCGCTTTTCGGGATCTCGTTCGGCGGAGCGGCATCGTTTCTCGTCAGCGTCTATTCGTCCGTCCTGGTGTACGCATTTCTGCTGTTCATTGGAATCCGGAATGCGCGCGAGCTGTACACGTTCGTGTGGGCGTTCCTGGTAGGCGTTGCACTGCTCGTATGGCAGGCGCTCGCCGTGTTTCACCTCTTGCCGGTCCCGGGCCAGTCGATCGCACGCCTTGCCGAGATGTACACGTACGACTCGAACGACCTAGGCTGCGTGCTGATTGTGGGACTAGTACTGGCCGTCCTGACGCTCCTTGTCGCCGGGAAGAAGGGCAAGGTGACAAGTGCAATGCTGCTCGTCGGCATCGGCGTCGCGCTCGCCCGTTCCGGCTCGCGGGGCGCGTTCGTCGGGTTGATCGGGACGGGGTGCGCGCTGCTGCTGTTGCTCAAGCGGGTGTCCCTGATGAAGCGGGTGGGCTTTGTTGCGATCGTTGGTGGTGGCCTGGCCGTGGCCGCGCCCCCCGGCTACTGGGAACAAATCGGCACCGTGTTGAGCCCCACGAAAGACTACAACTGGCAGTCTGGGGACGGCCGCCGTGAAATCTGGGCCCGCGGAATTGGGTACATGCTTGACTATCCCGCCTTCGGTATCGGGATCAACAACTTCGAGCGCGCCGAAGGCACGATCTCCGACAAGGCGCGGCGCAGCTTTGCGGGTGACCCGATCCGCTGGGTGGCGCCGCACAACTCCTTTGTACAGGTCGGCGCCGAACTGGGTTTGCCTGGGCTGATCCTGTGGAGCTCCCTGATCGTCGGCGGGATCGTTGGCATGTCCCGTTTGCGGCGCCGCCTACCTCCGGCCTGGGCGCACGGGGACGCCGAGGAGCGGCTTCTCTACCTGGCGACCTTTCATCTCCCACTGGCGTTGATCGGGTTCGCGATTACGGCTTCCTTCGTCTCGTTTGCGTACCTCGACCTGGTCTACATGCTCGCCGCTTTCGTGGCAGGTGTGTACGTGGCTGCCAGCGAGAAGGCGCGGCGGACGGCGGCGACGCAAGTCCGTTAGTCGCCCGCTCGATTCAGTGACCCGCTCTCTCGGGGACGTCGACGCGCTGGCTCGTGGTGCGCGAGTAGTGCAACCCGGGGACCGGCCCTCGGTCCCGCGCATCCGCGTGCTCCACGTCGTGCTTGATCTGCACGCCGGCGGCCTGGAGCGGCTCGTGGCTGATCTGGTCCGGCGCGTCGATCCGGTGCGGTTTGACAACCACGTGCTCGCCCTGCGCTTCCTCGGCCGGAATGCGCGCGGCCTCGAGCAGGCCGGTCGTTTGCACGTGGCCCGTCCGCTGCCACGTTGGACCATGGTGTGGCCCTTGCCGCTGACTCGGCAGATCCGGGCAATCGCCCCCGATGTCGTGCATACACACAGTGGCGTGTGGTACAAGGCCTCCCTGGCGGCGCGCCAGGCAGGGGTGCGGCGATTAATTCACACGGATCATGGCCGCGTCGACCCCGATCGATGGGGGGGGCGCTTGCTGGATAGGCTGGCGGCGCGCCGGACCGATGTGGTGGTGGCGGTGTCCGAAGCGCTGGCGCAGCAACTGGCGGCGACAGGCGTCGCCGAGGCGCGGCGGCTGCGCGTGGTGCCGAACGGCGTCGACACCGAGCGGTTCGGCCCGCGGCCAGGCGGCGCCAGTGTGCGCCGTGAACTCGCACTGGACGATGTCACCCCGATCATCGGCAGCGTCGGACGGTTCGACGCCGTGAAACGGTATGACCTGATGATCGAGGCCTTCGCGTGCCTCCGCGCGGCATGGCGCGACGGCCCCGCTCCCGTCTTGGTCATGATGGGCGAGGGGCCTGAAGGGGCTCGTCTCGCGGCGCTGGTGGAGACGCATCACCTGCAGGGCGCTGTCCGCCTGTTCGGATGGCGTGATGATGTCGAGCGCCTTCTGACGGCCTTCGATGTTTTCACACTCGCCTCGCGGAGTGAGGGGACGTCAGTCAGCCTGTTGGAGGCGATGAGCGCCGGGATTTGTCCGGTCGTCACGGACGTAGGCGGCAATCGCGCGGTGCTCGGTGCGGAGCTCCGTCATCGTCTCGTCCCGGCGGGGGACGCGCGGGCGTTGGCGGCTGCATGGGAGGCGGCGCTGGCGGATGGGCAGGGTCGACGTGTCGACGGGGCGGCGGCGCGGCGACGCGTGGAGCAGCGGTTCTCCCTCGACGCCATGGTCCGCGCCTACGAACGCCTCTACGTGGGGGAGGCGGACACCGATTCCGCGACGACCTGATCGGCCGACCCCGCTGCCTGTAGCTGTGCTGCTGCCTCGCTCACGGTGGCGAAGGTCACCGAAGCCAGCCGAGTGAGATTCTCCACGTAGGACGCGATCGTGCGATAAAAGCGCTCGACGCCAGGCGCATCGGTGACGAACGGACTGAGGCCGGGCCGCAGGCTGGGACTGTGAAAAAAGAGGTGCAGGTGGCGGCAGCCGCCCTCGATGAGGCGGCGGGACAGCGTCAGCATATCTGCGACGGAATGGGTCTCGGGGCTGAGGAGAATCCGCGTGATCAGCCCGAGCCGGGAAGCGATGCCGAGGAGGTGGAGCGAGTGCAGCGGCCGGGCGGTCAGCAGCCGGTAGACACTGCCCCAAACGCCGAACGGCAACCGGCTGTAGCCGATCGACATGGGGAGCTCCATCAAGGCGCCCCCGGGCTCTGGAGTGCGGACGTCGCCCCCTCCGCCTAGGCGGTACATGTCGAGCGGGGCCCCGACAAACGTCGGGCCGTCATCGAACGCTTCCCAACTGACAAACGGGGTCACGCTGCTGTCGACCTGGTAGCCGGACCGAATCAAGGCGGGGACCGTCTCTCGGCCGAGACCATACCGGCCGGCCCGGAACGCGAGCGGTTGTGTACCGATGACGTCCCGCAACGTGGCTGTCAGTCGCTCGAGCTTCGCGAGTTGCAGCGCGGGCGGCAGATTCTTGAGCATGGAGTTGCGGGCCAAGAACGGCTCGTCGAGCGGCGGCGTGTTCCACGGATGCAGGTGGGCGCCGATCTCCGCTCCGCCCGTGCGTAGCTGCCGCAGCGTAGCCGCTGCCCACTCGCGGATCGCCACCTGATACGTCGCGAAGTAGGTCGCCCGCACCCCGAGCTGTTGAAACAGGACGTCGAGGCGCGGGAGCTCGCGGATGTTCTCGATCGTGACGCCCTCGCGGCAGGGCTGCCAGTTATCCTCCTCGGTGTCGACGGAGACGATCAGGAGAATCGGAGGTGACATGCGACGTGCTCACACGGAGGCGGGATCTGGCCGCGTACGTTCGTCATGATTGTGTGCCAACAGCCGAGAGCGTAGACGCCCCGCGAGATCGAGGCCGCGGAGCCACTGGCCGCGCCAGTTCGGCCGAAAAGCTACGAGCTCGACCGTCACACGGCGCGAGGCGGTCCACTGCATCTTGTACGGTTCAGCCCCCCTCAGGAAATCGAACCGCCGATAGCCCCGCTCGATCGCGCGGCGGATCATCATCGCCATGAGCACGTGCCCGACGCTCTCCGCCGCCCAGCGGGGATCGCGGCCGCTTTGATAGAAATAGACGGTGTCGCGATGCGCAAAACCATACCACGCTGCCGCGGGGTCCCCGTCGAGCTCCAGCGTAGATAGCCACAACTGGCCGCGGCGCGCTGCTTCTCGGACAAAGCAATGGTGCAACTGCTCTATCCGGGGATCACTAAAGGTGCCGGCGCCCGACCACCGCAGTTGGTGCAACGCGACCAGGCGGCGCCAGCCTTCATCGAGTCGTTCCGGGCCGTAGTCGACGACGACCACGGCATGATTGCGCCTGAGGTTTCGCTCCTTGCGCCGCAGGTTCTGGCGCCTCGCCGCGCTCAAGGAGGCGAGGTATTCCTCCCAGCTGCTCGGCAGCTCGAGGTACGGGCAGCTCCGCAGCGCCTCGCGTCGAATGGCGCAGCCGCGGCGGGTCAGCGCGGCGGCAAGCCGGGTGGCGTTCGTCGCGTCCGGGGCGAGGTTGCTCAGGACCATCACATCCCAGGGCAGGGCCTTCAGCGCCGTGACAACCGCACCAAGGTCTGCCTCGGGCGCCGCCAGCACATCCAAGTGATCCGGACAACCGATATCGCCGATAGCCCAGGTCAGGGCCGACACCCGCCGGCGGCGTAGCGTGACGTCGCGGACCGCAACCGGGAGTAGAGCTTCTACCGCCCCACCCGCGCCGCGTAGTAGCACTGCCTGGCTGGTGCGTACGTCCTCCGGTGGCGCCGAGTTAGCCCACGCCCAGTGCCACGCCCAGCCTGCGAATGGCGAGGCGGCCGGTGACCGCTTCAGCAGCTGGTCCCAGGCCAACGAGCCGTGGCGCAACTCCTCCAGGAGGGGCAGGCAGACGACAGCGGGGGTGTCCTGGCTCACTGTGGGCAGACCCATCGGCTACGGGGGGCTCGCGGGGCCGCCGGAAAGCGTGCCCATGGTCCGAAGGGTCTGCGCGCGCGGCGTCTCGAACACGGTGAGCTCCACTACGGTGCCGGCCTCCCAGTGGTCCTGATCATACGCTGTTTGCCAGCTGCAGCATAGAGCGCGCCCACGCGCTCGCCGACACCGGTAGGAACCTGGGATGTCGCGGTTACCCGCGCTTTATCAGAGCCCATCGTAGCGCTTCGTCACCTGTGGCCGTTGCGCCACCCCCACCTCGCAGGGCACACCAAGCGCTTGCGCTCCCCCACCTTCGGCGACACAATTCGCCAGACGCGCAAGGGCGCCGGGCCCTGTGCCGGGCGACTAGCTGCTGTCCGGTACGCCTCCTGTGGAGTTGCTCCTGCAGGGGCCGGGCCGCCGGACCGGAAGCGGCTGCGCGGCTGGCATGTGGCGCCAGCGCAGCGGAGCTGCGACGCCTTGTCGATCCGAAGGAGGCGACCCTCTGAAAGGACCTAGACAGGCAGTGGGGGGCCCCGCCCAAACCGCGGGCCCCGTGACCTCATGGCGAGAGGCCGCGGGGGTGGCGGCCCAGCCGGAGCCGGAGGACGGTGCGGCGTGGACGACGGACCATACCCGGAGCAACTGGCTCTGGGTTGCCGATTTGACGCGCTGGGACCGCGCCCTTGACATTCAGGGCGGCGGCGTGCCTGCGACAGCATGGGGGCGGCATTTCGGGTTCGTCCACCACCTCGAGCTGGCGTCCGCGGGCCTCGACTTTGCCCGGGTGCCGTCTGGCGAAGCCGAAACCGCGAATATCGCGGTGGCACGCGCCAGCCCGGGTGCGCTGCCCTATCGGGACGAGGCATTCGATTGCGTGATCTGGGAAGGTGCGCTCCAGCAGTGGGGAACGACGACTCGGCGCTCCGACCTTACGGCGGTCCTCGGGCGGGTTTTCGGCGAATGCCGGCGCGTGCTCCGGCCGGGGGGTTGCTTGTACGTGAGCATCGCGGTCGCCGCCTGGCCCGGGCGTCCGGTTGGCGCCGGCCGATTGGCAGCGGGGCTCAGTCGCGTCTTGGGGCGAGTCGCCGGCGCCGTCCGGCGGCGCTTCGAGCGGCGACTTGAAGCCCGGCGTGCCCGCCGTCGTGGAATCGCCGAGAGCTACGATGGTCAGGCTGGCCAAATATTGCGCCTAGTGTGATGAGTGACCACCCGTGGGGCATCATTCCGGCGCGGCGTGGCGCAGTGCTGGTGTACGAGAGGCGGCAGTCAGCGAGGGTCGGCCTCCGGTGGTGGCTCGCGTGGCTGGGGTTGCACCCGCTGCTGTACGGCTCCCATATGTTCCTCGCCTACACACGTGAACCCGAAGCTCCGCCAGCTCCTCGCCGCGTGCAGCGTCGAGGGTGACCTGGTCCGCCCCATCCGATGGTCGGAGGCGTTGATTCTACAGAACTACGGGGCGATTCCCCCCGCCGTAGGGAAGCATGGTTTCTACGTGTGGAATCGAGGGTTCAACCTGCTGCTGCTGGGACGGCGCGGCGAGCCACGGTATTTTTGCAAGTGTCGGCCGGCGGCCGATCAAAACCTGGGGCGTGAGACCGCTGTTCTCAGGGCGCTGAATCGCGACCCCGAGCTGAGCGGCGTGGCGCCCCGGACGCGCGGCGCCCGATCTGAAGAGTTGCAACTCCAAGTCAGCGAGTTCGTTCCCGGACGTCCCTATGCGTTCAGCGTGCCGCGCCTGGGTGAGAGCCAATGGGCCGCGTCCATGCGCGATATCCTGACCGTGGCTCGCCGCGTATCGACTCGCGCAGCTGCGCTGCTGCCGGACTTCTTAGCTGGCCCCGGTCCGGTCGTGCTGCACGAGGTTGCCGCCCCCTGCCTGACGGAGCTTGCGTCGGCGGGCCTGGGCGAGGATCAGCTGCGCGCC
>Ga0209808_1001359_pt1 | contig 12563 bp, 11 predicted proteins | sample GraSoiAngelo_157_FD_186171 | JGI IMG/M metagenome (GOLD analysis project Ga0209808, IMG submission 186171) | Grasslands soil microbial communities from the Angelo Coastal Reserve, California, USA - 14_1009_16_20cm (SPAdes) (version 2) | ecosystem: Environmental > Terrestrial > Soil > Grasslands ...
ACAACAATCCAAATCGTCAGGCGCTGGAACAAGGAATTAGCGCACTCGAAGACGGGGCGACAGCTGCAGCATTTGCTTCAGGAACCGGCGCAACCATGGCCATTTTCCAAGCACTCGCGCCCGGAGATCATGTTCTTGCGCATGTCGATGCTTATTACGGCACGTCACGATTGCTTCGCGAAATATTTCTGCGCTGGGGACTGGAAGCCGATTTCATCGACATGAGCGACCTGGCAGCCGTCAAAAAAGCGCTTCGGAAGAAAACAAGACTCGCTTGGATGGAAACGCCCTCAAATCCGCTCCTTAAGATTGTCGACATTGCGGCGGTTATGCGGATCGTTCACGACGCCAAAGTGCTCTGTGTTTGCGACAATACATGGGCTCCAGTGTTACAGCGCCCATTCGATCTCGGCGCAGACCTGATTTTGCATTCCACGACAAAATATTTCGGCGGCCATTGCGACGTAGCTGGTGGAATTGTCGTCGCAAAGATCGACACCGAATTCTTCCAGCGCATTCGCAGCATTCAATATTGCGGCGGCGCGGTCCCCTCCCCTTTCGATTGCTGGCTGATTCTGCGCGGAATGCGCACAGTCCCGTGGCGGATGCGCGCACACTCGGAAAACGCAATGAAAGTCGCACGCTTCCTAGCGCAACATCGACGAGTCGAACGCGTGCATTACCCCGGATTGACCTCGCATCCGGGCCATCAGATCGCGCGAAGGCAGATGTCGATGTTTGGTGGGATGCTTTCCTTCGACGTTACTGGCGGGCGCGAGGCAGCGATGAACGTCGCCGCGAAAACAAAAGTCTTCATTCGCGCCACCAGTTTGGGTGGCGTGGAAAGCTTGATTGAACATCGCGCTTCAATCGAGGGCCCCGGAACAACTTCACCGGAAGGTCTGTTGCGCTTGTCGATAGGTCTCGAAAACGCCGAGGATCTGATTGAGGACCTTGATCAGGCGCTGGGATAATCGAGGACGCACTGTCATGTCTCGCTTTAAGCCGCGACAAGGCGTTCCTCCAGTTTAGGGACGAAATCGCTGCCTAACGAGATCGACAACATCCTGCACTTCATCGACACGCAAGAGAAATGCCGCGCCGAAAAATGTTATCAAACTAGCGACGATCGCGGCGAGTAGCGCGAATAACTTTTCGAAAAAGCGCAAACGCTCCCATGCGTCGAGCCACCAATGATTTGCCGCCCAACAAACCAGCGCGAGCAGCACGCCGGCCACGCAGATTTTTCCGAGCCCGGCGAATAGCCGGCGTGTTTCCAATCCGCGTATGTGCCGCCACATCAGCCCGTAGAGTAAAAGAAAATTGAACGTTGCGACCAGACTTGTAGAGAACGCAAGACCGCGATGTCCCCAGCCGAGCCGAAATGTGAAAAGCCAGTTGAGAAAAAGATTAGTGCCGATTGCGAGGAAGCTCACGACCATTGGCGTATTGCGTTTGCCGACCGCGTAAAACGCCGGGGTCAGCACTTTCAAAACTGCGTATGAGACGAGTCCGACAGCGTAAAACTGCAATGCACCGGCAGTTTGCCGCGTCATCTCAGCGGTGAATCGGCCATGCTGATAAATTACGCTGATGATCGGCGATGCAAGCATGGTGAGTCCAATCGCTGAAGGAATGGTCAGCAAGAAGGCGAGCCGCATTCCGCGAGCAAGGATTGCGCGAAACTCGTCGATATTTCCGATTGCCGCGCTTTTCGCGACGAGCGGCAGCGTGACGGTGCCGATGGCAACACCGAAAATTCCGAGCGGCAATTGCATCAACCGAAAAGCGATATTGAGCCAGCTCACCGGACCATTACCGAGACTTGCGGCAAAGCCACTGTTGATGAGGACGTTCACTTGCACGGCACTGGCCGCGATCACTGCCGGTCCCATCAACGCGAGCACGGTGCGCACGCCTTCGTCGCCCCATTGAAAATCGGCGCGATACCTGTACCCGACGTCACGCAGTGACGGGAACTGTGCGATCAATTGCCAGCCACCGCCAATAAGCGTGCCAATTGCCAAACCGGTAAGCGAACGCGCGCCAAAATGCGGATCCAGCCACCAACCGATGGCCACGCCGCCGATGATGGAACCAAGATTAAAATAGCTCGACGCCATCGCGGGCGGTCCGAAGACGTGCTTCGCATTAAGAATTCCCATCACGAGCGAGGCCAGGGACACGAGCAGCATGAAAGGCCACATGATTCGCGTAAGCAAAATCGTGAGCGCTGTTTTATCCGGCGGCCAACTGCCCCACGTCAGAAGATCAACAAGCTGCGGCGCAAAGAGGATGCCAAGCAGCGTGACTGCGCTCATGAAAACGGCAGTGAGCGTCGCCACTTTGTTCGCAAGCCGCCAAGCAGATTCGTCTCCTTCGACCGCAATTTTTTTTGAAAATGTAGTGATAAATGCAGTTGACAATGCGCCTTCCGCAAACAGATCCCGCAGCAAATTTGGCAGCCGGAACGCCATCAAAAACGCGTCGAGATTTCTTCCCGCGCCGAAGAGCCCAGCAAACACCATTTCGCGAATCAGTCCGAGGATGCGGCTGCACAAAATCGCGATGCCGACGATTCCCGTCGCACGCGTGCTCGCTCGCCGATCCTGCGCCGCAGTCATCGGCGAACAAAGAACAGCGTCTCAGAAATTACGAAAGAAAAAAAAACGCGCGGTCTTGCTGCACCGGAGCATTCCGGACGGGCGCCCAAAGTTGCTCGATGCGGTAACCACGTTGCCGAAGCAAGGATAAGAGCCCGTTCGGCCCTATCAGATTCCGCTTGGACAGTGGATGAATGCGCGTGAAACCTTGAACCCCATGGCCAAGTGGGCGGCGAGCGCTTTTACGCCGAATGTTTCGGTGGCGTAATGGCCGCCGAGCAAAAGGTTAATTCCGAGCTCTTCGGCGGCGATAGCGGCCCAATGCGGCGCTTCGCCTGTAACGAAGGTGTCAATCTTTTCTTCCGCCACACGGTAAATTTCCGAGCCGGCACCGCCGGTGATAATCCCGATTGTTTTTATTTTCTTTGGGCCAAATGCAAACGCTTTGACTTTGCCGTCTAACGACTTCTCCAGTTTGCGCACAAGTTCATCGCGCGAAATGAAAGTGCGCGCTTTCAAGCCGATCAGCTGGCCTTTCTCTTCCAAGAATCGTGTTGTCGATCTTAGGCCGAGCGCCGCCGCGAGCTGCGCATTGTTTCCCACGACCGGATGCACATCGAGCGGCAGATGTGCGCTGTAGACGGCGACGTCGTTTTCGAGCGCGAGCTTTAATTGTCGATACAACGCACTAGTCACTGGTTGCAGGCCCGACCAAAATAACCCATGATGCACGAGCAAAAGATCGACATCTTTTTTTACGGCTTCGCTCAAGACACGTGTCGAAACATCCACTGCGGCTCCAATCTTCGTGATGCGGCCTGAATTTTCGATCTGCAAACCGTTCAACGCATTTGGCCAGTCTTCGATTTCGCCAACGCGCAAATATTTGTCCAAGTGTCGGACTATTTGGATGAGGGACGCCATCAGTTATAATTTGAGCTGCCCTTCGGAAATTTGCACTACCGATTGCTATCGGGGTTTCGTAAGTTTGCTTGACGAATTCAACACCTCTTGTGAGGTTGCCTGAACGTTAGGAGGAAGTTTGGAATACACCGACGCGCCAACTCAGTCGCAGGAAGTTAGCGCCGACAAAATGCCGTGTCCGTATTGCGGACATTTATTGCCGAGGGACGCACAACGGTGCGACCGATGCGACTGGGCGCGTAGCGCGACCGAAACAGCGGAAGGCAAAGCCAGCGATGCGGTAGCTGTTCTCCTAAGTATTATCCCCGGCCTCGGTCATATTTATAAAGGACACAGACTCGCCGGTTTCCTGTGGATGGCCGGCGCGATTCCCGCTGGGATCTTCGTGTTTCTAGCTGCAATCGCGTCTGCTGGCTTTGGCGCCGGTCTCTTTTTTTTCTACTTAATCGCGGTAATGCTTCACGCCTACGCCATTGACGATCGCGTCATACCGCCAAAAGAAGACGAAGGCGAACAATATTGAAGCGTTGAAATGCTAAAACTTTGAGTCCTTAAGTTCGGGTTCGATAATCCCGCCGCCGGCATCGCGCTGGGCAACCAGAAAATTAAATTTTCGTCTGTTGAGCCGACGAGCTCTCAGGACGACAAGCCAAGGATCCAAGTCACGTTCCCAGCAGCAGGTACAACGCGCGATGCGGGCAATTGTGGATCGCCTCCTAGCACGCGTTCGATCAACTCCGCGTTCTTTGTTGCATTTACTAAGAAGCAAATCTGGCGCGCGTAATTGATGAGGGAAAACGTGAATGTCAGCCGCCACGAATTAAGTTCCGGCACAAAATTCGCGATCACACGCCGCGTCGTTTCGTCAAGACCAGCGGTACCCGGAAACAGAGACGCGGTGTGTCCATCGCCGCCCAAGCCGAGCAGAATCAGATCGTGTCGATAAATCTGTTCGCCGCACCGTCTCGCCAAAAGATCGAGCTGATCCTCGTATTCCTGCGCCGCGATTTGTGGATCGAGTTCACCGCGCATCCGCATAATCGATTTTTGAGGAATGGCGGCGGGCGCGAAAAGGGTTTCGCGTGCCATACGAAAATTGCTCTGAGTGTCATCCGGTGGGACGCAGCGTTCATCTCCAAAAGTAAATCGAATTGATTCCCATCGCAGATCGCGTGCGACCGTCGCGAGCCGCGTGTACACTGGCCGCGGAGTGTTTCCACCAGAAAGCGCGATCCGAAATTCATTCCGGTCGGCAATGGCTTTGTGTGCTTGATCAAGGATAAAATTCGTCCCGTCAGCGGCAAAATTCTTTGTCCGAATCACTTCACGACTCATGAAAAGTGGAAGAGAGGCAGCTTCCCTGTCTCGGCCGAAGGGGTCTTGCCTGTCGAAACGACCGACAGGCTCGAAGCCTGTCTTTCCATGGCAGCCAGGATGGCTATTCTTCGAGTCACTGCGTTACCTCAAATCGCGCAATGCGATTGGCCGCGCTTTTCGAGGTAGCGTTGATGATAGTCTTCCGCGCGCCAGAATTTCGGAGCAGGTTCGATTTGGGTGACGACCGGACTGCGAAAGCGCCCGCTCTGGTCCAGCTGTTTCTTGGAAACTTCTGCTGCTGCCTTTTGCTCGGGCGAATGATAGAAAATCACCGAGCGATATTGCGTTCCAATATCAGGACCCTGGCGATTCAACGTCGTGGGATTGTGGTTCGACCAAAAAACGTCAAGCAGTTCGTTATAGGTGATTTGCGCGGGGTCGAATTCAATTTCCAACACTTCAGCGTGTCCCGTCGCGTTCGTGCAAACATCTTCGTAGGTCGGATTTTGTTGCATTCCGCCGGCGTAGCCAACTGTTGTCAATTTAACGCCTTCCAATTTTCTGAAAGTTTCTTCCACCCCCCAAAAACAACCCGCACCGAAGGTAGCTTTCTCCGTTTTCATAGGGCCACGATGGAGCGGTTGCGCGCAGCACGCAACCGTCTTTAGGTTCACATTTCACTGCTTGACAGTTGCTGCGCGCGACATGGCATTGCCCTAAAGTCCTATAGCCAAGCCGCCGCGAAATCTGGCAGGACGTTAATAACCAATGTGCTTTATCGAATGATTACCTCTACCACGACCCTCGAGCAGACTCGTCCTCTCTTCCCTGTACGGCTTCTAAATGGATGCGGCGCATTGCTGGAGAAAACCCGAATTCCACGCTCCCCGCTTCGCGCGGTTGATTTGATCGAGACCGCGAAGCGCCGCTGCGGCCTCGATGATTTTGGCAGAGGCGATTTTTTCGAAGCCATTTCTCGGCTGCTTGAGTCCTGCCACCGTGAATCCCGACTCAATTTGATCGGGAGGATCGCTCTCCGCAGCGACCTTTTACGGACATTGTGTTCACGTTTGTTAATGGAACGGGATCGCCAGCTTTATCCCGGCATTGCGCGGCAGGAAATCCGCAAACCAGTCTTTATCGTTGGCCTACCCCGCAGTGGTACCACGCTCTTGCACACTCTGCTCGCTGCTGATCCGGAACATCGGGCTCCGCTCACTTGGGAGGTGATGACGCCATCCCCGCCTACTCGCGACAATGAGCAACGACGGATTCAGCGCGCGACCCAAAGTTGTAACTGCCTCAATTGGCTGGCACCAACGTTTCGCCACGTGCACGCTGTGGGCGCGGAGCTCCCGCAAGAATGTGTTGGACTCATGACCCCGAGCTTTATGAGCGATCAGTTTGATACCATGTATTATGTGCCGTCCTATCGGGCTTGGTTCTTCCGCCAAGATTTGCTCCCGGCATACGAATATCACCGGCGCTTCCTACAACATCTGCAGTTCCGGCGCAGCGCGCGCCGCTGGGTTTTAAAAGCGCCGACACACATGTCCGCCTTGCCAACGCTGCTTTCGGTCTATCCCGATGCGCTTTTTGTGCAGACCCACCGCGCTCCGCTTGAGGCGATGGCTTCCGTATCAAGTTTAATAACAATTCTCCGCCGTGTGTTTAGCGACAGCGTCGATCCTTTTGTTGTTTGCAGCGATGCCACCCAGTACTGGTCGGAAACGCTGGACGCATTTTTGCCGGAACGGGATCGCTTGCCACCTGAGCGCATTTGCGACGTGGATTATTTTGAAATCCGCCGCGATCCAATCGCTGTCGCCCGACGCATCTATCAACACTTCGGGTGGTTATTATCGGAAAAGGCGGAGCGCCGAATGCGCGTGGTGCTTGCAAACCAGCCACGAGAACAATATGGCCATGTCGCAGTTTGGCATCGAAGTCCGCAAGGACGCGCAAGCATTTGCGGCCTATTGCAAGCGGTTCGGTTTATCCGCGCAGACGGTTGGCAGGCCAAGCGAACGTGCCGAGGCACTTGTTTGATCTCGCAGCACGAAGCGGGTGCTCGGATCTTCCGAGCAGTTTCATCCGCAGCTTTACATCACCATGCCGCCATCAACGCAAAGGACTTGGCCAGTAATGTAATTTGCCTCCGCGGAAGCGAGAAACGCAACCGCGCTCGCGACATCTTCAGGTTGCCCCGTTTTTCCGAGCGGAATCCGCTCTTCAATCGCTTTCTTAATGTCGTCAGCCAATCCCGCGGTCATGTCGGTCGTGATAAATCCCGGCGCAACCGCATTCACCGTGATGTTTCGGCTCGCCAATTCGCGCGCAAGCGACTTTGTGAAACCAATCAAGCCGGCCTTGCTTGCAGCGTAATTCGTTTGACCTGCGTTGCCGATCAAACCGATCACCGAGCTAATGTTAATAATGCGGCCGCTGCGCTGCTTAATCATCGGGCGCTGCACGGCTTGGACAAAATTGAATGCACCCTTCAAATTCGTGTTGATAACCGTGTCCCAGTCTTCCATAGACATGCGCATGCTAAGTCCGTCGCGCGTGACACCGGCGTTGTTGACTAAGATATCGATCTTGCCGAAGTCCTCGAGAATCTGGGTACCGAGTTTTTGAACGGCGGCATGACTGGCAACATCGATGGCGTATGCTCTAGCCGCGTTCGGCTGCGTCCCGTTGATCTGCTCCGCAGTTTTCTTTGCGTTCGCCTCGGTCCGACTTATGCACGCAACACGCGCGCCCTCGCTCGCCAGCCGCAATGTAATCGCGTGTCCAATGCCTCTCCCCGCGCCGGTTACAAGCGCAACTTGATTCTCGAATCTCATACCGACCTTCTCACTCTGATCAAAATACAACGAAAGTGGCGAGTCATACTTTCAGCCAGCGAAGATTCCCAGGAACGCAACCTCGATCGCGAGCGCTTCCTGGATATTGCGACCGAGCTGATCGCGCAATTCTTCCAACCGCTGGAGCTTGCGCAGGACCTCCGTCGTAGGAAAACGTTTGGCGAGCGCGCCGGTTTCTTTTCGCGCGTTCGGTAATTCCCTGCAATCGACGCCGTTGCCGGATCGAAGAACATCAGTCCACCAGGCGAACAAGGTTTCAATCAATCCGGCACGCCGTTGCAGATAGAGACTTTCGGTAAGCGCCTTGTAATATTCTTCTCGTTCTTCGAGCCAGACGCCGTCAGTCGAATTCCTATAGCGCGCTTCCTCGCTCCGCAACGCTTCATCGGTATCGCCTTTAATCTGGTCGCGAATCAGGCGGAGCAGACGCTGAAATGCCTGAGCCAATCGATAGGCGTGTTGAATATTCCAGTTCTGCTCACGCGCCGTCCCCTGAAGCAATTTCACAAGCTTTTGTTCTTCCGGTTTATTTTTGTCTTCGTCGTCCGGAGCAAGTGGGATCGCGATGCACCGGGAAACAATTGTGTCGGGCAACGCTTCGGGCAACGCGCTCAGAAGCAGCAACAACGAATCTTTCGGCGGCTCTTCCAGTGTCTTAAGGAATGCATTCGCAGCCTGTGGTTGAAGCCGATCAGCATCGGAGATGATCGCTACTTTGCGTCGCCCATGTGAGGCACGCATCTGCAACGCATGTTCGATGTTGCGAATCTGCCCTATGACGATGCGGCGGGATTTCGATTGAGGCTGAGCAACGAAAATCTCCCGAGCCTTCGAGGAGAAAACGTCAGTTGCCTTCGTTCCGTTCACGAGACTGGCCAACTCTGCCGCGAGTAGCTGTTTGCCGCTCCCCTGCGACCCCGAAATCAAATAGGCATGCGCGAGTCGATTTTGTTCATGGGCTCGGCGCAAATATCCAAGCGCGGCTGTTCGGGAAAAACCCATTTTAGGATTGCGGATTGCGGATTGCGAATCGCGAACCAGCCCCCAGTGCGGGAAAACGAGACAAGATTATTTCCCAAATCTCGTCCTCGACTTTGTTAACGGATTGCGTGCCATCTATCAAAACGGCGCGATGCGATTCACGCGCAGCGAGCTCGCGATAGGCTTTTCGAACCTCGTCATAAAATTCCGTCGATTCCTGTTCCATCCGATCCGGTTTGCGCCCCGCGCGTCGCATTCGCGAACTCGCAGTCGCAGCATCGACATCCAGCACGAAGGTTAGGTCCGGGATGCACTCGCCAACGGCAAATACATTCAGCCGAGCGATCATTTCCGCGTTTAGATTTCGGGCTGCGCCTTGATAAACTGTCGTCGAGTCGAAGAAACGATCCGAGATCACGCAAAGGCCGCTCTCTAGTGCTGGTTGAATTATTTCGCGAACCAGCTGACTTCGGCTCGCTTCGAACAAGAGCAGCTCTGTTTGAGGTCTCATCGTCTCGCCATGAGGTGCGAACTGGAGAAGTTCCCGAATTGTTTCACTAATCGCCGTGCCGCCCGGCTCACGTGTAACGAGATATGAAACACCAGAACGTTCCAGACGCGCGGCCAGTCTTTGGACTTGAGTGGACTTTCCGCACCCCTCCGATCCTTCAAACGTAATGAATGGCAGCCGCCGCATCAGCTCGATTGTGAATCACGCCCGTGCAGTTGTCGAATGCGCGGGAAGCGGATACCTATTTCAATCATGAAAAATTTCTGGCTGGTAAAACAAGAACCGTCCTCTTACTCGTGGTCCGACTTTACGACCGAGGGCAAGACCAATTGGACGGGCGTTCGAAATTACACTGCGCGAAACAATTTGCGCAGGATGAGAAGGGGCGACGAAGTGCTCTTCTATCATAGCGGCATCGAAAAAGCCGTTGTCGGTATTGCCAAAGTCACGCGTGGAGCTTACCCAGACCCAACTGCCAGCGAAGGCGATTGGAGTGCCGTGGACCTTGTACCGATCAAAGCGCTACGGCGACCGGTAACGCTTCACCAGATCAAGGAGGCTCCCCGGCTGAAGAAAATTCAGCTTGTGCGCCAATCGCGCCTCTCCGTCATGCCGGTGACGGGCGGAGAGTTTCGTGCGATTGTTCTTAGGGGAGGGTAGCGCGTCTTTGCCTCTTTTGCGCTTGTCGCTGGGAAGGGCGCTATTGAAAATTTGCAGACATGACTTCGGTTGTCGCCACTCAATTCGTCCCACTTGTCGCAACAACAGCCGCGACCAGAGACTTCATGGTTGTCTCTCTGCACGATGTCGCTCCGTCCAACCGGGATGTCGCGAGCAAAATCATTTCGGAGTTATCTCGCCACGGTGTCCGCATCTGTTCTCTCCTCGTTATCCCCGATTATCATCATCAAGGGTTGGCGACGAGAGATCGACAATTCATCGGGTGGCTGAGGAATCTAGAAGCGGACGGTCATGAGATTGTCATCCATGGCTATTTTCATGAACGTCCCCCCGATCCCCATGAAAGCTTCCGGGACAAGTTTCTGACGAGGTTGTATACGAATGACGAAGGAGAATTTTACGATCTCGATTATGAGGAGGCCTTGCGGCGAATCACGAATGCGCGCGATGAATTCCGTGCAAGCGGATTGACCCCGCGAGGTTTTGTCGCGCCTGCCTGGCTCCTCAGCAGAGAGGGCGAACGTGCCGCGCGCGATGCCGAATTGGAATACACGACGCGATTGCGCACAGTGCGCGATCTCCGTTCAGGCGAAGAGTTCTCCACAAGATCGATGGTGTACAGCGTTCGCAGCGGTTGGCGGCGCGCCGTCAGCCGTGCTTGGAATGGCGCACTGTTTCCCTTTTTGAAGAATAATCCTCTGTTGCGGCTAAGTATTCATCCGCCGGATTATTCTCATCCCGTCATTTGGCGGCAGATTTTGCGATTGGTAGATAGAAGCAATGAAACGAGAACGCCAACAACCTATCGGGACTGGGTCGCCGAGCGGAGATTAATGACCGGCCACAGAGGCTGAAGAATGAGCAAGTGCGATTTACACATTCACTCACGCTACAGCGCGCGCTCGGAGGAATGGTTGTTCCGTCGTTTCGATTTTCCCGATAGTTACTCTGATCCCAAAGAGTTGCACCGGCAGTCGCTGGAGCGCGGCATGAATTATGTGACGATCACGGATCACGATACAATCGATGGTTGCCTGCAGATTATCGATCTCCCACACACTTTTATTAGCGAACAAGTTACGACCTATTTTCCGCAAGATCCGTGCAAGCTGCACATCCTCGTTTGGGGAATTTCACAAGAACAACACGGCAAGATCGAAGGTGTCCGGGATAATATTTTCAAGCTGCAGCACTATCTCCAAATAGCACAAATCGCACATGCGGTTGCACATCCGTTGTACAGCATTAATGGCCAGCTTGACGCGAGTCATCTCGAACGGCTCATCCTTCTTTTCAAACATTTCGAGGGGATCAACGGTCTGCGCGACGCCCTTCTAAGCGACCTTGCCCAAATTCTTCTCAGGCAACTGACGCCGGAGAAAATCGACGTGTTTGCAAACCGCCATAATCTGGCGCCCACGCACGCTGAGCCGTGGAAAAAGATTTTCATCGGCGGCTCGGATGATCACGGCGGACAATTTGCCGCTTCGGCTTTTACGGAAACGCCGGACGCGGAGTCTGCGACAAAATTTCTCGAATACGTTCGCAGCGGCGATTGCAGCGCGCGAGGTCACGGTGGAACTCCCCTCGCCCTGTCGCACGGCTTCTACAATACGGTCGCCTGTTTCATCGAAGACCATTTCCACGAAAAGCTCGGGCCGAGCGCCGCATTGCTGGAAAAAATGTTTTCGCGTTTTATGGAAGGACGCGATCCAACCGAATTCACGCTCGCGGAAAAAGCGAGCCTGGCCGGACAAGCTGTGTTGTCCGGAAAAATTTTCGACCTGTTCAAGCCTGCAAACGTGTCGCTCTGGAAGGAGCTTTCCGGTTATTTTGCACGACCTGAAGTAAAAGCGAAACTCGCCGAGCGATTAGACGCAGTCAGCGAACCGGAACGCCGCACATTTCTCATGGCGAATATGGTGGCCGAGCAACTCACGTTTCGATTTTTCAAAAAATTCGTTCAGCAAATCGGTAGCGGCAACATGGTCGAGAGCATGCAGGCTATCAGTGCAATTGCGCCGATACTGGTGATCCTTACGCCATACATCTACGGTTTTCACAGCCAGGCGCCCTCACGAAAATGGCTCCGCGGCATTTTCAAAGAGTTGACCGGCGAAGTTCCCGTCGCACTGCAAAATCGCAAACGCGCGTGGTTCACCGATACATTGGACGATGTGAACGGCGTAGCGACTACGATTCGAAAGATGACTGCGGCCGGCGCAGACGCGGGACAGGAATTAGTCGTGGTTGTTTCGCGCAGCGAGTTGAGTGTCGACAACATCCCAATCAAGAATTTCCAGCCGATTGGTGAATTCGAGCTGCCTGAATACGAGCTACAAAAGCTGAGCTTTCCGCCGATTCTTCGAATCCTTGATTATATTCAGCGGGAAAAATTTACCGAGATTATTATCAGCACTCCAGGGCCGGTCGGATTAACAGGTCTGCTTGCAGCCAAAATGCTCAACCTGCAAACGAGCGGCATTTATCACACCGATTTTCCGCAATACATCCGCATTCTTACCGAGGACAGCTTCCTCGAAAGCGTGGCGTGGCGCTACATGCACTGGTTTTACGGCCAGCTCGACGTCGTTTTCGTCAACTCGGAAGAATATCGACAAAGCTGGATCAAGCGCGGCTTCGATCCCACGAAACTGAAAATTTTTCCCCGTGGTCTCG
>Ga0209808_1001366_pt1 | contig 12540 bp, 8 predicted proteins | sample GraSoiAngelo_157_FD_186171 | JGI IMG/M metagenome (GOLD analysis project Ga0209808, IMG submission 186171) | Grasslands soil microbial communities from the Angelo Coastal Reserve, California, USA - 14_1009_16_20cm (SPAdes) (version 2) | ecosystem: Environmental > Terrestrial > Soil > Grasslands ...
ATCACGCCAGAGAGTAGGTGACTCACTGCCGTACGGCCGGACGCGGGTCCTGCCCCGGGGTCGGGGCCGCGCGCTCGCCTACCGGTCCGCTTCGCCGCAGTGGGAACCGTTCGTCGGCGACGCGGCCGGCATGACGGCTCGCGCGCAACCCGCTCCCCCGTGTCACCCGCGTCCGGCCCGCCGCCTCAAGGCGTGATGAACAGTTGCGTGACCATGCGACCGTACGCCCCCGCGTTGATGACTCCGATCCCGATCCGAGTGAATTCGGGTCGGAGGATGTTCTCGCGATGTCCCGGTGAATCCATGAGCGCACGGTGAGCGACCGCGACGGACTGCGCGTACGCGAGGTTCTCGCCGGCTCTGGTGTAGGTGATGCCGGCCGCCTTCAAGCGATCGAACGGCGATCCGGAGACCGGTGACTGATGTCCGAAGTACTTGAGCTTGAACATCTCTTCCGAGTGAGCGCGCGCGACCGGCACGAGACCGTCGTCCCACACGAGCGCGGCGAGCCCGCGCTGCGCGCGTTCCTGATTGACCAGACCGAAAAGCTCGCCCTCCGCGACGGCATCGGTCGAGAGCGAGAGCCCGTCGGGGAGGTCGAGCTTTTCGGTGTCCTCCTCGCCGAGCTTCGTGACGAGAAGCGGTCCGCCTGATAGGTCTGGACCTGGTCATTGACGATGCGCGCGGTTCGGCTGTCCTCGACCGCGGCCTTGATCTCGCTCGAGACCGGGAGCGCCTCGATCGCAAGGACGAGAACCGCGACGATGAAGAACGTGCGCCCGACCGAAGGGATGATGCCGAGGGTGCGGTCGATGAGGTTGAGCGAGCTCTTACGGAGCGCGGCGACGATCGGACGGACAGCCGCGTACCCCGTCGCGGCAAAAAGCATCTCAACGACCGCGATGATCCCGACGAAAGCGATCGTCGTTTCGAGCTGCTTGGGCAGCCGGACGAAGACGTCCAGCGCCTTCGCTACAGGACCTTCGAAGGCGATCGCCGCCGCGGCCGCGAGGATCCACGAGGCGAGGCTGTAGCTCGTCGCGACGAAGCCGGCGCGGTATCCGCTCCAGGCCGCGAATCCGACGAGCGCCAACACAACGATGTCGATCGGGCTGAAGGGCAGGTCGGTCACGCGCCAAGGATGCTAGACGCCGCCCGCTTCAGGCGATGCCGCGCACCTCCCCGGTCGCGAGAAGGTCCCGAAGGTACCGGCCCGTAAAGGAGCGGCGCACACGAGCGACCGCTTCGGGCGTGCCCTCGGCGATGACCTCGCCGCCGGCCTTGCCGCCTTCAGGACCGAGATCGATCACGTGATCGGCCGTCTTCACGACGTCAAGGTTGTGCTCGATCACGACGACCGTGTTTCCCGCATCCACGAGACGATGGAGCACGTCGAGGAGCCGCTCCACGTCCGCGAAGTGCAGACCGGTCGTCGGCTCGTCGAGGATGTAGAGGGTCTTCCCCGTCGCGCGGCGGGAAAGCTCAGTCGCGAGCTTGATGCGCTGCGCCTCGCCACCTGAGAGCGTCGTCGCGGGCTGTCCCAGGTGGATATAGCCGAGTCCGACGTCGTTCAGCGTGCGCAGCTTCTGCTCGCAGGCCGGGACGTTGGTAAAGAACGCGAACGCCTCCTCGACGGTCATCTCCAGGACGTCGGCGATGCTCTTGCCTTTGTAGTGGATCTCGAGCGCCTCGCGGTTGTATCGCTTGCCGCCGCAGACCTCACACGGTACGTAGACATCTGGAAGGAACTGCATCTCGATCTTGATGATCCCGTCGCCGGCGCACGCCTCGCAGCGTCCACCCTTCACGTTGAAGGAGAAGCGGCCCGCGGTGTAGCCGCGCAGGCGCGCCTCGGGGACAGCCGCGAACAGCTCGCGGATCGGCGTGAAGAGCCCGGTGTAGGTGGCGGGATTCGATCGCGGCGTCCGGCCGATTGGCGACTGATCGATGTCGATGACTTTGTCGATGTTCTCGACTCCATCGATGCGGTCGTGATCGCCTGGACGCTCTTTCGCTCGCGAGATGATCTGCGCGAGCCGCCGGTAGAGGATCTCGTTGACGAGCGTGCTCTTCCCCGAGCCCGACACGCCCGTGATCGCGATGAAGAGACCGAGCGGGATCCGGACGTCGATGTCCTTGAGGTTGTGCTCGCGCGCCCCACGCACGATGATCGCTTCGGGCTTGGGCTTGCGCCGGCGCGTCGGTACCGGGATGCGCCGCCGCCCCGAGAGATAAGCGCCGGTGATCGATCGCGGCTCCCGAAGAATGTCGTCGATCGTGCCCTCGGCGACGACCTCGCCGCCATGCTCCCCTGCTCCAGGACCGATGTCGACGATCCAGTCGGCGGTGCGGATGGTCTCCTCGTCGTGCTCGACGACAAGGATGGTGTTCCCCAGATCGCGCATCCCGAGCAGGGTGCGGATGAGCCGGGCGTTGTCCCGCTGGTGCAGGCCGATCGAGGGTTCGTCGAGGATGTAGAGCACCCCCATCAGGCCTGAACCGATCTGTGTAGCGAGCCGGATCCGCTGCGCTTCTCCACCGGAAAGTGTCGTCGCCGATCGGTCGACTGTCAGGTAGTCGAGCCCCACGTCGACGAGAAAGCCGAGACGCGTACGGATCTCCTTGAGGACCTGACGGGCGATCCTGCGCTCGCGCACGCCGAGCCCGCCGCGCTCTCGCTCGAGCGAGGTCACCCAGTCGAGCACCTCGTTCACGGTGAGCGCGGTCACCTCTGCGATGCTCCGGTCGCCGATCGTCACGGCGAGCGCTTCGGGCTTGAGGCGCTTGCCCTTGCAGGTCGGGCATGGCCGCTCGCTCATGTACCGCTCGATGTCGGCGCGGATGTAGTCGGAGGTCGTCTCCCGATACTGACGGTCGAGCCATGGGAGAACGCCTTCCCATTCGTACTCGTACGAGCGCTTCTGGCCACTCCGGTTCTCGTACGTCAGCTTGAGCGCGTCCTCGGTCCCGTTGAGGATCGCGTCGATCGCCTTCTTCGACAGCGCCTTGACCGGCGTGTCGAGCGAGAACTTGAACTTGCGCGAGAGCCCCTCGAGGATCGCCATGCGGTACTGCGCGGTTCCGCTCGACTTCTGCCACGGCAGCACCGCGCCCTGACTCAGTGAGATGTCCGGGTTACCGAGAACGAGATCGGGATCGGGCTCGAGCTTGGTCCCAAGACCGGTGCACGCAGGGCAGGCGCCGTGCGGCGAGTTGAACGAGAACGTGCGCGGCTCGATGTCGCCGATCGAGAAGTCGCCCTCCGGGCACGCCAGCCGCTCCGAGAAGAGCCGCTCCTCGCCTTTCCCTTCGGCGCTCGCGACAAGTGCCAGCCCCTCACCAAGCCGAAGGGCGGTCTCGACGGAGTCCGTCAGTCGAGACCGCTCCGACTCCGCCTCGGCGCCGCGCCGCACAACAAGGCGGTCCACGACGACCTCGACGCTGTGCTTTTTCATCTTGTCGAGCGTGATGTCGTCCGAGAGATCGCGAACGATACCGTCGACCCGCACGCGCGCGAACCCGCCGCGCCGCGCGGTCGCGAAGAGCTGCTGGTGCTCGCCCTTGCGGTCGCGGACGAGCGGGGCGAGCACGAGGATGCGCGAGCCTTCGGGCAACGCGCCGATCTGGTCGACGATCTCCTGCACCGTCTGCGCGACGATCGGGATCCCGTGCGTCGGGCAGTGCGGGACGCCGACGCGGGCGAAGAGCAGCCGCATGTGGTCGTAGATCTCTGTGACGGTCCCGACGGTCGACCGTGGGTTGCGGGTCGATCCCTTCTGGTCGATCGACACCGCCGGAGAGAGACCCTCGATGAAATCGACGTCGGGCTTCTCCATCTGGCCGAGGAACTGGCGCGCATATGCCGACAGCGACTCGACGTACCGACGCTGGCCCTCCGCGTAGATCGTGTCGAACGCGAGCGAGGACTTTCCCGATCCCGAGAGACCGGTGATCACGACCATCTTGTCGCGTGGGATGCGGACATCGATGTTCTTGAGGTTGTGCTCCCTCGCGCCTTTGACGTGGATATGGTCGAGCGGCATCAGGCGACCGTCGTGGGACGCGTTACCGGAGCGCGAAGGACGCGCTGAACGAGCCACAGGTAAATGAGCCAGATCGGGAGCGCGGCGAGACCGCCGCCGAGCGCTTCACCCGCACCCTGGCGAAACGTCCCCGGCACATTCACCACGGCGAACGAGAGCGCCTGGTAGATGCCCGTCGGAAGCAAGGCAATCGTCGCGATACCAAAGATCGCGGTCCCGAGGATCAAATAGGAGCGAAAGAGCAGGCTCTCGCGCTCCGGTGCCGGCGAGAGCGCACGCCGCGCCCACCAGTGCGCGCCCCAGAAGATGCCGCCGAAGACGAGGAAGGTCACGCCCCGGACGAGGTCCTCGCCCTGCTGACGTAGCCGATCGTCGGGCACGGGCGCGAACGTGCCCGGCGGCCCAGGGAACGGCGGGCACGTTTGGCCGGGCGGGCAGACCTGAACGGGGAAGGCGGGCTCGATCTGCGGGCGCGGACCGCCGTAGATGACCTCCAGCCCGAACGCCGCGGACAGAACGTACGCGACGACGCCCGCGAGCCCGACGGCGAAGACCACGACTCCCGCCAGCGACGCCAGATAGAGGTAGACCCGCATCAAGCCGCCAAGTGAGAGATCGATGCCCTCGCGACCGCGCTGCAGGAACAGCACGACGAGGAGGACGATCCCGCCCAGCACGGCGAGGGCGGTCAGCACGCCCAACAGCATGGCCTAGCCTAGGGCCCGCGCCGGCGGCGGCGCTGGCCCGCGCGCACCACGCGGGTCGTGGTGCGCACCGGCTCAGCGGCCGCGTCGAGGCTCTCGGGCCCCTGCTCGAGCACGAGGATTCCGCGCAGCTCGACGACCTCGTCGCGAAGGGCCGCGGCCCGCTCGAACTCGAGCTCTTTTGCGGCTTGCTTCATCTGCGATTCCAGATCCTTGATGACGCGAACGAGCTCGTCCTTGGGCAGGGATCCGGCGGCGATCGGCCGGCGCGCCTTCTCGTTGATACCCTCGACGCCGGCGACGTCGCGCAGCCTCAGGCCGATGTCACGGATGGCCTTCACGATCGTCTGCGGCTCAATCCCGTGCTCGAGGTTGTAGGCGAACTGCAGCTCGCGGCGGCGCTCGGTCTCGTCGATCGCGGCGCGCATCGATGCCGTGACGCGGTCCGCGTACATGATCACGCGGCCCTCGACGTGGCGCGCGGCGCGCCCGATGACCTGGATGAGTGAGCCCTCCGACCGGAGGTACCCCTCCTTGTCCGCGTCGAGGATCGCGACCAGCGTGACCTCCGGAAGGTCGATGCCCTCGCGCAGCAGGTTCACACCGACGACGACGTCGTACACGCCGAGCCGTAGATCGCGCAGGATCTCGACGCGCTCGAGCGTTTCGATCTCCGAGTGGAGGTAGTGGACCTTGACGCCCATCTCTCTGAGGTAGTCCGCGAGGTCCTCCGCCATCTTCTTGGTGAGCGTGGTGACGATCGCCCGCTGCCCGCGCTCGACGCGGATATTGATCTCGGCGAGCAGGTCGTCGATCTGTCCCTCGGTCTTGCGGACCTCGACCTCCGGGTCGATCAGCCCGGTCGGCCGGATGATCTGTTCGACGATCTTCGGTGAGTGCTCGATCTCGTACGGGCCCGGCGTCGCCGAGACATAGATCGCCTGATCAAGGCGCTGCTCGAACTCCTCGAACGTCAGAGGGCGGTTATCGAGCGCGCTCGGCAGCCGGAAGCCGTACTCGACGAGGATCTCCTTCCGTGAGCGGTCGCCACCGTACATGCCACGCACCTGGGGCAGCGAGATGTGCGACTCGTCGATGAACGCGAGGAAGTCCGGCGGGAAGTAGTCGAGTAGGGTCCACGGCCGGCTCCCCGCAGGCCGCCGGGCAAGATGCCGCGAGTAGTTCTCGACGCCGTGGCACGTACCGGTCTCGCGGAGCATCTCGAGATCGAAATTCGTCCGTTGGCGTAGCCGCTGCGCCTCGAGCAGCCGCCCGGCGTTCTCGAGCTCGGCGACGCGGTCCACCAGCTCCGCCTCGATGTCCTTGAGCGCCTCCATCAACTTCTCGCGCGGTGTCACGAAGTGGCGCGCGGGATAGATGTCGATCCGATCACGGTCGGCGAGGACCTCGCCCGTGAGCGGATCGAGCTCGGTGATCCTCTCGACGTCGTCGCCGAAGAACTCGACCCGGACCGCGAGGTCCTCGTATGCGGGCTGCACCTCGAGGGTGTCGCCGCGGACCCGGAACTTGCCGCGCGTCAGATCGCTGTTGGTGCGCTCGTACTGGACATCGACGAGATGCCGGAGGACCGTGTCTCGCCGCACCCGCTCGCCCTTGTTCAGGCGAACGGTCACCGCGCCGTAGTCGACCGGCGCGCCGAGACCGTAGATGCACGAGACCGATGCGACGATGACGACATCGCGGCGCTCGAAGAGCGACCTCGTCGCGGCATGTCGCATCTTGTCGATCTCTTCGTTCCGGGAGCTGTCCTTCTCGATGTAGACATCGCTCCGCGGGATGTACGCCTCGGGCTGGTAGTAGTCGTAATAGGAGACGAAGTACTGGACCGCGTTTTCGGGGAAGAACTCCTTGAACTCCCCGTAGAGCTGCGCGGCAAGGGTCTTGTTGTGCGCGAGGACGAGCGCCGGCCGTCCGGCTTCGGCGATGACCTTCGCCATCGTCACGGTCTTGCCGGAGCCGGTGACGCCGCGGAGCGTTACATGGCGTTCGCCTGCGGTCAGCGCGTCGAGCAGGCCGGCGGAGGCGTGCGGTTGGTCACCTGCGAGATCCCAGGGCAACGCGAGCCGAAACGGCGCCTTCGCCGTCGGTCGATCGAGCGGGATCTGCAGCGTCTCCCCAGAAGGCATGCGAGCTCACATTCTAGAACAGGTGTTCTGGTACCAATGGCGGGTCACCGCCTAGTCCCATTGTCGCGCATCAACACGGGTATGACTCCCGTTCAGTTGTCACGGCTTGCTACAGTTCGCGGCCGACTACTGCGCGCAGAGGAAGGAAAGAGTGGAAGATCGTTCGCGCCGGCGTGCCCGGCTCGTGCTCATCGCTGGAGTTTTGCTCGCCGCTATCGCCGGCATGTTCACGTTCTTCTATGCCCAGACAACGAAGGCCGAGGCGCCGGCTCCCATCCCGACGACGGCCGTCATCGTCGCGGCGCGGGAGATCCCGCCGAAGACGCAGATCACCTCGGCCGACCTCAAGCTCGTGCGGATCAACTCCGAGGCCGTCCCGCCCGCGGCGGTTTCCGATCCTGCTCAGGTGGTCGGCAAGATCACGATCACCACGATCTCGGTCGGAGAGCCGATCCTCTTGAGCAAGCTAGCCGGCGCGAACGGCGCCGCGTTCGTGGTGATCCCGATTGAGGCGCTCGGCGCGAACGGAGCGATACAGCCGAACACGCCGCAATACCGAGCGATGTCGATCAGCGTGGCCGACGCACTCGCCGCGGGTGGCAACATCCAGGCGGGCGACACGGTGGATCTTCTCTACACCCTGAACTTCGACCCCGGGAAGTACATCGTCAACCCCAGCCCCACCAAGAACACCGCCGACGTCAGCGCTCGCCTGGTTATCGAGCGCGTGCCGATCCTCGCGCGCAACCTGAGCGTCTACGTGATCCGGACGGACGCCACGATGTCCGAGAGAATCGGCTACCTCATGGCGGCCGGTGGACAGATGCAGCTGATCTTGCGCGCGCCAAAGGACGACCGCGCTACGGGTACGGCCGGCCAGAGCTTCGACACGGTCACACAAGAGTTCAAGTTCCACATCCCGACGAAGATCAGCGGCTAGCTGCCGCAAGCCGGTCCCACGCGTCGCGGACGCGCTCGCGAGTTCGGTCGCGGTCGCCGTCGTTCTCGATGACGACGTCGGCCGCGGCGCGGAATTGATCCTCGCTCAGTTGATTCGCTAGCCGCAGCTCGACTTCGCCTGGTCGCATGCCCCGCTTGGCCAGGCGATCGATGAGAACCTTTCGCGGCGCCACCACGATCCAGATCTGGTTGCACGCCTTCCGAAGGTCGCCGTCGAGGAGCTTGATCGCCTCGACGACGAGCACGGCTCCGTCGGGCAGCATCGACCGGGCCTCGAGGACCCGCGCGATCACTCGGGGATGCAGGATGCGCTCGAGGCGATGGAGCTTCGCCGGATCGCCGAAGACTTCTTCCGCGAGCTTCGCCCGGTCGATCTCCTTGTCCTCTCCGAGCACCTTCGTGCCGAAGGTCTGGACGATGGCGCTGTAGCCGACCGTCCCGCGCACTTGCTCGTCGCGCACCAGCGCGTCCGCGTCGAGCACCTTCGCGCCCAACTCGCGCAGCATCCCGGCGACCATCGACTTTCCCGCCCCGATCTGTCCCGTAAGACCGACCACGAATGCGCTCACTCGCTCTTCTCACTCTCCTTGCTCCACTCGTCGTACAGGTCCCGAAGTGACTTCTCGAGCGACGCATACTCCTCGCTCACGCGCCGCGTCTCCATGTAATTGCCGCGCTGCGCGATCTCCTGGACCTTCGCCTCTAGCTGACGAAGCTGGAGCTCCATTGCTTGAATGCGGGCCTCCAGCGCCCGCGCGCCTTCGACGCGGCGCGCCGCCGATGCCGTGCGCCTCGAGGCTCGCCGCCGCGGGTCCTGCCCCGGCTTCGGGGACCTCTCGCTCGCCGCACCCTGCCCGGCCCGCTTCGTTGTATTCGCCGCCGTCCTGCCGGGCCGGAGGACCCGCGGCTCGCGAGAGAACCCCTGCGCCGTGTCACCCGCGGCGCCTCCGGTCTCAACCATCGGCAGCGGCAGCTCGGCTCCTGAAGCGCGCAGACGCTGAAGGCCCGTCCAGTTTCCTTCAAATTTTTTCAACACCCCCGCTTCGATCGGCCAGATCTCGGTCGCGAGCTTGTCGATGAAGTACCGGTCGTGACTTACGAACAGCAATGCTCCGTCGAACTCAGCGAGCACTACCTCGAGCTGCTCGCGAGCGAGAAGATCGAGATGATTCGTCGGTTCATCTAATACGAGGAGATTCGCGTGACGCGCCGCGAGACGGGCGAGGGCAAGACGCGAACGCTCGCCGCCGGACAGCACACCGACGCTTTTGAAAACGTCGTCGCCGCGGAAAAGGAAGCGGGCCAGATGGTCGCGTGCCTCCTGTTCGTTCATCAGGCTCGCGTTGCGCATCGCGTCCAGCACGGTCTCGTTGCCGGTCAGCTCGCTTTGCGCTTGCGCAAGGAACGCGACACGCGCCGTCGGCGCCGACTGGATGTAGCCGTCGAGTGGGGCGAGGTCGCCGACCAGCGTGCGCACGAGCGTCGTCTTCCCTGCGCCATTGGGACCCACGACGGCTACCCGCCCGTCGCGTCCGATCCGGAGCGAGCCGGTCCGGACGAGGGGCGCACCGTACCCGATCGTGAGCGGCGTGGTCTCTACAACGGTGTCGCCAGCGAGATGCGCCGCCTCGAGGCGCCAGCCGTGACGCGCCACCTGTTCCGGCGCCTCGATCCGCTCGATCCGGGCGAGCTTCTTCGCGCGGCCGCGCGCCTCCTTCGAGCGTTGCCCGGCGCCGTAGCGGCGTATGAACTCCTCGGTCCGCGCGATCTCTTCGGTCTGCTTCGCCGCGGCCTTGGCAGTCGCGGCGTCACGGTCCGCGCGCTGCCGCGCATAGGAGGAATAGCCGCCGCGGTATTCGACGATCGAGCCACGTTCGAACGAGAGCGTGCGGCTGGTGACGCGATCGAGAAACCAGCGGTCGTGACTGGTTACAAGGAGCGTCGCGTCTTGCTCGATCAAGAACCGCTCGAGCCACTCGAGCGCTGCGACGTCGAGATGGTTGGTCGGCTCGTCAAGCAACAACAGGTCGGGGTCGTCGAGCAGCAACCGCGCGAGACCGAGTCGCGTGCGTTCGCCGCCCGAGAGCGTCCGCAGCTCGTGCGACAAGAGGCCGTCCAGACCGAGCCCGCCAAGAACGCGCCCGAGCGTCGCCTCGAAGTCATACCCGCCCGCATGCTCGAAACGGTGCTGCACGTCGGCGTACCGCTCCAGCAGCTCAGCGTCACCCGCGCCGAGGCGGGGCTCGAGCGCACGCATCTCGGCTTCGAGCTCGCGAAGGTGTGCAGCCGCGCCACGGGCGTGCTGTTCCACGTCGCCCGGCGCATCGGCCAGCAGCTCCTGCTCCAGGAACCCGATGCGCGTCCCGCGCGCGAGCGCGACGTTGCCGGCGTCTGCGGGCTCGAAGCCGGCGACGATGCGGAGCAGCGTCGTCTTGCCCACGCCGTTAGGCCCCACGAGGCCGACCCGATCGCCGTGCGCGAGCCGGAACGAGACGTCGCTGAAGATGAGCCGTTCGCCGAATCGCTTCGCGACCGCCTGTACCGAAAGAACGCTCACCGGCGTCCCTGTCTCGCGCGTCTCCGCGCTGGCGAACGCTGACAGTGCGGGCAATGGAAAGTCCCTCGTCCGCCGACGACGGTCCGCAGGATCGGCCGACCACATCGCGGACACGGCTCGCCCGCGCGTCCGTACACCTGGAACTCCCGCTGCATCCGGCCCTCGCGTCCCCGCGCGTCGACGTAGTCGCGACGGGACGCGCCGCCCAGCCGGATGCCCTTCCGAAGCGCCCACTTGATCGCCTCGTGGAGGCGCTCGATCTCGTCGATCCGCAACGAGCCGGCCTGGCGCAGCGGATGGATCCGCGCGCGCCAGAGCGCCTCGATCGCATAGATGTTCCCGATGCCGGCGATCGCACGCTGATCGAGGAGCAGCGGCTTGATCGCCGCGCGGGACCGTCGGCGGAGAAGCTCTCGCAGCCACGCGGCCGTGAAGCGGCGCTCGAGCGGCTCCTGCCCGAGCGACGAGTGCAGCGGCATCCTCGGTCGTCGGGGCTCGGGCACCGCGTCCAGGGTCGCCGCGTCGACGATCGCCATGCGTCCGAATTTCCTGGTGTCTGAGAACCGAAGCGCGGTCCCGTCCGTGAAGGCGATCTCGCCCCTGACGTAACGCTCGTCGACTCCATCGACGCCGTACAGCAGCTTGCCCGTCATGCGCAGCGAGACCACCAGCGCGTCGCCATCGTCGAGATCGAAGACGACGAACTTCCCGCGCCGGCGGACACCGGTGATCGTGCGGCCGCGAAGCCGCGCCGCGAAGACACTGGCAGGCTCCGGCTCTGTGAGACGGACCCAGCTCGAGGAGAAGTCCGAGATCGTGCGATCGACGACGAGCTCGCGTAGCTGGCGCGCGATCGTCTCGACCTCAGGCAGCTCAGGCATCGTCGGGCTCAGGCATGCGCCGCGGCGGGCACCTCGAGGCGCTCCATCTCGTCCCAATTCGGGCCCGCGCGCACGTCGACGACCAGTGGCACGTCGAGCTCGAACGCGTCGCTCATCTTGTCGCAGAGCAGGCGCGCCATCAGTTCGACTTCGACCCGCGGCACTTCCGCGACGAGCTCGTCGTGGACCTGTAGAACGACGCGCGCGTGCAGATCGCTCTCGTGCAGCGCCTGGTGCACCCGCGACATCGCGATCTTCATGATGTCCGCGGCCGTCCCCTGTATCGGCATGTTGATGGCCATGCGCTCGGCGGCGCTCCGCACGGCGTTGACCGGACTCGTCATGTCGGGGATGTACCGGCGTCGTCCAAGGAGCGTCTCGACGTAACCCTGCTCGATGCAGAACGCCTTCGTCTCGATGACGTACCGCCGCACCTGCGCGTATCGCTTGAAGTATTCGTCGATGAACCGCTGTGCCTCTTCGCGCTGCATGTTCATCCGCCAGGCGAGCCCGAAGTCACTCATCCCGTAGATGATCCCGAAGTTGAGCATCTTCGCGACGTCGCGCTGCTCTTTCGTCACAGCGGACTCGGGAACGCCGAAGCCGGCCGCAGCGGTGCGGCGATGCACGTCCGCTCCCGAGCGGAACGCCTCGATCAGCGCAGGGTCCTGCGAGACGTGGGCGAGCACGCGCAGCTCGATCTGCGAGTAGTCCGCAGCGACGAGCACGAGGTCGGGCGAGCCGGCTACGAAAGCGCGACGGATCCGGCGACCGAGCGGCGTGCGGATCGGGATGTTCTGCAGGTTGGGGCCGCGACTGGAGAGACGGCCCGTGGCCGCCACGGTCTGCTCGAACGTGGTGTGGACGCGCCGCGTTTCGGGATCGACGAGGCTTCCGAGCCCTTCGGCGTACGTCGAGCGCAGCTTCTCGATCTCGCGGTACTCGAGGATCTTCTCGATCACCGGATGCACGCCGCGAAGCTCCTCCAGCACGGTCGCGTCGGTGGAATAACCGGTCCCGGTGCGCCGACCACGCGGGAGCTTGAGCTCCTCGAACAGCAGGGACTGCAGCTGCTTCGGCGAGTTGATGCCAAAGTCGTGCCCCACGGCGTCGTACGCCTCGCGCTCGATACGCGCGACCTCGCGCGCGAACTCCTCGCCCAGCGAGCGCAGGTATCCGAGGTCGACCGCGATGCCGGCCTCTTCCATCTCAACGAGCACGTCCACGAGGGGCAGCTCGACCTCGCGG
>Ga0209808_1001372_pt1 | contig 12525 bp, 8 predicted proteins | sample GraSoiAngelo_157_FD_186171 | JGI IMG/M metagenome (GOLD analysis project Ga0209808, IMG submission 186171) | Grasslands soil microbial communities from the Angelo Coastal Reserve, California, USA - 14_1009_16_20cm (SPAdes) (version 2) | ecosystem: Environmental > Terrestrial > Soil > Grasslands ...
GCCCACTTGCACCGGTGCAGCCGCCGATTTCACCGTTTTCGCAACTAAGACGAGAAAAGTCGCATAAGCGCGAGATAATCACGAAAGAAATTCCTCCGCCACGACCGATTGGGGGTGCGGTTCCACCCGCCTTTGAAGTTCAGGAACGATCGTTCCCGATTGCCCCGCCGGCGATCTTCAAAGCGCCTGCGGAAACTCACGCGGGAGTGACGCCGACAATTGCCAAAGCCGAGGAACGAAGAACAGATATCGCCACATTGCTTGCATCGGCCTCTGGTTTGCGCGACGCGATGATTCTTCGCGAAATTCTCGGACCGCCGCGCGGTTTGCGAATACAGGTGGATATTGGCGACGGGATCTTGCGATCCAACGCCTCAAGCGAGCACCACGTGAATTGAAAGCTGCTTTCCCCGTGGGGATTACCATCACTTATATCTTGCCACGAGGGGGTCGTCAGTCTTATTTTCGTTAATCCCCGTGAAAACAGCGCCGGTTCCTCCGCGTCGGGAACCAGAAGGCCGCGACGAACTATTCGCCTCGACCCGTTGGACGATTGTCCTCGAAGCGGGCAATTCCGCGACGGTTTCCGCTCACGCATTCAACGCGCTGTCGGAACTGTGCCAAATTTATTGGCGCCCGCTGTATTCCTTCTTACGCAAACAAGGATATGGCCCTGAGGATGCACGGGATTTGACCCAAGGCTTTTTTGCTGACCTGATAGAGAGTCGTGCATATGCCCGCGCCGACCGCGAGAAGGGACGGTTTCGTTCCTTTCTCCTTGGCACACTGAAACATTTTATTGCGGACGTGCGCGATCGTGGACGGGCTTTGAAACGTGGCGGCGGAATGATTCTGCAGAACCTGGACGATAAAGCCACCGCAGAGGCCGAGGCGCAAATTGCGCGAGCAACAAAATGGCAGGCCGAGGAAGTCTATGACCGTGAATGGGCGGCGTTGCTTTTGCGGCAAGCGCTGGATCGGCTCGCGCAAGAGTGCGCGCTCGCTGCTAAAACAGAGCTTCTCAACCATTTGATGCCGTATCTTTCGGCGACCGAAGAATCGACCATCCCCTACGAAGAGATGGCGCGGCGAGCGCATCGCCCAGTCACGACGTTGCGCAGCGATGTTGCCCGATTGCGCAAGCGTTATCGCGCAATTCTACGCGAAGTAGTGCGCGACACAGTCTTTGAAGCCGCAGAGGTGGACGAAGAATTGCGATACCTATGCCGGGTGTTAACCGTAGTAAACTAGTAGATGCAACCCGCTTCCCCGGTAGCCTCGACCTGTCCGAACTGTGGCGGGGCACTCGTAGAAACATCCGGTGGCGGACTCGGCTGCATGATTTGTTTGTTGCGCGCTGGAATCGGCAGCGAAGAAGAATTGCAGCAGGATTCAACGCACGAAGCGTTGGAGGGCGACGGGCATTTCGGAGTTTATAAGATTGATCGGCGTGAGGACGGAACTCTTTACGAGCTTGGTCGCGGAGCGATGGGCGTTACCTATCGCGCTACCGACACGACGCTGCAGCGCAAAGTCGCCTTAAAGATCATTAAAATCGACGTCGGTGAGAGAAGCGCCGACGCCCGCGAACGTTTTATGCGCGAAGCCCGCGCCGCCGCAGCGCTGCGACACGAGAACATCGCCACTGTCTACCAATTCGGAATTCGCGAAGAGACAGGCCAGTATTTTTACGCGATGGAACTGATCGAGGGAGAGACCCTTGAGGAACGCGTTCACCGCACCGGGCCACTCGATGCGCGCACCACTATCAGCATCGCACAGCAAGTCACGTCGGCACTGGCCGCAGCGGAAAAGCACGGACTAGTCCACCGCGATTTAAAGCCGGCAAACCTGATGCTCGTCGAGCCGGACGAACCCGAAGTGGTAGGGCGCGACCGCCGGGCGCGCCGCAAACGGACGGCGCAGCGCGCCAGCTCTACCGTAAAAATAATCGACTTCGGTGTAGCTAAGGCGCTTCACGCTCAAGCTGGTCCGCTGTCGCTGACTCATGAGAGATTTGTCGGTACGCCGGCATTCGCCAGCCCGGAACAATTTGAACATTCCGCTCTCGACGTGCGCTCCGATATCTACTCGCTGGGCGAAACGCTGTGGTTCGCGCTTACAGGAAAAACGCCATTTGCAGGCCGTAGCGTAGATGAGATTCACCGCGCTCAACAATCAAATGTGCTTCCCATCGAACAACTGAAAGCAGCGCACGTTTCGTCCCGCCTCGGGTCGTTGCTCAAATCGATGCTCGCACTCGAGCCAGCCTCCCGACCCGGCACCCGCGCATTGGCAGCGCGTCTGCAACGTTGCTCCCCAGAGGCACGCAGCAAGCGACGCACGCGCGTCGCTCTCGCAGCCGCCGCGATCCTGATTCTCGGCGCGTCTGCGCTTTTGGTCTTTCAGCCACCGCGTATCCAACAAAATGCGCCTTTGAGTCCCGCACCGGACAAAAGTATTGCGGTGCTTCCGTTTGAAAACCTGAGTCGCGATCCGGACAATGTCTACTTCGCCGATGGCGTGCAGGACGAAATTCTAACCCGTCTTGCCAGCCTCGCCGATCTGAAGGTGATCAACCGTACCTCGGTGATGCAATACAAAAGCGGGTCCGCGCGAGATCTACGTAAAATCGGCCACCAACTAGGTGTTGCGCGTGTAGTGGAAGGAAGCGTCCAGCGAGCGGGCAACCGGGTGCGCGTCAACGCCCAATTAATTGATGTGTCCACCAATCTGGCGCTATGGGGGCAGACTTATGACCGCGACCTTGCGGACGTTTTCGCGATTCAAAGTGAAATTGCGACCTCGATTGCCCGCCAATTGCAGGCCAGCCTTTCGGCACGCGAAAAGACTGCGATTGAACAAGCCCCCACAAATGACATCACCGCCTTCGAACTCTACGCTCGAGCCAAAGATCTTCTTGCGAGCAGGAATGCGAAAGCGAATTTGCTGGAGGCGGCTGATCTGCTGAACCAGGCTGTCGCGCGTGATCCATCATTTTTTAAAGCGTATTGCCTGCTCGCTTGGACTCACGACCTCCTTTATTTTTTCGGTCACGACCATACGCCCGCGCGGCTGGCATTAGCTGAAGCGGCAATTGAGACGGCATTTCGGCTCCATCCAGATGCGGGTGAAGCACACCTCGCGCGCGCCCGGAACCTTTATGAAGGATACCTCGATTATGACGCTGCTCTGGCCGAATTAGAAGTTGCCGCCAAGACCTTGCCCAATAGTGCCAGTGTTTTCGAGCTCAAGGGTTACATCGAGCGTCGCCAAGGCAAACAAGAAGAGGCGGTGCGTAGCCTGGAGCGCGCCATTGATCTGGATCCGCGGAACAGCTACATGCTGCAGCAGATTGCGCTCAGTTATCGTCTTCTGCACCGTTTCGCTGAGCAAAAATCGGTTTTAGATCGCGCGTTGGCTATTGATCCGAATAATGTCGATATCCAACTCGAGCGCGCGGCCGTGTATTTCTATTGGAAAGCGGATTCCCGCCCCCTGCATCAAATGGTCGATTCAATTCGGACCACAAATCCCGCTGCTACTCAAGACATCGCCGAGTATTGGCTTTTTTACGCATTGGCCGAACGCGATGCTGCTGCTGCAAGAAATGCCGTGATCGCAGCAGGCGAAAATCCAGCCTTGACCGACGAGACCGTTAATTTCAGTCGGTCGTTCATGGAAGGTGTTATCGCCCGCATGACGAAAGATGATGCAGAAGCACGTGCGGCTTTCACTGCGGCGCGCATGGAGCAGCAGAAGGTCCTTCAATCTCCCGAAAGCTACGGGCCGGTGCTCTGCGTGCTGGGTTTAATCGACGCTGGGCTGGGACGGAAAGAAGAAGCGCTGCGGGAAGGCCGGCGTGCAGTTGAGCTTCTTCCCGTGGAAAAAGATGCAATTCACGGAATCGGTATGGTCGAATACTTCGCGATGATCGCTGCGTGGGCTGGTGATAAAGATCTCGCCTGCCAGCAGCTTGCAATCGCCATCCGTCCGCCGAGCCCACTCAACTACGGCCACTTGAAACTGCTGCCGTTTTGGGACCCGTTGCGAGGCGATCCGCGTTTTGAAAAAATCGTCGCCTCCCTCGCACCGAAGTGAGGTTTAAGCTTAGACTCTTCACGAATCGGTAAAGAGGTAAAGGTCGAAGGCTATCGCGTGGGAAATGAACTGCGCTATGTCTCTGCAAGGGAGATCAGGCGATCTCGGAGGAGAGTCCGTACCGACGAAAGAAATTGGGCGTAGTGATCGTTCCGCTAACTCGTGGGAGGCGGAGTAGGAGTAGGCTTATTGGGCTTTGGCCCTGGAGAAGGTACAGGGGCTTCTGTACTCGACCTCTTATTCTTTTGCGTTCGGGCAGTTGTGGGAGCAGGAGTAGGGCTGTTGGGCTTTGGCCCTGGCGTCCACGGTGAGTAACAACTCACGAAAAGCGAGGCGCCAGCCAGGATGCAGATATATTTTTTCGTAATCATAGAGTCATCTTGAGTTCCTGAGTCAACGTGAGCAAGACATTTGTCAGGCATTCAGGATTCGCAAGTTTTGTTCGAGAAGTGCGTGATGATCGCGGAGTAAGCGTGGGTTCGTTTTGAAATCATGCGCTTCGACTATGGTCTGTGGTGCGGCCTTTCGGTCCGGCGCGGCGTCTTTACCTTGCGGTACCTAGTTTCCTCACTCGTGTTTCTGGTCGGCTGAATTTTGGGCCGCATTCATCTCCTTGATTTTTCGGTGAAGGGTTCCCCGCTTGGTCCCGTCCGCGCGTTTCGTAGCCGGCAGTAAGGATTTTAACAACCTTTTTGCCACGCGGGGCGAAATTTTCCGAAGGAACAGGGTAAATGGCTAAACCGATCCAAAGAGGAGTTGAAATGCAAAAGCTGAACCCTGAGATACCTTTTACGTCTGCACGGAAGGACGAAGCAAACGAGGGAGCATGTATCTCTATCAGAGATCCGGACACGATCCTCACCACGATTGTGCTTCTACTTGCCTGCCTGGCCCTCGCGGTCCTGGCGCATGCAGTCATTTAGCAACGCGTCAGGACAACCCCCAGGGGTATCTGCTTGGTCCCAACATACGTCGTTCTAACGAGGCCGGCAGCAACAACGTGGCAGCGGGAGCTTAAAGTCCTTTTCAGCAACACGGGGTACCTTCCGCATCGCTGTTGGCTGAGATGTGTCCGATAGCGCCGACACTGGTCACAGCGACTTAGCCATCGGTCACGGAGGTTGCTTGGCCCGCTTTAACCTCCCACTCTCTCTGCCGCACCTATCTTGGCTATCCGTCCTATCGCTGTAATGCGCGGTCGGCCGGAAAGATTTTTAAACTTTTTTGCTACGCCGGGCAAAAGCTTCCGAAGGAAATAAGTAAACCGCCAGAACTGGATTCTCCTAAAGAAATCAGAGAAGGCCAACACAATGAAAGTTTAATAGGAAAGGAATTTTTAAATGAAAATCTTTATCGTTTATGATTTAGATTCAAAAATGCCCTTTGCTGTTGGCGAACAAGTGAGCGCGGAAACGGCGCGATGTTGTGCAAGCGCGGCAACCGGAATCTTGCACGCAAATCTTTTTGCAGAAGAAATTGATTTAGGAAAACAATTACCTATATCACCGGAGTCAGGCACCGTAGCCAGTGCTTAGACGCAGCTTTATTCTCCCCAGTTTTTCGCTCAAGCGTTTGGCGCGTTCCGCCCCTTGCGCGACCCGTGTTATGCGTACTCGGCCCCAAGGGATTTTCAAACTTTTTTGCCACGCTGTGCAAAAAGTTCCGAAGGAACAGGTAAAACCAGCAAATCGCCAAAAGCCGAATGAAAACGAAAATCACACAGAGCATCAACTCCGCCGCGATTGCCATTAGCGCTGTTTTGCGCCGTTGCAATCCTGTCGCCTTCACCCACCAGCATAAATACCACGATCAATGACCGCGCAGCCGATGCATTGCGCCATATCATTATTAGGTAGGCTGGTAGCACGCCCGGCTCAGCTGCTATGACAAGGCGTTGCAACTACATTGCAACCCATACAAAGTTGTAGTTTCTTCTGGCTTTGGCCAAATAATCCAGCTAAAGCTGTAAGCAAGCCGTCACGTTAGGTCGTGACGGCTTCTTTGTCTCCTTTGGGTTTCATATAGCACTCACCACAGCATACAGGTGAGCAGGAAGGCACAAATCCATTCGTTAGATAACATAGAGGTCAAGTCTCCTTTTTGTTCTTGGCTTTTCTAAAAGGGTTCCGGCTGGTATGTTATGTTCGCCGGGCCGGTTACTCGCGGCCGGTGGTAGCTATGCGATTTCGAGAAACAAGGTCTGTCCGCATTCTTTTTGCCACGCCGGCGAAAACTTTCCGAAGGAACAGGCATGAAAACAATATGCCTGAGTCAAACACGATGCCTGACCGCAGTCTCCTTGATGCTTGTAGGTGTGTTACTAACCTGTTACGGCGTCATAGTGAACTTGCGTCACGGCGGTATACAGGATATCGAGAACGTGGCTGACGTTGTACCTGCGGAGGAGGATGGGGATGCCGAGTATCTGGAAAAGCGTCATGAATTCTTGGACCGGTTCTTCGGGACCGGGCCAGGAGGCGTGTCGCCTAGTGCTTACATGGCCGCGCTCGCCGCGGCGCGCTCGCTGCCTCCAAGCCCGCTTTTGCAAGGCGGGAAGTTCGTGTCGCCCGAAGCGCCGGAGGTCACGTCGCCATGGACTTCTCCAATAGCGCCTCCCATGCAGAACAGTTACGGCGGAAACGCAAGCGCGAGGGTCCATGCGTTAGCTATTGATCCGGTCAACGCCAACGTCGTTTATACAGGAACCTTCGGCGGGCTCGCCAAGACAACCGACGGCGGCGTCACTTGGCGGTATTTGTCTGACTCGTGGGCTTCACAGAGTGTCAGCGCAATCGCCGTCAATCCTGGCGCGTCTAATGACGTCTACGTTGGCACGGGCAGAGAAGGCAGTGGCGCTGCCTCTTATGAGGTCGGCCTCTACCGCTCATTCGACGGAGGGTCAACCTGGAGTAGCGCCTTGGGAAAGGCCCAGTTTGAAGGTACGTACATCAGGACGATTGCTATCGACCCGAACACCTCGAGCTCGCAATTGACCACGACCGTATACGCCGCCAACGGCGGCACAAACACTTGCGGATTGTGGCGCTCAACTGATAGCGGCGTCACTTGGTTGCAGTTGTACCAGGTCGACAACGGCGTTTATGATGTAGCCATAGACGCCGCGACTCATCCTTCCACCCTTTACATCACTGAGGACAACGGGACGTTTAAGAGCACCGATTCCGGCCGATCCTGGACACTCATACACAGTGTTCTCGAGCATTCCCGCAATCGGTTAAGCGTGGCTAACTCCACGCTTTACCTTTTGGGGCCGAGCGATCCGGACCATAACCTCTACAAGTCCATGGACGGCGGAGCGACTTGGATTCAAATACCAACCCGTTGCCCCTGCGCTCCTGACGTTTGCGCAAACGACAACCCGCCTGGCCCTCCGATCTGTGCCGACAGCTGCGCCAGCCGCTGCGGTAATATCGGCTTTTCCGTGTTCGCCGTGGACCCCGTCGACCCACAGATCATTCTCGGAGGCAACCAGGCTCTTTACCGCACGGATAACGAAGGCGCGACTTGGACCGAAATAGGAAACAAGTGGGGCAACGATCCCGATCCAGCCCGCCGCATCCATACCGACCAACGAGCGATCGTCTTCTCGCGGACAGCTCCTAATGTCGTGTACGAGGGCAACGACGGAGGCATCGTAAGATCGAGGGACGCGGGGCTGCACTGGACGAACCTTAATCAAAACTTTCCAGGTGCGTTGCTCTACGGCGTGGCCTTAAGCGCGGACGGCAATATGGTCGCGGGAACCCAGGACAACGGCGTGGTCTTCAGCGGCGCGAGTGCACCTTGGGATATGATCTTTGGCGGCGATTCCGCCCACAATCTCATCGATCCGGTCGATGGGACGGTTGGGTACTTCACGATGTATCGCGATTATGTCTTTAGAAGATTCAACACGGCAACGCCGCACACCTCGGTCAATGTTCGCCCGTCTCAATTTGATGACGATGCAAGCTGCAACTTCTTTCCGACGTTTAGCATGAATCCATCTTCTCCAACTCATATCATCGCCGCTTGCCAGCAGGTGGTCCGAACCCTTGACGGCCCGACGGTTACGCCTGAGAGCTGGACGACGATCGGGCAGCCGTTTGCGGATCCTGTTACTGCAACCTACGAAGCACCGAATAATTCTAACGTCATTTACGCCGTCGCCGCTCATGGGGAGGTTTGGATGACTACGAACGCGAACGCCGGGACCGCGGCTGTCTGGAGGAATGTCACCCGAGACTTACCGGGGGGGATCTGGACCATCGCCGTTCATCCCACCGACCCGCAAACGGCATATCTCGCGTGCGATTCAGGCATGTATAAAACCACCGACATGGGAACAACCTGGATGCAACAGGGAGTCCAAAACCTGATCTATCGTGATGTAGCCATCGATCCACTGAATCCTCAACATATCTTTGCAGCTTCTAATGCAGGAGTTTTTGCCAGCACCGATGGCGGGCTCAGCTGGGGAAACATGAGCGACGGCATACCGGCAGGATTGGTGGTTACTGCGCTCTCCTTTAATGCCAGTAGTCGGCAGCTTGCCGCTTCCACCTTTGGGCGTGGAGTTTACATGCTTCATCTGGATCCGCCTCCGCGGCCGCGTCCCACTCCGCGGCCCAGGCCATGATTTCAAGAGGATGAGTATGTTCGATTCAATTTTGATAGCGCCACTCTCGTGATGTTCCGGTTTCACAAGTCAAAATCAGCGATCTCTTCCAAATGAAAACGGGTAGTTTGTTTGCAGAATTGAAGCGGCGCAAAGTTTACAGAGTTGCGGTTGCGTACGCTCTCATGGGATGGGCGCTGGCTCAGGGGATCGCGCAGGTTTTCCCGGTGTTCGAGGTTCCGAACTGCATACTGCGCTTGATCATGGTTCTTATTCCGTTCGGATTTCCGATTGCGCTGGTTCTTGCGTGGCTGTTTGAACTGACGCCGGAAGGCTTGAAACGAACGGTAGACATACCGCCGGATAAAGTCCCTGACATCGTTCGGCAGCTTGAGGCGCACGCGCGGCAACAATTCGTCCGCGGCTATTTATGTGCCTTAATTTACGCCGGATTGGGCGACAAAACGAAAGCGATCGATTACCTTAAGCGGGGATATCTCAATCACGACAATATCGACGTTACAGGGGTTCGAGTCGATCCCATGCTCGATGCGTTGCGCAGCGATCATCGGTTCGAAACGCTCGCGGACGAAGCCTCCAACATACACGAGCACGTCGGCCCATGTTAAGCTCAACCTAAGTCGCTGAGAACCCGGCTGTCCGTCTTATCGACGACTGAAGATCAGCGCATCGAAATCAGATCGATGCAGCGATGATCAGAGCGAAGGTGGATCAATGCTGTGGCGGTGGCCCCCGTGCGGTGCCGGAAGTCAAATGCCGGCACCTCAGTCTCAGCGCCCCGCAGAGCCGGCACAGGTCGGAAGCTGCTTGAGCTTCCTTTGTAGCTTTGTACTTTCAAGCCTCCAATGCCGGCGTGGCGGAATTGGCAGACGCGCTGGACTCAAAATCCAGTGATCGCAAGATCGTGTGGGTTCGAGCCCCTCCGCCGGCAAACCGTCTAACCCTATCTCTTGCGAGAGAGAATTAATCAGTTATCGCACCGGCAAACTTCGCATCCGCGCGAAGGCAGGCAACTGCGGTGGCGCGACGTATTCACCGTTTATTGCTTGTATAGAAGAGCGAGAACCCACATGTTCTCTCGTGAACGGGAAGGCTGGCGACCGGGGTGAAGATGGACCTGGCGAGTTTGTAACTACCCGCTGGAGCCTTATCCTTTCCGCCGCCAACGGAAGCGAAGAACAAAAGGCGCGCGACGCGCTGGCCGAGCTTTGCCGAACTTATTGGCGACCCGTTTTCTCGTTCGTCTGCAGACACGGCTATTCCACACAGGACGCGCAGGACCTTACGCAGGATTTTTTTATGACCATTCTGAAGAAAAATTGGTTGCACCACGCCGATCGAAGTCGCGGTCGGTTCCGCTCGCTGTTGCTCAAGTCGCTCCAAAATTTTCTTGTTAACGCCACCGAGAAATCACATGCCCACAAACGCGGCGGCGGCGCGGAATTTATTTCCTGGGACGATTGGATGGCGGAAGCGCAGTCGCAATTGTCCATCCCAATTCAAGCACTCGACTCCGTGCCGCCGGAGCGCATCTTCGACCTCGCTTGGGCGACGACGGTTGTGGAACACGCGTTTCAACGCCTGCGGGAAGAATGCGAGAGCAGAGGCAAGCTCTGGCTTTTCCAAGCACTAAGCTCCCATCTTACTGATGAACGCGATGAACTGTCATATGCCAATCTATCTGCGGAATTGGAAATGGCGGAGACGGCCGTGAAAAAACAGCTGCACAACATGCGCCAGCGTTACCGCAGTCTGCTGCGCGATGAAGTCTCACGCACGGTCCAAAATCCTGCCGACGTAGATGACGAGATCCGGTATCTGTGTGCAGCGCTCGCAGGAAGAACCGCGTAACTTTGATGAAGACTTCCGACCACCGGTCTGATTCACTCCCGAGCGCGAGTAAAGGCACCGCAAAATGCGAGAAGTGCGGCGCAACCATGCGACTCGACACCGGAGTTTGTGTTAGCTGCCTCTTGCTCGAGGGACTGGAAACTGGTGGCGAAGTATCCAAGGCGGTTTATGAAAGCGTACTCGACGAGGTGGACGCGTCGCACAAGCCTTGGTTCTTAGGCAACTACGAAATTCTCGAGCAGATCGGTTGCGGCGGCATGGGCGTGATCTATCGCGCCAGGCAACGACATTCCCGGCGCATCGTCGCGGTAAAGCGCGTCCTTAGTTATCGCGCTGATTCACACGGAGCGCTGCAGCGTTTCCGACGAGAAGCACAGGCGGTGGCCAGTCTGGATCATCCAAACATCCTTCCGATATACGAGGTGAGCGAAAGCGAGGACGGCCTGCCGTTTTTCAGCATGAAGTTCGCGGAGAAGGGAAGCTTGCAAGAGAACACGGCTTCTCTGCGCGATGAACCGCGGAAGTGCGTGCAACTCATGGCAAAAGTCGCGCATGCTGTCGAATACGCCCACAGCCGGGGAGTTCTCCACCGTGATCTAAAACCGGGAAACATTCTGCTCAACGATCGGGGCGAGCCACTGGTCAGCGATTTCGGTTTGGCGAAGCTGCTGGACGGGAACAACGATCTTACAAGGTCGCTGACTACGTTCGGAACAGCAGGTTTTATTGCCCCTGAGCAAGCTAATGGTGCAGCCGCCGATTTTACGCCGGCGGCCGATGTTTACAGTCTCGGCGCAGTTCTGTTCAACGTGCTTGCCGGACGTCCGCCATTCCTGGGTTCGAATCCGGTTTCCGTGATTCGTCAAGCGTCTGAAACGCAGGCGCCCAAACTACGCTCGCTGGCACCATCGCTTGATCGCGATTTGGAGACGATTTGTGCACGCTGCCTCGAGCGCGATCCGAAGGTGCGCTACCAGTCCGCCGGAGACCTCGCAGCCGATCTTGAACGCTGGCTCGCTGGCCGTCCAATCGTCGCTCGCCCGGTTTCACCCCCAGCGCGGATCTGGCGCTGGTCGCGTCGTAACCCCAAACTGGTTGGAGCAGCGACTGCCGGTCTTCTTTTAGGCGCGGCTGCGGTTTGGTTATTTCGCGCCGAACTCTTCCGAGCTTCGCAGTTTAATCCCCCGGACAGGAGTATTGCTGTTCTACCATTTACCGATTCTAGCGAGACGAAAGATCAGGAATATTTGTGTGACGGCATAAGCGAGGAGATTCTCGATACCTTGGCGCAGGCGGACGATTTGCGCGTGGTCGGCCGAAGTTCGTCATTCTCATTGAAAGGAAAGAACACAAAGGAGGTTGGAGAAAAGCTTAACGTTGGAAATGTGCTTGACGGAAGGTTGCAGCGCCAAGGTAACCGCGTTCGTGTAACAGCCGAACTGATTGACGCGCGAAACGGTTTTCGCGTGTGGACGGAAACTTATGACCGCGAGTTGGACGACGCATTTGCACTTCAAGGCGAAATCGCCCGGTCTATCGTTGACGCGCTCAAGATCAAGCTCGGCGTTCGGCTTTCCGCTCACGAACAACCCGGCAACGGCGCATACGAGCTTTATCTACAGCGACTTTTCATGGATGTAACTCATCCGACGGGAATAAGCAGTATTGGCATTAGCGTGCCCGTACAGAATCCATTAAATCCATTCACCGTTCCGGATTACACATCTGCGGGAGGTTTCGACACGCGCCGCCCGGACACTCGAGTGACCGCTGCACCTCCAGAGAGGGGAGTCACTACCAGTGTGCGTGATCGCGCATCGGAAGCCGGTCTGCAAACGAACAAAATTACAGCGGACGTGACCGCTGCGCCTCCACGGACAGGATTCGCTACCAATGTGCGCGATCGCGCATCGGAAGCCGGTCTGCAAACGAAC
>Ga0209808_1001381_pt1 | contig 12481 bp, 11 predicted proteins | sample GraSoiAngelo_157_FD_186171 | JGI IMG/M metagenome (GOLD analysis project Ga0209808, IMG submission 186171) | Grasslands soil microbial communities from the Angelo Coastal Reserve, California, USA - 14_1009_16_20cm (SPAdes) (version 2) | ecosystem: Environmental > Terrestrial > Soil > Grasslands ...
CAAAACGGCCCCGCCCGCCCACGAGCGCGACTTCACCTTTTAATCCGATCTTGCGGCAAAGTTCTTCCGGCAAAACAAGGCGGCCTTGCTTGTCCGCCAGGCCGTGCTGGGCGCGGGAATGCAACTGCCGCAAAAAAACGCGGCGCTCGCGCGCGGCGACGCTGGCGTTGCCTTCCGCTGCCGCGCTCATGCAGGCGAATTCCTCCGGTGGCATGACGAGGAGAAACTGATTTTGGGAATCAGGCAGAAGAATAAATTCTTCGGCATTTTTTCGGCGCCAGCGTGAGGGAATGGTGATGCGATTTTTTTCGTCGATGGCGTGACGAAATTCACCGGCGTAAAAGGCTTGAGCTGAGGCAATGCTGTCCATGGGCCGGCGGGATTAATGTCCACTTTAATCCACTTCGTCCCACTTTTAACCACCACTGCCCCTTGTGGTCAATACTTTTTCTTCAACCGCGCAGATTTTCATCACCGCGCCCTGCTCCACGCGTGATGCGCGTCGTTTCAGCAGTCCCTTGCGCCGCCATATCCCATTTCATTAACACCTCGCTTCAGCGAGGTGCATGGCCCGAATCTGCTACTACAACCGCTTTAGCGGTTTCCTCCTTCACTGACAAAAAACCGCTGAAGCGGTTGAGATTGTCTCAGGCCGTCGTTAACACCCAGCTGAAGCAGGGTGTTAATGAGAGGGTCAGTCAGCGGCCAACCACAATTCCCCTGCTCGATCTCATCGATTTTCGCGGCCAAGCCGTACATACTTTGGCATCGCCCGACGGAGCGGCCGATCCACCTTTCGCTCGACGCGTAGCTTCGCCTTTTCTTCACCCGCTTTCCCTTCTACCTTGCCCCCGCCCATTAAAACATCATGCGTCGCCTCGTTTTTGCCTTTCTCTTCAGCGTCGCAATCGCTTCGCGCTGCGCTTTCGCGCAGGAAGAAAACGGCGAGGTTCGCGTCAGCGTCGTCCTTAACGCCGATGGCTCGCGCACGGTTTATGAAAGCAATCCGGCCAATCACAAAACTGTCGCCACCACCACGGGCAAGGATGGCAAGTTACGCGAAATAATTCGATGGGATCTGGATGAGAACGGACGATTTCTTCGTGGAGAAGTTTTTGGGCCAAAGGAACAATTTCGATTTATCCTGCAAAACAAATACGACGCCAATAATCGTTTGATCGACGAAACTCATCTCGGCAAAGACCAGAGCGTGATCGGCAGGATTGTTTTTCGCTACGATGCCGCCGGGCACCAGATCGGTTACTCGACGTATGATGGCGCGGGGAAACTTCTCGGCCAAACCGTGGCGCCGAGCGCTTCACCAGCCAAACGGAAGTAAGAACGTAACCAGAAGGCAACGAAGAAAACAAAGGTGGATCGGCCGCTCCGCGGGCGATGCCCAACAACATCGAGCAAGGGACTGCTCGATCCACCGAGAGCTCCAAACGCAGGTAAGCCGCTTGCCTCGCGCCCGAAAGGGCATTAAGGGGAACTTTTGTGATCGAATACCTCCAGAAGGGCGGGCTGCTGATGTGGCCCATCCTGACTTGCAGCATCATCTCGATTGCCGTGATCGCGGAACGGCTTTTTTATCTGCATCGGGCCACCATTCATGTGGGCGAGTTCTTGAAAGGCCTGGCCAATCTGATCAAGCGCCGCAATTTTGCCGAGGCCTTGCATGAATCCGCGGGCACGCCTGGACCAGTAGCCCGCGTGATTCACGCCGCAATTATCCGGCATGATCTTCCGCGATCGGAACTGCGCGAAATTGTCCAGGAAGCAGGTCAACTGGAAGTACCGAAACTGGAACGTTTCCTCGGCGTGCTCGCCACTCTGGCCTATCTTGCGCCGCTCCTTGGCTTGCTCGGCACGGTCGCGGGCATGATTGAAGCCTTCGGCGTTATCGGGTCCAACGGCGGCTATGCCACGGTGACGGAATTGTCCGGCGGCATTTACAAAAGTTTGCTCACGACTGCGGCTGGACTCGTCGTCGCAACGCCTACCTTCGTTGCTTACAGCTATCTTTCTTCGCGCGTGAACACGCTGATGCATGACATGGAACGCGCCGGGATTGAGATTGTGCAGATGTTGACGGAAACAGAACCGGAGAGCGGAATTATTTCCTTCCAGCCGACTGCAGAAGCCAGCCAGCGCGATTTACGCCGCGAAAAATAGCGCGGGGATGAAATTGGTCCGGACGACGCAATATCAGTTCGGGTGGTTGATAATTTTCCCGCTGCTCGACGTTGTGTTTCTAATGATTTTTTTTCTGCTCCTCAGTTCCAATTTTGTCTTGCAGCCAGGAATTTCCGTCAACGTCCCGTTCTCGAAGTTCATGTTAGCTCCACAGGTGAAGTACCAGATCGTCAGTATCACCAGCGGAGGGACAGTTTATTTTCGCGATCAAAAAAGTTCTATCGATGAACTCGGGCCCCAGCTCGATCTCGCGCGCAAAGAGGGCCGTTCCATCATAATCAAAGCCGACCGCTACACGCCTTATGAGACGGTGATTCGGGTGGCCAATGTTGCTCTTGAGCACGGCGTGCCTTCCGTTGCGCTCGCCACCACTCCGCCGAAGTGAACGCCTCCACCGTCGCGCCACTTGTTTTCAGTTGGGACCCGCCCCGCAAACGCCGCCGCGCCTTAATCGTGTTCTTGATTCTCTCAGTCACCTTGCACGCGCTTTGTTTCTACATATTCCAAATTGTTTACCCACCCACCGTCGCGCTGATGCCGCCGCCGGCGCGAGTGACGCTGATTTCGCCGGATGACCCGGAATCGCTCGCTCTGTTGCGTTGGGTGGAAGCGGAAGATCCCGCGCTCACTAGCACAACCCAGCGACTACCAGAGACAAAATCTCTTGTTTTGCCGCCAATTCAGCATCGCCCTTCCTACGCCAGTCATCAGCCAAAATTGAAAACACCTCCCCTCCTGACGCCCGATCTCAGTATTCCAAGCTCGGCCGCAATCGGGCCGGTTCGCCTTCCGCGAATGAAAGCGAACGCTAGCGCGCCTGGTCTGGCGCGAAAAACGACCGCGAGTTTTGCCGATCTGCCTGCCGCATTGGGGGATCCAGTTTTCGCCGATTTCAAATTTCGACTTACCCGTCCTGATGCACCCGCCAACGCCCGTTTCCGTGTTGCCATCGATGAAGGTGGCGCGATCCGCTTTTGTTTTTTGATCGAATCTTCGGGCGATCCGGCGCTGGATGAGCAGGCGCGAAATTTTCTTCAGCTCTGCCGGCTTAAGACAAAAGAAAACTCGCCCGTGACTAATGGAACCGCACTTTTCTGGACGACTGCGACCATTCTTTGGGGTAACGATTTCGTCCCCACCCCGGGGCCTTCCCCCAATTCATCGCCGTGATTCGCGTCAGTCTGGCCGCGTTGGTCACGATTTATCTGCTGGTTTTTCTTGCGGCAGTTTTCCTTGTCTGGTTAAGTAGTGAATGGAACCGCAGACGGCGCGAACGAAAAGCTTTTCGCTTCCGGCTGCGGTGTGTCATTTGCGGCTTCGAGTTCGAAGATCGCACCGATGCCTTGCTCCCACGCTGCCCGCGGTGCGGGAGTTTGAACGAACGATTTAAATTCGAACGTATTTGATTTTGATATGGGAATGTGGATTGGCCGTAACCGAAAAGCGCGCGTGACTTATGGTTTCGACGAGATCGCGCTCATGCCGGGCCGCGTCACGATCAATCCTAACGAGGTCGATACTACCTTTCGGTTGCCGCGGCGCGAGGCCGCGCCATTGGAACTGAAAATTCCGATCCTGGCCAGCGCCATGGATGGAGTGGTGGACGTGCGTTTTGCCGTGGCAATGAGCAAGCTCGGCGGTTTGGCGGTGCTCAATCTCGAAGGCGTCCAGACGCGCTACAAAAATCCCTCGGAAGTGCTCGAGAAAATCGTCCAGGCGGACAAGAACGAAATCACTGCTCTCTTGCAAAAAATTTATCAGGAACCGGTGCAGCCGGAATTGATCGGGGCGCGGGTCCGGCAAATCAAGGATGGCGGCGCGGTCGCGGCGGTGAGTTCGATTCCACAACGCGCGGCGGAATTCGGTGCCATCGCCCAGGAAGCGGGAGCCGATGTCTTCGTTGTGCAAAGCACGGTCTCAACCGTGCAACATATTTCATCGCAATATAAATCGCTCGATCTCGCGAAATTCTGCCGGGAAATGCGGATTCCCGTGATCGTTGGCAACACCGTCGGCTACGATGTGACGTTCGAGATCATGAGCTGTGGGCCGGCCGCGGTTCTGGTCGGAGTCGGACCGGGGGCAGCTTGCACTTCGCGCGGCGTGCTCGGCCTTGGCGTGCCGCAAGTTACGGCCACCGTCGATTGCGCGGCCGCGCGCGACGCCTATTTCAAAAAAACTTCGCGCTTCGTCCCGATCATCACCGATGGCGGGATGAGCAAAGGCGGGGATGTTTGCAAGGCATTCGCCTGCGGGGCCGACGCCGTCATGGTGGGAAGCGCATTTGCCAAGGCCCAGGAAGCGCCGGGACGCGGTTATCATTGGGGCATGGCGACTCCACATGCGAATCTGCCTCGCGGGACACGGATCAGAGTTGGCGCCACTGGATCGTTGAAACAAATCCTGTTCGGTCCCGCCGAAGTGGACGACGGCAGCCAGAATTTGGTCGGCGCCATCACCACCTGCATGGGCAACGTGGGCGCACGCGATCTGGCCGAGTTTCAACAAACCGAAATTATCATCGCGCCTTCCATTAAAACCGAAGGCAAGCTATTCCAGACAGTGCAAAACGTCGGAATGGGAACGCGATAGGCAATTAGCGAGTAAGTGAGTTAATGATTCAGAGATTGAGTCTGTAGCCATTTGCTTCTCCATTCGTTAAATCGTTAAAATTTAAATGAATAACAACCGCCGCGTCGTCATCACCGGAATGGGTGCAATCACACCCCTCGGCAACGATGTCGAAACTTTTTGGTCGAACTTGAAGAACGGTGTGAGCGGCATTCATACAATCGAATCGTTCGATACCTCCGCTTATGATTGCCGCATCGGTGGAGAAGTCCGCGGCTTCGATCCGAAAACTGTTTTCAAGAACCCGAAGGATGTCCGGCGGACCGATCGCTTTGCCCAGCTGGCGATGGCAGCGGCGAAAATGGCGATGGCCGATTCCGCCATTGAGATGGCGAACGAAAATCCAAACCGCTTTGGCGTTCTCGTCAGCAGCGGCATCGGCGGACTAAAAACGCTGGAAGATCAATACACCATTCTGCTTTCCAAAGGTCCGAAGCGCGTTTCCGCTTTCACCATTCCAATGCTCATCAGCAACATGGCGAGCGGGTTGATTTCGATGGAATTCGGCATGCGCGGACCGAACATGTGTATCGTCACCGCCTGCGCCACCTCGAACAACGCCATCGGCGAATCCTGGCGCATGATCAAATTTGGTGACGCCGATGTTTTCCTCGCGGGCGGTTCCGAGGCAGCGATCATCCCCATCGGGCTCGCCGGGTTCGGCGCGATGAAGGCCTTAAGCACGCGGAACGACGAGCCGGAACGTGCCTCCCGGCCATGGGACCGCGATCGCGACGGCTTTGTCATCGGGGAGGGAGCAGGCGTCGTCGTCGTCGAAGAACTGGAGCGCGCAAAAAAGCGCAACGCGAAGATTTATTGCGAGCTTGTCGGTTACGGCTTGAGCGCGGACGCGTATCACATGACAGCGCCGCCGCACGACGGCGGCGGAGCGGCCAAGGCCATGGAACTCGCGCTCGAACACGCGCAGTTATCGATCGATCAAGTCGATTACATCAATGCCCACGCTACTTCGACCGGTCTCGGCGATGTGGCTGAGACGCGAGCAATCAAAACTGTTTTCGGCGACCGCGCGAAAAGCGTTTCAATTAGTTCGACCAAATCGATGACCGGCCATTTGCTGGGTGGGGCAGGCGCAGTCGAGATGGCGGCGTGCGCGCTGGCCATACGCGATGGCGTGATTCCGCCTACCATTAATCTCGATCACCCCGACGAAGAATGTGATCTCGATTTCACCCCTCACAAGGCCAGGGAGAAAAAGGTGAGTGTGGCTTTGAACAACTCATTCGGTTTCGGCGGACACAACGCCACCCTGGTGGTGAAAGAGTTTACCAGCTAAAGCGCAAGCTAACGAGATTTGGGACAGACAGTATCGCTGCGAATAACAGTTCGGACGATACCTTGCATTATTCCAAAGCGGCAGAAGGCTGCCGCACTTCAAAAGCTGGCGCATTTTCGACTGCGACGGCAAAGCGCAGCTGCGACGGCGCTTTTTCCACGGCGGTGTGACCCTCGGCGCATTGAGCGCCAGTCGATTCGCGAAGTCCCGGGAAGCTGAGCGAAAAAAGCGGGGTCGCGCTGCGCTTGCCACCGCAATCCAAAAAGCATCACTGCGACGGAACACAGGCTTGAAAGCCTGTGCGCTCTCCGAGCCGTCGGCTCATACGAGCCAGAGGCCACACAGGTCGCCAGACCTGTGTTCCTTGACCTTTATCCTACTATTACTTTTGAAATGAGGAATTCGGCAATTCGCGGTGCGTTCTTCGCTACGATCGCGGTGATTGCTGCCTTGGTCCCATTCCTCAACAAAGCCTTCCATATCGACGATCCGCTTTTTCTATGGATGGCGCAGCAGGTGTCCCAACACCCGGCCGACCCCTATGGGTTCTCCAGGAACTGGTACGTAAGTGCCAAGCCGATGTTTTCGATCATGCAGAATCCCCCTTTAAATGCCTATTACATGGCGCTGGCCGCGAAGTTTCTCGGTTGGAGCGAGCCGGCCATGCATGGCGCTTTCCTTGTTCCCGCGGTTGCGGCCGTTCTCGGAACGTTTTTTCTCGCGCAACGTCTGTCGGGTTCACCTTTACTTGGCGCGCTTCTTACGATTTTCACGCCCGTCTTCCTCGTTTCGGCAACGACCGTAATGTGCGACGTCTGGTTGCTCGCCTTATGGGTATGGTCGGTTGATTTCTGGCTGCGTGGCCTCGAGCGTCAGAGCTACTGGCTTCTCCTTCTGGCCTCCCTCCTCGCCGCCGCTGCCGCGCTAACGAAATACTTCGGGGTCGGTCTCGTTCCTCTCCTTGCCCTTTATACGTTGGTCCGGGAGCGCCGCCTCACCAGCCGCCTCCTGTTTCTTCTCATTCCTATCGCGATCATCGGCATCTATGAAGGCATGACGAAAGCAAAATACGGTCAGGGTCTTCTTACCAATGCAATGATTTATCCCTGGCAGGGACCCGTCAAAGCGGGCAAGCAATTGTCGGGACAATTTCTTGCCGGGCTTTCGTTCACCGGCGGTTGCCTGTTTCCCGCTTTATTCTACGCCGCCTTCCTTAAATCACGGAAGGTCCTTATCGGCGGAACCGCAATCTTCCTCGCTCTTCTCCCATTATTCTATCTTTGGGTAGCGCGCGGACTCACTTCGAGGACTGACGTCATCGCGGTCACGGTCGAAGGAGCTTTGTTCGCGACCATCGGAATTGGGATTCTCGCGCTGGCGGTAGCCGATCTCATCCAGCAGAAAACAGCGGATTCGCTTCTGCTCTGTCTTTGGGTGTTCGGCACATTCTTTTTTGCTACAATGATGAACTGGTCCATCACCGCGCGAACAATTCTGCCGATGGCGCCGGCGGTGGTGATTCTCTTAATCAGGCAAAGCTCCGCCGCTGTAGCTGCCGCCGTCACCGGCGGCAGAGGTTTGCCAATTCTGCCGCTGAGGACAGCGGCAGCTACATGGTGGCCGCTTCTACCGGCTGCACTTGTTTCCCTGCTGGTTACAGCGGCAGATTACAAACTGGCCGACACCGCGCGCTTCGCCGCCAAGTCCTTTCAGAATCGATTCCGGAACGAGCCGGGTACGGTGTGGTTCGAAGGACATTGGGGCTTCCAATATTATATGGAACATTGGAAGGCGAAGCCATTGGACCGCATTGAGCGCAGGATCGTTTCGGGTGACGTGCTTATCGTTCCATTAAGTAACACGAATGTCAGTCCGACTCCGCCGGTCCCAACAACTGGTCCTCCCGAGCAGCTTAATTACCCTCAGTCTCTACTGGCAACGATGAGTCCAGGAATGCGTGCGGGATTTTATTCAAGCAAATGGGGCTCTTTGCCCTGGCTATTTTCGCGCATCCCGCCGGAGCAGTATCTCATTTTTCGCGTCAAGTAGCGTCGAGAGCTTTCGCCGAACCGTTTCGTAAATGGATTTGCCGCACTTATATCGCGGGAACGTCCACTCCTCTCCTGGTGCTCTGCCTTCTCCTCTTCCTCAGGGAGAGAATCTGTCTGGCGCCAAAGGCACGGCATCATTTAAGCCTGGGGCAGCGCCCCAGGAATTTGTATAAGATCAGATCCCAGCGCTGAAGGCGCGATTCATTCACAATTCCTGGGGCGATGCCCCAGGCTGGTGTGGGACGCGCCCTTGGCGCTAAGCAGATACCAAAGACGGGATTGAGTGACGGCACTCGCTGCGTTTGAAAGACAGAAGCCGCTCTGCAAAGAAAGGCCACATAATTGCTTAGGTCGGCGGCGCTGCGTCGGCGAAGATTGGCGCGGCCGTGATATCGGAAGCGTTGAAGCTGAAGCCGTGATTCCCTTTTTGCAGCGATTTTAACAAGAGTGCGACTTGCTGGGCCGTGCCGGTAGAATAGAAACGAACCAGCCCAACCGTCGTCCGCGGGCCAAAGACGGTGATCATGATCGTTTCCTCATCGACCGAGTTCATAAAAATGTGGCTGCCGTTACCCTGATGATAAAGAGCATTGAATTCCACTTCCCCAATCCGGCGCGCTAGTTCGCGCGTCGCAGCAAAAGACCCGGCAGCAAGCGCGGCGATGATGGTCACGTCCATCACTGTCATGTCGCCGTATTGCGAAATGACGTTGCCGCCACGGTCGATCACGACCGTTAATTCAGCCTCCGCCTTTTTTAAGAAGTCGGCCAGCACGCCATCGAGCGTTGCCACATCGTCGATGGTAAGGACGGGAATGGCGTTCATGCGACGCTTCGCTGCTGCTGGGGTACAACGTGCTGCTGTCCCGGCTGGGCGGCTCCCGGCGCGGCGGGGCGGCCGGCGTCACTTTGCTTACTAAACTTGTGCAGCAAAATCTGCGAAACGGCGTTGAGGGTGGCGAAAACATTTTGCCCGGTACTGGAGACGACCTCGAAGCTCTGCACCCGCTTCTTCCGGTTGTTTAGGACGTAATCGAGATAATTGACCGGCGCGATATTTGGCAGATCGCGTTTGTTGTATTGCAAGACGTAGGGGACATCGTCAAGCGAAGTATTTTGCTTGGCCAGGTTGTCCTCGAGATTTTTGAAACTCTCAACGTTTTCCTCCATTTTCTCCCACTGCGAATCGGCTACGAAAACCATGCCATCGACGCTGCGCAGGACGAGCTGGCGGGTGGCGTTGTAAATTACCTGACCGGGGACAGTATAGAGCTGGAATTTGGTGACAAAGCCCTTGATAACCAAGGCGTTGAGCGGGAGAAAGTCGAAGAACAGGGTGCGATCGGATGCGGTAGCGAGCGAAACGAGGTCGCCGCGATTCTGCGGATTAATCCGCTGATGGATATAGCCGAGGTTGGTGGTTTTGCCGCAGAGGGCCGGACCGTAATAAACGATCTTAAACTGGATCTCGCGGCTGGCGTAATTAATGATCGACATGAGGAGTCTCCACTTGCGGATAGGTTCGCGAAAGTTCCTGCGTGATGCGGCTGAGTTCGCGCCGGCTCGCCGGACTCAATTCAAAGCCGTTGTGCACCGCGGTCAGGCAAAGATCGCCGGCACTAAAGAATGTCACGGGCGACTTTTCACCGTGGACTGTGATGCAGCTAAGGGGGCCGAGTTGGGTCTCACACATGTGTTTTTGCAGTTTCTTGAGCATCGTCGGTGCCACCGCGCTCAACCCTTCCATATGCATTTCGTCCGGGATGTTTCCGGCGATGATCAAGCCATCTGCGAAGATCACGCTACAGGACGCAACTCCGGGCTTCGGCGATTGCCGCCTTGGCATCAAATTTCGGAGCTCCCTCGACTGGCATGGCAGTTTCCGCTCTTTCGATCGGACCCACCGCGACGCGGAAAGCATCGACCGGGGCCGAGAGTTCAACTTTCGCAGCTTCTATCTTGGGCGCAGCGACTTTGGGAACCTGAAGGTCTGCCGTTTCGACAGGCTCAAGGCCCCGAGCCTGCCGAGGGGGAGCTGTTACTTTCGGGAATTCGGCTTCCGCTGCTTTGGGGAGTTCTATTTTGGGAGTCTCAGCCTTCGGCACTTCCGGCTTTGATGACACGGCAGCGCTTGGGCGCGCTGTTTTCCGGTCTGAGGCAAAACGTTCCGCGTCTTCCTTTGCCTTCGCCGAAAACGGTGTCTCGAAAGTTTCATCCTGAGTGGTGACTTCCTGGTCCTCTCGCATGCGAAGAGAGTCCCCGGGCAGGTTCGCCAGCACATCGGGCAGCGAAAGCTGCACCGGCGCTTCTACCACATCAGGGAGAAAGAGACCGCGATACTCCTCCGGTAATGCTGCGTGAAAGTCTTTCGGCGGAATCGTCACTTTCCCGCTCGCGAGCTGCGGCGCGATTAACGCCATGCGAAACGAAATCTTCGCATCTGCCGGCACCGAAGCGACGTCGCCGGCAACCTGCATCGGTGGGAGACTCGTCAGGATTGGGCGCAACGGAAGCACGACGATTGGTTCCTGCGTTGGCTGAAGAGGTGTCGCGGCAACCGGCACAACCTTCGGCGTCTCTTGAACCGGGGCGGAGGTTGTCGGCGGTGCGGGTGCCGGCGTTTGCGCCGCGATTGTCGGCGGCACAGCCGAAGGCGGCATTTGGAATGGAATTCGCGTCGGCGCAGCGACCGGTGGTGCGGCGGGAGGAACGGGAGGCCCGCTGGAGGCTGGAACTCGCGGAAACGCGGGCCCACCCGTTCCAAACGGAAAAGATTTCTCCGGCTTGTTTTCCGCCGGTGCACTGGGTGCAACAAAAGTAATGCGCGCCATCGAACCATCTCGGGTCGGCTCCGTCTCGATACGAGGCGGTGAAACCTCGCGACTGGTCGGCGGCGGAGCTGGGGACTTGGCTGCTGGCGGAGGTTGAATCGGCGGACGGGTGGAAGGCGGCCGGATCGCCGCGACCGGAGTCGGCTCGGCCGCAGCCGGTGTGCTCGACACAGGTTCGGGCAGTGGCGGCAGTTCTGTGGTCGTAAACGGCGCCAACGTCGTTCCGAATTTCGCAGATTCTTCCACCATCATTTTCAAGAACGGCGTCTCAACCTGCGCCATGATCGGCTCGGCAGTCTGATCCTCACGAACACGGAGGTGCGAAAGTTCATCGATAACTTTCTTGGCCGGCAACATCACCACCGCGGTATCGGACGGTTGCACGGTGTGCAGGAATATTTCCGGCACTTGCTGGTAGATCGCTGCGATCGGAATGCTGGGACGGCCTGCTGCCAAACCTTTCTCCACCTCGGCCGCTCTCAACGTTATCCGTCGGTTGGTATCGAAACTTTCGTGCGGTTTGAGATAGCCATTCGGCATTTCCGCAATGACGTCGCTCAAGGCAAGAGAGAGTGTCCTTTCCCCGCGCGGGTCCACTGACACGGCCGCGCTTGGTCCAAAATCAGCTGGCGCTCTAGCGGACGCGCGCATGGCCAAGCTCCGGCGAGTGGCGATTGCACTAGCGGCAGCCAGCGCCGGCGCGGTGGGCTCCGGCGTTATCGTGCGTACCGCATAAGGCATCACCCGCTTCGCCAGTTTGTCGCTCTCAGGCTTGTCCTCCACCGAGGGCAAGGGCGCGAGCCCGGCCGGGCGGCGCTTGCCTTCAAATTTCTCTTTTGCCCTCCTAACGAGATCTAGGAACGGGATGGTCATGGCAATCAATGATCGTCCGCTGCGACTCGCAATACTTCTTCCAGCGTGGTCTGGCCTTCGAGCGCCTTGTCAATGCCAGCCATGCGCAAAGTTTTCATCCCTTCAGTAACGGCCTGGTTCTTGATCACCGCCGCCGATGCCCGCTTCATAATGAGGCGGCGGATGGCTTCGGTTACCGTCAGTGCTTCAATAATCGCCAGCCGTCCGAGATAACCGCGACCCTTGCAACGATCGCAACCGCTCCCGCGATAAAAAACAGTTTCAGCCTTTGGTTCAACTCCGAGCCTCGTGAAAATTTCTGGCTCGGGCATAAATTCCTCACGGCAATTTGTGCAAATCTTCCGCACCAGACGTTGCGCGCACGTCATCAAAATCGAGCTCGAAATCAGGAACGGCTCGATCCCCATGTCGTCCAGACGCGTAATCGCGCCGGCGGCGTCATTAGTATGCAAAGTGGAAAGTACCTGGTGACCGGTCAGCGCCGCTTTCACCGCGATGTCGGCGGTCTCGTTGTCGCGAATTTCACCCACCATCACGATGTCGGGGTCCTGCCGCAGGATCGAGCGCAGGGCCGAGGCAAAATCCAAACCGATGTCATTGCG
>Ga0209808_1001386_pt1 | contig 12464 bp, 10 predicted proteins | sample GraSoiAngelo_157_FD_186171 | JGI IMG/M metagenome (GOLD analysis project Ga0209808, IMG submission 186171) | Grasslands soil microbial communities from the Angelo Coastal Reserve, California, USA - 14_1009_16_20cm (SPAdes) (version 2) | ecosystem: Environmental > Terrestrial > Soil > Grasslands ...
GACATCGCTCTCACGGTGAAGGACCTCTATGACACCAACGCGATGCCGATCCTCCCGTCGGCGGGAACGGGCTGCAGCGTGTCGCTGAGCGGTACGACGCCGACCACCACGACCACCCCCGCGACAGCCTCCTCCACGACTACGGCATCCACCGCCCCTCTTCCAGGCCGGACGACGACCACGACTACGCCGCCGTGCACGAGCGCGCGCTGCACACTGGAGGCGGTCCAGAGCAATGCCGCGTGTGCTGGCCAGACCATTCCGGCGAGTGTGGCCAACAAATTCAGTCGGGCGGCAAACCTCATCGATCAGGCCGCGACGAGCTCGGCGAAGCGGGCGCGGAGCCTCCTCAAGAAGGCCAAGCGGACCCTCAAGGAGGCTGGGGCGAAGGCGATCCGGGCGACGAAGGGCAAGACGCCGAAGCTCTCTTCCGACTGCGGGGCGGCGCTCAAGGATGCCGCCAATGGCGTCCTGGCGGGGCTCGGAGTGTAGACCAGACTGGGAGTCGATCGAGCAGGGTCGCTCTCTCTCGGAGTTACGCGGCGCCGCCGTCGACCCGGATGACGGCTCCCGTGGTGAAGCTCGACGCCTGGCTCGCCAGGTAGACGGCGGCGCCGACGATCTCCGCGGGCTCGCCGCCGCGCTGGAGGGCGAGCGTCGCCTGGGCTCTCCGCCGGAAGGCCGCGAGGTCCCACGCCTTGCTGATGTCGGTGAAGAACGGGCCCGCCTGGATCGCGTTCACTCTCACCTTGGGCCCGAAGGCGCGGGCGAAGCCCACGGTCATCGCTTCGAGCCCGGCTTTCGCCGCTGCGTACGGGATGACGTCCGGCGTGGGCCGGCTCGCCGCCCCGCTGCTGATGTTGATGATCGATCCCCCGTTCCCCTGCGCCATGCGGCTGCCGATGAGCGCGGTGAGGCGAAAGGGCCCCTTCAAGTTCACCCCGAGCACCTTGTCCCAGAGCTCTTCGCTGACCGCCTCCACGCTGGGGTAGAGAGGCGACATGCCGGCGTTGTTCACCAGGACGTCCACCTGGCCGAAGTGCTCGTAGGCGGCATCGACGAGACCCTCGAGCTCGTTCCACCGGCCGACGTGGCACGCCCGGCCGAGCGCGCGCCGGCCGTTCGTGCGCCGGATCTCCTCGGCGACGGCGTCACAGGCTTCCTGCTTTCGGCTGGCGATCATGACCTCCGCGCCGAAGCGGGCGAACGCGAGCGCCATCTCGCGGCCGAGCCCCCGGCTGCCGCCGGTGACGAGGGCCACCCGCCCGCTCAGGTCGAAGAGGTCCATCGCCCGCGTCACTCAGCCGAGGAAGTTCGCCACCACCGAGACGAACGCCTTCGGCTGCTCGTAGGGGAGCATGTGCCCGGCCGCGTCGATCTGGACGAGCCGCGCGCCGGGGATCAGCTGGATCCACCGCTCCCCGTAGACCGGCGGGATGAGCCGGTCCTGCTTGCCCCAGAGGACCAGCGTCTCGGCCGCCACGCGGTAGAGTCGCTTCGACACTCGCCGGTTGGGGATGGGGAAGAGGATCTTGCCCGCGGTCGCCATGCGCCGCGAGTTGGCGATGTAGAAGTCGGCCAGCGCCTGCAGGTTGGTGAAGTCGAGGCCGCCCGTGAGGAGCGCCGCCCCCGCCGCGGGGTCATGGAAGAGCACCTGGGCGTATTCGTGAGGGAGAAGGGCGAAGAGGTCGGGGATCGGATGCTCCGGGATCCAGAGACCGGCGGCGCTCACGAGCACCAGCTTCGCCAAGTCGTTCGGCGCGAGCGCCGCCATCTCGGCCGCGATCATGCCGCCCATGGAGTGCCCGACGAGGTGCGGCCGCTCGAGCCCGAGTGCGGCCACCACGTCCCAGCCGTGAAGCGCGAAGTCGAGCATGTCCTCGAGGAACTCCTCGCCCGTCGACTCGCCGTAGCCGGGCAGCTCGGGCGCGTAGACGCGGTAGCGCGTCGCCAGCTCGTCGAGGAAGGGGTTCTCGTGCAGGAAGCCGCCCGCGCCGTGCAGGAACACGACCGGCGCACCGCTTCCGGCCTCCAGGACCCGGACCCGGGCGCCCCGTTTCGTCTCCACCCGCTTGACGTTCATGAGCGCGCCTCCGCTCGCGGGAGCGACCGCTCGGGCTCGAGTCGGTCCGCCATCGGCTTCGGCCACCAGCGGTCGTCGGCCCGCCACTCCGGCCAGAGGTCGCGGAGCTTCGGCATCACCTGCTCGGCGAAGAGCTTCGAGGAATGCCGGGTCTTCCAGTCGGGCATGTTGCCGTTGTGGAAGAGGCAGAACACGTGCCCGATGCGCAGCCCCTTGATCATCTCTTCCATCTGCTGGCGGACGGTCTCCGGGCTGCCGGCGATGACGTAGCGGTCGTCGATCAGCTGCTTCCAGGTGAGCGTCGGGAACTTGGCGAGCGCGTCCTGGGTGAGCTGCGAGAGGGCTCCCGCCTTGAGCGTCTTGATGGTGCGGTAGCCCGGCGGGTCGGCGAAGCCCGGGTAGACGTGCAGACAGCGGTTGAAGAAGTAGCGGACGTGCTCGGAGTAGAGCTCCTCGGCCTCCCGGTCGGTGTCGGCGACGCAGATGATCTGCGCGAACGCCGCGCGATAGGGCGACGCGTCCTTCCCCTTGGCGGCGACGCGCTCCCAGAAGCCGTCGAGGAACTGCTTGCCGCGGACGTAGCCGGTGAACGAGAGGTAGGAGTAGTTGTAGTCGAAGTCGGCGCAGAAGTCCCAGGTCTCGACCGAGCCGCCGCCCGGGATGTAGATCGGCGGGTGCGGCCGCTGGATGGGCTTCGGCCAGCAGTTCACGTAACGGAGCTGCGTGTACTTGCCGTCGAAGGCGAAGGGCTCGTCCTCCTTCCAGGCCCGCATGATGAGCTCGTGCGCCTCGTAGTACTTGTCGCGGGTGAGCGCCGGGATCTGGCCGTAGCAGAAGTTCGTGTCCATCGGCGTGCCGACCGGGAAGCCGGCGATGAGCCGCCCGCCCGAGATCACGTCCAGCATGGCGAACTCCTCCGCCACGCGGATGGGAGGGTTGTAGAGCGCGATCGAGTTGCCGATGACGCAGATGGCCGCGCGCGACGTCCGGCGCGCCAGCCCGGCGGCGATGATGTTCGGCGACGGCATGAGCCCGTAGCCGTTCTGGTGGTGCTCGTTCACGCCGATGCCGTCGAAGCCGAGCGCGTCGGCGTATTCGAGCTGGTCCATGTACTCGTGGTACACGAAGTGCCCCTTGCGCGGGTCGTAGAGCTTGGCCGGGATGTCGACCCACACCGAGCGGTTCTGCTGCCGGAAGTCGTCGGGCAGGTACGGCCAGGGCATCAGGTTGAACCACGTGAATCGCATGGAGGCCTCCTGTCGGCACTTGGATGGCTCCGCCGCCTTTTGTCAATGGGCTCGCGGACTCACCAGGTGTCGACGCAGGGCCGCTTCTTCCGGCTGCGCGCCGGGGGAGGCGGGACGGAGCGGAGCGCGGTCATGATCCATTTCCGGGACTCGGCGGGATCGATGACGTCGTCGATCTCGAAGTACGTGGCGTAGCTGACGGCCTTCCCGTGCTCGTACATGCGCGCGACCATCTCCTCGAAGAGCGCCTGGCGGGCGGCCGGATCCTCGACCGCGGCCAGCTCCTTCCGGTAGCCGAGCTTCACCGCGCCCTCGAGCCCCATGCCGCCGAACTCGCCCGTCGGCCAGGCGACGGTGAAGATCGGCGCCTTGAAGCTGCCGCCCGCCATCGCCTGCGCGCCGAGCCCGTACCCCTTGCGCAGCACGATGGTGAAGAAGGGCACGGTCAGGTTGGCGCCGACCACGAAGAGGCGGCTCACGTGGCGCACCAGCGCCGTCTTCTCGGCCTCCGGCCCGACCATCATGCCCGGGGTGTCGCAGAGCAGGAGGAGCGGCAGGTCGAAGGCGTCGCAGAGCTGCATGAAGCGCGCCGCCTTGTCGGCGCCGTCGCGGTCGATGGCGCCGGCCAGGTGGCTCGGGTCGTTGGCGACCACCCCCAGCGGACGTCCCTCGATGCGGATGAGCGCGGTCACCATGCCGAGCCCGAAGTGCCGGCGGAGCTCGAGCACCGAGCCCGCGTCGGCGAGCGTGCGGATGACGGCGCGGACGTCGTAGACCCGGAGCCGATTCTCCGGGACGATGCCGCGCAGCAGCCGCTGATCGGCGCACTCCCACGCGGCGACCGGGCCCTGGAAGTAGCCGAGGTACTGCTTCGCCACCCGCACCGCCTCCGCCTCGTCGGTCACCGGCACGTCGACGACGCCGCCCGGCACCTGGATGTGCATCGGGCCGACCTCGTCGGGGTGGAAGACGCCGAGCCCACCGCCCTCGATCATCGCCGGGCCGCCCATGCCGATGGACGAGTTCCCCGTTGCGATGATGACGTCGCAGCAGCCGAGGAGCGCGGCGTTGCCCGCGAAGCAGCGGCCGGAGTTGATGCCGACGAGCGGCACGAGACCGCTGAGCCGCCCCCAGTAGTTGAAGGCCCAGCAGTCGAGCCCGGCGACACTGGCGCCGTCGGTGTCCCCGGGCCGGCCGCCGCCGCCCTCGGTGAAGAAGACGACCGGGAGCCGCCAGTCGGCGGCCAGCTCGAACAGGCGGTCCTTCTTCCGGTGGTTCTGCACGCCCTGCGTGCCGGCGAGCACGGTGTAGTCGTAGGCCATGACGACGCAGCGGGACCGCGACTCGTCGAAGAGCTGCCCGTTCACCCGGCCGATGCCCGCGACCAGCCCGTCGGCGGGTGTCCGCTCGATCAGCTCCTCGACCGGCCGCCGCCGTCGCTGCGCGGCGATCACCAGCGGCCCGTACTCGACGAACGTGCCCGGGTCGCAGAGGTCGTCGATGTTCTCGCGCGCCGTCCGCTGCCCGGTGCCGCGGCGACGCTCGACGGCGTCGGGCCGCGCAGCGTCGAGCGTCAGGGCGTGGCGGCGGTGCACCTCGGCCAGGTCGGGACGGACGCGCGCCGGGTCGCTCTGCCCCGCCTGGCCGGCGGCCGTCGGCTCCACGGCGCTCTCCTCGATGACGACGAGGGCATGGCCTTCGTACACGGTGTCGCCGGGGCTCACGCGGAGCGCCCGGACGATCCCGCCGACGGGGGCCGTGACGACGTGCTCCATCTTCATGGCTTCCATGACGAGGAGCTGTCCCCCGGCGGGGACGGCGTCGCCCGGCGACACGTCGACGGCGACCACCGTGCCCTGCATGGGCGCGCGCACCACGACGGCGCCCTCCGCCACCGCGGGCTCGCCGGCGACCGCCGTCGCCGGCGGCGCCGCGCCCGCCGTCTTCCCGTGCACCAGCACGGCGAGCGGGTCGTGCGGATCGACCTTCGCGCCCGCGAGCCCCACGGCCTCGACGGGCGGCCGGCGAGGCGTGGTGTCGCCGGCGGCGAGCAGCTCGGCCAGGTGCTCGTCGACGAAGCGCGTGGTCACTCGATACGAGGCTAGCGCCGGGTGCCGGAGGAGGTTCTGGAGGAACGGGAGGTTGGTCGCCACGCCGTCCACCCGGAACTCCGAGAGCGCGCGGTACGCCTTGGCGACCACGGCCGGGAACTCGCTTGCGACGCTCCGGGCGACGACCTTCGCGAGCAGCGAGTCGAAGCTCGGGCTCGGCTGGTAGCCGGCGTAGCCGTGGGTGTCGACGCGGATGCCGGGACCGGTCGGCACCTCGAAGGCGCCGAGCACGCCCGCCGACGGCCGGATCGTGCCGTCGGGGGCGAGGGTCTCCATGTTGACCCGGACCTGCAGCGCGAACCCGCGCGGCGCCGCGATCTCCTCCTGCCGCAGGCCCAGGTGGGCGAGCGAGCGTCCGGCGGCGAGCGCGAGCTGGGTGGCGACCAGGTCGATCCCGGTCACCTCCTCCGTCACCGTGTGCTCGACCTGGAGCCGCGGGTTCGCCTCGATGAAGGCGAGCCGGCTCGGGTCGTCGGCGTCGAGGAGGAACTCGAAGGTCCCGACGCCCGCGTAGCGCACCTCCGACGCCATGCGCACGGCGGCGCCGGCGAGCCGCGTGCGCAGCTCCCCGGTCAGGCCCGGCGCCGGCGCGACCTCGACGAGCTTCTGATGCCGGCGCTGGAGGCTGCAGTCCCGCTCGCCGAGCTGGCTCACCGCGCCGCTCCCGTCGCCCACGACCTGCACCTCCACGTGCCGCGCCCGCGGAAGGAGCGCCTCGAGGTAGAGGTCGCCGCTGCCGAACGCCGCCTGGGCCTCGGAGCGGCAGCGCGCCCATGCCTCGTCGAGCTCCTCGGGACGCCGGACGATGCGCATGCCGCGCCCGCCACCGCCGGCGACGGCCTTCACCACGGCGGCCGCGCTCTTCCCGAGCGCCGCGAGAAAGGCGCGGGCCTCTTCCATGCCCGTCGGCCCGCTCGTCCCGCGCAGCACGGGCACGCCGCAACGCTCGGCCAGGGCCCGCGCCGCCAGCTTGTCGCCGAGGAGCGCGAGCGTCTCGGGCCGCGGTCCGACGAAGGTCAGGCCGGCCTCGGCGCAGCGCCGCGCGAAGCCCGCCTGCTCGCTCAGGAAGCCGTAGCCCGGATGCACGGCGTCGCACCCCGTCTCGCGGGCGACCGCGAGGAGCTGCTCGACGTCGAGGTACGCGCGCGGGCCGCGCCCGCGCAGGGGCCGCGCCGCGTCGACGTGGCGCGCGTGGAGAGAGGCGGCATCGTCCTCGGAGAACACGCCGACGGTCGGGATGCCCAGGCCGGCCGCCGCCCGCGCGATGCGGATCGCGATCTCCCCCCGGTTGGCCACCAGCAGGCGTGCGAGGCTCATCGACGGAGGTTCCTACACCAGCGTGCGAATCCGCGCGAAGCGGCGGGCCGCCGGTGGAGGTCCACCGGGCGGAGCCCTCAGCGCAGCCGGCCTAGAGCACGCGAAGAAGAATCAAGCATTCGCCCGCCACTCCGACGAAGTACGCAGGGGCCCGCAGCCACCAGATCCCCGTGATGTAGACGACGGCGTGCACCAGCCGTGCCCAGAAGAACATGGTGGCGCCGAGGCCGGTTTGGTCGTTGGCCAGTCCGGCGGCGTTCACCACGAGCACGAGGGCGGCGAAGTGAGGGAAGTTCTCGAGCATGTTGCGCTGCGCGCGCCGTGCCCGCTCGGCCCATGGCGGCAGGGGCGGCGGGGTCTCCCTGTTCCCGAGGACCTCTCTCACGGGCCAGAGCGCCCACATGGCGAGGCCGTACGGAAGCACCAAGGCGCCGGTGAGAACGGCGCTCGCGGTCAGCATGATCAGGTCGGTGGTCATATCGTGCTTCACTCCACGTCACCCTCGTCGGAGCGACGCATCATCGTGAGGCTCAACGCGGCGATCCAGAGGACCGCGGGGATTCCGCCTCCGAGGTCGACCGGGCCGCCGAACTGAAACGGACCATGATCGACGAACAGCGCCACCGCGCTCACGATCAGCAGACCCGCGGCGGCGACTCCTGCGCCCACGAGCCAACGCGGGAGTACTCCGCTCGCGGCGCCGGAGCGGCAGGTCGCGAGGAGGAAGGCCGCCAGACCGAACTTCGCGCTGTCGATCGCAGTGTTGCCCGCATCGGTGAGCGCCCGGACCAGCGCCGGGTCGCCGAGCGCGGCCGCTTTGAAGGCGACGCCGCTGAACATCGCCATGCCGAGCAGCGTGAGCGTGACGGCGAGCAGGCCTCCGCCGCAGGCGGCGATCGCGAGCCCCGTCTGGTCGCGCGTCCCGGTCGTGAGGTGCCGCCAGACGCTGCCGAGGAACCAGAGGTAGCAGAGCACCGCGAGGCCGGCGACGTAGCCACCGACGAGGAACGCCCGCCGCTGCTCGACCAGCATCGCGGTGATCGTACCGATCGAGTCGTCGGCCTTGGGGGGAGGCCCGGGCAGGAAGAGGGCGACCGACATGAGGATCACGAAGGCGATGCCACTGGCGGCGTCGAGCCGCCGCGCTCCCGAGCTGGACATCTCGCCGTTGCCTACCATACAGTCGTATTGTATACAAGACGGTCGTATGGCACTGGCCGTCGTGGCCGCTCGGGACTCCGATCTCACCGCTGCCGCTCGCATCCGAAACGCGGCGCTGCGGCACTTCGCCGCGCGCGGTGTCGCAGCGACCTCGATCCGTGACGTCGCCAGGGCCGCGCGCGTCTCTCCGGGGCTGGTGCAGCACCATTTCCGCTCGAAGGCGCGGCTCCGGAGAGCCGTCGACGAGTTCGTCATCCGGCGGGCCCTCGAGGCCTTCGGGACCCCGATCGGCGGAGGTCCAGCACGGGAGATCGCGCTCCAGCTCGGCTCGAGGATCGCGGAGTTCATCCGGGCGAACCCGGATGTCTTCGCCTACATCGGCCGATCGCTCCTCGAGGCGGACAAGCCCGGGCTCGAGCTCCTCGAGCGCCTGCTCGTGCTCGCCCGCGCGCAGCTGGAGGGCATGGCCGGCGAAGGGCTGCTCCGGCCGGATCTCGATTTCGACTGGGCCGCCTTGCACGTCATCCTGATCGACATCGCGGCGTTTCTGCTCGAGCCCGCTCTCACCCGTTACCTGGGCGCGCCTCTGCTGAGCGACGCCGGGCTGGAGCGCATGCGCAAGGCCACGACCGATCTCTTCTTGAAGGGCATCTACCGCTCGGAGACGAGCGGCCGACGGCCCGGGAGGCGCGGATGACGAGGCAGCCGGTCGCTCTCCGCGCATTCGAAGGCGCGGTGGCGGTCATCACCGGGGGAGCGTCCGGGATCGGCAAGGCGCTCGCCGAGGCGCTCGCGGAGCGCGGGTGCGAGGTCATCGTCGCCGACCTGCAGACCGGGCTGGCCGAGGAGGCGGTCGGCGCGCTCCGGGCTCGCGGGGCCAGAGCGACGGCCGCTCACCTCGACGTGACGGATTTTTCGGAAGTGAGTCGCCTGGTTCAGGAGACCGTCGGGCGATGCGGCCGGCTCGACTACATGTTCAACAACGCGGGGATCGGCATTCTGGGCGAGGTTCGCGACCACACGATCGCGGACTGGTATCGCATCATCGACGTGAACCTCCGCGGCGTCGTCAACGGCGTCGAGGCCGCATATCGCGTGATGCTCGCACAGGGATTCGGCCACATCGTCAACACCGCATCGATCCAGGGGCTCGTACCGACGCCGTTGATGGCGAGCTACGGCGCCACGAAGCACGCCGTGGTCGCGCTCTCGAGCTCGCTCCGCATCGAGGCTGCGCCGGCTGGCATCCGGGTGAGCGTGATCTGTCCGGGAGTCATCCGGACGCCGCTCCTGCAGGGCGGCAAGTATGGCAAGGTCCTGCTCCCCGCCTCCGCGGAGAGTCAGCGCGCGTACTTCGAGCGGTTGCGGCCGATGGATCCGGCGAGATTCGCACGGCGAGTCCTGACGCGAGTTGCGCGGAACGATGCGCTCATCATCGTGCCCGCCTGGTACAAGGTGATGTGGTGGCTCAATCGAGCCTCACCGTCGCTCGGGCGCCTCCTGGCGCGCCGCATGTTCGAAATGTCGAAGCGCATGCTCCAGCCATGAGATCGCCTGGGACGGCAGCGCCTGGCTCCTGGCCGGCAGCTGCCGTGCGCGAGGCCTGCGCGTTCCGCCGGCGCCGGGCCCCGCGCGCCGACGCTCGAGGCTGTCGCGGGCCATCCGCGATGCCAAGGGCGCGACGGCGACACGGACGCGGCGGCGCGCGGCGAGTACCGGTTACGCGCCGGACCGCGGCGCGGGATGGCCGAGGCGTCGGAGGACCACCTGCAGCCCGGCCGCCGCGAGCCGGAGCAGGCCGTAGACCGGGCCCGTCATCCGTTCCTCGGCGGGCGGCTCGGGGAGTGCCAGGTCGTAGGTCGCGAGCGAGCCGTCCACGACCGGTCGAGCCGTCTCGTCGAGCTCGCGGAGGAGCGCCAACATCGCCTCGTTCGTGCGCAGCACCTCGGCGCGGAAGCGCGTGATGCCGCGCTCGCGCGCCGCCTGGGCGAGCGCCGACACGAGGAGCTTGCCGAGCCCGCGGCGCTGCATGTGGTCGACGACCGTCACGGCCGCCTCGGCGACAGCGGGCTCGTCCTTGAGACGGATGAAGCGGGCGATGCCCACCCCCTCTGCCTCGGCGGGGTCCGTGGTCACGGTCTCGGCGCCGATCGCCACGTGGTTCCAGCCGTCGATGTCGAGGAGGCTGCGCAGGAGCTTCTCGGGAAGCCGCGGCATGGCGGTGAAGAACCGGCGGTAGCGCGACTCGGGTGACAGCCGGTCGAAGGCGGCCACCAGCTTCTCCCGATCCGCGCGGCGCAGCAGCCGGAGCCGGACGGGCGTGCCATCGGCGAGACGATGGGTCGAGGAATAGTCTCCGGTGAAGCGCACCGAGTTACAGCCCGCCCTTTCCCGGATTCATGATGTTGGCGGGGTCGAGCGCCGCCTTGAGACGGCGGAGCACCGCCAGCCCCGCTGCGCCGTGCTCCCGCTCCACCAGGTGCGCGAGCTTCCAGCCGATCCCGTGGCAGTACTCCAGCGTGCCGCCGGCGTCGACGGCCGCCACGCACACACCGTCGATGGTGGCGCGGATGCCCGTTGCCGAGCCGGGCGGCCCGCTCACGACGACGGAGTAGAGCTCGGGCCAGTGCCAGAGGCCTTCCTCGATGAGCACCAGGCCGTGGCGCTCGACCAGTGCGTGCGCGGTCGCGCGCACGGCGGGCAGGCCGCCGAGCGGCACGCCCACGTGCGCGTAGTCGAACTGCGCCCCCTCCGGCGGCCACTCGCCCGCCCCGCCGCGGCGCGCGGCGGCCCAGCGCTCGGCGATCGCGTGCCGCTCCTGCCACTGACGCTCCGCGTCCCTGGCGCCGAGCATGGTCCCGCCCGCCGTGGCGAGCAGCTTCGCCGCGCGGGCCGCGAGCAGCGCCGCCTCTCCCTCGAGGCCGTCGAAGACGAGCAGCATGGTGGCGGGCCCGGGCGCGTCGTCGGCGGACAGCTCGAGGCACGCGGGGCGCACGCCCGTCCGGCGAAGGCCGGCGGCGATCGCAACGCCCGCGTCGAAGGACGGCAGGCGCCAGGCGTGGATGAGGCGCTCCTCGGGCACGGGAAGCACGGCGAGCGTCGCCTCCGTGATGATGCCGAGGGTGCCCTCCGTGCCGACGAGGAGCCGCGCGAGATCGAGGCCGGTCGAGCGCGCCGGCGACGAGCGCGTGCGCACGATCGTCCCGTCGGCGAGCACCGCTTCGAGGGCGCGGACCTGCGCGCCGAAGCTGCCCGCGCGGGCTCCCAGGTAGCCGAGGCCGTTGGTCGCGAGCGCGCCGCCCACCGTCGCCACGCCGACCGTCCAGGGATCGTGCCCGAGCATGAGACCGTGCGGCGCTAGCGCCGCGTCCACATGGGCGAGCGTCGCGCCGGCCCCCGCGCGCACGCAGCACGCGTCGGCCTCGACGGCCACGGCGCGGAGCCGCCGCAAGTCGACGACCACGGCCGGCACGAGGACTGCGGCCGCTCCCATGAGGCCGCTTCCGCCGCCGCGGGCGACGAGCGGGACGCCCGCGCCGGCGGCCCAGCGCACCAGGGCCGCGACCTCCGCGGCGCTCGCCGGCTCCGCCACGGCGATCGGGCGCGTGGCGAGCGCGGCGAACTCGGGGCGGCCGCGCGACGGCCGCAGGGCGTCGAGGCCGCCCGCCGTCAGCGCGGGACCGTCGGTGTGCAGCGCGAGCGCCGGGCAGGCGTCGCGCAACCCCTCGAGCGCGCGCATCGCCGCAACGCTACCACCGCCGTCGCGCACGGGCGACCGGGGGGAACGGCGCGGGAGACGATCTGACCGTCGAGGGCTGAGCGGATGGGCTCGCGCTCCCGGCGCTCACGCCGGTGGGGCGCACGGATTGCTCGGGAAGCAGGAAGTCCCTGCACCCAGGCTCGTGCCGCCCCGTTTCCCACACGCCTTCTCCGGCACGGGGAGGCAGAGCTTGTCGGTCACGATGTTGCCGGCCGGTTGGCGCACACAGCAGGCGATGGCCTTCTTCGGGCCCTTCGTCCGCCCGCACGAGGACTGCTTCACGTCCCGCCTGAGGGCCTTGATGACGTCCGATCTCCGCTGCGGCTTGCCGAGCGCCCTGATCGCCTGCTTCACGCATTGGCGCAGCGCGCTGGTGCTCCCGGTACAGCTGCAGGCGCCCGCCTTCAGGTGAATCTGCCCGCGAATCTCGCCGCTCGGATTCTGGGCCGTGTGGACGTTGACGTACGTCCCACCATCGTACAGCGGCTCCACGAGATCCTCGGGCACGGGCAGCGGGGGGGCGCCTCCCGCGAGGTTGTTCTGGTCGAGGGTGATCCGGATCGACCCCGGCATACCAGGGGGCGCCTGATGGATGTGCGCGGCGAGCGGGGGACCGGTCAGGTTCATCACGGTGACGGTGTACGCGATGGTCTTGTCCGTCTCGTCGTACTCGAAGGTCGCGGTCCCGCCCGCGCCGGGCAGCGTCCCGGTGGGTGACGGCCGCTCCTGCGCCGCATCGAGCGTCGCTTCCAGCGTCACCTTCGGCTCTTCCTGGGCCGCATGCC
>Ga0209808_1001389_pt1 | contig 12431 bp, 10 predicted proteins | sample GraSoiAngelo_157_FD_186171 | JGI IMG/M metagenome (GOLD analysis project Ga0209808, IMG submission 186171) | Grasslands soil microbial communities from the Angelo Coastal Reserve, California, USA - 14_1009_16_20cm (SPAdes) (version 2) | ecosystem: Environmental > Terrestrial > Soil > Grasslands ...
CGGTTTGTCATCCCGAACGCAGCGAGGGACATCCCCGATGGAACGTGCAACACGCAAGCTAAACAATGTGCTCAATCAGCTTCGGTGAGATCCTTCACTTCGTTCAGGATGACCGCGTGTTCATTATGGAACGGCGTGCTTTGTCCGCAGCGCGAGGACTTCGCGCAACATGCGCAGACTGTCTTTGAAAAAGCTGACTTTGCTTCCTTCAGCGTGATTCCACCGCACAGGAATCTCCTGAATACGCAAGCCGGCGCAGTGCGCCAGGAAAAGCAGTTCGACATCAAACGCGAAACCATTGATCCGTGCTTCCTCCAGAATCGGTCGGCAAACATCAAGGCGAAAGGCCTTGAACCCGCATTGCGTGTCCCAAAACGGCAGACCGGTGGCCATGCGCACAAGGAGATTGAAAACACGGCCCGCTTGTTCTCGGCGCCAAGGTTGATGAATTCCAATCAAACTGCGGTCGATTGCCCGCGATCCAAACGCAATGTCGACTTCGCCATTCGCGATCGGTTCGATCAGCTTGGGCGTCTCTTCGATCGGCGTGGAAAGGTCGGCGTCAGAAAAAAGCCCGATCGGTTCTCGGGCGGCGAGCAATCCGGAACGAACCGCCGCGCCCTTCCCGCGATTTGGAAAATTCTCCAGTAAACGCGTCGCAATCTTAGTCTCCGATAAAATTTGGCGCGCGATTGTCCCCGTTGCATCGGTCGATCCATCGTTTACCACGATTAATTCGCTCTCCGGCGCGTGGGCGCCGAGATACTCGAGCGTAACGCGCAGCGTGTCGCTGACGCGCCGTTCTTCATTGAAGCAGGGAATGACAATCGAGAAGGGCGGAAGCATCACTTTGTCATTCCGAGCGAAAGCCTGCCCTGAGCGAAGTCGAATGGGTCGAGGAATCTCTAATTTTAACAGCGAGAAATGTCTCGACTTCGCTCGACATGACAATCTCTACCGGTAGATCTCGATCACAAACCTACCATTCGGATCAACGTAGCCGCGGTACATGCCGTTTGTGTTAAATGGCAAAGCGACCGCGCCGTTTTTGTCGATGGCGATTAAACCGCCGCTGCCGCCGAGCTTTTTGACACCGTCCAGAGCCATCTGTGCTGCTGCTTGCAATTTTATGCCGCGATATTCCATCAGCGTTGACACCTCATGCGCCGCGCCGGCGCGAATAAAAAACTCGCCGTCACCGGTGCAGGACACGGCGCACGTCTGATTGTTCGCATAGGTGCCAGCGCCGATGACCGGCGTATCGCCGATTCGCCCAGGCAGCTTGTTTGCCATTCCGCCAGTCGAAGTCGCCGCCGCCAAATTCCCGCTCTTATCCAACGCGACCGCGCCGACCGTCCCGTGCCGATCGTGTTCGGAGATAAAAAATTTCTTGCCGCCGACGCCACCGTGCTTTTCCGCTTCTTTAATTTTCTGCAACGCGTCCCAGCGTTCCTGCGTAAAAAAATATTTTTCATCTACAAGCTCGATCCCGTTTTCTTTCGCGAACGCTTCCGCGCCTGCGCAATCGAGCATGACGTGCGGCGATTTTTCCATGACCAGCCGGGCCAGACCGATGGGATTTTTCACGTGTTTCACACTGGCGACCGCTCCGGCCTTGAGTGTTTTCCCGTCCATGATGGAAGCGTCCATCTCGTTCGTGCCGGTGCTCGTGAACACGGAGCCTTTGCCGGCATTAAAATGTGGATCGTCTTCGAGCACGCGCACGGCCGCTTCCGTAGCGTCGAGACTTGACCCGCCACGCTTCAAAATTTCGCAACCAGCTGTCAAAGCGCGCTCGAGTCCCGCGCGATATTCGCGCTCTTTTTCCGGCGTCATCTTGCTGCGCTCGATAGTTCCGGCGCCGCCATGAATCGCGAGTCCAATTCTTTTTGTTTCCATGTCTGGCTGATTCTCTTGGGCAAGCGCGCGCGCCCCGGCACTAAATATCGCGATCACAAAGAAGCAATTCCGTATGCGAAAGAATTTCACGTAATGCGGGCTGGGTTAGCGCAAATGACCGTCGGTTCCGGTTCTATTGATATTGGCATCATACAGTGGCCGTCCACTAGATGAAAGCGACGCGGAAACGCGTCCATACTCACAAAGGCAGGTCTTCGCCCTGCTGAACTTTGCTCTTTTCCCCATCGACAAGTAAGGCCACGTTTCCCCCGCCATGGCAGACGCTAATCCGCCCGTTTTGGTTGCCCAAGGAATTGGCCAGCTTACACGAACTTTTCTCCGTGAGGTGGGGAGCGTGTTCTGGTTCATCGTCAACACGTTCGAAGAAACGTTCGAACGTATTCAGCACGGGCGAGTGCCGTTTCGCGCCGCCAGTTTTTTTCGGCACACCCAACGCGCCGGTGTGGACTCAGTGCCATTGGTCGGATTGGTGTCGTTCTTTCTCGGACTAACCATGGCGCTGCTGACTGGCTATCAGTTGCAACGCTTTGGAACCGAACGGTTGATTCCTGGATTGGTCGCGATCGCTTTTACACGCGAGCTTGGGCCCCTCATGACCGGTATCATGCTGGCAGCGCGGATCGGCGCTGCTTTCACTGCCGAACTCGGCACGATGCAAGTCTCAGAGGAAGTGGAAGCAATTGAATCCATGGGCATCGGTCCTCTGCGCTTTCTCGTAGCGCCGCGAATGCTCGCGTTGTTTCTGCTGATGCCGTGTCTCTCCATGGTTTCGAATATCGCGGCTGTATTCGCCAGCAGCCTGATCTGCAAAGCCTATTTCAGCATCGCGTTCCCGTACTTTCTCGATCTGGTGAAAGATTCATTGCTCATTCGCGATATTATCACCGGCATTTTAAAGAGCCTTCTGTTCGGACTACTCATTGCCGCGATTGCCTGTTATCGGGGATTGACTGTGAAAGGCGGCGCGGCTGGCGTTGGCGCATCGACAACTTCGAGTGTCGTCACCGCCATCACCGTAGTGATCGGCTTCGATACGCTCTATAATATCATTTACACGGTATTCTTCCCCACGTGAGCACACCGTCGCACATGGTCGAACTGCGCGATGTGCACATGCAGTTCGAAGAAAAAAAAGTGCTCGACGGTCTTTCACTTAAAGTCGAGCCACAGGAACGTTTGGTGATCATGGGTCAAAGCGGAAGCGGCAAGAGCACCATCTTAAGATTGATTCTCGGCACGCTCCGCCCTGATTCCGGCTCCATTTTTTTCAAGCAATTTGAAATCACCCGACTGCGGCGCCGGAAACTTCAGCAGGTACGACGGCACATTGGCATGGTCTATCAGTACTCGGCGCTAATGAGCTCCCGTAACGTGCGCGACAATGTTGCTTTGCCACTCGAAGAGCTCACGGACAAATCGCGTGAGGACATCGACAAGATCGTGGATGAAAAACTCGACCTCGTCGGGATGAAGGATTCCAAGGAACTGTTGCCAGAGGAACTCAGCGGGGGCATGAAAAAACGCGTGGCCCTGGCGCGCGCCCTCGTGCTCGAGCCCGAGTTGATCCTTCTTGATGAGCCCTCAGCCGGACTCGACCCGGTCATTGCATCCGTGATCGACGAATTAATCATTAGCCTTACCGAAAAATCGAAGGTCACATCCGTCACCGTAACGCACGAGATGGAGAGCGCCTTTCGCATCGGCACGCGAATGGCTATGTTGTACCAGGGAAAAATTATTGAAGAAGCCGAATCCGAAGAATTCAAGCAATCCAAAAATCCGGTGGTCGCTCAGTTTTTGAGCGGAAGCACAGAAGGTCCCATTCTGGAAGGCAGCCTCGATGCAATTACAAAAAAATGAAATCATGACCGGCCTGCTGGTGATCGGCACGATCGCCGTGGTCGCGTTCCTTTTGGTCTTGCTCGGCGCGCCGGGCTTGTTCCGGCCGCTGGTGACCTACAAGATTTATTTCGACAACGCGGCCGGAATCAAACAGGGCGCGCCAGTGATGCTGGCCGGCCGCAAGATTGGCCAAGTTCAAAAGCTGTATTCACCTGTGTCGCCCAAAGAAGAAAAACAGGCAGAGGAAGCGGCCGCGGCGATTAATCCGCCCGAAGCGAACGCGAGCCCCAGTCCAACCGCGAGTCCAAGCAAACCGAGATTCGAAGCGCGCGTGGATGTGCAGGTGGACAAGAAGGCGAAGGTCTATCGCGACGCGAAAACACGATTGATGCAGCTCGGCTTGTTGGGCGACATGGCAATCGACATCACCCAAGGGAACGAAAGTTCCGGCCGCGCAAAAGATGGCGAGGCGTTCGCCGGGGAACGCACTCCCGATCTCGGCGAAGCAGCGTCGAAGATGCTGGAAGTCATCAAACCGGTGGCAGCCGAAGCGACTAATACCATGAAGGATCTCCAGCAGACTGCGCAAAATCTCAATCGTCTCACCGACGAAAACTCCGAGCTAAACCTCGCGCTCACCCAGTTCAAAACGTTCGGCGAACATATGGCCGGTCTGACTGCGCCGGACAGCTCCCTCTCGCATTCGCTCACCAACATCGAAAAGATCAGCACCAGCCTGACTGAAAACGACAACATCGAGGTCACTCTGCGAAACCTGCGAAGCTCGTCAGAGAAACTAAAGGTGGCGACCACCGAGCTCGGGCCCGCCGGCGAAAACATCAAGCAATTCAGCGAGACAATAAAAACTCAGCCGTGGCGGTTGATCTGGCCATCGACAAAAAAGTACGCCGAAGCATCACCAACTCCCGCTCCTGCTCAGGGAACCATCACCGTGCGCAAAAGCGCAAGAGCAAAGCCACGTCGCACCGCGACCCCCGTGCCGCGGACGAGCCAACGGTAGCCCTAACGCTTACGCGGACGATTCTTGCAGACCAGCGATTGTTACTGAGCGCCGCGATAAAAGAATTGATCGGCTCGGATTGAAAACGGCGCGAGGAAATCGTGCGTGCCGGCGGCAGCAGCCAAGTCATCCTGATCTACGCCGTCCCCACTAACCCCGATGGCGCCGATTAGAACCCCGTTCCGATACAACCCAAATGAACCCGGGAAAATCGTGATCCCATTCGGCAAAATCGGATTAGGGGTGAAAGACGTATTCGGCGTGATCGCGTTAGGATCACAGTGGTTACCAAGCAAACCGGAAACCATTTCTTGCTGGCCGTTAAAGAGGCCGGGCGAATTTCCGTTGATGCCCGGCGGATAATTGCACTGCGAAAGAAAACCCACCGTGCGCACCGAGAGCGCTACATTCAAGCCGAAATTGAGGAAGTCATGGCTCGAATAAAAAATGACGGTGCGGGCTTTTTGCACTGCGACGTCCCAACTAAACAACGTCGCTTCGCCCGTGCGGAAAGTTCCCAGCACCGTCGGCGCGACGCCGCTCATGCCCATGTTGGGATTGTTTACGACGGTGATAAACGCGTTCATTGGCACGCCGATCGGCAGCCGAATAGCAGCCCGAGTGATGCTCGTTTGAGAAGCGGCGTAGCTTAAAATACTCGTCACCTCTTGCGCGGTGAGCCGCGGCTGACCGTTGATTGTTCCCACGACCGGATCATTGATGATTGGCTGACGAATTTGTCCCGACACTCCGCCAAAAGTTGCGACCGGATATGCGAATGGCGCCGGCGCGGCACGACTCGGGTAGCGAGAGTCGGCGTTACCGTGCAGCGAGATCGTCTGTGAAAATACTGTCGATGAATTCACGTAAGGAACTCGAATCCCGTTAATGAAAACGTTCGTCGCAAGAATACCGGACGAAGGCACGTAACCGTTTTGTCCAGCCAATGCGACGTCTTCGTCAGTGTCGGATCCAGAAATAAATATGAATGGATTTTCGGCGCGGAAACCGACAATCGGTCCCGGAACCCCGTCGCCGGTCACCCCAAGTCCGCCCACTAATTGGCCGTTCTTGTAAAGCGGAACACCGCCGGGCGAGCCATCGAGCGATGCGCCTATCACCGGCTTAATTTGAGGGTACACTGGCGGCATGATGGCACCGGGCGTCGGGCCGAACACAATCACGCTGCCAGAACCTCGGAATGTGTTGATGTCAGAAAAAAAGAGATTTGAAAGACCGACGCCGACGAGGGGGCCGGGTGCGGTGTTACTCACGCCCGGCGGAAAGTGCTGCTGGATAATGAAACCGGCAGTGCGCGAGGTAAACGCGTTTTGATTACTGCTCAAATATGCGGCCGTTCCAGCTTTCGAAACCGCGGTGGCAATCTCGGCAAGGCTCGCATTGCCACCGCGCACTACCCAGACCGCCAGAGAAGGTTTGCTCCCTAATTTCGATTCAGGTTGAAAAGGTTGCCGCCAAATGCGGCAATCGAAGAAAAGAATCCGGCCCGGGTGAGCGACCTCGGCTATGGTCGGCGCGTGGCCGAATGCAAGATTACGGGCCGTAGCTTTTGGTGAATTTCTTCCGCGACTCGGTCTCGGACTCGGTCGATGTGGCCGGCGCTGACGGCTCTGACTTAGCTGCCGACGTTTGTTCGGCTGGTTCTGGCGGCACTCCCGTTTCTGGCGCTTCGCGCTGCGCGGCGCCTTGGGGCGTTTCCCGCGCGACTTCCACGTACGCCATTTGCAAATTGGAAAGCGCGTTGCTCAACACTTTTGCCTCTTCGCTGGTGAGGTTGCCGCGCGTTTTTTCCTGAATCATTGCCAGCTGATCGATGAACATCTTGGCAAAGTCGAGGTTCACTTCGGGTTCGCCGGTTTTTGGATTTGGAATTTGCCCGAGAAAAAGCGCGGCGTTTTGCGCGTGCATCACGACGAATTCAATAAAACGCTGCGAAAGCTCGCCGCTCAGTGTGGTTTTTTGGACTTCAGCCATGGCTCACTCCTATTTCGGTTTTGGTGAAGCGGGCGGCCTGCCCGCCGTAGCTTCAGCGGAGGCGGGTCGCACTGTTGCCAAAACATACGGTTGATCGCGAAAATATTTCGCCGCCACTTTTTTAGTGTCATCGAGCGTCACTGCGTTCACGTCGTGCTCAAGTCCCTTGTAATAATCGAAGCCCAACCCGTAAAGCTCGTCGAGCGCGCAATGATAACCGAAAGCGTCGTTGCTTTGATTGGCGATCTCCTGTTGCCCGATCAATTTCTTTTTCGCCCGCGCCAATTCTTCAGGAGTAAGGCCATCGCTGGCGAGCTTGTGAATTTCATCGAGCAACGCCGTTTTTACGGGCTCAATTTTTTGCGGATCCGTGCCGACATAAAATGAAAAAAGTCCGGGCACCAGACCTTGCATCTGGCCGGCGCCCACGTAATAGGCCAGCCCCATTTGCTCGCGAATCCGAATGAAGAAGCGCGAGCCGAGATCGCTGCTTGCCTCGTCGACTAAGTCCAGCGCGTACCGATCGGGACTGGACAGGCTGGCGCCGCGGAACCCGACCATGATCACGCCCTGCGCTTTGTCTTTGTAGCTTTCAACGGTTTCCGGTTTGCCCAAAGGCACGGAAGGTTTGGCGTCGGTCAGGGCAAGCGCGCCGGGCTTCATTTTGCCGAGCGTTTGCTCGAGCAGTTGCTTCATCTCGGATGCCTTCACATCGCCAAAGACAAAAACGACGCCGTTTTTCGCGACGACGTAGCGATCGCGAAATTCGAGCAAATCTTTTTGTGTCAACCCTTGGACGGACTCGACCGAGCCATTTGAGCGCAGCGCGTACGGATGCTGCGGAAACAGCGCCTGTCGCATGATGTTGCGCGCGACCGTCGTCAACTGCTCTTCCTCCTGCTGGATGGCGGCGATCTGGATCTCTTTTTCACGCGTGATCGCTTTTTCCGGCATCGTGGCGTTGAGCAACACGTCCGAGAGCAAGTCCAAGCTCAATTTCACGTCCGGCTTGGTGACATCGACCGACACGGTGAAGCTGTTGTTACCGGCGTCGCTCGAAATGGAACCGCCCACGGCTTCGATCTGGTTCGCGATTTGCTCGGCTGTGCGCGTCTTGGTTCCTTTCAACAGCACCTTGGCCATCAACCGCGTGATGCCGTTGTCCTGCGGGTTCTCTGCGAGAAGGCCGCCGCGAAAAACCGCGCCCATCGCCACGATTGGCAAGCGAGGATCTTCGCGCACCAGCAGTCGCAGTCCGTTTGACAGCTCAAATTTTTGGATCTCACCCGCGGCGACCGCTTTCGCGCCTTCCGCTTTTCCGGCCAGCGAGCCCTTTGGGTTCAATGAGACAACTGTCAGATTGTTTTCTGTGAGATAAGTTGCGGCGACGCGTTTGATGTCCTCGAGCGTCAGTTTCTGAACTGCGTCCAAATAATCGCGACTAAAATTCAGATTCCGCGTGAGCAACCAGTTCGAGCCAATGTCCGATGCCTGGCCACGCATAGTGGTCAGCGAGCCGAGATGATGACTGAGCGTGATTTTCTTTGCCTTCGCCAATTCCTCTGCGGTGACGCCGGCGTGTTTCACCTCATCCACGATACGCAGCGCAAGTTCCTCGGCTGCCTCGTGTTTCTTTGGATCGACAGTGGCGTCGATGCCAAACAAACCTGGATCGCCCGGCGTATAAGAGAATGCCGATATGCCAAACGCCAGACCGGCTTCTTCACGCACGCGCCGATACAAACGCGAGCTGCGCCCGTCGCCGAGTATGGTTGAGAGCAGATCGAGCGCAGGCACGTCTGGATTTGTAAGCTCCGGGATGTGCCACGCCATCGAGAGATGCGTCAGTTCAGTCGCAAATTCCCGATTCACTTCGCGCCGGCCAAGTTGCGGAGGCTCCGCAGGAATAAACAGAGGCTTCAGCGATTTCTCGGGATACGGTTTGAACAGCTCAGCGAGCTGTTGCCGCACTTTTTCTGCATCCACATCTCCCACGATGACGAAGGTGAGATTGTTCGGAACGTAGCGCGTCTTGTAATACTGCATCACCTGCTCCTGGGTGAGCTGGTTATAGATTTCGAGCTCGCCGATGACCGGGAATCGATAGGGGTGCCGCTCGTAAGCCGTCGCAAAAAGGAGCAACCCCGCCATGCGATCGGGATCATCCATGCCCATGGCAAACTCGCGCCGAATGACTTCCTGCTCTTTCTGATATTCTTCCGGCGGCAAGGTGGAGTTCATCATTGCATCAGCCAAAACATCCAAAGCGGTGGCGACGCCATCTTTCGGCACATCAATCCAAAAAACTGTGCGATCAAAGGAAGTGTAGGCGTTGATGTATCCACCGACATCCTGGATTCTTTGCGCGATCTCGTTGCTCGATCGCGTTTTGGTGCCCTTGAAAAGCATGTGCTCGAGAATATGAGACAAGCCCGCGCCCATATGCTGATCTTCGTAGATGCTTCCCGTGGAACACAACGCCTGCACACTCGCCACCGGCGCGCTATGATCTTCCTGCACGATGATCGTCAGTCCGTTCGGCAAAATCCATTTCTGCGCCGTGCTTGGCGGAAAGGTAATCGTGGACGACCCGCCGGGAGGCAGCGCAGCTTTCAGATTGACCATGCCAAACAATAGAACCACTGAGAGGAAATTCGCTATAAGCGATCTCAAAAATGTCATTCTGAGCGAAGCGAAGAATCTCTGATCATTTCTGGAGGGGTCACTCACGGGAATAAATCGAGATGTTTCGCGAAGCCTGTCCTGAGTGAAATCGAAGGGGTCAACATGACAGGGCAATTTATGGAATGAAGGAGAATGGTATGCCGACAGTTCTTCGTTGGGCAGCGAGCGTCAATCCCAGTGACCAGTTATGGCCGATCAGCTTTTCGATGCAGCCGGCTTCGGTGCTGGCAATTGCGCCGGCGGTTTCGCCCTTGGTGGTTTCGCTGGCGCGAACGGTTTCACAAAAGCCTCTCCAAAATCGTAAACATTCTTGAAGTCCTCGATCGAATCCTCCTCGGTCTTTCCAAATATCCCGGCGCCGATCAGGTTAAAAACCATGTTCCCGATGTCCTCGCAGGAATGAATGCCCCAGTTGTCGAAAACTGTCATCACCATGGGTCCGAATTCCTTAAGAGCGTACCGCCGCGCTCCATCGAGCAATTCCGGCCCGGTCACGTGACGAACGCTGACGCCTTTGATTTTCTTCTGTTGCTTGGTGCTGAAATCGAGCGCGTCGCGCAGAAAGGCATAGGCGTCCCGCTGATAACGTGGGTCGTTGGCAACAATTGAGTCGAGAGCTTCGGCGAAACCAATCTTTTGCATCAACAGAAAATGCGCATCCAAACGCGCTGCTCAACATAATCGTCAAAGCCGAAAGGGGCAAGAGTCTGTCCAGATTTGCTCAATTTTCGAACTGGTCCTCCAGCGCATCTACGTAAACTGAAAGCGGATCGTGCCGCTTTGGTGCCGAGAGCTGCGAGTGGTTCGCGGCTTTGAGATAGCCAGTGAAATTCCCGCTGCGGCTTTTCATTTGAGTGGCTTCAAACCAGTTCATGTAGTCGTCAATATCACTCATTCGAGCGGCGAGTTCTTTGCGAGTGACCTCCAAACGCGACAAACGCTTCGCGATTCGTTTCCTCTTCCCACGGGCAAGCAACGCCACGATTTCCTGGTATTCACGCGCAAGCGGGCGCAAAACCGGATTGGCCTGCGCAACAAATACGAGTAATTCACGGTTCAACTCGCTCAGCGCCATTTTCTCGCTTGCAGATACTTTGTGTCGCGCGAGTTCGTCAAGACCAGTCAGCCTGGCTGGCTTATTCGCTTCTGAGATTTTCACGCGCAACAATTCATCAAGGTATCGCTCGCTTTCGGCGAAGGTGAGAAACTGATACATCTGCAAATTTCTCAACTGACTCAAGGTCAACTGCCAGGTTCGCTCCACATCGCCGCCCAGGAACGGAAACTGCGTCTTTAAATCCGCAAGCGGCTCATTTGAGGCGTTAGATAGATGACTAATGTAATGCGCGAGAAGGGCAAGGCCGTTTCTTCCATCGATTAGCATTTGCACGAGCGCAAAAGAGTATGCGCGATAAAGCGTCCGGCCCGCGGAATCGAGGAGTTTTGGGCGTTGACGAAGAAACGTCTCCAGCGATTCTGTCTTGTGCGCGGTAGTGAGAGCCTCGATCAACTGTCCGTGATCGCTCGTAGGCGAAAGGGCAAGCACGCCGTCAATTAACCAATCCGGCGGCTCGACGAACACGCTACCGGCCGCGATGTGCGATTCTTTTCGATAAATCATCTCCAATAAAATCGCGCGCAGCAGTTCGCGCTCCATCAAGGAAGCGTCGAGGTTCTTCGAGATTGTCAGGTCGACCTGCAGCTTGAGGCCGAAACCGGTCTGGCTAAATCGGAGGTCGGCCGGCGGAATTTCGGGAAGATTCGCCTGCTGCGGTTGGAGGTTCACCACGACAGGGACGATCCAGTTGTCGCGTTGCCGCAACAGCGCCAGACAATCGACCTTTGTTCGCTCTGCCAAGTCAGAAACAGCGCCGCGCAATTGCGCGTCAGCTCCGTAGATGACGAATTCGCGCGACGGACTCACGCTGCGTTCCAGCGTCGCGGCGCGAAGCACGTGCGCTGTGAGGACGATGGATATAAAGATCGCGGCACGCGCCATAGTGATTAAGGCGCGATAATAATCGAGATAGCTGCGCGCTGACCAGTAAGAATCAATGCGAAACTCCAGCCGATTGGCGGTTTTTAATTAGATGAAGGAATCTCAGGGGAGAGGTGCGCACGCACCCAGCGGGTGAGCGGTGAGTTCGGTTGGTTTTGACCGGCGGTTCGCAGGGAAAAAAGGGGGGCGAGCCGCCGGTCTTATTTAATTCTTTGCCACCGTAAAAATAAAATGAGACTTTGAATCGCGTGCGGTGTCTAATGATGTAGATACAAAAACCTCGACCGATTATGAATAATTCTAAACTTCTGTTTTTCTTTGGTTGTTTTGTTGCAGTGATGCTGACTGCGCCATTTCTCACGGCTGCACCCCGCAGTGGAGGCGGTGGCGGCCATCATTTCTCCTCGATGGGTGGGCGCGCCGGAATGGGCGGCCACCCTGGAATGGGTGCGTCGGGCGGCCAGCGCTGGAGCGGCGGCAACTGGCATGGCGGCAACCAGAGCGGTAACAACTGGCACGGCGGCAATTGGAGCGGACACAACGGGCATGGCGGCAACTGGGGCGGTGGCAATTGGCATGGCGGCAACTGGGGCCATCATCATGGTAATGATGTGATCTTCATAGGTTCCTTCGGCTTTCCGTTGTGGTGGGGCTGGGGCTGGGATTCATGGGGCTGGGGCTATCCGTACGGCTACGGATATGGTTATGGCTATCCGTATGGCTACGGTTACGGTGCCCCCTACGGCTACGGCTACGGTTATGGTTACGGAGGCAACGGATACGGCGACTCCGGCTACGGTAATGCGTACGGCTCTGGTAATAGCTCTGGTAATAGATACGGCGACAGCAGCCACTCCAGAGTGGCTGAGCTACAGCGTCGGCTCGCCCGTGCCGGTTATTACCATGGGTCCGTTGACGGTGTCCTGGGACCGCAGACGCGTCGAGCAATTCGCGCGTACGAGCAGGATC
>Ga0209808_1001390_pt1 | contig 12425 bp, 10 predicted proteins | sample GraSoiAngelo_157_FD_186171 | JGI IMG/M metagenome (GOLD analysis project Ga0209808, IMG submission 186171) | Grasslands soil microbial communities from the Angelo Coastal Reserve, California, USA - 14_1009_16_20cm (SPAdes) (version 2) | ecosystem: Environmental > Terrestrial > Soil > Grasslands ...
TCGAGATGCGCCAGGCGCCGTTCGCGTTCTGGATCCACGATCTGTCCTCGCGCGATCCGCTGTTCATCCTGCCGGCGATCATGGCGGTGGCGATGTTCGTGCAGTACAAGCTCAATCCCGCGCCCCCCGACCCGGTGCAGGCGAAGGTCTTCATGATCATGCCGATCGCCATGTCGGCCACGTTCGCGTTTTTCCCGGCGGGACTGGTGCTCTACTGGGTGACGAACACCGTCCTGTCGATCGCACAGCAATGGAACATCAACCGCCGCATCGAGGCGGCCGCGGCGGCGAGAAGAACCTGAGCGCGCCGCGCGGCCCGCGCCGCGCACGAGTGCGCCGCTTCCATTGCGCGGGCGTCCGGCGGTAGCCTTGGCGCACGGCCCATATGACCCGTAGGGACACCATCGTGGCCGCGGCGACGCCTCCGGGACGAGGGGGCGTGGGCATCGTGCGCGTCTCGGGCCCCAAGGTGCCGGAAGTGGCGGCGGTCATGCTTGGTGAGCTCCCCAAGGCGCGCCACGCGACCCTGGCGCGCTTCCTGGACGCGCAGCAGGAGCCGATCGACGCGGGCCTGGCGCTGTTCTTTCCGGCGCCGCATTCCTACACCGGCGAGCACATCCTCGAGCTGCACGGCCACGGCGGGCCGGTGGTGATGGATGCGCTCATCGCGCGCGCGGTGGAGCTCGGCGCGCGCCGCGCGCAGGCCGGGGAATTCACCCAGCGTGCCTTCCTCAACGACAAGCTGGATCTGGCGCAGGCCGAGGCGGTCGCCGATCTCATCGACGCGGGCTCGCGCGAGGCGCTGCGCGCCGCCATGCGCTCGCTCCGCGGGGAGTTTTCCGCCATGGTGCGCGGGCTGACCGAGGCGGTGATCGAGCTGCGCAGCTACGTCGAGGCGGCGATCGACTTTCCGGAGGAGGAAATCGACTTCCTCGCCGACCACGAGCTCGGCGCGCGCTTCGAGGCGGTGCGCGACCATTTCGACGGCGTGCTCGCGAGTGCGCGCACCGGAACGCTGCTGCGCGAGGGCATGACGGTGGTCATCGCGGGCCGGCCGAACGCCGGCAAGTCGAGCCTGCTCAACCGGCTCGCGGGCTACGATGCGGCGATCGTGACGGCGATTCCCGGCACCACGCGCGATGTAGTGCGCGAGCGCATCCATCTCGACGGCATGCCCCTGCACGTGCTGGACACCGCGGGTCTGCGCCAGGGAGGCGATCTGGTCGAGGAGGAAGGGATGCGGCGCGCGCACGCCGAGATGCAGCGCGCCGATCGCGTGCTGTTCGTCATCGACACGGTGGAGGACCCCGGCGCCACGGCCTTTCGCGACGAGGGCGCGCGGCTGCCGGCGGATGTCCCGGTCACGCTGGTGTTCAACAAGTGCGATCTCGCGGTCGGCCTGCCGGTCCCCGACACGCTCACCCGCCCGCCGCACATCACGCTGTCCGCGCTCACCGGCCAGGGGCTGGAGGAGCTGCGCGCGCATCTGAAGCAGTGCATGGGGTACCAGAGTGTCGAGGCCGGGGCGATCAGCGCCCGCCGCCGGCACCTGGAGGCCCTGGCGCGGGCGCGCGAGCACACCGAGGCAGCCGCGCGCCAGCTCGCCGAGCAGCGCGCCGGAGAGCTGGTCGCCGAGGAGCTGCGCGCCGCGCAGCAGGCCCTGAGCGAGATCACCGGCGAGTTCACCTCGGATGATCTGCTGGGGCGGATTTTCGCCGGATTCTGCATCGGCAAGTGAGGCGAGCCATGGCGCCGCGTGCGTGCGGAGCCGGTCATCTCGCACACCGTCCCGCAGCCCCCGGGTTATGCCCCGGCATGTAGGCTGAAATCCAATTGCGCGGCCCTCCGCGAAGGCGGACCATCCCGAACGACTGAGCGGCCAGGGATGGCGTTCACCCGAGCCTATCCCCCGTCGCACTGGGATCGCCTGCAGGTTGCACGAAAGCGGGCGGCGTTCAACAACGCAAAGCACAGGGAGTGATTACCGTGACAAGCTCAAGCTACCTGCACGGGAGCCGTACGTTTTCATGGGTGCCGCTGACGGCGGCGTTCCTCGGCTGCCTTGGGGCCGCCGGCTCGCTGGCGGCCGATGAGAGGCTCACCGAAAATCCTTACGCGCCCGCCTACGGTCACGCTTACCGCCACGGCGCGGTGCCGACTCGCGAGGCCGCGCGACGGATGCGGGAATGGGCTGCCCGGCATGCCCCGTTGCCCTTGGATCTCTTCGGCCTCCTCGGCCTTAACCACCTCTACTACGGGGGCGGGATCGACGGCATCGGTGTGACCAGCGGTACCCCGAAGGTCTACCTGGTGTTCTACGGCAGCCAGTGGACGAGCGGCGGTGACCCCAATGGCGCGGCCACTTACCTGCAGAACCTGTTCCGCGGGATCGGCACGGGCGGTGAGCTGTGGTCGGGCGCCATGACGCAGTACTGCGATGGTCCGACGGTGCCGGCGGGCGCCAGCACCTGCGACCCGAGCACCACGCCGCACGTGGGCTACCCCAGCAGTGGCGCCCTGGCGGGAGTGTGGTTCGACACGGCGGCCCCGTCGCCCTCCAATGCGACCGCCGCGCAACTGGCGCAGGAAGCGATCAGGGGGGCCGGGCATTTCGGCAACACCACCGCAGCCGCCAATCGCTACGCGCAGTACGTGGTCGTGTCGCCGTCGGGGACCCATCCTGACGGCTTCAACACCCCGACGTCGGCTTTCTGCGCCTGGCACGATTACACCACCTCGTCCTATGGCGACCTTGCGTACACCAACATGCCGTACGTGACCGACCAGGGCGCCAACTGTGGCCAGAACTTCGTCAATGGCGGCTCGGCGGGCCTGCTCGATGGCTTCTCGATCGTGAACGGCCACGAGTACGCCGAGACGCTGACCGATCAGAATCCGCCCGGCGGCTGGACCTCCTTGCTGGGCCAGGAGAATGGCGATGAATGCGCCTGGATCAACTCCGGCCAGGGAGCGGCCGCGAACGTGAGCATGGGCAATGGCGCGTACGCGATGCAGAGCACCTGGTCGAACGACACCAACGAGTGCGACATCTCGCACCCGATCCTGTAGCTGCGCCGTCCTCGTGAGACCGCAGGGCCGCCGCGCGCGGCCCTGCTTTTTACCGCTGCCTTTGCGGCTGCTGCGCCGCCGGCGCGGCGCCGCCCTTGAGCGCCAGGTCCTTGCTGTACACGACATTCATGACGTTGTCGTACCAGCCCTGAACTTCCGGCTTCACCAGGTGCTTGTTGACGTAGAAGTACAGCGGGATCAGGGGATGATCGCGCAGCGCGACGCGCTCGGCCTCCTCGAGCAGCGCGCGCCGCCGTGCGCCGTCGGCTTCGGCCGCGGCGCGCCTGAGCAGCGCGTCATAGGCCGCGCTCGCGTAGTGCGGCAGGTTCACGCCGAAGTCGCTCTTCAGGTACTGCGCGAAGGTGTAGGCGTCGTTGTAGTCGCCCACCCAGCTGGAGCGGAACATCTCGACATCGCCGCGATCGATGTCCTGCAGCAACGACTTGAACTCCACCTGTGTCAGGCGCACGTCGGCGCCGAGGGCCTCCTTCCACATGGAGGCGATCGCGACCGCGAGCTTGGTGTGCACTTCGCCGGAGTTGTAGCGCAGCTCGAAGGTGAGCGGCTGCTCGCGCGAGTAGCCGGCTTCGCGGTACAGGCGCTGCGCCTCGGCCACGCGCGCCGCCATCGGTTCGCCCCGATAGTCGAAGGACTGCGCGCTGTAGTTGTCGATACCCGGTGGCACCCACCCCCAGGCGGGCAGCTCGCCCACGCGCAGCACCCGCTGCGCGAGCTTCTCGCGGTCGATGACCAGCGACAGCGCCCGGCGCAGCTTGGGTTTGTCCCGGAACGGCGCGCGTCTGAGGTTGAAGCCGTAGTAGTAGGTGGTGAGCTGCGGTGAGACGTGCAGCTGATCGGCGAGGTTCGCCTTGATCCAGTCGAACTGCCCGCGCGGCACCACGAAGGTGACCTCGAGCTCGCCGCCGCGGTAGCGCGTGAGCTCGGCGTTCTCGTCCGGGATCAGCAGGTACTTCACCGCGTCGAGCCTTGTGGCGGCGTTGTTCCAGTAGTAGGGGTTGCGCCTGGCGAGGATGTAGGAGCCCGGCACCCATTCCTGCAGGACGAACGCGCCGTTGGAGAGCATCACGCCGGGCCGCGCGAGGCCTTCCGGGTGGGCGGCGAGCGTCGGCCGGTGCACCGGACAGGCGCTCGGATGCGACAGCAGGGTGGGCAGATACGGCGCCGGCGTCGCGAGCGTGACGACCACGGTGGAATCATCCGGCGCGGCCACGCCGAGGGCCTGCGGGGGCTTGCGCCCGGCGACGATGTCGCCGGCGTTCGCGATGACGTCGATGTACTGCGCATACCCCGAGGCGGTGGCGGGGTCCACCAGGCGCCGCAGCCCGGCCACGAAATCCGCCGCCACTACCGGGTCGCCGTTGGACCAGCGCGCCTCGCGACGCAGCTTGAACACATACACCCTGCCGTCGGTGCTCACGCCCCACGTGCTCGCCACCCCCGGCGCCACGGAGGCCGTGCGGTCGAGCGTGGTCAGGCCCTCGCACAGATCGCGCAGGATGCTCTGCGCCTCGAAGCCGCGGGCCTTCTGAGGATCGAGGGAGTCCGGCTCGGGTCCGCCGCCGCGCACCAGGATGGCCGCATGCGGCGCGGCGCCGGTGCTTGGCGGACCCTGCTCGTGCGAGCGGCTGCAACCGGCGAGTGTGGCGAGGGCCGTCGCCAGCGTCGCAATGGCGGCGGCGCAACGCGCGGCGCGCCGCGTGCTCATGCCGGCCGCGTGCGGCTCGAGTTGATCTCCCCGCGCAGCTGCTGCGTCGCCGCGCGCGCCGCGCTGGCGAAGTCCTCGCCCGAGGAGGCATACAGGATGGCGCGCGAGGAGCTGATGATGAGGCCGGTGCCGCGGGCGGTCTGGCCGTTGCGCACCACATGCGCCACGTCGCCCCGCTGCGCTCCGACCCCGGGCACCAGCAGCGGCATGTCGCCCACCAGCGCTCGCACCTCGGCGAGGTCGGCCGGGTAGGTGGCGCCCACGACCAGCAGGCAGTTGCCCCGGGAGTTCCAGCGCTGGGCGGCCAGCTCCGCGACCACCTGGTAGAGCTTGCGGGAGCCGATCAGGCGGTCCTGCAGGTCGCGCGCCCCGGGATTGGACGTGCGGCACAGGATCACGACGCCCCTGTCCGCATACTTGAGGAACGGCTCGAGCGAGTCACTGCCGAGATAGGGATTGACGGTGACGGCATCCGCGCCATAGCGCTCGAACGCCTCGACGGCGTAGCGCTCGGCGGTGTTGCCCACATCGCCGCGCTTGGCGTCGAGAATCACGGGCACGCCCGGATGAGTCTTGTGGATGTACTCGATGGTGCGCTCGAGCTGATCCTCGGCCCGGTAGGCGGCGTAGTGCGCGAACTGCGGCTTGTACGCGCACACCAGATCGGCGGTGGCGTCGATGATGGCCTTGTTGAACTGGAAGAGCGGCGAGGGTTCGGCGCCGATGTGCCGCGGGAAGCGCGCGATGTCAGGGTCGAGCCCCACGCACGCGAGCGAGTCGCTTCTCTGCCAGGCGCGCGTGAGCTGCTCGATGAAGCCGCTCATGCGACCCGTGTGCGCCCACCGCCGCCGCGCTTCTTCAGGTGCACCAGCAGGATCGACACCGCCGCCGGTGTCACGCCCGGGATGCGGCCCGCCTGGCCGAGCGTCGCCGGCCGCATGTCGGCAAGCTTCTGGCGCACCTCGTGCGACAGGCCCGCGAGAAGCGTGTAGTCGAGGTCGGCGGGCAGCGCGGTCTCCTCGTGTCCCCTGGCGCGCTCGATGTCGTCCTGCTGCCGCTCGATGTAGCCCGCGTACTTGGCGCGCACCTCGACCTGGGCGCGCACCTGCGCCGGCAGGCGCTCGTCCAGCGCACCCCCGCGGGCCGCATCGCCCTCGGCGTCGCCCGCCGCAGATCCGACCGGCGCCCCGGCAATCTCCAGCAGCGCCTCGTAGGTCACCCCCGGCCGGCTCAGCAGCTCGAAGGCGCAAGCAGCGCGCGCCAGCGGCGCACCCAGCACGCGCTGTGCCCAGGCCGCCGGCACGTCCGCCGGCCGCAGGCGCAGGCCCTTCAGGCGCGCGACCTCGAGATCGGACGTCCGCCGCTTCGCCTCCAGCAGCGCCCAGCGCTCATCGTCGACGAGCCCGAGTCCGCGGCCCGCGGGCGTGAGGCGCAGGTCCGCGTTGTCCTCGCGCAGCAGCAGGCGGTGCTCCGCGCGGCTGGTGAACATGCGGTAGGGCTCGCACGTGCCGCGCGTCACCAGGTCATCGATGAGCACTCCGACGTAGGCCTCGCTGCGCTTCGGTATCCAGGGCTCGCGCTCCCTCACGGCGAGCGCGGCATTGATGCCGGCGATGAGGCCCTGCGCGGCGGCTTCCTCGTAGCCGGTGGTGCCGTTGATCTGGCCGGCGAAGTACAGTCCGGCAAGCGCGCGAGTCTCGAGCGAGCCCTTGAGCTCGCGCGGATCGAAGAAGTCGTACTCGATGGCATAGCCGGGGCGGGTGAGGTGCGCATTCTCGAAGCCGCGGATGGTGCGCACGAACTCGCACTGCACGTCGAAGGGCAGGCTGGTGGAGATGCCGTTCGGGTAGACCTCGTGAGTGTTCAGCCCCTCGGGCTCGACGAAGATCTGGTGCGACGGCCGGTCCGCGAAGCGCACCACCTTGTCCTCGACCGAGGGACAGTAGCGCGGGCCGACGCCCTCGATGAGGCCGGTGAACATCGGGGAGCGGTCGGTGGCCGCCCGGATGATGTCGTGTGTCCGCTCATTTGTCTTTGTGATGAAACAATTTACCTGCCTGGGATGCTCACTAACTCGCCCGAGGAACGAAAACACGGGCGTGGGGTCATCCCCGGGCTGGGCCGCCATGACCGACCAATCGAGGGTGCGGCCGTCGATCCTTGGGGGAGTCCCGGTCTTCAGTCTCCCCACGCGCAGGGCGAGCTCGCGCAGCCGCGCCGCGAGTCGGTTGGAGGGGGCATCACCCGCCCGGCCGCCGGGGTAGTTGGCGAGGCCGACGTGCATGCGCCCGGCGAGGAACGTGCCCACGGTCAGCACCACCGCCGGGGCTTCGAACCGGATGCCCGTGACCGTGACCACACCGTGCACGCGGCCGCTGTGCACGATGAGGTCGGCCGCCTCCTGCTGGAAGAGCGCGAGGTTGGGCTGGTTCTCGAGCAGGGCGCGGATGGCCTGCTTGTAGAGCTGCCGGTCGGCCTGGGCGCGGGTCGCGCGCACCGCCGGGCCCTTGCTGGCATTGAGCGTGCGGAACTGGATGCCGGCGCGGTCGGCCGCCGTCGCCATGGCGCCGCCGAGCGCGTCGATCTCGCGCACCAGGTGTCCCTTGCCGATGCCGCCGATGGCCGGATTGCAACTCATCTGACCCAGGGTCTCGATGCTCTGGGTCAGGAGCAGCGTCCGCGCTCCCATGCGTGCCGCGGCGAGGGCCGCCTCGGTGCCGGCATGACCGCCGCCGATGACGATGACGTCGTAGGCGAATCGCTGCTGGGGACTCATGGCATGCACGGCTGACGGCGACGCGGGACGCGTATTGTAGGGCCGCAAACCCCACGAACAAGCCCACGCCTTGCCTTATGCTCTGGCGACCGATGTCCCCGGCGAGCGGATCGAAAGGCGCGCATGCGGATCGCCCTGGGGCCAGGGGCGCGGGCGCGCTGCTGGCGCTGGGCCTCACCGCCGGCGGGCTGGCCGCGGCTGCGGGTGCGCCGGGCCTTGAGCTCTCGGCCTGCGAGCTCGAGCACCCGCAGCGACTCACCGTCGTGGCGGCCGAGTGCGGCGTGCTGCCGGTTGCGGAGAATCCACAGGATCCGGCGGGCCGGCACGTTCCCCTGCGCGTGGCGCGCGTGCCGGCGATCAGTCGGCGCAAACAGCCGGACGCGCTCTTCATCCTGGCCGGCGGCCCGGGAGCGGCGGCCAGCGCGTTCTATGCCACCGTGGCTGGCGCCTTCGCGCGCATTCACCGCGAGCGCGACATCGTCCTCGTCGACCAGCGCGGCAGCGGAGGATCGAACCGCCTCGATTGCGAAGCGGACGCGCAGCTGCTGTATCGCGCGAGCGAGGCCGAGATCGCCGCCGGCACGCGCCGCTGTCTCGCCCGGCTCAGCGCGCGCGCCGACGTTGCGTACTACACCACCAGTCTCGCCGTGCAGGATCTGGAGCGCGTGCGCGCGGCCTTGGGCCTCGAGCGCATCGACCTGTATGGCACTTCCTACGGCACGCGCGTCGCGCAGCACTACCTGCGCCGCTTCCCGCAGCGCGTGCGCGCGCTGATTCTCGATGGCGTCGTGCCGGCGCCCGTGGCGCTCGGGCCGGACACGGCGAGCGATGCGGAGCGCGCGCTCCTCGACATCCTGGCGCGCTGCGCCGCGGAGCCCGCCTGCCGCGCCCGCTACGGCGATCCCGCGCGCAGCTACCTGAGCGTGCGCTCAGCGCTCAGGACCCATGCGGTGCCGGTGACGTTGCCCGATCCGTCCACCGGCGAGCCGACGCGCTTCAGCTTCGGCAGCGCGCACCTGGCGACGGTGCTGCGCCTCGCCAGTTACACCGCGGAATACGCCGCGCTCCTGCCTCTGCTGCTCGATGAGGCCGCCGCGCACCAGGACTACGTACCCCTCGCCGCGCAGTTCCTGCTCATCGAACGCGGCTACGGCGAAGCGCTCGCGACCGGCATGCACAACAGCGTGGTATGTGCCGAGGATGTGCCCTTCTATGACCTGCGTGCCATCGACCGCGCGCGTCTCGCCGACACCTTCCTCGGCACGCTGCAGCTCGACGGGCTCGAGACCGTGTGCCGCATCTGGCCGCACGGACCGGTGGATGCGGACCTGCACGCGCCGCTCGAGAGTAACGTGCCCGCGTTGCTGCTGTCCGGGAGCGACGACCCGGTCACACCGCCCGCGTTCGCGCGCCTGGCGGCGCGCGCCTTTCCGCACGGCCTCTCGATCGTGCTCGAGGGCTTCGGTCACGGCCAGCTGACCGCCCCCTGCATGGACCGCGTGCTGGCGCAGTTTCTCGCCCGCGCCTCGGTGCTCGGGCTCGACGTCGGCTGCACGCGCCGCGCGCGCCCGCTGCCGTTCTTCACCTCGCTGAACGGTCCGCCGCCGTGAGGCGCGCGCACGCCTTCAAGCGCTCGTGATCGAGGCCACTCACCTCTACAAGCACTTCGGCGCGCTGACGGCCGTGCGCGACGTGAGCCTGCGCGCCGCCGACGGCCGCATCACCGGGCTCCTCGGGCCCAACGGCGCCGGCAAGTCCACCACGCTGCGCATGCTGTACACGGTGCTCAGGCCCGATGCGGGCGATGCGCTCATCGACGGGCACAGCACGGTGCGCTCGCCTCTGCAAGCCGCCCGGCGCCTGGGCGTGCTGACGCACGGCGCCGCTATCTATCCGAACCTCACGGCGCGCGAGAACATCCTCTACTTCGGCGCGCTGCACGGCCTCACGCGTGCCGCGGCGCGCGAGCGCGCCGCCGAGCTCGTGGGGCTCCTGGAGATGGAAGAATTCGCCGACCGGCGCGCCAAGGGTTTCTCGCAGGGGGAGCGCGTCAAGACCGCGCTCGCCCGCGCGCTCGTTCACCGGCCGCGCAACCTGGTGCTGGACGAGCCCACCAACGGGCTGGACGTCATCGCGGTGCGCGCCCTGCGCCGCCTGCTGGGGTCGCTGCGCGCGGCCGGGCACTGCGTGCTGCTCTCCAGCCACGTGATGCAGGAGGTGAGCGCGTTGTGCGACGAGGTGGTGGTGATCGCGCACGGCACGGTGCTCGCAAGCGGCACCCCGGAGGCGATCCGCGCGCGCACCGGCGCGGGGAGCCTCGAGGAGGCCTTCGTTGCTCTGACATCCGGCAGCGGCGGAACTTGAGCCGTGCGCGCCATCCTCACCGTGTTCGGCAAGGAGTTTCGCGAGAATCTGCGCGAGCGGCGCACGCTCGTCTCGGCCCTGATCCTGGGTCCGCTGCTGGGCCCGTTGCTGTTCGCCGGCGGCCTGTCGCTGCGCATCGAGCGCGGCGCCGGGGAGGGCGAGCGCCCGATCACGCTCGCGGTGGCGCATGGCGAGCGCGCTCCGAACCTGCTCGGCTTCCTGCGCCAGTACGGGGTGCGGGTCGAGTCCGTGGACTACGACGACGCCGCCGCCCGTGCCGCGGTGCGCTCGCACGGCCACGAGCTGGTGCTGGCGGTGAGCGCGGACTTCGCCGCGCACCTGGGCTCGGGCACGCCCGCCGCGCTCCTGCTGTACGCGGATTCCTCCGACCCGTCCGCCTCCGGCGCCCTCTCGCGGGTGACGGCGCTCCTGGGCCAGTACGCCTCACTCCTCGCGCGGCTGCGGGTGGTGGCCCGCGGAGTGGATCCCCTGGTGCTGTCCCCGCTCGCGCTGCAGGACATCGACGTCGCGACCCCGGCGAGCCGCTCGGTGCTGGCGCTCGGGACGCTCAGCTACCTGGTGCTGCTCACCATGCTGATGGGCGGCATGTACCTCGCCATCGACGCCACCGCCGGTGAGCGCGAACGCGGCTCGCTCGAGCCGCTGCTGACCGTGCCGGTGCGGCGCGAAGCTCTGATGTTCGGCAAGATTCTCGCGACCTGCGCCTACATGACGGCCTCGCTGACCCTCACCGTGGCCGCATTCGCGATCATGTTGCGTTTCACGGGGCTGGAGCGCTTCGGCATGAGCGTCAATTTCGGCCCGCTCGTCGGCCTCGCCGTCGTGCTGTTCTGTCTGCCGCTGGTGCCGCTCGGCGCGGCGCTCATGACCATCGTGGCCGCCTCCACGCGCAGCTACCGCGAGGCGCAGACCTACCTCGGGCTGGTGTTGCTCGTGCCGACCCTGCCGCTGGTGTTCGCCGGCGTCATGGGCCTGCGTCCGACGCTCGCGCTCATGGCGGTCCCCTCGCTCAGCCAGCACTTCCTCATCACGAGCCTGTTGCGCGATGAGCGGGTGCCGGCGGCGTATCTCGCGGTGTCGGTCAGCGCGACGCTCGCCCTGGGCGCGCTGCTCATCGGCGTGGCCGGAGGTCTCTACCGGCGCGAGGCGCTGCTGGGATAAGGCACCGCGGCCGGTGGCGGCGGCGCGCCCGCCAGCAGCGCGTGCAGCTGGGCCAGGTGCGCGTCCGCGAAAGCGCGCGCCTCGACTTCGAAGCGGTTGTTCCAGTAGCCGCGCCGCAGGCACTCGATGAGGTAGCGTGCCGCGGTGAGCTCGCCCGGCTGCCACTGCCTGATGACGTGACAGTACTCGTGCAGCAGCAGCCACGGGTCGGCGAAGAAGTCGGCGGCGCTGCCGCGCAGGTAGATGCGCCCGCGGCGCGTGGTCGCCACCGCACGGCCGTGCAGGCGCACGAACCAGGAATGCTCGATCACCCGGACCTCGGCGATGCTCGTCCCCAGCAGCCGTTCGAGGGCGGTGCGCACCTCCGGCGGCACCGCTGCTTCGCGTGCGCGTCGCATGCGCGGCCTCACTCAGGCGCGCGTGTGTACCCACCCCATGGCCGGCCGGAAGCGCAGCGTGCGCGCCGGGCCCGCCGCGATGTCTTCGGGCAGCACCTGCACGCCGGCGTCCTCGAGGTAATGGCGCACCAGCTTGATGACGATGTCGCAGGCCGGGTTCACCTGCGGCGTGTCCACGAGATGGACCACGATTCGCGCCTGCAGGCGGCGCGCCGCGGGCGCGCTCTCGCGCAGCGATTCCAGGCAGCGGTGCAGCAGCAGCAGCTCGGTGGCGAGGGTCGTGTCGGTGACGTCGGCGGGCTTGGAGTGCCTGACGATGCAGCGCAGGTGCAACAGCGCCCCGGCCTCCTCGTCTGCGTCGTACACGCACACCGCGATCGCCGAGCGCAGCTCGGCTACCAGCAGCGCTTCGCCGGAGCTGATTTCGAACCGATCGGGTGCAACATGAAGTTCCGCATTTGTCATGCACCGTTGTATACCGCGCTGGATGAGCATGCGCGCTTCTCCTGCCCAAACCATGAACTGCCGCACGAAGCACGGGTACAATATGCCCATGGGCTGCGCTCTGGGGAACATGCGCTGTCTGGTCGCGGTCATGCTCGCGTGCGCCGTGGCGCAATCGTCGGCACGCGCACAACCCTCGCCGGCCTCGCCCGTGTCGTCGATTCGCGTCACGGGAGACGCCAAGGTCACCGCCCGGCCCGATCGCGTCCAGATCGACATCGGCGTGAGCACGCGGGCGGCGCAATCGCAGGAGGCGGCGGCGCAGAACGCGCGTCAGGTGGACGCGATGCTGGCGGCGGTGCGCAAGGCCACCGGTCCCGCGGCGGACCTGAAGACCATCAGCTACTCGCTCAATCCGACCTACCAGTACCACCCGAACGGCGAGGAGCCGACGATCACCGGCTAC
>Ga0209808_1001392_pt1 | contig 12402 bp, 6 predicted proteins | sample GraSoiAngelo_157_FD_186171 | JGI IMG/M metagenome (GOLD analysis project Ga0209808, IMG submission 186171) | Grasslands soil microbial communities from the Angelo Coastal Reserve, California, USA - 14_1009_16_20cm (SPAdes) (version 2) | ecosystem: Environmental > Terrestrial > Soil > Grasslands ...
GAAGTCGGACTTTCATCCGTTTGCCGATTGGATTCCCACTCGGCATCACGTGCTTCAGCGATTTGTTCCATCGTGCGCCCAGTCTTCACTGACTGATCTTCGAGTTTTTTCGAAATTGGTTTTGCGCCAGTGCCCGTTTTCAGGATCAGCCACTGATTCTTTTCATCATCACGACCGCGGATCCGCACAAGCGTCCATTCGCCCTTGGCCTTTTTACCGTCGAGAACGAGGTGAAGCTTGCCTTCGCGGAGCGATTTCAGCGGCTGCTCACCGTAAACGTAGTAGGTCCCGCGGTCCCAAACCATCACTGTGCCGCCGCCGTATTGGCCTTCCGGAATGACGCCTTCGAAGTCCTCGTATTCGATCGGATGATCTTCCACTTCCACGGCGAGATGTTTTTCGCCTCGGTTCCAGGGCAGCCCTTTCGGCAACGCCCACGATTTCAGCACTTCTTCCATCTCGAGACGGAAATCATAGTGCAAACGGCGGGCAGCGTGTTTTTGAATCACGAAACGCGACGCGCCTTTGACTTTTTTTGGTAGCGGTTTACCCGCCGGCTCAGCTGTCTTCTTGAAGTCGCGTTTTCGCTTGTATTCGGCCAGTCCCATTCCACCAAATTAACCACGGATCGCCTTCCTGCACGCGAAGTTGTAGCGCCAGCGCGCGAGCGCCTATTTTTATCCTGGTCTTTGCAACAACGCGTTGAGCACAACGCGTTTAACCTAAGTTTCGCTCGGCAACGGCTCGCCGACGAGATAACGCACGAAGCGGCGGATCACGATGTTCTCGCCAAGCTCGGCTATCTTGGCACTGAGCAAATCTTTGATGGTCACATCAGGATTTTTGATGAAGGCTTGTTCGAGCAAGCAAACAGTGCTGTAGAATTTCTCGAGTTTTCCTTCGACGATCTTCTCAGCAACTTGTTCCGGTTTCCCCTTTACTTGAGCTTTGTAGATCTCGCGCTCGGCTTCGATCAGATTACCGGGAACATCGCCGCGACTAACGTAAAGCGGATGCGCTGCAGCAATATGCAGCGTAATGTCTTTCACGAACTCGCGGAAATTCTCGTTTCGCGTCACAAAATCGACGAGCACGCCGACCTTGCCTTGTAAGTGAATGTAGGAAGCTACGATGCCTTCCTTCGTCACACGCGACGATTTCTTTCCGGCGCTGGCGATACCTTTCGTCCGCAAAATCCCCTCCGCTTTGGTCAGATCACCGCCGCTTTCGACAAGAGCGCGTTTGCAATCCATGAAGCCCGCATTGGTTTTCTCGCGGAGTTGCTTCACTAGCTGTGGGTCGATGTCAGTCGTTGCGTTCATCAGGTGTTAAATTGTTAATTTCAGAACTTTGCGCTGATGCAACGCAAAGATCAGGCGGAAACCCCTGCCATTTCGACCTGTTCGCGAATGCGCGCTTCGTTGCTTGCTGAAACAATGGCATCCACGAGCTTTTGCAAAATCACGCGAATAGCGCGAATCGCATCGTCATTACCAGCAATTGGATAATCAATGACCTCAGGGTCCGCATTGGTGTCCACGATGGCGACCACTGGAATCCCGAGGCGCCGCGCCTCATTCACAGCATTTTGCTCACGAATCGTGTCGATTACCACCAGGGCATCAGGTAACTGCGACATCTCGATTATCCCTTCGAGATTGCGCCGGAGTTTCGCCGCCTCGCGATTAAGCGCCGCCAATTCCTGTTTTCCCATTTTCTTGTATTCGGGCGACTGCTCGATCTCTTCGATGTATTTCAATCGCCCAATGCTTTTGCGAATGGTAGCGAGATTCGTCAACGTGCCGCCGAGCCAACGCTGATTAACGTAAAACTGCCCGCACGCCAGTGCCGCCTCCTTAATCGCTTCTTGCGCCTGCTTCTTGCAGCCGACGAATAAAATTTTGCCGCCGCGGCGCGCGACCTCCTGGAGGAATTCCGTGGCCCGCCGAAGTTGAAGGACGGTCTCGTCCAAATTGATAATGTAAATCTGATTGCGCTGTTCGAAGATGAAAGGCTTCATCTTTGGATTCCAACGCTTCGTCTGGTGTCCAAAATGGACGCCAGCTTCCAACAATTCAGGCACTAATTCTGTTGTATCTGCCATAAGAGAAATTCCCGAGGGGGAGCTTCCAGAGCGGGACACCGAAGATGCTACAGCACCCGCCCGTGCGCAACCAGAAATTCCTCACTCAGGTGATGTCCATTGAAGGGGACGCTGCTGCGATTACCGACCGGCGCCAGGCCAACCGCACGTAGCCCCGCAGCGCGTGTGTCCAGGACGCCATGCCACCGTGTGTAGCTGGCGGCTTCCTGGACTCCGGAAGAACACTGTATCCGCAAGTTACCGCCAAAAATTCGCAACCAAACGGGAGCAGCGGCCCATGACGAGCCGCTATCTTGGTTCTCAAAGATGAGACCAAATTTAATCAAAATCACCGTGACCGCCGCAGCGAGTTTTTTTGGCTTAACGACTCATTTGCGCGCGCAGGAGGTAGCAACTGTTCCGGAAGTGGAAATCACCGGAACCGCTCCGGGCGTTCTTCGCCAAGAGTTACAGGTAGGCCAGTACGGGCAGCCGGAGTGGACGACAGAGCGCGCCTTCAGCAACAGCCGCGTTTATGTGCGGCCGGCTGGGACGCTTGAGTTCAACCAGTTCTGGACTCCAGAATTTGCCGAAGGCCACGTCACACACAGCTTTCGCGAGGAAGTCGAAATCGGCTTGCCGTATCGGTTTCAACTCGATCTCTATCAGAACTGGGGCATAGAACGAGGAGACGCCTTCTACAAAGGCTCAAGCGTGGAGCTTCGTTATGCGCTTGCTAACTGGGGAAAAATTCCGCTAAACCCGACCCTTTACGGCGAGTGGAGCTTTAATGACAATGCGCCCGACGTATGGGAGCTCAAGCTGCTGCTTGGTCAAACATTCGCCCATCGTTGGAACTGGGCCGCTAACCTCACATATGAACACGAAAATGGAGGGCCGCGCGAACGTCTGTTCGAGATGAGCAGCGCGCTGACCTATGCGCTAATTGATCAGACCCTCAACGTCGGCATCGAAGCTCTCTTTGAACACGCCACGGAGGCCGGCTCGCGGAGTGATCCTACGTACGAATTCCTCATCGGCCCGAGTGTCAAACTTCGACCCACACGCAATACTTTTGTCACGGTATCGCCACAGTTCGGCGTAACCCACGACTCGCCGGACGCGAAGGTGTTTGTCATCGCGGGATTTAACTTCTCTTTCGGTGGGCCGCGCGCCCCGAGAGAAGAAGGCATTCGAGCGCCTGCCTCAATGTTCGGGCGCTAAACATCGAGAAATGGTGTGGCCTTATCACGCAATTTTTCGGTGTGCGCACGGGATTCGTGAGCTGCCGCCTAGTTCGGCTGACCTGTTCGGTTTTTTGCTTTGACGCAAATTTCCTACTTGTACCTCGAAGCTGCATACGAACACGCTCCGGAAGCGACCTCGTCGGGCCGTGCGTTTGCGAGTCTCTTCGAAACAGCGGTAGTGAACTCAGGTTCAACAACCCCTCTTGCCTGGCAAGCGATTCCGGGATGTGGCAACCACATACATCGCGTGGCGAAATGTGCTGCCGCGGTCTTGCTCGCTTGACGCTGGATTGCAGCGTCATCGGGAGCGCGCCTAGAGCAACGCGGTGCTATCGCGAGCCTTTCTCCGCGTATCTCGCCAGCACCCAGCAGAGATCAGAAAGCCGGTTGAGGTAACGCAAGATCTCCGGATTAAGATCTTTCTCTCCGGCGCCTAATGTGGCGATGCGCCGCTCTGCTCGCCGACATGTTGTGCGGGCAAAATCGATCGCAGCGGACAAGGGTGTTCCACCTGGTATAACCCAATCCTTCGAATAAAGCGACTTGTCTTTCTCAAGCTCGGAAATGACTCCGGTGATCCGATCCACCATCTCCGTTGTGGTAAGATGAAACCCATCTTTGACGTAGCGTTCCCGGTCGCCTGTCGCCGTCGCCAGCTCACCCATGACGACGATCAAATCTTTTTGTGCAGCTAAAATCTCGCCTGAAATGAATTTGTCCGTTGAAAATGATCGGGCGAGACCAAGCGCGGCGGTGAGCTCATCGATACAACCGTAAGCATCAACGCGCGGATCAGCTTTCGACAGGCGCCGGCCATACATAAGGGAGGTTTCACCCTTATCGCCCTTTTTGGTTACGATCGACATCCGCCAAACTGTAGGCCGTTTATGCAAACTCGGAGCCGACACACAGGCCCTACCATCTTTGCTGGCGAGCCGTGTTTTATCCGATCGCAGGTTGCGGCTCAGCTTCTTCCATCACTGGCGCGCCAATCGGCTCGCCTTTTTCGATCAGCTTGATCTGGCGATGCTCGGGGAACCCGGTGCCGGCCGGGATCAAGTGACCCATGATCACGTTTTCCTTGAAGCCACGCAGCTTATCGACTTTACCGAGCGTGGCCGCTTCCGTGAGAACACGTGTCGTGTCCTGGAACGAGGCAGCAGAAATAAAGCTGTCCGTTTCAAGCGAAGCTTTCGTGATACCGAGCAGTACAGGAAGGGCTTCCGCTGGTTTGCCGCCCTTCTCGACCACCTTTTTGTTCTCTTCCTCGAAGTCGAGCTTGTCCACCTGATCGCCCCAGAGCAACGATGTGTCACCCGGATCGGTAATTTTCACCTTGCGCAACATCTGGCGCACGATGATCTCGATGTGTTTGTCGTTGATTTCTACGCCCTGCAACCGATAGACCTCCTGCACTTCGTTCACCAAATGTTCCTGCAATTCCTGCGGACCGCAGACTTCCAAAATCTCATGCGGGACGATCGGACCTTCGGTGAGTTGCTGACCTTTTTTCACGAAGTCGCCCTTGAATACAATGATGTGCTTCGTGAGCGGGATCAGATGCTCTTCCTCCGCTCCCGTCTCAGGGTCTTTCAGGATCAGGCGGCGTTTCCCGCGGACAGTTCCGCCCATCTCAACAATTCCGTCGATCTTTGCAATCTCAGCTGCGTCCTTCGGCCGGCGGGCTTCGAATAATTCTGCCACCCGCGGGAGACCTCCAGTGATGTCTTTTGTTTTTGCGACTTTCCGTGGTGTCTTTGCCAGCAGCGCGCCAGCGCGCACTTTTTGGCCTTCCTCGACAATTACGTGCGCGCCAGCGGGGATGGAATAACTGGCGAGCACTTCCTTCTTGTCATCGACAATGACCACCTGCGGGTGCAAATCCTCCTTGTGCTCGATGATCACGGTACCCATGAGGCCGGTTGCTTCATCGACGTCACGCTTGATTGTGACACCCGCGATCATATCGCGGAATTCGATCTTGCCGCCCTTGTCTGTGAGGATCGGCACGTTGTAAGGATCCCATTGCACAAACGTCTCGCCCTTCTTAACTGTGGCTCCGTCGCCTTTGGAGATCATGGAACCGATCACCACGTTGTAACGCTCAAGCTCGCGGCCTTCTGCGTTATGCACACTGATCGAGCCGTTCTTATTTAGAACAATCCAGCTGCCGTCGAGCGCCTGCACGGTGCGCAGATCGTTGAACCGGACAGTGCCATCGTTCTTCGCCTTGATAATGGGTTGCTTAAAAGTCTGGCTGGCCGTGCCACCAATGTGGAATGTGCGCATCGTCAATTGCGTTCCGGGCTCGCCGATCGATTGGGCGGCGATGATTCCCACAGCTTCGCCAAGCTTAACGAACTGGCCGGTGGCGAGGTTGCGTCCATAACACATCGCGCATACTCCGCGACCGCACTCACAAGTAAGAACGGAACGAATCTTTAAACTTTCCACGCCCACCCGCTGAAGCTCGCCGGCGATCTTCTCATCAATGAACTGATTCGCTTTGACGATTTTTTTCTTCTTATCCACCGGATCAGCGATTGTCTCGCAACTGACACGCCCGATAATGCGCTGGGCCAGATCGACCACTTCCTCGTCGCCTTCGTAAATCGAGCGCACCACGATGCCGTTGACCGTACCGCAATCTTCTTTGTTGATGATCACGTCCTGTGCCGCGTCCACCAGTTTCCGTGTCAGATAACCGGAGTCGGCGGTCTTGAGCGCTGTGTCAGCGAGACCTTTGCGAGCGCCGTGAGTAGAAATGAAATACTCGAGCACGCTGAGCCCCTCCCGGAAGTTCGACGTGATTGGACGCTCGATGATTTCGCCTGACGGTTTGGCCATCAAGCCGCGCATGCCCGCGAGCTGACGAACCTGTTGGCGATTTCCGCGTGCGCCGGAATCGACCATCAAATACACTGGATTCAACTCTTTGCGACCCTCGTTGTGTTCCAGGGTGCGAAACATCACGCTGGAGATTTCATCTCCGGCGTGGGTCCAAATGTCGATGATCTTATTCCCCTGCGATATTGCTGGTCCACCTGGCGAATCTGCTTGTAAGCGTTTTCCAGCTCCGTCTGTTTCTCTTTCGGAATGATCATGTCCGAAATTCCAATCGAAATGCCGGCCTTTGTCGCTTCAGTGAAACCGAGCTCCTTCAGTTTGTCTAATGTGGCCACTGTCTCCGCCGGACCAGCGATTTGATAACAGCGCCAGATAATATCGCTGAGTTGCTTTTTGCCGGCAGGTTTGTTGAAGAATCCAAGTTGCCTCGGCCAAATCTGATTGAAAACTACGCGGCCTGGCGTGGTCTCGATAGTTTTCGCCTCAGCATTCCCGTAAATAGTTTGCGCGCCAAAATCGGGATTTTTGATCCGAATGCGGTCGTGAGTACGAACGGTCCCCTCTGCCATGGCAAATTCTACCTCCGCTGCATCGACGAAGAGCGGAAAGCGCTGGCCGTCCTTGCCTTGACCCCTAGGATTTTGAGTCAGGTAATAACAGCCAAGCGTGATGTCTTGGGAAGGCGTGGTAATGGGCTTGCCGCTCGAGGGAGAGAAAATGTTATTCGGAGCAAGCATAAGCATGCGCGCTTCCATTTGGGCCTCGACTGAGAGCGGTACATGCACCGCCATCTGGTCTCCGTCGAAGTCCGCATTGTAAGCGGTGCAAACCAGCGGATGAATGCGAATGGCTTCGCCCTCGATCAATTGTGGTTCAAAGGCTTGAATCGACAGGCGATGCAAAGTGGGCGCGCGGTTCAGCAACACGGGATGACCCTTGGTAACCTCTTCGAGAATGTCCCAGACCTCGGGCGTTTGGCGTTCGATCATCTTTTTCGCGCTACGCACCGTGTGCACGTAACCGAGATCCTTCAATCGCCGAATAATGAACGGCTCGAATAGCACAAGTGCCATCTTCTTCGGCAAGCCGCATTGGTGCAGCTTCAGCTCCGGGCCGATGACAATCACCGAGCGACCGGAGTAATCGACGCGTTTACCGAGCAAGTTTTGACGGAAACGACCACCTTTACCCTTAAGCATGTCGCTTAGCGATTTCAGGGGTCGATTGCCAGCGCCAGTCACGGCGCGACCGTGCCTGCCGTTGTCGAACAAAGCGTCCACGGCCTCCTGAAGCATTCGCTTTTCGTTGCGAATGATCACGTCCGGTGTTTTGAGCAGGAGGAGGTTTTTGAGCCGGTTATTACGATTAATAACACGGCGATAAAGGTCGTTCAGGTCCGAGGTCGCAAAACGCCCGCCTTCCAAGGGGACTAAAGGACGCAAATCCGGCGGGATGACTGGCAATACATCCAGAATCATCCATTCAGGACGCGCGTGCGAGCTCTGGAATCCTTGAACGAGCTTGAGACGCTTCGCCAGTTTCTTGCGGATCTGCTTGCTCTTTGTGGCACCCATCGCTTTCTCCAGCTCTTTGTTGAGCTTGGTGAGATCGATCTCAGCAAGAAGTTTCCTGATCGCTTCAGCGCCCATGCCGGCGATGAAATCTTCGCCATACTGCTCCTGCGCCTCGCGATATTCGACTTCGTTGAGCAGTTGCGTCTTCTGCAACGGCGTCTTGCCGGGATCAATGACGATGTAGTCCTCGTAATAGATGACGCGCTCGAGCTGACGCGCACTCATATCGAGCATGAGCCCGATGCGCGAGGGCATGCACTTGTAAAACCAGATGTGCGAAACCGGTACCGCCAATTCGATGTGGCCCATCCGCTCGCGGCGGACGCGCGCCAGGGTGACTTCCACGCCGCATCGATCGCAAATCACTCCCTTGTGTTTGATGCGCTTGTATTTTCCGCAGGAGCATTCCCAATCCCGTGTAGGACCGAAAATGCGTTCGCAGAAAAGGCCGCCTTTTTCCGGTTTGAACGTCCGGTAATTAATGGTCTCGGGATTTTTAACTTCGCCTTTACTCCACGACCGCATCGTGTCGCTCGAGGCAACACCGATGGCGACCTGATCAAAACCCACGGGGCGTTCTTCGCCTACTAACTCACGCCAAGAATGTTCGTTCATGATTTCTCCAAATAACCTTCTGATTCTTAAAATTATGCGACGCTCTCGAGAAACGTGGGCGCCTGCCCGCCAACCTTCACGTCGAGACCGAGACTCTGCATTTCTTTGATCAAGACGTTGAACGATTCGGGCGTGCCAGCTTCCAGTGAATTGTCGCCTTTAACGATCGACTCATAGATGCGCGTCCTTCCTTGCACGTCATCCGACTTAACCGTTAGCAATTCTTGCAGCGTGTAAGCGGCGCCGTACGCCTCAAGCGCCCACACTTCCATTTCGCCAAAGCGTTGGCCACCGTACTGCGCTTTCCCTCCGAGCGGCTGTTGGGTAACGAGCGAATACGGTCCGACGGCGCGAGCGTGAATTTTGTCTGCGACCAAGTGACCGAGTTTCATCATGTAGATGTATCCAACGACCACTTCCTGATCGAAGGCATCGCCGGTGCGTCCATCGAAAAGGCGCGCTTTACCATCGACCTGAACCCAGGTGAAGCCCTCCTTCTTTCTCGCATCATGCAAATATTCGTGAATCTGTTTTTCCTTGATTCCATCGAACACCGGGGTCCCGACTCTGAATCCGAGTGCCTTCGCAGCGACGCCCAGGTGAGTTTCCAAAACTTGTCCGACATTCATGCGGCTGGGAACGCCCAATGGATTAAGCACAATTTCAACCGGCGTTCCGTCTGCCAGGAAAGGCATATCCTCTTCAGGGACGATCCGAGCCACGACGCCCTTGTTGCCGTGGCGTCCAGCCATCTTGTCACCGACGCTCAGTTTGCGCTTGCTCGCGATATAAACCTTGACCTGCTTAATGATTCCGGGATCGATATCGTCGCCGCTCTCTACGCGGTCTGTCGCCCGATCGCGTTCAAGCTCCAACTCCGCGAACTTGTGCTCGTAAGAACCAATGATTTCGCGAATTCTATTGCGGATCGGACTCGGATCGATCTCGATATGATCGTGCGCCATCGCCAGCTTTCGTAAGAGTGTTTTCGTGATCTTGCGATTGGCCGGAATGATGATTTCACCATTCTTGGCGTTTACGACGTCGAGAGGGACCTTTTCACCGAGTAGGACATTCGAAAGCGAATCGGTCAGTTGTTCAATTAGCGCCTCTTTCTTGCGCTTATGCTCTTCGCTGATCGTTTTAAGCTGTCGCCGGGTTTCGGCCGGCGTGAGCTTCTCGCGTGAAACTTCGCGACGCGATGAGACCTTTACGTCCATCACGATCCCGTAGGTGCCGGAGGGAACGGTAAGCGATGTATCCTTCACGTCGGCTGCTTTCTCGCCAAAAATCGCGCGAAGCAGGCGTTCTTCCGGAGCTAGTTCTGTTTCGCTCTTCGGCGTTATCTTCCCAACTAGGATGTCACCGGGCTTTACTTCGGCTCCCACTCGCACTACGCCATCCGGACCTAGGTTGCGCAAAGCTTCTTCACTTACATTGGGAATGTCCCGCGTAATTTCCTCCGGTCCAAGCTTGGTGTCGCGCGCGCCAATCTCGAACTCGTCGATGTGAATGGAAGTGTAAACATCTTCCTTCACCACCTTTTCGGAAATCATGATGGCATCTTCGAAGTTGTATCCGTTCCAAGGCATGAACGCGACGAGCACATTGCGTCCTAGCGCAAGCTCGCCATGATCGGTGTTTGGGCCGTCGGCGATCACCTGGCCGCGCTTCACGTGCTGACCTTTGCGCACAATCGGCTTCTGGTTCACGCACGTGCCGGCATTTGAGCGCATGAATTTGCGAAGTTCGTAAACGTGAATCCCATTTTCTGGATCGGTTTTCAGCTTCCTTTTGCTCTCGGGCAAATGACCATCTTTCGTAACAATAATTTGGTCCGCTGTGACTGAAGCGACTTTGCCGCTCTCCGCGGCTAGAACGACAGCGTGGGAATCTCGCGCCACCTTTTCCTCCAGGCCCGTGCCGACGAGCGGCGCCTCGGAAACGATCAGCGGCACACCCTGACGTTGCATGTTGGAACCCATCAGCGCTCGGTTTGCGTCGTCGTGTTCTAGGAACGGAATGAGGCCCGCTGCCACCGAGACGAGTTGTTTCGGCGACACATCCATGTAATTCACTTTGGAGGGATCGACTTCAAGAAAGTCGCCACGATAACGCACGGAGACTTTTTCCCCCGTGAAATGGCCGCGCCCATCCACAGGCGCATTGGCTTGCGCCACGAGGAAGTTCTCTTCGCGATCAGCGGTAAGATATTCGATCTCATCGGTCACCCGTCCCTTTTCCACTTTCCGATAGGGCGTCTCGATGAAACCAAACTCATTGATACGCGCAAACGTGCTCATCGAACTGATCAATCCGATGTTTGGCCCTTCGGGCGTCTCGATCGGACATATGCGTCCATAATGCGAAGGGTGAACGTCGCGCACCTCGAACCCGGCACGCTCCCGACTGAGACCTCCGGGACCGAGAGCCGACAAACGGCGCTTATGCGTTAACTCCGCGAGTGGATTTGTTTGATCCATGAACTGCGAAAGCTGGGACCGGCCGAAGAAATCTCGAATGACCGCGCTGAGCGCCTTTGGATTAATCAGCTTCTGTGGCGTCATGCCGTCGACATTGATGTCGAACAAGGTCATGCGCTCTTTGACCAGACGCTCGGTGCGGGCAAGACCGACGCGGCATTGGTTCGCCAGCAACTCACCCACCGTCCGTACACGACGGCTGCCCAGATGATCAATGTCATCAAGCGTGCCCTCCCCTCGCCGCAAATTAATCAAATACTTGATCGCTGCGATAAAGTCCTTGTCGGTCAAGATGCGCTCGGTGGGATCAACGTTGATTCCCAGTTTCTGATTAATCTTGTAGCGGCCGACGCGGCCAAGATCGTATTTTTTGGGGTCGAAAAAGAGTCTTTTGAGCAAAGCGCGAGCGTTGGCAACAGTCGGCGGATCGCCCGGTCGAAGACGTCGATAGATATCCTTCAGCGCTTCTTCCTGATCGTGCGCCGGGTCCTTTCTAAGGGCCTTCACGATTGTGTCGTCATTCGAAATGTCGATGACTTTCACCTCGTGAATCTTGAGCGCCATGATCTGGCGGACGGTTGCCAGCGTGAGCGGTTCAAATGCACGCGCGACTGTCACTTCGCCGTCACGGATCTCCGCGGTCAGCACTTTGGTAGCCAATTTCTCTTCATCGAGTTTCTCGCTCAGCTTTAGGGTCTCGATATTGTAAAAAAGCTTGATCACCTCTTCGTCGGAACCGTAGCCGAGAGCGCGCAGGAACGTTGTGGCGAGAAATTTTCGACGCCGCTTGCGTCGATCGAGGTAAATATAAAGAAGATCAGCAGTATCAAATTGCACCTCAATCCATGAACCCCGGTCTGGAATGATCCGGAAGCTGTACAGCACCTTGCCGTTTACGTGAACAGTTGATTCAAAGGCGATTCCCGGGGAGCGGTGCAACTGGCTTACTACGACGCGCTCCGCTCCGTTAATGACGAAAGTGCCCTGAGGCGTCATGAGCGGGATTTCGCCCATATAAACCTTCTCTTCCTTCGTGCCTTTTTCTTCTCGCAGTTGGAAAGTGACGTGCAACGGCGCGCTGTAGGTTTGCCCTTCGCGCTGCGCTTCCAGTGCGGTCAGTTTCGGCTCGCCAATGTCATAATGACCAAAATCGAGCACCGCTTTCTCGTCATAGCTTTCGATTGGGAAGACCTCCTTGAAAACAGCCTGGAGGCCCTGATTTTTCCGCTTGGCGTAAGGGATATCCTTTTGCAGGAAGTCGACGTACGAATTAGCCTGAACCTCAATCAGATTCGGGGGTTCGATACCTTCCTTGATGCTTCCAAAGTAAATGCGTTCTGACATAGTCACTAAGATCAAGAGCTAAAGCCTCGCAGCGGCCACACCACATCGCGGGCCGACGCGAGCGAGATTCACTGGTTTACCGACGAGCGAGGGGCACAAAAATGCCACCGAAACAGCAGCCTGTCAAATTGACGACTTCTGTCTCGTGGCCGGTAATGTGTTTTTCCTGTTAGTGCCGGGTTAAAAATACGTTTGCCTGGCTTTAACCG
>Ga0209808_1001394_pt1 | contig 12378 bp, 10 predicted proteins | sample GraSoiAngelo_157_FD_186171 | JGI IMG/M metagenome (GOLD analysis project Ga0209808, IMG submission 186171) | Grasslands soil microbial communities from the Angelo Coastal Reserve, California, USA - 14_1009_16_20cm (SPAdes) (version 2) | ecosystem: Environmental > Terrestrial > Soil > Grasslands ...
GGCCGCGACCTTCGCGCTCACGGCGGAGATGGTCATCGCCGACCCATCGCTCGCATCCGACCTCCGCAGGGCGGGCCACGACGTCGCGTACGGCGGCATCGGCCAGTTCGATTCGGCCGGGCTGCCGGAGCCGGCCTGGCGCACGGCGGAATCCGTCGGCTTGCGTTCCGTCGAATCGGCGGCGAACGAGCGTATCGAGCTGTACGCGCCGCCGCGGCTGCTCGCCGGCCCGATCGACCAGACCGCGTTGACCCTCGTGGCTCGAGCGAGCGGGCTGGGACTTCTGACCATGCTGCCGGCGACACCGCCGCTCGACGCGGCCGGGGTGGACGGGCTCGTCGTGCTCCATGATCCGAGCGAGCTCGCTCGTCTTGTCGTCGGGACTCAGCGCATCACGCTTGCTCCACTCCGGTCCCTCGCGGGCCTCGGAGCTGCAGCGTCGCTCGATCTTCTGCCCGCCGCGGCAGGCGAGCTCATCCTGGCCGTCGCGCGCGTCGCACGCTGGGCCGGCGACGCCCTCGCCGCAGCCGCGGAACTCGCGACGCTGCTCTACCTCGCCCGCCTTATCACTGTCGTTTTCGTCGCGGCCCGACATGCACGCCAACGACAGGCTTCGACCGGACCGAGCGTCCGGGTGGCCGTGCTCGTTCCGGCGTATCGCGAAGAGATCGTCATCTCCCGGTGTGTCGCTTCGCTCCGAGCGAGCGCGTATCCCGATCTCCAGATCGTCGTCATCGATGACGGATCGGACGATCGGACCGCGGCGGTTGCGCGCGAGGCCGCGGGCGATGATCGGCGCGTCCTGGTGCTCCAGAAGCCGAACGGCGGCAAAGCCTCGGCGCTGAACCATGGTCTCGCGTCGACGGACGCGGAGGTGATCGTGGTCGTGGACGCGGACTCGATCGTCGAACGTGACGCCCTCGCGGAGCTGGTGAAGCCACTTGGCGACCCGAGCGTCGGAGCCGTCGCCGGGAACGTGAAGGTCGGCAATCGCTCGAACTTGCTCGGAGCGATGCAACACCTCGAGTACGTCGTGGGGATCAACCTCGATCGCCGCTTCTTCGACCAGGTCGACGCGATCAGTGTCGTGCCTGGGGCCCTCGGCGCGTTCCGGCGCGACGCGCTCGAGTCGGTCGGTGGGTTTCCCACCGACACGCTGGCAGAAGATGCGGATCTCACCGTCGCGATCGGCGAGGCGGGACTGCATATCCGCCATGCGCCGGCCGCACGCGCCTGGACTGAGGTACCCACCGCGATCGGGGCGCTGTGGCGCCAGCGCTTCCGCTGGTCCTACGGGACGCTACAGGTCCTGTGGAAGCACAGCGGCGCGCCGACCCGCGGCGCGACGAACGTCGGCCGGCTCGGCCTTCCCTACCTGCTGGTGTTCGGCTACCTCCTCCCGCTGCTCTCGCCGGCGGTGGACGCTGTCCTCGTCTATGGCGTGATCGTCGCCGGAGTGCGATTCGAGTTCGTGGTGCTGTTCGCCCTTTCGACGGGCCTCCAGCTGCTCGCCGCGGCGCAGGCGATGAAGCTCGACGGTGAAAGCATCGCCTGGGCGCTCGTCGGACTTCCGATGCAGCTTGGCTACCGGCAGCTCCTCTCGCTCGTGACGGCGTCGGCGCTGTGGGCTGCGCTGGCCGGTCTGCCCGTCGGTTGGGGAAAGCTACGGCGGCGAGGACTCCCCGCGGCCCTGAGCAGGACCGGTCCTTAGAGGGCTAGGAAGAGTCCAGGACATCGCTGATCTCGATCACCGCGGGGTCCCATGCGCCGCTGCGGTCGATCACATGCAGCGGGTTGGTGTCGACCACGAGACCGTCAGTGCCGTCGCGCGCGATGTGGAAGAGCTGAAGCGGCTTGGGCGCGGGCGTCCGGAGTACCACCGCGGTGTGCTTGTCGTACTGCGACCCATGGCATGGACACTCGAAACGGTCCTCGGCGTCGTTCCACGGGACCGCGCAGCCAAGGTGCGTGCACTTTCGATACGCGGCGATGATCCCGCCCGGCGGGTGCAGCAAAAAGAATCGGCCTTCGCGAAAGAGGATCGGCCGGTCATCCGTCGCGGCGAACTCCCGGAGGATCTGCGCCTCACTTCCGATCGCTACGGGCTTCCCGAGACCCTCGATCTTGTTCACGCGAACGAAGGGCGCGACCGCCGCGCCCAGCTCGCCGGTCGCGAGCCCGAGCGCTGCGAGGAATCCTGACCGCAGAAGTCGACGCCTCATGTACTACGGCGTAGTAGCAGATCAGTCATCGGAGTCAAATCGGCGAATGACACGGCATTGCGGGGACGCGCGAACAAGCCTGGCCGGTACCGTAGGAAGGTGATCCGGATCGTTCTCGCGATCGTCGCCGTAGCGCTCTTTGGCGCCGCCGCGGTCGCTGCCTCGGTCCCTTCGGCGCGGCCCGCCGATAGCGCGGCCATCTCCCGTCCGCGGTACACGCCGATCCCGACAACCGCGACCTCGCTCAGTCCCGATGTCGGAGATCGGCGCGCCCGAAGCGATGGCCGTCTCTACGGCCGCTTCGTCCTGCCGATCGAGGGTGCCGAGCTCCCAGCTGACCTCGACCTTCTTCCCGGAGCGCCGCGCGATTACCGCGCGGGGATCCATGAGGGGATCGATTTCCCCGCCGATCCGGGGACGCCCGTCCTGGCGGCCGCGGACGGCACGGTGATCCGGGTCGACGCGAGCTTTCTCGACTGGACCCGCGAGCAGCAAGACGTCGCGCTCTTCGAGGCGATGCAGCTGGGGTACACGCCGGCTCCGACCCTCGACCGCATCCGCGGCCGGCAAGTGTGGATCGATCACGGCCGCGGAGTCGTCACGCGATACGCACACCTCTCCGCGGTCGCGGAGCTTTCCGTCGGTGAGCGCGTTACCGCAGGCACCGTGATCGGCGCGGTCGGGAGCTCAGGCTATCCGCAGGGTGGACCGCATCTGCATCTCGAGGTGCGGATTGGGGACGACTACTTCGGTGATTGGCTCAGCGGCGATGCGTTGGTCCGTGGGATCTCGCGACTCTTCCGCTCCTAACGAAGACCGGTGCGGCGAGCGCGGAGCGCGGCTTCGAGGACGACCTCGACCGATTCGGAGGCGATCGGATCCGGGAGGGTCCGGAAGACTCCGACCTCCGTGACCTTCTCCTTCTCGGGAGCGTCGTACCACCAAGACAGGTGACTCACCTCGCACATATACACGTACGCCGTCGTGTTCTTCGTCGCGACACCGTGGCCCGGCGAGCCGATCCCGGCGTAACGCATCGCACCGAGAAGATCGAGACGGGGCGGAACGATCCGCGCCGATTCCCAGAGCTCGCGCTTCGCGACCTCGAGGATCGTCTCGCCCGACTTGCGACCGCTCGTCGGAAAGTGCCAGCCGGCCGCATCGGCTTTGCGGATCCAAACGGTGAGATCGCCATAGAAGGCAACGACCATCGCGAGCTGTGCCGACGCGGGTGGGAACTCGCGGAAAGTGTTGTCCCTGCGTGAGACGAATGAGTGCTCGGCCACTGTCTCGCACACTACGCAAGGGGGGAAGCAAGCGTCAATAGCGCTATGGGGTCGAAGATCGATCGGCGGTCGCCGCAAAGCGACGGATGTCGAGCTTGGGCGTGAAGCGTTCCATCGACCCGTCACGTCGATGTCGCTCCCCATTCAGATTACGTTCGATGATGAATACGTAGGGGTACCAACGCACGATCAAGTCCGACCGTCATTTGCGCTGATCTAGGAGCGGATGACCTCCGCGAGCCGGAAGGGGTCGCCGGCGACGACCGCCGCGGCATAGAGCTCCATCCCCCCGATGTCGCTCGTCTTGTTCGCGGTATCGCCCCGATCGACGAGTCGCGCCTGCGGAGGAAAGCGCCGCCAGTCGTTGCCGTCTGCGGAGAGCGGCGGCAGTAGCAGGGCGAGGTTGTACGAGACGACTCCGCGGGAGCGGTAGGCGGCTACGACGTGCGCGATCGCGCCTGCGAGGGAGCGCTCGTCATCCCCCGGACGGCCGACGATGACCACCTCGCTCTCCTTCACCGGCGCAAGCGAGGCAAAGACCCGGGCCCCGTCGCGTTCGTCGCCGAGCTCGAGCGCTTCGTGCACGAGCCAGAGGTCGTCGAAGTAGTCGCGGCCGTGCTGCTCGTCGTAGGCGAGTGATCTTCTGCGCAACAGCTCGACTTTCGGGTAGTGCATCCCGGCGGTGACCGTCATCTGCATGTGGCCGTGCACGATCGATCCACCGGCCCGCCAGAGGCAGTTCCAGAGGAGGAAGTAGTACCTCGCGGCCGGGTCCTCTTCGTTGACTCTTTCCGCCCAACGCCGTGCTGTCACGAGGCGATCTCGGATGACACCCGCGTCCATGGTGGCGAGCGGATCATGGTCGTCGAAGACGAGGACGCCGTGGTAGGCGTCGTATTTGGCGACATTCGATGCGGTGATGCCGTGTGCACCCTTCACCCGGCCGAACGTGTCGGCGGGCGTGCCGGTCTCGGGATGACAGAAGGGATCGCCCCGCGAACGCTCGATCGTCTCGCGGACCTCGTCCGCCCCTTTGACCTCGGCGGGTCGACGGGCGCGCAGATCGTTGAAGAGCGCGCCCTCGAGCATCACGAGATTCGTCACGCGCACGATCCGCTGCGCGCTGACCGCGTCGACCGAGCCGAACTGCTTGGCGATCCAGTCGTGCATTTCCGTCGGCGCGTCGAGCCGGCCGACGGTGGTCGAGACGGCGAAGATCCGCGACGCCGCTGCGCGGGCTTCAGGGGGGAGCGTCCCGAGCAGCTCCTCGAGCCCGCCGATCGAACGCTTCACGTCGGTCTTCACGCCGCCCTCCGGGCCTTCGCCGCGGCCGAATACATCTCGACATATCGCTTGGCCGATGCGGTCCACGAGTGATCCTCGCGCATCGCTCGGGTACGGAGTGCCACCCACGGCTCGCCATCCGCGCGATAGCGGTGGAGCGCGCGTTGGAGCGCATCGGCGAACGCGGCGGCCTCGTACCGCTTGAAGGAGAACCCGTTCCCGCGTCCGGCGTCCGCGTCGACGTCGTGGACCGTCGTCGCGAGGCCGCCAACGGCGCGCACGACGGGGATCGTCCCGTAGCGCAGCGAAATGAGCTGACCGAGCCCGCACGGCTCGAAGCGCGACGGCATCAGGAAGAGGTCGGCTCCCGCGTAGATGCGCTGCGCGAGCGACGCATCGAAGCCAAGCGTCAGCGCCAGACGGCCCTTCATCTTGGCCGCGAGGTCCTTCCACTTCGCCTCGTACGTCGGCTCGCCCGTGCCGAGGATGACCAGCTGGGCTCCGTTGTCGAGAAGCCACGGCGCCACGGCGGTGAGCAGATCGACGCCCTTCTGCTCGACAAGACGCCCGATGACGCCGAAGAGTGGCGCCTTCGGCTCGACGGCCAGGCCGGTCTCCTTCTGGAGCTGGGCCTTGTCGGTCGCCTTGCCGGTCTGATCGTCAGCCGAAAAGCGCGCGGCGATCTGCGGGTCGCGGGCAGGATCGAAGAACGACGTGTCGATCCCGTTGGTGATGCCCCAGAGGTCGGCGCGTCGCTCGCGAAGCATGCCGTCGAGCCGCTCCCCGAATTCGGGTGTCAGGATTTCCTCGGCGTATCGCTCGCTGACCGTCGAGATGATGTCCGCGGTCGCGATGGCCCGCGCCATCGGATTTGCCTCGTTGCGGTCCTCGATCGGGAGGCGCGCGCGAGGGAGGCCAACAAGCTTGAGCACCTCCGCGCTGGTTCTCCCCTGGTACGCGAGGTTGTGGATCGTGAAGACGGTCGCGGCCCCGGAGAGCCGGCGCGTTCGCGCCGCGAGCGGAATGAGCAGCGCCGCGTGCCAGTCGTGGGCGTGGACGATGTCGGGAGGCGCGTCGATGAGATCCGCGACCACAGCTCGGCAGAAGAGCGCGTACCGCTTCGCGTCGTCGGGATAGCCGTAGACCTTGTCGCGACCGATCCGAGCATGCTTGACGAAGACGGTGCGCACGCCATCCCGCACGATCTCCGGGTACTCGATCCGCGCGTGGGCCTCACCGTACGGGACCGAGCGCGTGCGCTCCGCGCTCCCGGGGATTGCGTACTTCGTTTGGTCGAGGGATCGGTGCAGTGGCAGATACACCGTGACCTCGTGCCCGAGCGCGGCGAGCGCCTGCGGCAGCGAGCCTGCCACATCGGCGAGGCCGCCGACCTTGGCGTAGGGAGCGACCTCGGCGGCCGCGAACGTGATCCGCACGGAGCACGAGGATGTTAAGCGGATGTAAGGACTTCGCGCGGAGCCCGCCAACCAGGCATGCGTGGGAAACAGATGCGTTAGACAGGTGGTAGTCAAGGGCAAGACGTCAGAGGAGGCGTGGAAATGCGGTCCATCAATCGAAAGGTCTCTCTCGCGATCGGGGCGGCCATTGTCAGCGTCGGTCTTTTTGGTGCCGTCGCGTTCGCCGCGTTCGCCCCTGACCCCTCCACCACCACCACTGATGCCCTGTTCGGTCAAAGCAACCTGGTCGCGACGAACGACATCAAGCACGACAAGCTCAAGGACCTCCTCGACGGCCTGCGAGCCAAAGGCGTGATCACTCAGGCCCAGGAAGACGCGATCCTGGCCGCGCTCAAGGACGCGGCCGGCACGCGCGTAAAGGTCGAAGCGGTGATCCGCGACTTCCTTGGCGAGTCCGCGAAGTATCTGGGCATGACCGACAAGGACCTGCGCGCCAAGCTCCCTGGAACGAGCCTCGGCTCACTCGCCAACGGGACAGCGGGCAAGAGCCGCGACGGGCTGGTCGCCGACCTCGTGACGGCCGGCAATGCCGATATCGACAAGGCCCTTGCCAACAAGAAGATCACCGACGATCAAGCGAAAAAGCTCCACGACGCCCTCCCTGGTCGGGTGGCGACGTTCGTCGACCGCACGTGGGCGAAGCCGCGCACGACCGCGGTCGGCACGAACGTGAAGAGCTTCCTCGGCGACCTTCTGCAGGCGGGCCAGACGTACCTCGGTCTGGCCCCGCAGGACGTCCGCGCTCAGCTGGCTGCGGGAAAGAGCCTCGGCGAGATCGCGAGCACGACACCCGGCAAGAGCCGCGATGGGCTCGTGGGTGCGCTGGTGAATGCGGCGAGCGCTCGCATTGACCAAGCGGTCACGGCGAACAAGATCACCGCGGATCAGGCGACGGCCCTCAAGGCCAAGATCGGCACCGAGGTCGCCACGTTCGTCGATCGAAAGCTGCCCGCGAAGAGCACCACGAGCGGAACGACCACCAAGCCGTAGGTGGTCGTGCGCAAATCGCGCCCGACCGTCCTGCTGCTTTGCTTCGCTCCGCACTAGCGCCTCGCGCGCGAAGTATCCGTTCGGTGGCGAGTCGAAACGGGTCTACGCGCGCCTCGTTCACGAACTGGGGAGGCGGGGTCGGAAGGGGCAGGTGCTATGTCGAACCCGCTTGCACATGTCGTCACACGTAACGCCGGCGCTATAGTCGGCGAGCGAGCGAGGGGCACGGAGTTGGGAATGGAGCGGGTTCTAGAAGGTCGTTACAAGATCGAGGAGCCGCTCGGAGTAGGCGGCTCGTCGCAGGTCTACTTGGCCCGCGATCAAGCATTGAACCGCGACGTCGCGCTGAAGGTCCTCGATCCCGCGGCCGCGGCAGACGGGAAGACCCGCAACATGTTCGTGAAAGAGGCGCGCGCGCTCGCGCAGCTCTCTCACCCGAATATCGTCGCGGTGTACGACGTCGGCGAGGTCGACGACTCGCCCTTCATCGTCATGGAGTACCTCGGCGGTGGGTCGCTCAAGCAGCGCCTCGAGACCACCGGACCGCTCAAGCCGGGCGAGGCGGTGAAGGTCGCCACGGAGATCGCGGACGGCCTCGCGTTCGCGCACTCGAAGGGGATCGTTCACGCCGACCTCAAGCCGTCGAACATCCTCTTCGACGCCGCCGACGTCGCCAAGATCTGCGACTTCGGGATCGCGCGTACTCCCCAGGAAGATGCGGACACGCCGCAGCTCTACGCGACCGCGATGTATGTCGCGCCCGAGCGTGTCGAAGGCAGGCAGGCCTCGGTGCAGTCGGACATCTATGGCCTGGGGCTCGTCCTCTACGAGGGGCTCGTCGGCAAGCCGCCGTTCACGAGCTCGAATGCGGCCGTGCTGCTGCGCGATCACCTCGTACGCCAGCCGGTCCCACCGAGCCACCTTCGTCCTTCCTTGCCCAAGGAGGTCGACAGCGTCGTGCTGAAGGCCCTCGCGAAGCAGCCGAACCTACGCTTCCAGAAGGCGAGCGACTTCGCGTCAGCCCTTCACCGGATCGAGAACATCGACAAAGATCTCGCCACCACGCGGATGGTGATGACCGATCCCCTGCAGGACTTTGTGCCACGGACCGAACAGAGTCCGGTGGTCGCCCTGCTTTCGAGCTACGGGCATTGGATCCGCACCGTGTTCTTCGCCCTCTTCACGGCCCTGCCGGTCTTCGCGATGGCGACGCTCGCCGGGTTCGAGCCGGTTGGTGCGCTGCTCGCGGCCGCGCTCGTGGCCGTCGTGGGCATCGCCGGGCAGCTCGGGATCGCCCTCGCGATCTCCTGGGTGATGCTCACCGCATTCGTCTTCGTGTTCGTTCCGGGACTTGCGTTCGTCTTCGCGGTCGTCGGCGTGTACATCTGGCTCCGGGATATCTCGCCGGAACAGGTCGCTCTCGGTATGGCGATGCCGGTGCTGACGCCGCTCGGGCTCGCGCCAGCGCTCATCCTCACGACCGCCGCAGTCTTCGGGCTGACGGGCGTGATCACCGTTGGTGTCGGCTCCGTGCTGACGATGGTCTTCGCGATCGCGCTTGGCGCACAGTCACTCGGCGCGTTCGCGCAGACCGGCCTCTCGCTGCGACAAGATTCGCTCTTCAGTCCGGGGCGTGCCGCGGACACGAAGGCTGCCCTGGTGACCCTTCTGCAGTCGCCGAACGACCGCTTCGGACCGCTCATGACCCAGCTCGACGCAAATGAGCTGGGCAAGCAGATGGTGAACCTCGTATCGCGGCTCGCAAGCGCCGCCAGCGAGACATGGATCGCGACGGTGCTGATGTGGACTCTGGCCGCGCTCACCGTCTGGACCGTGACGCGCCTGATGCGGACGTTGTTCGACACGATGCTCCGGCGGCCGAAGCGATGGTTCGCCCTCTACGTCTTCGCGGTCGGCAGCGGCGTCGTCTCGGGCGCCGTCATCCTCTTCATGCTCGCGGAGTCGTGGTCGCCCATCGCGTCCGCCCCTGAACGTCCGGCGTCCAGCGTGCTCTTCATCGCGGCGTTCGTCGGGGCGTGTCTCGCGCTCGCCGCGGGCGTGGTGATCAGCGCCACGGAGCAGCCTGCGGAAGAAGTGCAGGAGTCGATCCCGCTCTCCGCGCGGAGGATGCCGGTCCGCTAGGACCGCTTCTTCTTCGTCGCCTTCGCCGTTTTGGCCGTGTTGACGGCGATAGCTTTGGTTGGGCGCGCACCTTTTGCGGGCAGCGTCTTCGCATAGTCACGCGCTTCGCCGATCCACTCACGGAGCTTCGCAGGGCTTTTGACGACCGCGTCGGGGACGACCACGTAGCCGCCCATCGCACGTCCGGGCATCGGCTCGAACGGCTTCGCCGTTTTGGCGGACGCGAACGATGGATCCTTCCCGACGCGCACCACGATCTTGTCCTGGAACGTGCCGGCGAAGTGGTTGCCGTTCAGGAACACGGACGGGTAGCCGAACATCGGCCGTGAAACGATGGCGGGATCGGTCGGCTTCGCCTTCTCGAATGCAGCTGCGATCTCTGGTGGAGTTTTCTTCCAGGGCATCGGCCCGAAGCTATCGCCTTCGTCGGTTGTGTGGCCGGGTGTGTTCGAGCCGCTTGCTTTTTTGGTTGCGGTGAAATAGAATACCTGTTCTAGAGGCCATCAGGCGGAGGAAGGACCGACCCGGACCTCGCGAGGTCGCTCGTGTCCGAATCCGCGACTCGCCGCTGCTACGACTGCGGCGAGAGCAAGCCGGTCGGTGCGTTCGCGTTCGCGAACAAGGCGAAGGGAACCCGGCAGGGTCGCTGTCGAGCTTGTCATGCCGTCTATCGCCGCGGGCACTACCTGCGAAATCGATCGACGTACATCCGACAAGAGGTCGCGCGGATCGAGCGCTACCGTCAAGAGAACCGTCCGCTGCTGCGCGAGTACCTGCGCGCGCATCCGTGTGTCGATTGCGGTGAGACCGACATAGTCGTGCTCGACTTTGATCATCGTGATCCTGCGCGAAAGCGCTATGCCGTGACAGTGCTAGCGGTCCATAAGCCGTGGCCACGCGTTCTTGACGAGATCGCAAAGTGCGACGTGCGATGTGCCAACTGTCATCGCCGACGCACGGCATTTCAGTTCAACTGGCAGTCAAAGAAAACCGGGGACCCGTTCGTTGATGTATCGCCTCAGCTGAGGCCTCTAGAGTTCGTTAGTGAGGCGACTGGTGTGCGGAAGCGATGCGGCACATGCAGAGTCATGAAGCCTCTTTCCATGTTTTCGTTCAAGAATCGACGGACCGGAAAGCGGGGTTCGAAGTGTCTCGCCTGTATGTCGTCGTACAGCCGAAAGCACTACCGGCTGAATCGTGAGAAGTACCTCCGAAAGGCACATCAGAGCCGAATAAGGAGCCGCGGGCGAAATCACGCGCATCTTCTCGCCTACCTGAAAGAGCATCCATGCGTTGACTGCGGCGAGTCGGAACCCCTTGTGCTCGAGTTCGATCATCGCGATCGAACGGCCAAGAGGGATGACGTGGCACGTCTGGCCACGCACGCTGCATGGTCAGACGTGTTTGCCGAAATCGAACAATGTGATGTTCGGTGCGCCAACTGTCACCGACGAAAGACGGCGCAGGAATTCAACTGGACGAGGTTGGCGGGCTAGCACATAAAATGGGGCCGGAACGCGGGTGTGTTGTAGTGGTAACAAAAGACGTTCCCAACGTCTGATCGCGAGTTCGATTCTCGCCACCCGCTCAGTAAATAATTAGGTTACGGCAAGGACGAGAGAGGCCGTTTGTCAGCCTCCCTCACATTCCGCGTAATCTCTTCCTGTGGATCGCGCCCTCATCCAATTCATCTGCGTGCGGAAGGACCATCGGAAGAAGAAGCCGCTGGATCCATCGAGCCCCTTCAACGTTGCCGAACAGGGCGGGTGGGCCTATTGCCCAGGCGGCGAGGCGGAGGGACACCGCTGGTTCCGTACCGGGGGGATCACCCGCGCGGCGCTCGAACGCTTCGTCGATTGGCCAGATGAGGACGAGGCTGAACCGAAGTAGGGGGTCGGCTCGCCTGTATCAGAAGTAAAGGGTCCCTGCCGCCGTAACAGGACAGGCCGCTGGCGGTTCCACCGGCAGATGCGGGTGCTCCTCGCGGTCGCTCTCGTCGTGGCGACGCTCGCGCAATCGCGGGCGGTCGTCGCCCTGACGTGCACCGACCAGGTCGGCCCGGGCATCCCGCCCCCGACATCTCTGCCACCGAAGCTGCCCGGATTCCACGCGGCGTGGTACGGGCAAAGCGGCTACATGCGGCTCTGTCCGGGCGATACTGCCACCGCGACCCTCGCTTACTACAACTCAGGTTCTCTCGGTTGGGTCGGCGGTCGCCTCGGCGAGGCCGCTTACCTCGGCACGTGGGCGAGCGAACCGGGGCAGGACCAGCCCAGCATCCTCGGTGGCGACGGAGCGCTCGGGTCACCCGCCACCGGATGGCCGCGCTTCAACCGCGTCGCGGTCCAGCCCGCGCCGTACGTCGGTCCCGGACAGGTCGCGTGGTTCCAGTTCGCCGTCCGGGCGCCCACGAATTCCGGCACCTATCGGCTCTACGTACGCCCGCTGGTGGAGGGCGCGTCGTGGCTCGAGGACATCGGCGTCTTCTGGCAGGTCACGGTCCTGAATCCCGACGGATCGGCGCCCCGCGCGACGCCGCCCGATCCGATCGGCGTCCGCTTCCAGATCGACCCGGGTGTTTCGGCGGAGGACATCGCGCTCGTTCATCAGGGCGTGCAGCATGTGAGCGCCTTCCTCGATGCGAATGCCGGCGGTACGCGCCGAACCGCGTCGACGATTCACGTGTACGTCGGCGACGGGACGCAGCGTTACTGCTGCCTCACGGTGGGCGACAGCTACGAGATCGTGACGGCGAACCCGGCCTGGGCTGATCCTCCGGCGTCGGCACCGGACACGTGGTCGCCGGACACCGAGCGCACCGAGCTCGCCGCGCATGAGTACGTTCACTTGTGGCAGTACGCACTCGGTGGAAACGCGTGCATGGTCGGCGTTCGCTGGATCGCCGAAGGCATGGCCGAATCGTTCGCGTACCGCGCCCTCGTCGCGGACGGCCTCATTCCCGCGACCAACATGGAC
>Ga0209808_1001396_pt1 | contig 12367 bp, 9 predicted proteins | sample GraSoiAngelo_157_FD_186171 | JGI IMG/M metagenome (GOLD analysis project Ga0209808, IMG submission 186171) | Grasslands soil microbial communities from the Angelo Coastal Reserve, California, USA - 14_1009_16_20cm (SPAdes) (version 2) | ecosystem: Environmental > Terrestrial > Soil > Grasslands ...
GCCCCAATGAGGCGAGGAGAGCCGCCACGAGGTCGGGGGTTTGGCCGATGGTCAGCCAGGCATTGAGCGTGCGCGGCGCGGTATCCGTCACGCCCCGGGTCGAGAACTCGAACATGGCGCCGATCGGCAGGAGGAAGAAAGCGCCAAGCACGAGGAAGACCGCCACCCGGAAGATCTGCAGCTTGAGCCGTCGGTTGCGACTCATGACGACACCCAGCCCAAGGAGGTCATTGCAGCCACCTCGCCGTCCTCCGCTGCAACACCGTGTACAGCACCATCACGATCGCGACGATGACAACCATTACCAGGGCCAGCGCGGAGGCGATCCCAGGGTTCGCCAGGCCGACCTCGCTGGTGAGCGTATTGGCGATCAGCAGCGAAGCGACGATGCTGCCCTGGTTGATCAGGGCTGCGGCGGTCGCATAGGCCGAGAAGGCATTGGCGAAGAGAAGGAGCGTGCTGCCGAGAAACGCCGGCGCCAGGAGCGGCCCAGCGACGTAGCGCCAGTAATGCCAGGTGCCGCCGCCGAGGCTCTCGGTGGCCTCGCGCCACTGCGGCCGAATCCCGTCCAGGGCGGGCAAGAACACCAGCACCATCAGCGGGATTTGAAAGTAGGTGTAGACGAGGACGAGCCCGCGCAGCTGATAAAGCCAAACGCCGTTGGCGTAAATGCGCATGCCATGCTGCTGTAACCACAAGGTGATCAAGCCGGCGCTGCCGAGCGTCGCGATGAACGCGAAGGCCAGCGTGACCCCACCGAATTGCGCCAGCACGCCACACGCCGACGACACCAGCCGCCGGAAGACGCCGTTGGGATTGCCGGTGGCCACCGCGTAGGCCAGCAGCGCGCCGAACACGGCCCCGATGATGGCGCTGATGGCGGAGAGGACGACGCTGTTGATGAACGCGTTGATGACGAAGCGCTGGTTCATCGTCGCGAAGTTGGAGAGGCTCAGGCCCTTGCCATCGATGAACGCTCCGCCGGCGACGATTGCTGTCGGCAGAAGCAGGAAAATGCCGACGTAAAGAAAGAAGGGCGCCGCCGCGATCCATTGCGGCGTGGCCAGACGGGTGCCGCCCCTCAAGGGGCGGCGCACCGTCTCAACCAGCGGTCGCTCGATAACGGTCAACCGATCGCCTGGGCCCAGTGTGAGGCGAGGTACTCCTTCGCCTTCGTGGCCTGAGCATCGGTCAAAAAGACGGGGGTTCCATTGACCTGGGGCAGCTTGGCCGCGGCGGCGGCGTCAATCTTCCCGGATGACTGCATGGCTGCCATGCGCACCGGACGGGCCAGGCCTTTCAACCAGAAGTTCTGGCCTACGTCGGAGAAGACGTATTCTTCCCAGAGCCGGGCGGCCGCCGGATGGGGAGCATTCTTGTTGATGGCCGCGTTGTAGTAGTCGCCGAGGATTGCGTTGCTGGGCGTGAAAATCTTCCAGGTCGGGACGTCGGTACCGTGCGACGCCGAGAGATAGTCCCAGTCGAAGACGACCGGCGTCTGGCCTTGCTTGACGGTCGCCGTGGTGGCCTGCACCGGGGTGAAATTGCCCCTGACCTTGAGCTGGTGGAAGAAGTCGACGCCCTTGCTGATGTCATCGGCCGATCCGCCGTTGGCGAGCGAGGCCATCATGACCCCGTTGAGCGCGGCATTCGCCTTGGTGGGGTCGCCGTTGAGCGCGACCCTGCCTCGAAAGCCGGAGCCCATCAGGTCCTGTAGTGAGCTCACCGCCGGGACCTTACCGGAGTCATAGCCGATCGACATGTAGCCGCCATAGTCCTGGACATAGAGGCCGGTCGACTCTTTCTGGCTGTCGGGAATGTCACTCCAGGTTTGGACCTTGTAAGGCGCGTACAGGTCGGTGTTCGCGATGGTCACCGCTTTCCCCATGTCGAGGACGTCAGGCGCTCGCGAGGTCTTGCCAAGCTGCTTCACGGCGTTGATCTCATCCTGGCTGCTGCCGTTCGGGTTGGCGGAGTCGATGCTGATCCCGTACTTAGCCTTGAAACTGTCGATGATCGCGCCGTAGTTCGCCCAGTCCGGCGGAGTGGCGATGATATTGAGCTTGCCTTCCTTCTTGGCCGCTGTAACCAGGGCGTCCATGCCACCAACGTCGGCGGCGGATTTTGCGGTGGCCGCATTCACGGTTGAGGCTGTGCTGCCGCCCCCGCAGGCCGTCAGCAGAACGAGGGCTCCCGCCAGGAGGCCCAGCCGCTTGATGGCAGCTTCACCCTTCATTGCCTTGTCCCTTCGAGCTGGCCGCCGCTGGCCGGAAAGTCGCACTGCCGCAGGCGAGCGTATTCCATGTTCCCCTCCTCAATGTCGCGCTGATCTGCTCCCCCGTTTAAAACATCTCCGGGACCGGATGTCAAGGAAGGAAGGATTCGGTCTTCGGAGCGGGACGGCAGCTTACAACGCCGAACTCATAAAGAGGTTGACCGACGCTACCACGCGGCATTATCCTCATCGTGGCCGTTTTGACAACCGCATCAATTTTCCGGCTGGATCTTCCGCCGGCCCTAAAGGGATGGGAGAGTTTCGATGAAGCAGCTGGGGCGGTCCCTTTCTTTTTCGCTGTCGTCGATTGCGAGCCTCACACTTGCGACGGTCGTCGCCGTGGGCGCACCGACCGGCGCCGTCGCCGCGGCCCCGCCCATCGTCACTGACCCGGCTTCGGTGGTCAACACGCTGGTGGCCACGACCGGCGGCGGCAACGTCTTTCCTGGGCCAGCCGCGCCCTTCGGGATGATTCAATGGAGTCCCGACACGCGCCGGCGCACCGACGGCGGCGGCTACCGATACGACCAGACCCAACTACGCGGCTTCAGCCTGACCCACATCAGCGGCCCGGGCTGCGGTGCCTATCAGGACGTCCCGTTTCTGCCGCTAACGGGTGGATTGCCGGCCGGCGATCCGGGCAGCTTTCAGGAATCATTCACCCACACCGGCGAAGTCGCCACCGCCGGCTACTACTCAGTCAGAGTGGGCAGCCCCGCGATCACCGCCGAACTGACATCGACGCGGCGGAGCGCCATGGGCCGCTTTACCTTTCCGTCGACGACCAATGCCAACATCCTCATGAAGCTGCTCGACAGCCAGAACGGAACGATGGCAAGCAGCGCGCAGATCGTCGGCCATAACGAGGTTCAGGGGGCCGCCACCAGCGGGCACTTCTGCGGCGCGCCCGATACCTACACGGTCCATTTCGACATTACCTTCGACCACCCGTTCACGGCCTCGCAAGTGATCACCGAGGCGGGCCAGCCCGGACCCAATTCGGTATTCCTGACCTTCGACACCACGGCCAACCAGGTCCTGCAGGCCAAGGTCGGCATTTCCTTCGTGAGCGTCGGCAACGCGAAGCTCAACTGGCAAACCGACAATCCGAATTGGGACTTCAACGCGGTCCGCTCCGCGAGCCATGCGGCCTGGAACGCTCTGCTCTCGAGGATTCAGATTGGCGGCGGGACGCCGACGCAGCAGCAGCTCTTCTACACCATGCTCTACCGGGTGTTGCTGCATCCAAACATCTGGAGCGACGCGAACGGCCAGTATGTCGGCTTTGACCAGGCGATTCATACCATGCCGGCCGGGCACGCCCAGTACGCCAACTACTCGGGCTGGGATACCTATCACAGCCAGTCGCAGCTCGCCGCCTTGCTCGCGCCGCAGGAGTCGAGTGATCAGGCCCAGTCGCTGCTCAATGACTACGCCCAGGACAATCTGCTCCCGCCCTGGGGGTTTGCCAACAGCAACAACTACGTCATGGTCGGAGACCCGGCCCAGGCCATCCTCGCCGACTATTACGCCTTCGGCGCAACCAGCTTCGATACCGCGACGGCCCTTCACGACATGATCGCTCAGGCGACCACCGTGAACGATGTGCGGCCGGGAACGGCGATGCAAACGCAGTATGGCTACCTCCCCGTTGACGGCAGCTACGGCTGCTGCAACTTCCATGGAACCGCGGCGACGTTGTTGGAGGACACCCAGGAGGATGTGGCCCTGGCCCAGTTCGCCAGCGCGCTGAACGACAGCGCCACCGCCACGAGGATGGTCAAGCGAGCCCAGGACTGGCAGAACATCTTCAATGCCGGCATCAACCTGTTCAATCCCAAACTGACCAGCGGTCAGTTCACAAGCGGGATGACGCCAACCAGCTCAGACGGGATGGTCGAGGGGAGTTCGGCACAGTATCGCTGGATCGTTCCCTTCAACCATGCCAGCTTGATCGCAGCCATGGGAGGGAACCAGGCAGTCAACCCATTGCTCGACAGCTTCTTCTCGGGACCGCTCGACGGGTCGAGCGATACCGGGGCCTTCCTGGCGAACGAGTTCGAGCTCGGCGTCCAGATGTTCTACAACTACACCCGGCAACCCTGGAAGACCCAGGCGGTCGTGAACCGGATGCGCAATGAGCTGTTCCAGGACACGCCCACCGGGCTGAAGAACAACGACGACCTGGGCGCGCTCTCCTCCATGTATGTGTGGTCGGCGCTGGGCATGTACCCAACCATCCCCGGCAGCGCCCAGCTGGACATCAGTGGGCCCGCCTTCCCGCTATCGATCGTGCACCTGGGGAACGGCAGCACCATCACGATCAACGCGCCGGGCGCCTCCCCCAGCAACCCGTACATCCAGTCGCTCAAGTTCAACGGCCATCCTTACCACCAGCTCTGGTTCGACCCCTCGCTGATCACTGGTGGCGGCACACTCGACTACGCGTTGGGATCCGCACCGAACACCTTCTGGGGCACCGCGCCGCAGGATACGCCGCCCTCCTATGGAACCCAATACGTCGCCGCCATCGGGTTCGCCTCTCCGGACAACCAGATTCTCACGCCGGGGAGCGCGACGACGGTCAGCCTCGGGGCGCAGTCCACCTGGACCTCACCTCAAACGATCAGCTGGGTGGCCACGCCATCCAGCGGCGTAACTGTGAGCCCGACGATGGGCTCGTTCACGGTCAATCAAGGAGGGCGTCGGAGTGTGCCGGTGACGATCACGGCCGGATCCACCGAAGGGCGCGAGACGGTATCGTTCCAGCTGTCGTCGTCGACCGGGGTCAGTGTCGGCAAGGTTGTGGTCGGTCTGGCGCTCGCGCGGCCCGGCGAGCTCTGGCCGTACTACAACAACGTGGGGATCACCGACGACAGCGCCATGGGCGCCGGGGCTTTTGACGGTGGCTGCTGCAGCTATTCCGCTCAGGCGCTACAGGCAGCGGGTATCACCCCGGGCGGTCCCGTCACCGTGAACGGATTCAGCTACACCTGGCCCGATGTTCCCGCCGGCCAGCTCGACAACATCAACGCCGGGGGCCAGACCGTCCAACTCAATCCCACTACCGGGAAGACACAGATCGGCATCCTCGGCGCAGCGGACAATGTCGGCTCGCGGGGTTCGAGCGGCACGCTGACCGTCACCTACGGTGATGGCACCAGCCAGCAGATCGCGGTTGCGTTCAGCGACTGGACGTTGGGCGCCGGCGGCTTCGGACCGCTGCCGAGCAACGCGACGGCGGCTACCACCGCATATCGCAACTGCACGTGCGGCGTGCATGACTACGTCAAGACCTACGTGTTCGCAATCTCCGCCAACCTGACAGCCGGCAAGACGGTGGAAAGCATCACCCTTCCGGCAAACCTGAGCGGCGGCGACTTCCACATCTTCGATCTCGCCTTCCGGTGAGCTGAGGTTCTAAGCCGACAGGCGGGCCCCTCCGGAATCAGATTCCGGAGGGGCCTCTCAGGTTAGGGGCTTACTTTCGTCTCGAACACGTCGGTCCGGTTGGCCGTGTTCCCATTGTTGACCTGGATGAACGCGAAGACGAAACTGCCTCCCATGTTCGCCAATCCCTCGTACTCGCCGAGGAAGTAGCCGAAGGGCCCACGGGCGGCCGGCGCCTGTTCGATGTCGAATGAGGCGGGTGACAACCGCGCCTCATCGCCCCAGTTTGCGGCGGACCCGCAATTGGCGGCGCACCGCACAATCCAGGCATCGGTGGGGACGCCCGGGCCGGAATCGTTGTTCCGGAAGTCGTAGTACGTCAGCGCGACGCTTCCATCGCTGGCGACCCGGATGTTCGGAACAAATGCCTGCTCATCCGCCGGGTTGGTGTTCCGTGGCGTCTGGTTCACCTTGATCGGGGCGGACCAGGAGTTGCCGCCATCCGACGGGATCGGCCGGCCAGTGTCCGGATCGAACGCGCCCCGCTCCAGGCTGGCCGCGACGACGGTCGATGTCCTGGACCAGGTCACCCCTTTGTCGGTGGACTTGATGACGCTGATGCTCTCGCCTCGCTGGCTGTCCGAGTTCTTGTGGACGAAGAACTCGTCGAAGATGTTGATCAGATCGCCGTTCGGTAACACGACGATCTGGTTGCCGATGGTGCCGTTGAACTCGCTGCGGTCGTAGATGATCCGGGCTGGCTCCCAGGTCTGTCCCCCATCGGTCGTGCGCGAGAACCAGACCGGCTCGCGGAAGGACCGCGAATGGATCTCGCCCTCGATACTGGCCAGCGAGTTGCCCGCGGGCGTCGTAAACCGGTCCCAAACTGCGTAGGCGTAGTTGGAGTTGGTGGGGTCGGCGGTGATGGACTCCTTGTCGTTGAAGGCATAACTGACGTCGCGGTTGCCAGAGTCGCGGATCAGGCTGGTGGGCTCGCTCCAGTGATCGCCCCCGTCCGTGGATTTGCTGACCAGAACCGCGTTTCGACTTGTGTTCGCGTCGAACGACAAGCTGATCTGGTAGGCGTCGCCGTTGGGTGAGAAGGATACCCATGGATCCGAGGCTCGCTCGTAGTCGCCCCCGTTGGCGGTCGTGCCGCCGGCGCACTCGCTGAAGTGGGCGGAGGTTCGGGTCCAGGTCTTGCCAGCGTTATGCGTGACTCCGGCCACCAGCCCATGGGCCCCGCCGTTCGACCAGCGGTCCTGCTGCCAGACGGAGATCATGTTTTTTGTATCTGCCGGATTGACGTCGAGCCAGGGCTCTTCCTCGGCATTCGGATAGAGCGTCTCGCCGGGAGTCCCACTGGCGCCGATCGTGCATCCGGCGAATGGACTGGGCCCCGAAATCGTTGTCAGCGGGGCGACGTTCAAGGCGCCGGCGCCGGCGACCTGCATACTCGCAAGGGCGACACCCATCGTCAGGCTGGTCACCCACGCCGTTCTGGCCGTTCGATTCATTCGCGTACCTCCTTTCCCACGGGCCCGGCCGATGCCGTGCCGGACTCCCCCGCCGGACCCAAAAACTTAATCGGGCCTGACTCGCTCATGTCAAGCTCGTCCTCGAGCGTTTACTTTTCCTCTTAGACTGGAGCGATGTTCAAAGCAAAGGCAGCATTCAGCGGTTTTTCGGTTGATGACCTGACCAAGGCAAAGGCCTTCTACCGTGAAGCCCTGGGACTGAACGTTGATAGTGAAGGCGAGGGTTTGGGGCTACACTTGCCGGGCGGTGGCACGGTGTTTGCCTACCCCAAGAAGGATCACCAGCCAGCCACCTTCACAATTTTGAACTTCGAGGTGGATGACATCGACGCCGCGGTGGATGAGCTGACGGGTCGAGGCGTGCGGTTCGAGCACTACGAAGATGGGCCAAGGGCTGACGGGAAAGGCATCCTACGCGGCAAGAGCCAGAACCTCGGACCGGACATCGCGTGGTTTAAGGACCCTGCCGGCAACATCCTCTCGGTTATCGAACGGTAGGCACAACCGCCCCATTCGTTCTTACGGCCAACCCGCGCCGGCTGTCGACACCTTAGCGGTCAGCACCTGGCCCGTTCTTTCCTGCTTAGCCATGCTCGCCGGACCTCGCCACTCCCTGGCCACCATGAAGAGCGTTTTCCGGTCCGCACCGCCAAGCATGCAAGCAAAACAGCCGCGGTCGAGCTCGATCGTCTGCAGCACCTCACCCCCCTCGCGAACCCGCACGCACCGCATGTTCGGCACATCCCCGTACCAGATAGCGTTCTCCGCATCGATGCAAATGCCATCGGGGACGCCGCGGTCGAGGCCCGCCCACAGCCGCTGATTCGACAGACTGCCGTCGGCGTCGATGTCGAAGGCTGTGAGTCGGTTGGCGTAGGACTCGGCGAGGATCAGCGTGGAGTTGTCGGGCGTCACGACCAGGCCATTGGGAAAGGCGACGCCATCCGCCACCTGTCGGGCGGAGCCGTCGGGCGTGACGAGCGCCAGGAGTCCTGGGGCGAACTCGCCACCGGGGAAGTCAAAGCCGATATCGCCGACGTAGGCGTTGCCCCGACCGTCCACGACGATGTCGTTCCAGGGGTGGCGCGAGAGCCGACTCAGGTCGGTATGCATGACCATCGAGCCGTCGGGCTCCCTCCGGAGCAGCCGTCGCTCGGCCGCCGAGACGACGAGCAAGCGCCCGTCTCGAAGCCAGTCGATGCAAAATGGAAACGACGGCACGCGCGCGATGACCTCGCTCCTGCCCTCGAGATCGACGGCAATCAACTCTTGGGCGCCCCAGTCGCAGAACCACAGACGATCATCGTGCCAGCGGGGCGACTCGCCGAACGCGATGCCAGTCATGAGCACTTGCAATTCCGACACGGAAGACTCCTTCGTCGACATCGCTACCTCCTCTGTTCGTGAACCACCCGGTACTTGACGTGCGTCACTGCGGGCGAGGCGATCACCTTGACAGGTTCGAGAGCGGGATCGCCGACGCCCTGGAGCAGCCGCTCACCCGACCCGAGGATGACCGGAACGATGTGCAGGTAGAGCTCATCGAGCAACCCGGCCGCGAGGTATTGCCGTACCGCGCTGGCGCCGCCCGCGATCGCGATGTCCTTGTCGCCGGCGGCCGCCCGGGCCTGGGGTAACGCCGACGCGATCCCTTCCGTGACGAAGGTGAAGGTCGTCCCGCCGCGCATCGGTAGCGGCTTGCGCGGATGGTGGGTCAGGACAAAGACCGGCGCATGGTAGGGTGGCTCGTCGCCCCACCACCCAGTCCAGCTCTCGTCCCATTGGCCATCCCCGCCGCCGAACATTTTGCGGCCCATGATGTAGGCGCCATTACCCTGCAGGAGCCCGTCAACCACATCCGAATCCGCGCTGCGCGCCCCGCCCGTTTCCCCCTGTTGCCTCTTCCAGCTCGCCGTATCGAACATCCACTGATGCAGGCGCATGCCCCCCTCGCCGATCGGATTCTCGATGCTCTGGTTGGGCCCGGCGACGAAACCGTCGAGCGAGATCGACATCTGACAGGTGACTGAACCCATGCTTTTCCCTCCAGGACCCTAGAGGCCCGGAATATACCCCGATAGACCGCTCGCGTGGCGAAATCTCATCGGTGCCCGGGGAACGATCCACCGGCAGATCTGGCCTAGGCTGACAGCCGGATGAGAGCCGTCGTCTACTACAGCTATGGGCGAAACGTCGTCCTCACGGTGACCAGCGAATGGCGCGGGCTTCGATCACGCGATCATCAGGCGAGTAGCCCAAGCCGGGTGGCTTCTCGTGCCGCCTGCCCCCGCGAATCGACCGCGAGCTTGCGCAGGATGGCTGAGACGTGGTGATCGACGGTTTTTGGAGTCAGGAAGAGCCGGCTGGCGATCTCAGCGTTTCGCATGCCACTGTTCACCAGCTCGAGAACTTCCAGCTCACGCACCGTTAGACGCGCCGGATTCCGTTTTGTTGTCGAGCGAGGCCCGCGAGAGATCCCTCGTGCGCCGCGAGCCCGCAAGATGCGCGCGACCACCGCGGCCGCGGCTTCGGCTCCGAGTCTCTGGAGCTTCACGAGTGATTGTCTGAGCAGATCATCGTCATCCGCGCCGGCCAACGCCAGAGCGGCGTCGTACTCGCAGCCGATCGCGCTCCAGAGTTCCGCTGCTTTCGACCAGTCACCCTGGATCTCGGCTCTGTATCTCTCCGGAACCCTGCCATCGATCTCGTCGACAAGTCCCGCACGGCGGCGCCAGCAAAGGAGTTCGCCGATTACCCACCAGGCACCTTTCGCCAGGGCTTTGCGCAAGACACGTTCCGTCTCTTCGCGGATGGCATCCGGGCGACCCTCCAGCCACGCCACCTCGGCTCGCGCCACACAGACCGGCACCGCGAACTGCAATTCCCCCTCACGGTCGGCCATGGACCTGGCTTCGTCGAGCAACGGCCACACGTCTGGATCGCCACGGCGCGCCCGAACCAGAGCCACGACCGGGAGGGCGCTGACCCGAGGCAGCTGCGTCCCGTCGCCCTGGAGCACCGTCGTGGCCAGCTCAGCTGCACGCGACCAGTCGCCCTGGTCGAGCAGGGCCTGGGCCTGGGAGGAAATCAACCACATCCGCCAGAGATCGAGGCCGTGCTCGAGGCAAAAATCGATGCCCGCGCTCAATAGCTCCTTCAGATCTTCGTAGGTGCGCGTGCGCACCATCGTCCCCGCAAGGTTGATGTAGGCTCGCCCCACGTTCTCGTCGTTACCCATCTCCTCAGCCAGCTCCAGGCTTCTGAGGAGCTTCGCTTTGCCGCCGGGGTCGCCCATTAGCATCTCCATCGAACCGAGCGAATTCAACGTATGGAGGAGCGTTTCGGTGTCTCCGACACGTTCCGACAGCTCGAGTGCCCGTCGTGCCGAGCGGACCGTCGCCTCACCGTCGTCATGGTTCATGTGGAACATCACCAGTCCCGAATAGGCGAGCGCGAGCTCTTTGCCTTCGGGCAACTTTTCAAGCAACGCGACCGCCTTGCCGATCGGCGCTTCTGCCTCGGCGCCTCGCCCTCCGCACAAAAAGAGCCTGGACTGCCGGCGCAAGGCGTCGGCCTGATTCAAGGTGTCGCCCACCTGCCGGTACAGCTCGATGGCGCGCTCTTGCACCGGGATGGCTAGCTCGGCGTTGTTCGCGTGGAGGTATGCCTGGGCGAGCTGCTGCAGCATGTCGGCGTGCTCGTGCGGCGGTAACGATTCGGCGACTCGAAGAGCTCGTGAGAATTGGGCCGCAGCCTCGCGGTGAGCGCCGACGGCCGACGCCCGCTCGCCAGCCGCACGACCAAAGCGCAGCAGCGACTGCGCGTCGTTCGCTGCCTCGGCGTGATGAGCCAGGCGGGCCAGGTCGGGCGAACCGTACGGCGGTCTCGCCAGCGCAGCCAGGGTCTGCCGGTGAAGCTGTAGCGCACCGTCGGGGGCGATCGACTCCTCGATCGCGAGTCGCGCGAGCTCGTGGCGGAAGGTGACGGCGCCGTTTTGCTGAGCAAGCATCCCCGCGCTGAGGCATTGGCCGAGGGCCGAGAACGTCTGGCCGCTTACCGCCTCCAATAGCCAGAGCTCCGCCTGCGGAGGGGCCACCGCGACCATGTCGAGGAGTGAGCGAGCGTCCGGCGACAGCCGCGCCGCACGGGCGAGCACGGCATCGCGCACCGTTGAGGGGATCTGCTCATCGCCTGCCGACGCAAGGATTTCGGTTACGAAGAACGGGTTGCCCGCCGTTTTGCGGAAGAGGTCTTCGGAGTCGACGCCGGCCGGGCCGGCCATCGCCGCGACCGCCGCGGCTGACAGTGGATGCAGCCTGATCCGAACGATGGACTCATCGCGGGGCAGCTCGCCGAGGAGAAGTCGCAGCGGGTGACTGCGGTCGAGCTCATCGTCGCGATAACTTGCAATCAGAAGGGCGGGCGCTGACTTGATACGGCGACTGAGGAGTCGCAGGACGTCGAGCGTCGCCTCGTCAGCCCAGTGCACGTCCTCGAGGACGACGATCGCGGGCGACCGCTGCCGAAGCTGGTTGACGAGTGCAGAAACGATCTCGTAAGGTCGCGCCTGGCTACCGCCCAGGCGTGCGAGCTCGCCACCCACGCCCGCGGCAATGTCAACCAAGGGACCGAGTGGCCGTGGGGTGAACAGGGGGTCGCAAGCACCCCAGAGGATCTGAGCGCTTGCATGCTGCTCGGAGAAGCGACGGAGGAGCGCGGTTTTGCCGACGCCAGCCTCGCCGGCCAGCATGCAGAAGCGGCCCGTCCCCGAGATCCTGACGTCCTGGAGGTGGCTTTCGAGCGCGGCCAACTCGGCCGATCGCTCCATGAGCTCGGGTAAAGCAGCGACGACAACCGGGGATCCCCTCATCTGCGGCGCATCAATCCTGCGCCCAATCGGGCAGCCGGTCAAGCCCGGAAAGATGGGCGGTTTTACCGCCCAACTTGGGGATTTCTCCCGATGATGGCTGAGCCCTGGGTCTCTAGCGTTAGCCCATCTCGAGTTCGCCGAAATCAATCAACGGAGGCGCAAACATGCCCAGGTATTTGGTCGAGAGGACGTTCGCGGACGGCTTGCAGATCCCGATCAGCGCGGACGGGGCGACAGCCTGCTTGCGGGTGGTCGATCGCAACGCCGATGAAGGGGTGACCTGGATCCATTCCT
>Ga0209808_1001397_pt1 | contig 12363 bp, 10 predicted proteins | sample GraSoiAngelo_157_FD_186171 | JGI IMG/M metagenome (GOLD analysis project Ga0209808, IMG submission 186171) | Grasslands soil microbial communities from the Angelo Coastal Reserve, California, USA - 14_1009_16_20cm (SPAdes) (version 2) | ecosystem: Environmental > Terrestrial > Soil > Grasslands ...
TGGCGACACGCGCCTCTATCTGTCCGGCCCCGGCGCCGCCGACGTCGCCGCGCGCTTCAAGGGCAGCCTGCTCGAGGCGATCGTGCTCGACGGCCCCGTCGGCGCCGCCTCCGCGATCAAGATGGCGTACGCCGGCTGGAACAAGGGCTCCCAGGCGCTGCTGCTCGCGATCCGCGCGCTCGCCGCGCACGAGGGCGTCGATGCGGCGCTGGTCGCGGAGTGGGCCCGCTCGCAGCCCGACGTGACGGCGCGCTCCGAGCGCGCGGTGTCCGCCAACATCAAGAAGGCCTGGCGCTTCGTCGGCGAGATGGAGGAGATCGCCGCCACGTTCGATGCGGCCGGGCTGCCGGACGGCTTCCACGACGCGGCCGGTGAGATCTACCGGCGGCTCGCCGGCTGGAAGGACACGGCGACGCCGCCGTCGATGGCGGAGGTCGCCAAGACGCTGGCGCCATGAGCGGCCTCGGCATCCGGCGGCTGCAGCATCTCGTGCTCTGGGTCGCCGACGTCGAGCGCAGCGAGCGCTTCTACCGCGACGTGCTCGGCTTCGAGGTCGCGCACCGGTTTCCGCAGGCGGCGTTCATGCGGATCCCGGGGAGCGGCGACGACCACAACCTCGGCCTCTTCGAGCAGCCGGGACTGCGCGAGCCCGACGAGCACGCGGCGCGCATGTACCACGCGGCGTGGGAGGTCGGCGCGCTGTCGGATCTCGCGCGGGCGCGGCGCGTGCTGATCGACGCCGGCGCCCTCGTGGGTCAGTCGGACCACGGCGTGAGCCTCTCACTCTACGCGAAGGATCCCGACGGCCTCGAGTTCGAGCTGTTCTGGACGGTGCCCGACGGCAAGCCGGTCCGCACGCGTCCGCTCGATCTCGAAGCGGAGCTCGCCCGCCGCGGTGTCACCGTCTAGCGCGCGCGTCGGATGTCCGTCACTCGAGAAGGTCGACCGGAATGTTGGTCTTGGGGCCGCGGTTTGTACTGGATATCTTCGCGCGAACTTACCCGCGAGCTCGAATCTGGTGATGAAGCCGGCAAAGCCAGAAGCCGCGTCCTTCGTGTTCCAATCACGGGCGATCTGCCGAGCGTACTCGACGGTGAGTACGGGGTAGAAAATCGGTGGTCGCTGTTGCGAGAGGCGCCTAGTCCTTCTTCGCCGGCGCGTGCTTGCCGCTGAGTTGCGGCGTCGTCCCCTCCTGACCCTTCTGCTGCCGGTCCAGGCGCGTCTCACGATCCCACGTGCGCTTCAGCGCATCGCGAATGTTGAAGCGTAGTCGACCGAGCCCTTCCGTCTCCACCTCGATCCGGTCGCCGTCCTGGAAGGCGCTCAGCCCGCGATGGTTGGTGCCGGTGGCCAGCACGTCGCCCGGCTCCAGCGTGTGGATGGAGGTGACCCACTCGATGCAGCGCGGGATCTTGTGCGCCATGTCGTTGGTGTTGAAGTTCTGCTTCACCGTCCCGTTCACCGAGAGCCTGATCTGCCGTTGATGCGGGTCGGCGATCTCGTCGGCGGTCACGAGCCAGGGCCCGAGCGGCGCGAAGGTGTCGCGGGATTTCATCTGGTAGAAGGTGTTGCCGGGTGGCAGGAGCCCGCGCGCCGAGCCGTCGATGAAGTTGGTGTAGCCGAACACGTAGCTCATCGCGTTGGCCGCGCTCACGTGCGAGGCGCGCTTGCCGATGATCACCGCCATCTCGGCCTCGCCCTCGAAGATCGTGGCCGGCACGTCCGGGAGCACCATCGCGTCGCCGTCGCCGATGATCGCCGAGGGGGCCTTGAGGAAGGCGTTGATGGGCGCCGGCTCGCTGCGGGTGCCGTCCTCCATGTAGTTCACGGCCATGCAGACGATGTTCGTCGGCTTCGGCAGCGGCGGCCGGATCTTCACGCGGTCGAGCGGCACCCCGCGCTCCTGGGCGGCGGCGGCCTCGAGCTTGGGGCGAACCTCGGCCCAGCGCTCGATCACGCCGCGGATGATGTCGTGCGGCCCCAGGTGCGGAATGTCCTGCACCACGCGTGCGACGTCGACGACGGCATCGCCCTTCAGCACGCCCAGCGTGAACTCGTCGAAGAACACGATCTTCATGGTCGCCTCGCTGTGGTCAGAATTTCAGGAATGCGCGCAGCGCGTCGAGGACCGCTTCGGGGTTGTCCTCGTGCAGTGTGTGGACGGCGCGCGGGATCTCGACGAGGGTGCCGCGCGGCAGGTCGCGCGCCATGCGCTGGGCCACATCGGCGTCGAGCACCATGCTCTCGGCGCCGCGCAGCAGCAGCAGCGGCGCCTTGATCTCGCGGATGGTCGCCCACCAGTCGACGTCGCCCATCACGCGGCGCTCCTTGATCGACGGATGCCACTTCCAGACGAGCCGGCCATCCTCGCGCGCGCGCAGGCTCGACGATGCCACCCAGCGGTAATAGTGGATACCCGGATAGGCGTTGCCGCGCAGCAGGTGCCGCGCCGCCTGCTCGATCGACTCCCACGTCTCGGGCTCGGGCGGTCCGGACGAGGGCGCGCTCGCCTTCTTGCTGATCTCGGGTCCGATGTCCAGGACGACGAGGCGATCCACGAGCTCGGGGCGCTTGGCCGCGAAGTACATCGCGCTCCGCCCGCCCATCGACAGCCCGACGAGCGTGAGGGCGCGCAGGCCGAGCTGGTCGACGACGCTCGCGAGGTCGCGGAACGAGCCGGCGGCGTCGTAGACGTCGGCGGGATCGCTGTCGCCGTGACCGCGCGCGTCGAGCGCCATCACGTGGAAGTGCGGCTGCAGGGCGATGGCGAGCGTGTCCCAGGCGTGCGCGTGGCCGGTGAAGCCGTGCAGCAGAAGCAGGGGCGGGCGGCCGTCGCCGCCCCAGTCCAGCAGGCGCAGGCGTCGTCCGTCGACGACGAGATCGCGCTCGTTCGGGCGCAGGAGGTTCATCATCGCGCCCCGCCTAGATCAGCCCGTAGAACTTCCCCGCGTTCTCGCACGTGATCTTGTGCGTGACGTCGGCCGGCAGGTGGCCGAACTGCTCGGCGATGTATTTCGACGACTCGGGCCAGACGCCGTCGGGGTGCGGGTAGTCGGAGCCCCACATCAGCGTCTCGACGCCCATGTCCTCGATCAGCTTGGTGCCGATGCGGTCGTACTGAAACGTCGCCTTGCACTGGCGGCGCCAGTAGTCGCTGGGCTTCATCGTGAGGCCGAGGTCGCGGAAGCGGTCCTCCCACTCGTAGTCCATGCGATCGAGCGCGTAGGGGATCCAGCCGATGCCGCTCTCGCCGAACGAGATCCGGATGTTCGGATAGCGCTCGAGGACAGCGCGGCCGATGACGGCGGACAGGATATTGACCAGGTTCAGCTGGAAGCTCGAGACCGCGGTGAAGAAGGCGGCCCGACGGATCAGCCCCTTCTGCTCGTCGATCTTGCCGGGCGGCAGCGACGGGAAGGTGTGGAAGTGCAGCGGGAGGTTCACGTCGTTCACCGCCTGCCAGAGTGGCTCCCATATCGGATGCCACATGGGCTCCATGTCCCACGAGCACGACAGCTCCATGCCGCGCAGCCCGAGCCGGCCGACGCGGTAGATCTCCTTGACGGCCGCGTCGATGTCGCCGTAGGGCAGGCACGCCAGGCCGATGAAGCGCGTGGGGTCGTGCTTGCAGAAGTCCACCAGCCAGTCGTTGTAGATGCGGAACATCTCCGTCGCCGCCTCGTGATCGTTCAGCCGCGTCGCGGCGCCGAGGATGCCGAAGATCACCTCGGCCTGCACGCCGTCGCGGTCCATGTCCTTGGCGCGCAGGGCCGGGGTCGAGGGCCGCAGCACGCCCTTCTTGCCGTCCTCGTAGAGGCCGGTGGCGGCCATGGCGTCCACGCGGTGGTTCTGGCCGGGCACGAGTTTCTGCCCGGCGGGACCGACGCCGCAGAGGAGCCCGAAGGAGCCGCCGTTCCTGCAGGTCCAGTACGGACCGTCGGGCCCCTCGGTGACGTACGGCATCCGGTCCTTCATGGCCGCCGAGGCATTGGCGGTGAAGATGTCCGGCGGCAGCATGGGCAGATCGATGTGGCAGTCGGCCGAGATGCGCGTGTAGGGCATGACGTTCTCTCCTCGCGGGGATAGTACACCTCCGTGCTGGAAGTTGTAGACTCACGCGGTCATGGAGACGCGACGGCCGCTGGACGGCATCCGGGTGCTGGAGCTGGCCCAGGTGGTCGCGGGCCCGTTCTGCGGCACGCTCATGGCCGAGTTCGGCGCCGAGGTCATCAAGACGGAGATGCCGGGCAAGGGCGACGACCTCCGCCGCCTCGGCCCGAGCGAGGACGGCGTCTCCTACTGGTTCGCCGTCGACAACCGGAACAAGAAGCTGATGACGCTGGATCTCCGCACGCCGAAGGGACAGGAGATCGTGCGGCGCCTCGTTCCGAGGGTCGACGTCGTGCTCGAGAACTTTCGCCCGGGCGTGCTGGAAAAGTGGGGCCTCGGCTGGGAGACGCTGCGCGCGCTCAACCCGCGCCTGATCATGGCGCGCATCACCGCGTTCGGCCAGACGGGCCCGCTGCGCCAGGGGCCCGGCTACGCCGCCATCGGCTCGGCGTTCGGGGGCACGTGGTACGTCAGCGGTCACGCCGACCGCCCGCCCGCGCGCCCCACGCCCGTCTATCCCGACTACCTCACCGGGCTCTTCACCGCGTTCGGCGTGATGGCCGCGCTGCGCCACCGCGACGCCACCGGCGAAGGGCAGTGGATCGACGCCGCGCTCTACGAGTCGGCGTTCCGCATCATGGAATTCACGACGACGTTCTACGGCCGGCAGGGCGTGGTGCGCGAGCGCGGCGGCCTGCAGCACGCCGGCTGGCCGGGCGGCGCCTTCGAGACGCAGGACCATCGCTGGATCGTGTTCACGGCGCCCGCCCAGCACCTCTTCGAGCGCCTGTGCGTCATGCTCGGCGAGCCGGAGCTGCCGAGGGACCCGCGCTTCGCCAGCGCGACGGAGCGGCCGAAGCACATCGACGTCGTCCTCGAGATGGCGCGGCGCTGGTTCGCCGCGCGCTCGTTCGACAAGGCGATGGACGAGCTGCACGCGCACGACATCCCGCATTCGCCGGTCATGAGCATGGCCGATATTTTCGCCGACCCGCACTACCGCGCTCGCGAGATGATCGTCGACGTCCCGTCCGATATCGGCGCGCTGCCGCAGCCCGGCGTCACGCCCAAGCTCTCGCTCACGCCCGGCCGCATCACCCACGCGGGCGCCGCGCTCGGCCATCACACCGACGAGGTGCTGGCCGGCCTGCTCGGGATGTCGGCGAGCGAGATCGCGGCGCTGCGCGCCGAGCGAGTCATCTAGGGCGCTAGGAACATGGGGGGCCTCGAAGGGCCCCCCATACCCCCCGGATGTTCGGAGCGTCCCGGCGGAGCCGTGACGCTCCTCTAACCCCCAACGTTCGGAGCGCCCCGGCACAGCCGGGTCGCTCCTCTGAACCCCTCGATACTCCGACAGGCTCCTGGGCCCACCGGCGGCGTCGCACGACGGGGGTCGCGCGTCCGCCTCTCACGGCGCGTCGTGACGCGGTTTCGGGTATACTCCCGGCGTGCCGAATACGGAACGAGGTTCCGGTATCCGAACGTCGGGCGACGTGGGGCACCGCGCCGCCAACCGCGTGGTGGACATCCTCGAGCTGCTGGCGGCGAGTCCCGATGGCCTGGCCCTGAGAGACGTGAGCGCCGAGCTGGAGGCGCCGAAGAGCAGCCTGTTGCCGTTGTTACGCGCGCTCACGGCGCGCGGCTACCTCGCTCAGGGGCGCGCGGGCGAGTACCGGCTCGGGCGGAGCGCGGTCGACCTCGGGGCGGCGGTGCCGACGGCGAATGCCCTGATGGAGGCGGCGCGCCCGGCGGTGGTGGACCTGATGCGTCGGACGGGCGAGACCGTCTTTCTGGGAACGCTCTCCAGCGACCACACGTCCATCGTGTTCGTGGACAAGGTGGACAGCGATCACATCATCCGGTACGCGGGCGGTGTCGGTGATCGGCGACCGCTGCACGCCACCGCGATCGGCAAGGCCATCCTCGCCTTCCTGCCCGCGAGGGAGCGCGACGGGATCTTGAAGTCGCTGTCCCTCTCGCGTCACACCGACCGCACGGTGACGAGCCTGCCTGCCCTGCGCGCGTCGCTCGAGGACGTCCGGAAGACCGGCGTCTGCGTGACCATCGAGGAGCTGGTCCCGGGCGCGTCCGGGATCGCGGCGCCGATCTTCGAGCGCCACGGCCGCGTGGCGGGCGGGTGCGCGATCGGCGGCCCCACCGACCGCGTGCGCCCGCGCCTGCGCGCGCTGGCCGCGGAGGTCAAGGCCACCGCGGCCATTCTGTCGGCCCGGCTCGGTCACCGCGCCGACCGGAAGGTGGCGCGGCCGTGAGCGTCATCGAGCGTGTGGACGTCTTCCGCCGCCTCGACGCGTGGCGGCGGCGCCGACGCACGTATGCGTTCGTCGCCCTCGGCGTCGTCGCCCTGTGCGCGGCCGTGTACGGCATCCGGCTCTGGCGGTACTGGGACCGCCACGTCTCGACCGACGACGCGTTCGTCGAGACCCACGTCTCGCCGGTGAGCACGCGCGTGCGCGGCACCGTGCTCGAGGTCCTCGTGCGCGACAACGAGGAGGTGGCCGCGGGCGCGCCGCTCGTGCGGCTGGACCCGCGCGATCTCGAGGTCAAGGTCCACCAGACCCGCGCGGCGCTGGCCACCGCGCAGGGTCGCCTGCGCGCGGCCGCCGCCGGCGTTCCCATGACCGAGGGCACCACGCGCAGCCAGGTCGGCGTCGCCGAGGCGTCGGCGGCGCGGGCCGTGCTCGGCATCGACAGCGCCGCGCGCGCGCTCGACGAGCGCCGCAGCAAGCTGCGTGCGCGGGCGGCCGCCGTGCAGGCCGCGCAGGCCGAGGTCGCGGCGCGCCAGGCGGACTTCGACCGCGCGGGCCTCGACCGCGGGCGCACCGCCGAGCTGCTCGAGCGCAAGCTCGTCGCGCGCCAGGACTTCGACCACGCGGACAACGCGTTCAAGACGGCCGGCTCGGCGCTGGAGGCGGCGCGGCAGCGGCTCGACGTCGCCCACGCCGAGGTGGCCCAGGCCGAGGCCGAGGTGGCCACGCAGGAGGTCGTGCTCGCGCAGTCGCGCCGGCAGCGCGAGGAGGCCGAGCACACGCTCGGCGACGCCCGCAGCCGGCGCGGCGAGGTGACCGTGCGCAGCGCGGAGGCGGCGAGCGCCGAGGCGCAGCTGGCCGAGGCGCGCGCGGCGTTGCGCGAGGCCGAGCTGAACCTCGAATACACGACGATCGCCGCGCCCGTTTCCGGCCGCGTCACGCGCCGCACGGTGGAGGTGGGCCAGACCGTGCAGCCGGGCCAGCCGCTGCTCGCCGTCGTGGACGTGGCCAACGTCTGGGTGGTCGCGAACTACAAGGAGACACAGCTCACCCACGTGCGCCCGGGCCAGCCCGCCACCATCTCGGTGGACACGCATCCGGGGCTCGTGCTCCGCGCTCGCGTGGACTCGATCCAGAGCGGCACGGGCTCGCGGTTCTCGCTGCTGCCGCCCGAGAACGCCTCCGGCAACTTCGTGAAGGTCGTGCAGCGCATCCCCGTCAAGCTCGTGCTCGAGCCCGGCCAGCAGGGGCAGACGCTGCTCGTGCCCGGCATGTCCGTCGTCCCCGTCATCCAGCTGCGATGACCGGGAGGACGAGCATCGAATGAGCCCGCGCGTCCGGCGCGCCATCGTCGCCGTCTCGACGATGATGGCGACCTTCCTCGTGATCCTCGACGTCACCATCGCCAACGTCGCCCTCGATCACATGCGCGGCACGCTGTCGGCGGGCGTGGACGAGATCACGTGGGTGCTGACCTCGTTCCTCGTCGCCAACGCCATCAGCCTGCCCATCACCGGCTGGCTGAGCGACCTGCTCGGGCGCAAGCGGCTGTTCATCCTGGCCACGGTCGCGTTCACGCTCACGTCGGCGGCCGCGGGAGCAGCGCCGAGCCTGGCCGCCATGGTGTTCGCGCGCTTCCTGCAGGGCCTCGCGGGTGGCCCGCTGGTGCCGCTGTCGCAGGCGACGATGATCGAGACGTTCCCGGCGCGCCAGCGCGGGATGGCCATGGCCATCTGGGGCATCGGCATCATGTTCGCGCCGATCATCGGGCCCACGCTCGGCGGCTGGATCACCGACAACTGGTCCTGGCGCTGGGTCTTCTACATCAATGTGCCCGTCGGCGCCGCCGCCGTGGTGCTCGCGTGGCTGTTCGTGCCCGACTCCACGATGGAGCGGCCGGCGGTGCGCCGGGTGGACGTGCCCGGGCTCGTGCTGCTCGTGGTGGGCGTGAGCGCGCTGCAGTTCGTGCTCGACCGCGGCCAGCGCGAGGACTGGTTCGCCTCGCCGCTCATCGTGTGGCTCACGGTGCTGGCGGCGGCGGCGCTGGTCGCGCTCGTCGTGCGCGAGCTGCGCGCCGAGGAGCCTGTGGTGGACCTGCGCGTGCTGCGCCACGGGACGTTCGCGGTGGCCACGGCGGCGATGTTCGTCATCAGCATCGCGTTCTACGGGATCATGGTGCTCTCGCCGCTCTTCACGCAGATCCTCATGGGTTACACGGCGATGCTGGCGGGGCTCGTGCTGGCGCCGGGCGGCGTCGCCACCCTGGTCACCATGCCGATCGCGGGCGTCCTGCTCAACCGCATCGACCCGCGCTGGATCATCGTCACCGGCTGCGCGCTGAACGCCTACGCGATGTACCTGATGGCCACGCTGTCGCTGGAGGCGAGCTACTGGCACATCATGCTTCCGCGCTTCATCCAGGGGCTCGGCATCGGCTTCACGTTCGTGCCGATGTCGACGGTGGCGCTCAGCGCCGTGCCGATGCGCGAGCTGGGGCACGCCTCCGGCCTGTTCAACTTCATCCGGACGATCGGCGGGAGCATCGGCATCGCCGCGGTGGCGACGTTCCTGCAGCGCGGCACCCAGACCCACCAGGCGCGCCTGGCGAGCCACGTGAGCCTCTACGACCCCGAGGCGTGGGACCGCTACCAGATGCTGGTGGCGACGTTCATGGCGCGCGGCGCCGATCCGGCGACGGCGGAGCAGCAGGCGTGGGGACACCTCTACCAGACGGTGCAGCGCCAGGCGCTGCTGCTGTCGTTCATCGACAACTTCTGGTGGCTGGTCTGGATCTTCGCCGCCGTCATTCCGCTCGTGTTCTTCCTCGGCGGCCGTCCGCGGGCCGGCGAGTCGCCGGCCGACGTCCAGCGTCACGCGGCGATCGTGGAGTGACCGGGCCGGTCCCTAGAGCACGAAGCCGGGCGGCGGCATGAGATCAGGCCGCTCGGCGAACAACCGCGCCCACGCCGCGCGGGCCACGCGCTCGGCCTCGGCGACGATGGCCGGCTCGTCCAGCGTGAGCACGTGGCGGTCGCGCATGAGCCAGCGCCCGTCCACCATCACGGACTCGACGTCGCCGGCCTGGCCCTGGTGCACGAAGCACGCGACGGGGCGCAGCGCGGGTGTCAGATGCGCGCGGCGAAAATCCACCACGATGAAGTCGGCCCGATTGCCCGGTGCGAGCCAGCCGCCGTCGGGGACGCCGAGCGCACGATAGCCGTTGCGCGTGGCCCACGTCAGCGCCTGCTCGGGGGTCGGCCGGCGGCCGTCGGCGCGGCGCACGCGCTCCATGAGCATGGCGGTGCGCACGACCTCCACCATGTCCTCGGCCATGTTGTCGGTGCCGAGCGTGATCAGGCAGCCCGCGCGCTCCAGCGCGTCGATGCGCGCGGCGAGACCGCGACGCGCGGCGATGGCGGGATTGACGGCGACGACGGCGCCGGCGGCGCCGAGCGTGACCTCCTCTTCGCCGCTCATGCAGCGGCAATGCGCGGCGATGAGGCGCGGTGAGAGCAGGCCGCAGCGCGCCGCGTACTCGACGGGCGTGACGCCGCGCTGCTCGCGGATCGCCGCGACCTCTCCCCAGATCTGGCTGAGGTGGATGGTGGCGATGGTGTCGAGCTCGTCCTGCAGCTTGCGCACGCGGCCGAGCAATTCCGGCGAGCAGAGATCGGGGGCCCACGCGGCGACGCCGACGCTCACGCGACCGTCGACGCGGCCGTGCCAGCGCGCGTGCAGCTCTCTGATTCGGGCCAGGCCGCTCTCCGCCAGCGCCGTGTCCTGCTCGAACGGACCCGGCTGCCCGACCGACGCGCGCGAGCGATCCCATGCGCGCTCGCACAGCACGAGCCGCAGGCCGGTATCGGCCAGCGCACCGGCGTAGCGTTCGAGGTGCGCGCCTTCCTCGAGGAGCAGCGTGGTACCGCTGCGGATCGCTTCGAGCGCGCCGAGCGTCGCCATGAGGCGCTCCTCGTCGTCGGACAGCGCAGGCAGTGGCAGCGGCGCGAGGCCGCCGGTGAACGGCGGCGTGTGAGACGGCGAAAGATCCTCGTAGATCCCGCGGGCCACCACGCGCGGAAGATGCGTGTGCGCGTTGGCGAAGCCCGGCAGGATCACGCGGCCGCGTGCATCGATGTGCTCGGCCGCTGCGTGGCGCGCGAGCAGATCGGCCGCGGGACCCAGCGCGGCGATCCGGCCGTTGTCGACGAGGAGCGCGCCGTCGCCATAGAGCGTTCCGGCGTCGTCGCCGGTGACGATGGTGGCCCCGTGAATGGCCAGCGGGCGGTTCATCCGCGACACTCTATCGCTTTCGGCCGGGGGTGGTCCGCGGTATCGTACGAACCCCACAGGAGGCGTTCCATGCACCGTGTCCCCCGGGCTCTTACCGTGCTGGCCGTGCTCACCACCGCGACCTGGCTGACCGCTTCATCGAGCCAGGCCCAGGCGCCGTCGGCGAGAAAGGGCGGGGTGCTGCGCGTGGCGTTGATCGGCGAGCCGCCGACGCTCGACGCGCACGCGACCACGGCCGTCATCACCCGCGAGATCGTCGTCAACATGTACGAAGGCCTCTTTGCCCTCGACGCGAAGTATCAGCCGGTGCCCCTGCTCGCCGAGCGCGCGGAGACGCTCGACGGCGGAAAGCGCTACCTCGTCCACCTGCGCAACAACGTCAAGTTCCACAACGGCAAGACGCTGGGCGCCGCCGACGTCGTGGCGTCGCTCAAGCGCTGGGGAGCGGTGGCCAGCCCCGGCAAGTCGGTCTTCAAGAACGTCGGCTCGGTGGAGGTGAAGGGACCGCTCAGCGTCGAGATCCGGCTCAAGGAGCCCTCGAGCGCGCTGCTGACGATCCTCGCGCAGGTCGACAGCGCGGCCGTCATCTATCCCAAGGAGATCGTCGACGCGACGGGCGAGGGGCAGCTCAAGGAGTACATCGGCACCGGGCCGTTCAAGTTCGTCGAGCACCGGCCCGATCGCCACATCAAGCTCGCGCGTTTCGACGGCTACGCCGCGCGGTCCGAGGCCGCGAGCGGCCTCGCCGGCCAGCGCGTCGCCCACGTCGACGAGCTGCTCTTCCTGCCGGTCCCCGACTACGCCACGCGGCAGGCCGGCATCACCACGGGCGAGTACCAGTACATCCAGCAGATCAAGCCCGACCAGTACGACCGGATCAAGGCCACGCCGGGCGTCGAACCGGTCGTGGTCAAGCCGTACGGCTGGGCGACGATCGTGCTGAACACCAAGCAGGGACTGATGACGGACAGGCGCCTGCGTCAGGCGGTGCAGGCGGCGCTGGACGTCGAGCCCATGATGCTCGCGGGGCTTGGCCACAAGGACTTCTACCGACTCGATCCCGGCATCGTCTTTCCGGAGCAGCCCTACTACTCGCGCGTCGCCGCCGCGTCCTACAACCAGCGCGACCGGGACAAGGCGAAGCGCCTCCTGAAAGAGGCGGGCTACGCGGGCCAGCCCGTGCGCTGGCTCGTCACCACCGAGTACGAGCACCACTACAAGCCGGCGCTCGTCGCCAAAAGCCAGCTCGAGGAGGTCGGCCTCAAGATCGACCTGCAAGTCTCCGACTGGGCCTCCGTCGTGCAGCGGCGCAACAAGCCCGAGCTGTGGGACGCCTTCAGTACCGCGTTCGTGTTCCAGCCCGAGCCGACCGTGTCGGCGCAGGTGCTGTGCGAGTGGCCGGGCTGGTGGTGCAACCCCGACAAGGAAGCGCTGCTCCAGGCCATGGGGCGTGAGTTCGACACGAGGAAGCGTGCCGCGATCTGGGAGAAGGTCCAGACCGTGTTCTACGCGGAGGCGCCACGGATCAAGATCGGCGACTATTTCCGTCTCGATGCACGACGCAAGGACGTCCAGGGCTATGAGCCCGGGCCGTACATGCACTTCTGGAACGTCTGGCTGGATCGGAGGTAGCTGATGCGCGACGTGGTCGAACGCCTCGATGCGCTGTGCGACGCGGTGCCGTTTCACGCGAGCT
>Ga0209808_1001398_pt1 | contig 12359 bp, 9 predicted proteins | sample GraSoiAngelo_157_FD_186171 | JGI IMG/M metagenome (GOLD analysis project Ga0209808, IMG submission 186171) | Grasslands soil microbial communities from the Angelo Coastal Reserve, California, USA - 14_1009_16_20cm (SPAdes) (version 2) | ecosystem: Environmental > Terrestrial > Soil > Grasslands ...
CTCAGGATCCTGATCGTCGACGATGCGGGGCCGGTGGTGGTCCTCTGCGTAAACGTGCTGCAGGCTCTCGGGTACGCCGTGAAGGGCGCGAACCGCGGCGAGACCGCGGTGGAGCTTCTGCGCAAGGAGCGATTCGACCTCATGGTCCTCGATTACAAGATGCCGGGCATGACGGGATTCGACGTCTATCATCAGGCCAAGACGCTGCACCCCGAGCTCGCCGTGGTGCTGGTGACGGGACACGGCTCGCCGGAGGTCGTCACCGAGGCCAACCGTCTCGGCTTCGACTCGATCCTCCTGAAACCGTTCACCTCCGAAGAGCTGCGTGGAACCGTCGAGAAGGTCCTTACGGACCGCAAGCAGGACTCACGCTGATGCCGTCGGTGGGCGCGGAGACCGGCGGCCGGGCGGCGGCGGAGGGCGTGATGGGCGCGGTGGTGCGGGCCCTGCAGTGGGGCCTCGATCGGATGCTGTCCGTGGGATACGGGGTCGTTTACGACGCGATCTTCGAGCGCTTCCGGCCGTATCAGGACCTGCAGGGCGAAGTCCTCGAGCTCGTCGAGAAGAGCGCGCCGGATGCGCCGCGTCGCGACGTGCAGGTCCTCGACGTGGGCTGCGGCCCGGGCAACTTCACGTTCGTGCTCGCCGAGGCCGGCTTCTCGACGATTGGCCTCGAGGCCTACGGCGCGCTCGTCGAGCTCGCGCGCGAGAAACGCCGCGCCAAACGGCTCGCGAATCTCGCATTCCGCCACGGCGAGCTCTCCGCGGGCTCGGGCGGCCGTGACACCTCGTTCGATGTGGTGGTCAACATCCATGGGATCTACGTGCACCCCGAGCCGTTGACGCTGCTGCGCGAGGCGCGGCGCGTGCTGAAGCCGGGTGGCCACGCGGTGTTCGTCAATCCCACGCGTCACGTCGGCCAGTGGTCGACCTTCCGTGAGATCAAGAAGCGCGACGGAGTGCGCCCGGCGGTTGCGAGCCTGCTCTGGCTCATCCCGAACTCGATCTTCGAGCTGGCGCGCAAGCGCATCGGACCACACTACTGGGACGAGACACAGTTCGCCGAGAACCTGAGCGCGGCGGGTTTCACCGTCCTGGCTACGCGCCGCACGTTCCTCAACGGTGCGAGCGTGCTGGTCTGGGCGCGACGAGATGTCGAGGAGTCGTGAATGAGGCGGCCTCCCGTCGGGCCCGATGCCCTGACGCGCGGCGAGCTTCTGGCCGGCGGCGCCGCACGACACGGATCGGTGCGCGCGGCGATTGAGCGGCTGCTCGCGGTGGGCTACGGGCTCACCTACGACGCCGTGGTGTCGGGCTTCCCGCCGTACGAGCGGCTGCTCGAGGAAGTCACGACGCTCGTCACGCGCTCGGCCGCCCCCGGCCGCGCGGCGAGCGTGCTGGACGTCTCGTGCGGGACGGGCACCGTGGCCGCGCGTATCGCGGCACTCGGATATCGGGTCACCGGCATCGACGCCGTCGGCCACCTCGTCGACGTTGCGCGCGAGCGTTGGGGCGCGCGCGACCTCGGCCTGAGCTTCGAGCATCGCGACATCGCCGCGGAGCCGGCGCCGACCGACGGCTCGTTCGACGTGATCGTCAGCATGCACACGCTCTACTGGCATCCACGGCCGGACGCGCTGCTCGCCGGATGCCGCCGCGCGCTCAAGCCGGGCGGCCATGCGATCTTTCTGACCTACGGACGGCCGGCACGGGTGCTCTCCACTCTCCGCGAGGTCGGCGCCAACGGCCGCCGTCTCGATGCGGTGCGCGCACTGCGCTGGTTGTTGCCGACGGCGATCTTCGAAACGCTCCGGCACGTCGAGCGGCGCTATCTCAGCGAAGCCGACTTCCGCGCGGCCGTTGGTGCCGCCGGTTTCGAGCTCCTCGACATGCGCGAAACCTTCCTGGCCGGCATCAGCCGGCTCGCCTGGACCCGAGTACCCCGCTAAAGCCGACGGTCGGTTTTCACCCAGTCGGTGCCATCGGGCGCCGCCCAATCGAACAGGAATCACTCAAATCAGAGCCCGTCTGCGTCTTCGGAATCATCTATTTTGAGTATTTGATTCGCCTAGTTAGGACCTAGGTAAAGTTTTGGTACCACGCTTGCTCCTCGTAGCGGTGTCCCCGTATCAGCGGGGACTGCGATCCCCCCAACGGGGGACCGACTTTGGAGGCGTACCGCAAATGATCACGTGGACTCGTGGGACAGGGATCCTGCTGCTGGTCGGTGCCGTGGCGGTGGTGGCGCCGAGTTATGCTGCAGCACAGCCGCCGGTGCCCGCGTCGGGCGCGGTCCTGTACGAAATGACCGAAAACTTGAGCCTGAAAGCGCTTCAGAAGGGACAGCGGAGGGCTACCTCTCAGCTGCTCGGCGTGGCCCTCCCTGGGACGCCGCTTTGCCCGGCGACCGCGGTGAACACTGCGGGATATTGCGTCATCAACGCGACGGGCTCGGATAACATCAATCTCAACCCTGATACGGTTACCTTCGGGAAGGGAAACTTCGGAGGAACGTTTACGGTCGTCGTGCCGGGCGACAACCCGACCGATGGGCCGGAGCTCGTCGTCGGCCGTGGTCACTTCTCGGGAAAGATGGACTTCTCGCCCGCGCTCCGCGCCGTAGCACCGCTGGGTACGGTCGAGGGTGAGGTGGGCCTCAATGGCAGCCGACCGGTGCCCTTTACCGGGACGTTCCGTCTGCCGATGGGGCCGCCAAGTGGCGCGTACTACCTCGGCGCACAGGGCTGGGAGCCGGTGCTGCCGAATGAACAGGCGTTGGGTTACCCGACTGTCAAGTTCGAGATCGCGTTTCCGAACGTTTCGGAGTAACGCATGCCGCGAGAACGGGGGGCGCGCCCCCTCCGGCGGGTGCGTGGGAGTAGTGAGGCGAAGCCGTTTGAGGAACGGTGAGATCCGATGCCGGGACTCTTGGGAAACGTGATCGCGGTGGAAGAGCCACCGCTCGACGTGCCGGTCGACATCCGGCGCCCCGACGAGGGCGTCGTGATCTCGCGCGGCACGCGCGTCTATCTGCGCACGCTCACCCGCAACGATCTGGTCTGGCTCAGTGAGTGGGTCGACGACACCTACCTCGAACGGATGGTCGGCAGCGAGTTCCTGCACGCCTTCAAACACGACTGGGACAAGGCGCCGGGATTCCACGACGCGGTCATGCACGACCCGACGCAGGTCGTGCTCATGGTCGAGGCCTATCGTGGCTGGACGAAGCCCATCGGCGTGGTGCGGCTGTTCAACATCCATCTGCTCGAGGGGTACGCGTTTCTCGAGACGATCATCACCGACCGTCGCGCCATCCGCCGCGGCTACGGCGTTGAAGCGGGCAAGCTCATCTCCTACTATGGCGTCGACGTGCTTGGCATCCGTCGCATCGAAGCGAAGGTCTACGCCTACAACGTCCTCAGCATGAACTCCCTGCGCCGCAACGGCTTCCGCGAGGAAGGCGTGCTGCGCCAGGCCGGGTTCGATGGCACGCAGTACTGGGACGTCGTGATCTTCGGCATCCTCAAGGACGAAATCGAGGCAGTGCGCAAGAGGGACAAGGTCTACCTTCCTCTCGACGAGCCCGAGGGGAATGTGATTGAGCCCACATAGCCTTCTCCCGCTCGTAGCATTCTTCCTCAACGTCACCCTCGCCGGGTTGTCGCTGCTGCGCAATCCGGGGAGCCGGCTGAACCGCGTCTTCGCCTACTTCGCCTCGGGCATGGCGCTGTGGAACATCGGCTCGTTCATGCTGCGCACGAGTCCCGACGAGCACTCCGCGGTGTTCGCCGAGGTCATCATCCACATCGGCGTGCTGCTCGTGCCCGCGTTCTGGTACCACTTCGTGCTGATCTTCCTCGACGCCACGACCCGGCATCGTCCCTCGCTGGCGGCGGCCTACGGCATCGCGTTCCTCTACAGCCTGATCAACCTGAGCCGGTCACCGCTGTTCATGAAGGGCGTCGTGTGGACGCACTGGGGCTGGGCGCCCGCCACGGGCCCGTTGTACGTGCCGTGGATCCTCGCGTTCTTCTTCTTCATGGTCTATGGCCTGCGCCACCTGGTGAAGGCCAACCGGGGCATCGACTCGTCGTTCCGCCGCAACCGCGGAACGCTGATCATGCTCGGTGTCCTCATCAGTCTTGCCGGCGCGTTCATCGACTACGCGCGGTTCGTCGTGGCCAAGTGGCTGCCCGCCGCCGATCAGGTCTATCCGATGGGCATTCCCGCGAACATGGTGTTCGCGCTGATGCTCGGCACCTCGATCGTGCGCTATCGCCTCTTCGCGGTGGACCTCGCGGTGAAGAAGGCCGCCGTGTACGGCGTGGTCGGCACCGCGGTGACGGCGATCCTCTACGTCGTCACCCGCACCGTAGAGCAGGCCTTCAACCTGGCGGACATCGACACCATCTGGGTCGTGGTGCCGCTCGGCTTCGTGATCACGATCCTCCTGACGCCGTGGGGCCAGCATCTGGAGGACCGCATTCACCGGCTGATGTTCAGCAAGCGGCGCGGCTGCTACGAAACGCTGCTGTTGCTCAGCAAGCGCATGAGCGCGATCCTCAACTTCAACGAGCTGGTGGACACGCTCGTGCACGGCCTCGTGCGCGGCATCCCGGTCACCCACGCGACGCTCATGATTTATGACGCCAGCACCAACGCCTTCGCCTCGTACCGCGAGGAGACGACGCTGGAGGAAGGCTCCTGCGTCGACGCCATCCGCGCCGACAGTCCGATCGTCCAGTGGCTGACGCGGACGGAGGGCCTGCTCGTCAAGGAAGAGGCCAAGCTCAACCCGCGCATCGCGAAATACTTCGAGACGGCCGAGGGCGAGCTGGAAGCGATCAAGGCCTCGCTCATCGTGCCGCTGAAGATCGAGAACAAGCTCAACGGCATCCTGCTGCTCGGTGAAAAGCTCTCGGGCGAGATCTTCGATGCCCAGGAGCTCGACGTGCTCTCGCTGCTGGCCGTGCAGGCGGCCATCTCGCTGGAGAACGCGCGCCTGTACGAGGGGCTGTCGACGTCGAACGTGCGCCTGATGGAGGCCAGCCGGCTGAAGTCGCAGTTCCTCGCGAACATGTCGCACGAGCTGCGGACACCGCTGAACTCGATCATCGGCTTCTCGAAGGTGCTGCTGAATCGCCTGGACGGCGAGCTCACCGAGCGGCAGGAGGCCTATATCCGCTCCGTGCACAACTCCAGCCGGCACCTCCTGGAGCTGATCAACGGCATCCTCGACTTCTCCCGCATCGAGGCGGGCAAGCTCGAGATGCGCTGCGAGCGCGTCGACATGCTGAGCCTCGTCGACGAGTGCATCGAGTCGTCGCTGCCGCTGGTGCGCGACAAGCGGCTCAAGATCGAGAAGGACGTGCCGCTCGATCTGCCCGAAGTGACCGCCGACCGGACCCGCGTCAAGCAGGTGCTGCTGAACCTCATGTCCAACGCGATCAAATTCACGGCTTCCGGCAAGATCCTGGTGCAAGTGCGACGCGAAGCGGAGACGCTGCATGTCTCCGTCGCCGACACGGGCATCGGCATCTCGAGCGGGGATCTGGCGCGGCTGTTCGAGCCGTTCCAGCGCCTCGACAATCCGCTCGCCCAGCAGGCCGACGGCACCGGGCTCGGCCTCGCCATCAGCAAGAAGTTCGTCGAGCTGCACCGAGGCCGCATCTGGGCGGAGAGCCGCGAGAGCCAGGGCTCGACCTTTCACTTCACGCTGCCGCTCGCCGCGGCGGCCAACTAGGGGACGACATGCCCTCACCCGTGCGCAACGACGGCCGTCGACCGAAGATCCTTCACGTGGAGGACAATCCGGAAAACCGGATGCTGGTCCGCGCCATCCTCGAGGCGGAGGGCTACACGATCATCGACGCCGAGGACGGGCTGGCCGGCATCGAGGCGGCCGTTCGCGAGGAGCCGGCGCTCATCCTCCTCGACGTGAACCTGCCGGCGGTCGACGGCTACGAGGTCGTATCGATCATCAAGTCGTTCCCCGCCTTTGCGACCACGCCGGTGATCGCCGTCACGGCCTACGCGATGGAGGGTGATCGGCAGCGCACGCTGGTGGCGGGCTGCGACGGCTACATCCAGAAGCCGATCGACGTGGACACGTTCCCGCGCCAGGTCGCCGAGTTCCTGCACGGCAAGCGCGAGCACGTGGAGGAGCGGGAGCAGGGCGTGTACCTGCGCGAGCTCAATCAGCGCCTGGTGTACCGGCTCGTGAACCAGGTCGAAGAGCTCAAGCGGTTGAACCAGCACTTCGTGCGCCGCGCCGCGCAGCTGGCGGATCTCCACCGCGCCGTGCAGGACATCACCTCGGAGCTCGGCGCGCAGGCGATGCTCGATCAGCTGCTGCCCAATCTCTCGCGCGCGCTCGGCACCGCGCACCTGGCCGTCGACATCGCCGATGCCGACGTGCACGCCCAGGTCGCGGGCGCACCGCCCGCCGATCGGCCGCGCAGCGTGCTGGCCGGCGCCGGCGTCGCGCCCGCCGACGACTGGACGGAGGCGGAATGGCGTTTGCCGCTGGCCGTGCGCGGCCGCGCGCTCGGGCAGATGACGGCGCGGCTCGTGCTGCCGCCCGGGGCCAAGGCCGATGAGGAGCAGCTGCTCAACATCGTCGCCAACCAGGTGGCGATCGCGGTGGAGAACGCGCGCCTGTTCGACGGCGTGTCGCGCCGTGCGGCGGAGCAGGAGAGCCTCGTCGAGGCCGGACACCTGCTCGCCAGCACGCTCAAGGTCGATGAGGTGCTGCAGCGCTTCACCGAGCTCGTCCGTACGCGGCTCTCCGTGGACGTTGTGCGCATCTGGCTGCACGAGCGGGAGACCGAGTATCGGCTGGCCGCCCAGGCCGGCCTGGCCGAAAAGCCGGGACACATGGTCATGCAGTTCGCGCCGGGCGAGGGGGCGGTCGGCCGGATCATGGAGCATCTGACGCCGCTGATGATTCCGGACCTGCTGGTCGACCCGCGCTTCCGCGAGCGCGCGTGGGCACAGGCCGAGGGCCTGCAGTCGTTCGTCGGCGTGCCGCTGATGCTCGACGACGTGCCGATCGGCGTGCTGCTGTGCTGGACCCGCCAGCGCCGCGAGTTCACGTCGGGGGACGTCACCCTCGCGCAGGCGCTCGCCACCTCCGCCGCCGTCGGCATCCGCAACGCGCGCCTGCACGAGGAGACGCAGCTGCGCCTGCGCCACACCGAGACACTGGTGGCGGTCAGCCAGGCGCTGGGCGCCACGCTCGACCTCACGGAGGTGCTCCGTCGCGCCACGCGCGAGATGGTGCGCGCGCTCGGCGGCGACACCGGCATCGCCTGGCTGCTGGCGCCGGACCGCGCGCACTTCGTGCCGCTCGTCGGCTATCACATTCCTAAGGACGTCGTCGGCACGCCGGTGGCGGCCGCGCTGCGGATGGATGACCCGGTCATCCAGGCGCTGCGGAAGGCCAAGGGGCCCATCGCCGCCTCGGACAGCCAGAACGAGACCTGGAGCAGCATGCCGGCGGCGCAGGCGTTGCCGCACAAGTCGATGCTCATCCAGCCGATCTACTGGAAGGACGAGCTGATCGGCGGCTTTTCCGTGCTCTGGCTGCAGCAGACGCATCGCTTCTCGGCCGACGAGCTGCGGCTGGCCGAAGGCATCGCGCTCCAGGGAGCGCTCGCCGTCGAGAATTCCCGGCTGTACGAGGGCGTGAAGGAGCAGATGGCCGAGCTCAAGCGCACGCAGGCCCAGCTCGTGCAGTCCACGAAGCTGGCCGCCATCGGCGAGCTGGCCGCGAACATCGCGCACGAGATCAACAACCCGCTCACGACCGTGCTCGGCTTCGCGTCATTCCTCAGCGAGCGGATGGCGCCCGCGGATCCCATGCGCGAAGAGCTCGGGCTCATCCAGGAGGAGGCCTCGCGCGCCCGCGACATCGTGCGCGACCTGCTCCAGTTCAGCCGGCAGCGCGACTTCTCACCCGAGAGCACGGACGTCAACACGGTCCTCGAGCAGGTCATCGGGATGGTGCGCCGGCAAGGCGCGCTCAACGCGATCACGGTGAACGAGCGCTACACGCCCGATCTCCCCCACGTCGAGCTCGACGTGTCGCGCATCAAGCAGGTTTTCCTCAACATCATCAACAACGCGGTCTACGTCATGCCCAACGGCGGCTCGCTGACCATCCGCACCGAGACGGCCAACGGCGGCGTGCGGATCTCGTTCGAGGACACGGGTCCCGGCATCGCCCCCGAGCACCGCGATCGCATCTTCGACCCGTTCTTCACGACGAAGCCCGAGGTGAGCGGCACCGGCCTGGGCCTCTCGGTCAGCCTTGGCATCGTGCAGAGCCACGGCGGGACGATCGAGGTGGAGACGGAGGTCGGGCGGGGCTCGACGTTCACGGTCGCGCTGCCGCTGCGGCTGGAGGACGAGTCGGCGGCGGAGCGCGCCTAGCCGGCGGCGCCGAGCATCTCGCGGACGGCCGCCACCATCGCCTCGCAGTCGAACGGCTTGCCGATCGCGTGATCGGCGCCGAACTCCCTGGCGGCAGGCAGATACTCGAGGGTGCCGAGCGTGCCCCCGCCGGACATGGCGATGATCTTCGGCCTCGGCGACTGCCGCCGCAGCTCCTGAATGGTCTCCAGGCCTTCCTGCTCCGGCATGAAGATGTCGGTGATGACCAGCTCTGCCGGCCACTCGCGGTGCATCTCGAGGCCCTCGCGGCCATTGGGGGCCACCACCACGTCGTAGCCCGCCGCCTGTAGCGTCAGCCGCAGCAGCTCGCGGATCTCGGTGTGATCGTCGATCACGAGAACACGTGCCATGAATCGACCATAGCGTGCTGAGCCCCGAGGCTGTCAATGAGAATGCGCAGACCCGCCTACAACAGCGACAGGGCGACGCGCGCGGCGCCGAGGAGCGCCGTCTTCGGATTCAGCGCGACGAGCACAGGGATCGTCTCCATCAGCGACGACAGCCGGCCCTTGTCGCGAAAGGCGCTGACGAACGCGCCCGCGCGAAGCAGCGGCATGAGCCGCGGCGCGATGCCGCCCGCCACGACGACGCCCCCCAGCGCGAGCGCCTTGAGCGCAAGGTTGCCCGCCTCGGCTCCGTAGACGGACACCAAGATGCCGAGCGCCATCTCGCACAGACGGTCCGACCCGCGCATCCCCAGCTCGCCCACGACGGCCGCCGGGTCGCCCTCGCGCATCAGCGCGGCGGTCTGCGGCGATTCCTTCGCCACACCCGTGTCGCGCAGGAACCGATAGACGTTCACGAGCCCCGGGCCGGACAGCACGCGCTCGCAGGACACCCGGCCGAACTCCTTGCGCAGGTAGCGCAGCAGATCCTCCTCGACCTCGCCGCGCGGCGCGAAATCGCTGTGGCCGCCCTCGGTGGCGATGACCGTGCGCGTCGCCTCGTGGTCGACGACGATGGCCTCGCCGAGCCCCGTCCCGGCGGCGATGACGGCAACGTTGCCGTCCCGGAGCCGGCCCCCCTGCAGCGACACCAGCTCGTCCTCGCGCAGTGCCCAGACCCCATGGGCGGTGGCCTCGAGATCGTTGAGCAGCCGCACGCGCTGGGCTGGAATGGCGGAGGCGAGCCCGCGCTCGTCGACGACCCAGGGAAGGTTCACGGCGACGACGCGGCCGTCCATCACCGGCCCCGCGATGCCCACGCAGGCCGCGGCGATGTCGGCACGCGGGCCCTCGCCGAGAAAGCGCGCGATGGCGGCCTCGAGCGAGGGGAAGTCGTGGCTGTGCAACGTGGCCTCGCGGACCACCACGGGCGCGCCGGCGCGCGGCTCGAACAACGCGAGCGTCGTCTTGGTTCCGCCGACGTCGCCGGCGAGGATCACACTACTTCTGCGTGCCCGCGTAGAGTCCCATCACGGTGCCGAGGAACTTCAGCGCGTCGGGCTTCTTGCGCTGGAACGAGTTACGCCCGATGATCGACCCGAACCCACCGCCATCGCGGATGGCGCGGACCTCATCGAACACCTGGTCGTCCTTCGCGGCGGCGCCACCGGAGAAGATGACGATGCGCCGGCCGTTGAACGCCGCCTGCACCACGTGGCGCACACGCTCGGCCAGCGTCCCGATCGGCACCTGCGTGGCCTCGTAGACCTTCTTCGCCGCGGCCTGCTCGAGGTGGGCCGAGGGCAGCTTGACCTTGATGATGTGCGCACCGAGCTGGGCGGCGATGTGCGCGGCATAGGCGGTGACGTCCGTCGCCGTCTCGCCATCCTTGCTGAGGCCGGAGCCGCGCGGATAGGACCAGATGACGACGGCAAGGCCGCTCGCCTTGGCTTCCTCGGCCATCGCGCGGATCTGCTCGTACATCGACAGCCGATGCTCGGAGCCCGGATAGATCGTGAAGCCGATGGCCACGCAGCCCAGGCGCAGCGCGTCGCGCACCGAGCCGGTGATGGCCTGGTTGGGATCCTTCTCTTCGAGGAGGACGTCGTGATTGTTGAGCTTGAGGATGAGCGGCACACGGCCCGCGAACTCGCGGGCGCCCGCCTCCAGGAAGCCGAGCGGCGCCGCGTACGCGTTGCAGCCGGCCTCGATGGCGAGCTCGAAGTGGTAGCGCGGATCGTACGCCGGCGGGTTGACCGCGAAGCTGCGCGCCGGGCCGTGCTCGACGCCCTGGTCCACCGGCAGGATCACGAGCTTGCCCGTGCCGGCCAGCGTGCCGGCGGTGAGCAGACGCGCGAGGTTCGTCAGCGTGCCGGGACTGTCGCTGCCGTACCAGGACAGGATCTCTTTCACTCGCTCGCTCATGAAGGCCCTCCTCGAGAACCCAGCATACCCCGCGAGCCCGTCCTCACTCACCACTCTGCTGCATGAGCTTGGCGACGAGACCGGTCCACCCCGTCTGATGACTGGCGCCGAGGCCGGCGCCGTCGTCGCCGTGGAAGTATTCGTAGAAAAGCAGCAGATCGCGCCAGTACGGGTCGCTCTGGAACTTCTCCGTGTCGCCGTGCACGGGCCGCCGGCCGTCGCGCCCGCGCAGAAAGAGCCGGACGAGCCCGCGCGACAGCTCCCCGGCGACGTCCCAGAGGTTGAGCCACCGGTGCGAGCCGCTCGGACACTCGACCTTGAGGTCGTCGCCGTAGAAGTGATGGAACTTCTGCAGTGACTCGATGAGCAGGTAGTTCATCGGGAACCAGAGCGGGCCGCGCCAGTTGGAGTTGCCGCCGAAGAGCGCGGTCGTGGACTCGGCGGGCTCGTAGCCCACGCGATGCTCCACGCCATCCACGGTCAGCACGTAGGGATGCGCGCGGTGGTAGCGCGACAGCGCGCGGATGCCGTGCGGCGACAGGAACTCGTCGCGATCGAGCATGTAGCGCAGCACGCGCGTGAGCTGCGTTCGATTGACGATCGAGAGCAGCCGGCGGACGCCGCCGCCGGCGACGGTCTGCGTGTCGAGGTTGGCGCGGAACTGCGGCCGGTTGTCGATGAACCACTGCAGGCGACGCATGAAGCCCGGCAGCCGATCGACGACGTCCGGCTCGAGCGTCTCCACCGCGAAGAGCGGAATGAGCCCGACCATCGAGCGGACCTTCAGCTGGCGGACTTCGCGGTCGGTGTGCAGCACGTCATAGTAGAAGCCATCCGCCTCGTCCCACAGCGTGAGGCCCTCGCCGCCGAGGTCGTTCATGGCCCGGGCGATGTAGACGAAGTGCTCGAAGAACTTCGAGGCGATGTCCTCGTACGCCGGGTTCGACTGGGAGAGCTCCAGCGCGATGGCGAGCATGTTGAGGCAGTACATCCCCATCCACGATGTGCCGTCCGACTGCTCGATGCGGCCGCCGGTGGGCAGCGGTGCCGAGCGGTCGAAGACGCCGATGTTGTCGAGCCCGAGAAAGCCGCCCTCGAAGACGTTCTTGTCCTCGGTGTCCTTGCGGTTCACCCACCACGTGAAGTTCAGCAGCAGCTTCTGGAAGGCCTTCTCGAGAAAGTCGCGGTCGGCCACGCCGGTCACGCGGCGATCGATCTTGTAGACGCGCCAGACGGCCCACGCGTGCACCGGCGGATTGACGTCGCCGAAGGCCCACTCGTAGGCCGGGATCTGGCCGTTGGGGTGCATGTACCACTCGCGCAGGAAGAGGATCAGCTGTGACTTGGCGAAGTCCGGATCGATCGGCGCGAGCGCGATGGTGTGGAAGGCCAGGTCCCAGGCGGCATACCACGGGTACTCCCACTTGTCGGGCACCGAGAGCACGTCTTCGTTGTAGAGATGCGTCCAGCGCGCGTTGCGGCCGTGCAGGCGCTCGCGCGGGGGCGTGGGCTGGCCCGGATCGCCGGCGAGCCAGCGCCGGACGTCCAGGTGGTAGAACTGCTTGCTCCACAGGATCCCCGCGAACGCCTGCCGCG
>Ga0209808_1001405_pt1 | contig 12347 bp, 10 predicted proteins | sample GraSoiAngelo_157_FD_186171 | JGI IMG/M metagenome (GOLD analysis project Ga0209808, IMG submission 186171) | Grasslands soil microbial communities from the Angelo Coastal Reserve, California, USA - 14_1009_16_20cm (SPAdes) (version 2) | ecosystem: Environmental > Terrestrial > Soil > Grasslands ...
CGAGCAGCGGCAATCCAAGATTCGCATAATCGTGCGCGATCTTAACGACCAGGCGCAAATTCGAACGAATCATCAGGGCGCGAGCTTCCTTGTCGCCGCGCTTAATTTTGGCGGCGAGTTCAATCTCCTGGTGGGGAGTGAGCAGAGGGATTTGCCCGATCTCACGCAGGTAAATCTTTATTCCAGTATCGCTATCTTCAGCTGCCATAAAACTTCTCTTCATGAACGTGAAAGGGGGGTACGGTATACATGCTCCGACTATTTAGGTTTCGCCGGCATTCCTAGTCGCAGCATTTATCACGCGCGAAAGTCCTTAACAAGGTTAAATATTCGCAATTCTGACACTTGCTGGATGTAATTTGTTCAAATAAGCTTTTCTCACTCAGTTTCAGGCATTTACAGGTTATGGAAATTTGAGAATCTAAGCGGTTTTTGACCGCAAAGGAGGCGACCACAACTTTCTTCGAGTTCTCGAACGAAAACGCGCCAAAAATTCCCGTTTCTCCGCTTCGATTTTTCGCAGCCGTGCCAAAACCGCGCAGCCCCGCCTATATTATATAGAGCATAGCCGCGCGTGCTCCGGGGTGTTGAGGTTCGGCGCGTGGTATTTGAGTTGTATCACCTTGATCGGTGTCGCTTTGTTCGGTCAACCTCGGGTGCCTATGTGCGGGGACGCACTTCTGTGCGTCCCGGACATACGGAAGCATGTCCCTCCGGGAGATCGTACGGAGCGCTTTAAAACCCTTGGTCCGTCTAAAGGTGCCTAAATCTTCGGGTGACAAAGTGGATTTGTCCCTTTTCGTGCGAAAATTTCTCTGCCAACCTCGCGCAGATGTTCGCCAAAATTTATTCCGCCGCCGTTTTCGGCGTTGATGCCTACGAGGTCGAGATCGAGGTGAACTCGGCCGGTGGATTGCCTGCGATCGTCGTTGTTGGATTGCCCGATGCCGCGGTCAAGGAAAGCAAAGACCGCGTCACCACCGCGATTACCAACAGCGGATACTATTGGCCGCGCGGACGCACGACGGTGAACCTGGCGCCGGCCGACATCAAAAAAGAAGGACCGAGTTTCGATCTGCCGATCGCGTTGGGTATGATCGCGTGCAGCCAGGAAACAGACACCGCGGCGTTTGCTCAATACAGTTTCGTTGGCGAGCTGGCGCTCGATGGCGCGGTGCGCTCGGTTAAAGGGGTTTTGCCGGTTGCGATTGAAGCGCGCAAACGCGGAAAGAAAGCGCTCTTTGTTCCGGCAGCGAACGCGCAGGAGGCCGCAATGGTGAAGGGAATTGCCGTTTATGGCGCGCGCAATTTACGGGAAACATTTTCGTTTCTTTGCGGCGAATGCACCCTTCAGCCCACCCGCGGCGATCTCGATAAATTCTTCGCGACACATCAAAGCTACGAGGTCGATTTCGCGGATGTGAAGGGACAGGGGCACGTAAAGCGCGCGTTGGAAGTGGCCGTTGCCGGCGGTCACAACATTCTCATGGTCGGGCCGCCGGGCTCGGGCAAATCAATGTTGTCGAAACGCATTGCTACCGTCATTCCACCGATGTCGCTGGAGGAAGCGATTGAGACGACGAAGATCCACAGCATCGCCGGATTACTCACGCCGGAACAATCATTCGTGCCGACGCGTCCGTTCCGCTCGCCTCATCATACGATTAGCGACATCGGGTTGCTCGGCGGTGGCGCCATTCCGAACCCCGGTGAAGTCAGCCTGGCGCACAACGGCGTCCTCTTTCTCGACGAGCTACCGGAATTTCATCGTTCTACTTTGGAAGTGATGCGTCAGCCACTGGAGGATGGACGCGTTACCGTTTCGCGAGCGGCCGGGAGCGTCACTTTTCCGAGCGAATTCATGCTGGTGGCGGCGATGAACCCGTGTCCGTGTGGCTACTTCGGCGATTTGAAACGCGAGTGCCGCTGTGGGCCGAGTCAGGTGCAACGATATCGGCAGCGCATTTCCGGACCGTTGCTCGATCGGATCGATCTCCATATCGAAGTGCCATCGATTGAGTACCGTGATATGGCGAGCGAGCGGTCGGAGGAACCCTCCAGTGCAATTCGTGAGCGGGTATCCGCTGCGCGCAAGAGGCAGCAGGCGCGATTTGCTAACGATTCCAAGACGAACTGCAATGCGCGCATGGGAACAAAGCATCTGAAACAATGGTGCAAATTGGATTCTGACTCGCAGGAATTGATCCGCGTGGCCATGACCGAGTTAAATCTCAGCGCCCGCGCCTACGATCGTATTCTCAAAGTCGCGCGCACCATCGCCGACCTTGATTCCGCCGAAGCCATCACTGCCGAACACGTAAGCGAGGCGATTCAGTATCGAAGTTTCGATCGCACATTGTGGGTCTGAATTTTCCTGCTACCTCGTGGAGAAGGCATTTGCAAAGGAAGGGTGTGCTGGAATTGTGAAGGGTGTCAGTCCTACACCGACGCCTTTACCAGAGCACACCTGACAGCGCGGTAACGACAGGGCCTAGGACAAAGTATGCCAAACCGATCTGTTATTCTCCGTTCTCAAAATATGTTTTCATCCATATTCCCAAGTGTGCCGGAAGCAGTATTCACCGTGCCTTAGGCGTCTTGCACGCGCAGCGTTCGTGGCCGGTCGGGAAACCCAAATATCATAAGCATGCCAAAGCGGCGAAGGTGCGCGAAGTCCTCGGGCCTGCCTGGAATGAATGCTTTAGGTTCGCGTTCGTTCGCAATCCCTGGGATCTGATGGTTTCCTCCTATCATTGGTGGTTGACATATGCAGAAATATTCCCGGCTTTGCATAAAGACATCGCTCGGGTTCGAGGGATGGGCTCTTTTTCTGTCTTCATTCGCTCGGGATTCGGTCGTTCCATGCTCAACGAGCACCGCGGTGGCGATTTGACGGAATGGATTTCAGACGGCGACGGGATCATCGTTGATTTTGTCGGTCGTTACGAAAACCTGAATGAAGATTGGAGCGAGGTATGCCGAGCTCTTAAGGTTCCGGCTCTCCCGTTGGGACGAGAAAACCAGGTTGTCCGTCAGGATTACCGAGTCTTTTATGATGACGAGTCGAGAGAGCTTGTGGCAAATCGCTTTGCCCGCACGATTGAGCTATTCGACTATCGTTTCGATGGCTAGGAGCGGATTCCGAAAAAAGGATCCGGTTTCGAGTAGTAGCCTGGCAAGTTGCATCCGGGTGTTCGGAAAAGGAGTGTTTCGCAGATAATGCCTCCACCGCAGGTCAGTCTCATCATCACATCTTATAACCAGCAGGAGTATTTAAGGGAAGCTATCGAAAGCGCCATTGATCAGACGGTGGCTGCCTTCGAAATCATTGTTGCAGACGATCATTCGACAAAAGACGGTTCAATCGAAACCATTCGTGAATATGCGGCGCGGTACCCCGGATTGGTTCGCGGTCTTTTTCAGGAAAAAAATGTCGGTATTCCGAAAAATAGAAATAGCGCGTTGCGGATGGTCAGAGGGGATTATGTCGCGATCTTGGACGGCGACGACCGCCTATTGCCGGAATTCATCGAGCGCCATGGCGTTGCTCTGACCGCGAACCCGCAAGCGCACGTCAGTTACAGCAATCGCTACGACATTAATCAACGTGGCGAGCAGCGTTCACACGATCGTGACCCGCAGCCCTCGGGCGACGTCCTCGCCTACGTCGCCCGTGGTCGCAAAGCTATTCTGCGCTCAATGGTGGCGAAGTACGACCTGGTAAAAGCCGCCGGCTTTCTCGATGAAAACCACTATCATTACGATGGTTTTATCCTGACTTTGCGTCTGGCAAGATTGACTCCGTTTGTTTATCTGCCCGATCCGCTGATGGAAAAACGTGAGCACGCTGGAGGCACTTCCAAGGGAATTTCCTTTTCGGAAAAAGAACGGTGTTTTCAAGACATACTCGCGGAGGTCATGCGAGTCACCCGTGAGTTACCGGAAAAGGACAAGCGCGCCATCCGCAAGGAATGGCTGGCAAAAATTTCGAAGCTGTCTGTTAAAGCGAGAATGGAAGACGGTAATTGGCCGGGAGCATGGATGGAAGTAGCGCGTCAGCTAGTGAGTGATCCGCGTCGGATAAAGGAGAGTTTGAAAATGGTACGCGACATACTATTTCGGGCGGGACATACCTAATCCTGCATCTCCAATCTACTTCTGGATGGAAACGTGTGCGTCCACGAAAGTGCAACGATTCAGAACCGCACTTTCGACCGCACATTGTGGGTGCAAGCATGTTGGCTAATAATGCAAGAAGTGGGAACGTGTGCCGCTTGCCCTCGCGCAGTTTCAGTTCAAGGTGTGCGCGAATGAAAGTTGTTCCCAGGTGGTTTCCAGACCTTCGGCAGATTGTGCCGCGTTTTGCGACAAAGGAATCTCGTCACATTCCCATCGCCTGTGAAATTCACTCCTATCAGGAATATGAATTGGGCTACCGCAAGCTCGCGACTACTTTGGGGCGCGCGAGTAGCAAGCCCGCACCGCGGGAGCTGGAACTTCTCCGTTTATTGATCGATCGAAGAACTAACCCTGTCGGATCTCTTGGCCTGGCGGAGTGCCTGTTCATGACAGCTTTTGTAAGCATTATTCGCCCGCGCCGCATGATAGAAATTGGGACGGGCAGCGGGTTCTCCAGTGCTGTTTTAGCTTGTGCCATCGACGCTCAGGGAGCAAATGCAGGAAAACCTTGCGTCGATACGCTGGATGCGCACGCGACATATTTTGGAGACAGAGAACTGCGAGTAGGATTTGAAATCCCGCGCTTGATTAGTGAATTTCCCGGGGCGGTTCGGGTACACGCCCCACGCGAATCCGATTATATCCGAAACCTGGCATTGCCGAACGAACTAGAGATGGCCTTTATTGATGCCAACCACCAACACCCATGCCCTCTGCTGGATCTTCTGAGGGTTGTTCCATATCTTCGCGGTGGTGGATGGATTCTTCTTCACGACATCCGCCTCGGAACACTGGTGGAGGAGTCCCGAAAAAATGGAGTCCCAGTTGCTTTCGAGGCAGCGTACGGGGCGGAATGGCTGTTTGATGAGTGGCGGTGGACCAAAATCGCCGGAGGAAATATCGGCGCAATACAGCTGCCAATGGAGCAGGAAGCAATCTGGGGCCCGATGCGAAGGTTGATGAAGCGCCCGTTTGAAGTGTGCGAAGGAAGTTACCGCCGTCTGCGTGACGAAGTGGGTGAGGCTGCACGAATGTTATCTTGAGCGCGCTGAGTTCGGCGGGCCTGTCATTTTGCAGATAGCTCGAGATCCTTGAGCCGAAGGCTTTCCGTAGCTCAGGACGACAAAGAATTAAGCACGGGGCGACCTAATCCCAGCCGCCCCGCGCTTTCGAACTACTACCAAGACATTTCTACCTCCCGTCTGAACTCAGTCATGGTTTCGGGAACGTCAGGAACTTCGCTCGGCGTCGCAAAGAGGAGCCGCGGCAATTGTGGCTAGTCGACGTTTGTTTTCAGTTCCGACCCCAGCCGTGGCGCGGTAACATACACGACCGGGCCAAGGGGAGGCGTCGCGCCGCGGCTACAGGGATTCATTCCATCTTAATTGTTGTCCACTGGGACTGCCAAATACGCAATTAACGCGCCCGTAGTTGGGTCGACAGCTCTACCTGTAATCTCTCCCTTGTCGTTTATGTCTTTCGCGAGTGCGAGAAAGGCAGAATAGCCGCCGCTGAGATCGTTGAGGTCTGTGGGGTAGGCACTGTGATCCCAAACAACGGCACGACAATCAGTCTGCTCCGCGTCGCATGAGACACCGACTACCTGGCGGGCTTCGTTAATACCATAGGCCTCGCTGTCTACATGTTGCGGGACACGTCCTTTCAACGGCTTCAGGGGTCGGACGCCGTCCTCCCGGGTCCACATGAAAGCGTGTAAGACGTCGCCTTCAACAAATGCCGGGTCGCCGGCAAACCCGACGATATCGCCGTGTCGATTGATTGCCGTTGGAGTATTCCACCAGGCAGCTGAGAAGTTGCCAAGATCAGTGACCCCGCCGTTTTCCCAAAGCACGGCGTGCTTGGCCGTATGTCTTCCAACGGCCTGGTCGCAGATGCCCGAAATGCCCACGATTTGACCATTGTCGTTGATCGCCGTGGCCGCCCCTGAGGTGTCGCCGGGGATCAGAGGAAGGTCGTGGATCTGATCTGGCGGCCCCAGAGTCCACATGGCTGGGCGAAACTGGAGGACTTGGGTGCAGCAACAGGTGGGGTCATGAACACCATTCTCCGCCCACCCGACTACCTGACCCAAGTTATTCGCTCCGGTAGCGAAACCGTTGTTTCCACCCGGAAAATTGGGCAGTCCTCTCATCTGGCCCCCTTTCCAAACGAACCCGAGATTGATGTAACCGGCGTTGTTAGGCGTACTGTAGAAAGCCGCGCTACTCCAGTTCTCGCCGAGCGGCTCCGGCGTGAGAGTTTGGGAAATGCCCACGATGATTCCCGCGGTATTTTTCACGTTCCATGTTACACTACTGTTTGGTCCGTCGAGTGTGCCGAGGTCGAGCAGCGAGCTGCTTCGCCACAGCGTAGCGTGCCGGTTCCTATCCGGCAGTCTGGAATAGCCTGCCACCCAGCTCTGGTCATTAATGCTGTTTCCCCCGCTACTCGTTCCGCCGAGTGAAGCGAGCGTGGATACCTGGTATTGCGTCATTGGCTTCGCCTTTGCCTGTGTCTGTGCCGCAGCGTTCTGGGCAAAGACTAGCGCCGCGCCGCCGAGCGCCACCAGGATGATTAGCAAGCGAATCCATCCTCTATAACCATCGTTTACGGCATAGTAGGCCGAGTACGGCCCACGATCTCTGCTGGCAGGCATCGCCACGGAAGGAGAATGGGAGCTAAGGATTTGTTTTTGTGTTGTCATAATATTTTCTCAGTTAAATGAATTGTTTACTGAGTATCTTTTTAGTAGCTGGTTCTGGATTCAGAAAGAGCCACTTCGGGCGTTTGCCCTAGACCACTTCTACCGGTGCAGGCGGCAGGATGTTAAGACGTTGAATCGTTAAAACGTTATTCTCGACAACATTGACGACTTCTAAATTGTAGGGCAACCGCGCCGATTGCCGTTTCTCAGATTGGCAGGCGACGCGCCTGCCCTACAAGCCGAGAGAGATAGCTTTCGCGAGAAGCAGATGACAAAACGGCAGTGCCTTCAGCTACTACTTTTTTTCTTTCGTAGTTTCGGCCGAGGGGCGAGAAGCCCTTAGTTTGAGTGCAGAAGCGAACTTGACCAGGCCTTCGCGAATTTGTGCGCGAGACCAGGCGGCGAAGCCGAAGGTAAGCGCAGGATTCAGTTCCGCTTTCATGAAACATGAGGACAGCGGCGACGGCCGGATACCAATTTCCGCGCAAACCCGCGTGATGAACGGTAGATCTGTTTTGCGGCGTAACCAGGCGACGAAGTGTAAGCCAGCTTCCGGAACCTCCAGAATGAAGTAATCGCTTAGCAATTGATTGAATTGTTCGATAAAGAAGTCTCTTCGATCGGAATATAATTTCCGCATGCGTTTGATGTGGCTCAGGAAATATCCCTCGGTCAGGAATCGCGCGAGCGTCGCCTGATCTATCGCGGGCGAATGTTGGTCCGTCACCGCACGGATCTTGATCATTGGCTCTACTAACTGCTCTGGCGCCAAAATATAACCCAAGCGCAACGATGGATAGAGGATCTTGCTCATTGTCCCGGCGTAGATCACGCGGCCGGAGTTATCGAGTCCCTGCAAACATGGAAGCGGGGGACCGGTAAAACGAAACTCCGAGTTGTGATCGTCCTCAAAAATGTAGGCATCGCGCTCACGCGCGAAATCGATCAGCGCAGTCCGGCGCGCCAGACTCATCGTCATGCCGAGTGGGAATTGATGGGATGGCGTCACGTAAATAATTTTGGGCGACAGCCGTTTCGATGCCCGCCCGATCACGATTCCTTCCCGATCCACTGGTCGCGGAACTACCGTTGCTCCGGCGAAACCAAAGGCGCGGCGGGCCTGATAGAATCCCGGATCCTCGATCCACGCGACCTCGCCCCGATTTACCAGCGCCATCGCGCTAATCATCATCGCCTGCTGCGTTCCAGCAGTGATAATGATCTGGTCCGGGTGACAGCGCGCGCCTCTGTAGTCGCACAAATAGGTTGCGATCACCTTACGCAGGTCGGGATCGCCGCGGCTCGATGCGTACTCCAGCAAATGGGCCCCCTTTCTAGCAAGCACTTGTGCTCGCAGTCGTTCCCAGACTTCTATGGGGAATTCGTCGAGGGCTGGGCAGGCAGGGACAAAGGAGACGCCAGGCGGTCCGGCAATCCCAAAATCAAACTGTTTTCCAGCGCGTTTATCCGGGATGTTTTTTACCCGATTGGAAAGGCGGGGCGGATGTTCGATTAGCAGTTGCGTCTTGGGCCGGCGCGGGCTGAGGAAAGTTTCGGGTAGTGAATCTGCGATGAATGTGCCCGATCCGATTCTGGTTCGAAGGTAACCTTCCGCGTGAAGTTTCTCCAAGGCGAGGTTGACCGTGAGTCGCGAGATCCCCAGATCAGCCGCAAGCGCGCGAGAGGAGGGAAGACGGGAGGAGTTATTGCTAAAACTGCCGGAGACCAATTCATCGCGAATTTGTCGATAAAGTTGTTGATGCAGCGGTTCAGCCGAATTCCGGATCAGCCGGATCATTTCGAAAGCGATGATTGAACGTCGCCGGCGTTTTTTCGTGGGCGCTTTAGTTGTTGCCGGTTTCAAGGTTGCTGGTCGACGTTGGAATGATCTCTTTGGCCTAACAGCCGAGTGCAACTCCGCTGGGCGCACAGACTGTGAAGTCTGTGTTCCGGCTCCATTTGCAGGAAGGTGCGCATTCGATCAATAACTTTATAAAGTGGTCTGGTCCTTCTGGCGTAAGTGGACTATTGACACTTTAGTAGAGGGCGAGAGCTTTTAGCGCAATGCAAGATCAAACTCCATGTACGGATTACCAGAAAACGAAAGGTCTGATCTACTTCGCGCGCATGCTGGACAAGATCAGGCTCAATGCTGCCGGTAAACTCGCGCCCGGATATTTTTGCGGAGTGGAAGATCCAACCTTCTTTGATGCGCGCTGCACCAGGTTGTTGGGAGTTGGTTATGATGAGCTGGTAGCGAGAACGCTTCAGGGCGGGTCGGACGAGGAAATCCTAGAGTGGTGTTTTGCCAACGGCAGAAAACCCAGCGAGGAAGAACTTGCGATCTGGAATGCCTTTCTGGCCAAACGCGGTTGGCGCGATGAAGGCAGCGCTGACTTAATGGAGGCGAAAAAGCGGGCGGGTTGGGAAAATCGCGACGATATCCAAACGTGGGTGGACCTGCATGACGCCGAGGAAGGACGGAAGCCGAGAGAGACGGTTGAGGTTTGATGGTTGATTGAAATCGATAGTTCTATCGCGCTTGGGCAGCGCAGGCGTCTCGGCATATTGGTTCCCAAAGCGCCGGAGGACGCGAATTTAAAGCCGGTTCGGACGGGCGCCTCTTTTGGAGTGCGGCAGTCTTCCGCCGCTTTCCTCTGGGTGTGGAGCGAGGATCGGAATGGCGAATCGATGAAGCGAAGAACTGGTACAGGGGAAGCCGCGCGAGAATGGCGCCGGAACACAGACTTTCCAGTCTGTGCGCCCAGCGGAGTTGCACTCCGCTGCGGAGCGAAGAGAAAGCGGACAAGATGTCCGCTTGGCGCACAGGCCACCGGCCTGTGTTCCTGACAGTTCCAGCGCTAGATTGAAGCGATGAAGGGCTTGGCGGTGTTGCTGGTGTTGCTGGCGGACAGCGCTAGCGCAGTTACTTCGCTCGACCCAGCCGCAGTAAGCGCGGCGGCGGACTATTCCGCGCGGCATCGCGGCGTTTCCTTTCTGGCAATTCAAGATCGGCGAACACTATTGGAACAGAACGCGAAAACGGCGCACAAAATTTACAGCGGGACGAAGGCCTTCTGGGATCTGGCTGCGTTGGCTGCGGCGGAAGATGGGTTGCTGCGCCTCGATGAACGCGTAGCCGATACGATCACGAGTTGGCGAAGTGATCCGCGAAAAGCGCAGGTGACGATTCGGCAATTACTGGATTTTGATTCTGGCCTCGAGCCAGAGTTTTTCCTGCATGAAACACAATCAGGCGACCGTGACGCAACGGCGATTCGTGGGCGGATGGCGGCGGAGCCAGCAAACGCGTTTATTTATGGACCTGCTGCGCTTCAGGTTTTCCATCAAGTGTTGAAGGAAAAATTGCGCGGTGATTCGCCAACTCATTATCTGGAGCGTCGGGTTTTGCATCGTCTTGGCCTTGGCTCGCAACGTTATCTGGCCGATCGCGCCGGCAACCCTCTGCTCGCTAGTGGTTGGATTATGACAGCAAAACAGTGGGCGAAACTCGGTCAACTTGTTTTGGCAAATGGCGCGCCGGTTATCTCGCGAAATTCCCTTGAGCAATGCTGGCGCGGAACCACGGCCAATCGTGCCTTTTCCCTCGGCTGGTGGAACAATCGCGCTGTTCCCGATGGTCGCGAGTTCGATTTCGAGCAGATGCTGATTCCGAAATGGCAAAACCAGGATTGGCATGATGCCTGTCTCTGCCGGGATGCCCCGGACGATTTGGTTGCCTGTATCGGCTCGGAGGGACAACGCCTTTATGTTATTCCTTCGCTCCAACTCATCGTGGTGCGGCAAGCCAACGGCGGATCATTTTCGGACGCGCACTTTTTGCGGCTGCTCCTCGGCCGGCAAGGCCGGTAAAGCTTCGGATGTGGCGAGCATGAGGAGGCCGTCTTCTTTTTGCCAATGATATCCAAAGGCAAAACCGAGCGGCGCTTCGCTCTGGCTGACGAGCGCGGCAAGATCGGGCTGATAATATTTTTGGAACTCGTCCTTGTGGGGAACGTAACGGCCGTAGCAATTCACTTTCCAACCCTTCGGAAAGGCGCGCAGCGGGATCGCTGAATCGTCCTGAATGATGACGCGACTGTTTTGAAGGAGGAAATTGCGCACACCGGAGAATCCATCGCCGTGCAAGAGGAAAGAAGCGGCTTTGAGTAAACTTAGGCCCGGCCGGCGCGCGGCGCACCAGCGAAGAAAGGCGTTGTTTCCGCCAGATAAGTCAGTTTTGAAATAATAAAGCGTTTGCGGTTGCTCACCGCCGCTAAACGTGATCTTCGCCCCCTCGGCCGGAGTAGTCACGTGTGTCACGTCGACAATGGTGTAACCAAGGCGCGCGAGAAAGACGTATAGGATCGGCAACGTTCCACTGATATTCCCGCGACCGAGATCAGTACGCATTTCTTTGGTGATGAAATATTGAAATCGCAAAATCGAATTCATGGAATTGCGCAGCGAAATTAAATCAGCGTGCAGCATTTCGGGCGGGACTTGGGCGAGATCGGGCACGTTCCCGATCGGTTCGAGCCCAGCGAGAACGTAGTTGCTCGACAGCGGAAAAAAGATGCTGGCGTACAAAAAATCGGGCCCGCTAAACATGTAGAAAACGGTGTCATTGCTGCGGTGATACTGAGGCGCATTCGCCTGCATCCATTGGCGAATCGGCCAAATTTGTTGATGTTCTTTTCTGGTCCACGCCTCGTTCATTGCCTGAGCGTGCTCCTGCCAGGCGGGATCATGCGTGAGCGGCTCGAGCACACCCGTCACTGGCATGCCCGCGAGAAAATGCGCAGTCTCATCAAGAGTGGGTGCATTTTGGGCGAGGGCAGAAGCGCTCAGCAGCAGCAGCGCCGTTAAAGTGCGGGAAATCATTTTACGGTTAGACGTCGCTGGTGGCAGTTTTTGGTGAAATAAAATAAATAATTAGCCCAAAGGCAGCAGTTACCAGACCGAGCAATGACGGCGCGCGCGTCGGTTGTTCCGCAAGCAAGTGCCAAAGCATCCAGCCGCTGATCGCGAGAAAAATTAGAGGTGTCATAGGATATCCCCAAACCCGATACGGCCTTGCCAATTCCGGGCGGCGCCAGCGCAAGACAAAAACTCCCAGCACGGTGAGCGCCGAACAAAGAGTCAGACTGAACTGCACGTAGTTCACGACCGACTGGAACGTGGCGGTCAAAAGCATCAAGTTAACGATGACGAATTGGGTCAAAATTGCGTTGGCCGGGATTCCGCGCGCGGTTCGCCACGACAATCGCCTCAGGATACCGAGATCTTCCCCCATCACCGCGGTTACGCGCGGACCGATCCACATCATTGCGCTGACGGTTGAAATTAATCCGAGGCAAATAAACGCGGCCATCACTTTACCACCAGTCGGGCCGAAAATGTGCGTGCTGGCAATGAGAGCGACCTGTTGTTTGCCGATCATCTCAGCGGCGGGCGTTGTTCG
>Ga0209808_1001409_pt1 | contig 12335 bp, 6 predicted proteins | sample GraSoiAngelo_157_FD_186171 | JGI IMG/M metagenome (GOLD analysis project Ga0209808, IMG submission 186171) | Grasslands soil microbial communities from the Angelo Coastal Reserve, California, USA - 14_1009_16_20cm (SPAdes) (version 2) | ecosystem: Environmental > Terrestrial > Soil > Grasslands ...
AAGATCGAGTTTCTCGAGTAGCTCGTATTCAGTCTTCAGCCGTGCGTAATCCTGATTTAGTTTCACCAGATACTGCGCCGCGCTGTTTCCTTCTTCCTGAATAAATCCGATATTGTTCTGTTTTTGGAAATCAAGCATTTCGTCCTCGGCCGCGCGTAGGTCTTTCTCAACTTGAATCAACTGCTTCGAATAATGTGGAGACAAGCAAGAAGAAACCCAATCGTTTGCCGCGCGGGCAGACAGAACGGACTATCCGACTCATTAAAATCACCTGCTCGAGTCAAAAAGATCGACCAGCAAAAGGCGGCGCGACCGCCCTGCCCTCTCGTCCTCAAATCGACGCAAATCTCGCACTTGGTTAAGGTTTCGAATCCGCCGCCATTGACATTCCAGCTTCAATGTGGCCGCCTTGCCGATGGTTACTCAGAGATACGTTGTAATTCAAGGGAAAAGACGGATTAGGCTGGGGGATTTTGGTGGAAAGCTCGCCAAAAAAAGAAAAAGCGTGGCGCAGTCTAAGCTTCGAACAACGACGTATGTTGAAGTCTCGGCGTGTAATCGTTTTGATTCTGGCCGCTACAAGTTCAGTAATGTGCGGGGCGCCGACAGTCAGGGCAACGTCTGACAAAACCCCAGATATTCCTCAGATGAGCGTGGTCGAGCGCGTCCTGTCTGACGGTCAGGATGCGCCGGCGGCATTGAAGAGCCAAGCGGAAAAGAACATCCTTACTTTGGACAACGACACCGTTAGTTGTTCGCTGCCCGAAGGCGACACCACCTTTATCATCTCGCTGGTGCGGAGTTCCCCGCTCGATCGCTTTACCGTGATAAACGAAAACCTGGCAGCTCGGGGCGAGCTCAGAATTGCAATTTCGAATGAGAAACTTTCGGCCGACAGCGACAAATGGACGCCGGTAGACGGCGCCGTTTCATTCAAACGCAAACGTCTCTTCAATGTCTCGATGCTCGGGGTGGAAGCGAAATATATTCGACTCACATTTCACGTTGAGCACGAGAACGACATGGCTGCTCTCGGACGCAGGGCCTCCGCACGGTCAGTCGTTGATTAGAAAGGTATGGATTGCGCGATTTAGGTCATCCGATCGCCGATCGCGGTGCGCAAAGCTTCTGGGTATCTCTGCTCGCTGAGGATTTCGCTTTGATAAAACGTGCACTCTGATTTGAGAGGAGAAACGCAGGCCGCCGTCATGTTTTCCATAAATTTCGCCTACAACCGCATTTTCCACTTTCGACCGTATGGCCCGTTCCCTAAATCACGTTCGCTTGAATTAGCGGCACAGAATTAGCTTTTTCTGAGGACGGACGTTCACCCCGCGGCGAATGCGAGCAACCACGGCAACTCACATCCAGACGCGGCGCCAACGAAAGGCGGCCAGAAAAAATTCGCATCTGTGTAATAGCAATGAGAACCAACGGCAGACTTCGCGGAAGACCGCTGCGACGAAAAGTCCGGATCATTATCAGTTGGTTGCCCGGGCTACAAAGGATGCAATTCGGGATTGGGATTTAGCCAGCGGCGCGCTCACCTGGCCGCAAGGCCTCCATTCCCTCCTCGGTTATTCCCCCATCGCATCACGTCAGACGATCGCCTTCTGGCAACACCAGATTCATCGCGACGATCGCTCCCGAATAGCCGCCTCCATTCGCGAGGCCATCAAATCCAAAGCGGAGCATTGGTCGGGCGAATATCGGTTTCGACACGCTAAAGGCCATTACCTTCAGTTATTGGAGCGCGCCCTGCTTGTGCGCGACAAAAATGGACGCGCCGTGCGGTTCGTTGGCGTGCTCATGGATGTGACCGCGCGCAAACAGCTACGAGACCAGCTCTCACATTCCCAGAAAATGGAAGCGTTCGGTCAACTGGCGGGCGGCGTCGCCCACGACTTCAACAATTTCTTGACCGCAATTCTCGGTTACAGCGACCTGCTGGTGGCGGAAATTCCTGGCCGCGGGACCGGCGCAAAATATCTCAGCGAAATTCGCAGTGCGGCCGGGAGAGCAGTCTCATTGACTAGACAGCTTCTGACGTTCAGCCGTCGTCAACCGCTGGAACCGCGCGTTCTGGAAGTAAACACGCTGATCCATAATCTCGAGCGCTCAATCCTGCGGCTGCTCGGCGAAAACATCTCCGTTCTTTGCGAGCTGATGCCGGAAAAAAGACACATCAAAGTCGATCCGGATCAATTCACCCAGATTATTATTAACCTCGCAGTTAACGCACGCGATGCGATGCCGGCGGGAGGCACACTGGTATTGAAAACAGAGACGATTTCGACAAATGGCAAATCGCCCCGGGAACTGCCATCGGGCAAATACGTCCGCATTAGCGTCATCGATAATGGCATGGGGATGAGCGAGGACGTGAAGGACCATCTTTTCGAACCGTTCTTTTCTACGAAAGATGATCGTCACGGCAGCGGGCTTGGCCTCGCTACTTGCTATGGAATTGTTGGTCAGAGCGGCGGTCACATCACCGTTGAGAGTGAGCTCGCCAAAGGCACCGCCGTGCGCATCTACCTCCCTGAGGTTGCCGCGCCTCCCACGGCGGCCTACAGAAAACGGCCGAAATTGCCAAACGGGACCGAAACCATTCTGGTGGTGGAAGACGACATCAGCGTGCGGCACGTCGCGGTGCGGACATTGCGCCTGCTCGGCTACAATGTGCTCGAGGCATTTCGCGCCGACGAAGCCAAGCGGCTGATTGAGAACACCGCAATCAATCTTGTCGTCAGTGACATCGTGCTCCCTGACATGAGCGGGTGCGACTTTGCTGATTGGATGCGGATCAACAGCCCTTCGACGCAAATTCTGCTGACCTCCGGCTATTTGCCCGAAATGACGACCATCGGCACTCCATCAAGCGACCTGCCCTTTCTATCGAAGCCGTTCGATCCACAGCAGTTGGCTGAAACAGTACGTGCGTCGCTTGATGCGGTTGTTTTGACCTGATCGAACGGAACACGGGCCAGGGGCCTGTGGGCCCAGCGGGGATTCTCCCCGCTGTTCGTTCAACCAAGTGTCAGCGGAGTAGAACTCCGCTGAGCGCACAGATTTGGAAGTCTGTGTTCCTTCAATAGCTCGTAGCGAAATCGTTGCCGCATCTTTCGGTGCGGTGTATGCAAACCGCGTGGTCAATTTCGCGGACATCGAAGCAGCACGCGAGCGAAGCAAAGGTGCGGTGTATTATTCCCCCTGCCTGCCTTCGATTCCATTGAGCGAGCTCACTGGGATGGAAATTTTCTGCAAGCTCGACAACTTGCAGCGCACGGGAAGTTTCAAGGAACGCGGCGCGCGCAACGTTCTTTCGCAATTACCCGTCGAGCAGAAAAAACGTGGAGTCATCGCAGCCTCCGCTGGAAATCACGGCCAGGCCCTCGCCTACCAGGGCAAATTGCTGGGTGTGCCCGCGACGGTTGTGATGCCAAAGCATGCGCCGCTGATCAAAGTGAGCAATTGCCAGAAACTCGGCGCTCGAGTGGTTCTGCATGGCAAAGATTTTGCGGAAGCGAAAACACACGCGCACGAAATCGCGGCGAAGGATAAGCTGGCCTACATCGATGGCTACGATGATCCGGCGATCATTGCCGGCCAAGGCACGATGGGCCTGGAAATTCTTGAGCAGGTTCCAAACGTCGATGCGGTGATTGTGCCGGTGGGCGGAGCCGGGTTAATCGCGGGCGTTTCGCTGGCAGTGAAAACCAAGCGACCGAAAGTGAAAATTATCGCGGTCGAAGCGGAAAACGCCGCAAGTTTCTCAGGCGCATTGAAAGCGGGCAAACCTACGCGGATCGAAATGCAACCGACGCTGGCGGATGGTTTGGCTATTCCGCAAGTCGGCAAAAATGCATTCGAGATCGCGAAGTCGCGCGTTGATCGAGCTGTTATCGTCAGCGAGGAACAAATCGCGCTTTCTATTTTGCGCATCGTAGAGTTGCAAAAGGGCGTAGTTGAAGGGGCTGCCGCCACTCCTCTGGCCGCATGCCTGTCCGGCGATCTTCGTAGTCTCGCCCGTAAACGCGTCGTCCTTCTCCTTTGTGGCGGAAATATTGATCCCAATGTCTTGAGCCGGGTCATCGAACGCGGCCTTGTTGCCGATGGAAGGCTCTCGCGTTTCGTAGCTGTCATCAGCGATCGGCCCGGCGGATTGGCGGATTTGACCACGCAAATTGCCGCGAGCGGCGCAAGCATCAAACAAGTAATGCACGACCGCGCCTTTGCCGGCTCGGACGTCTCGGCGGTGCATGTCCTTTGCACGGTGGAAACACGAAACCGCGAGCATTTGGCCATGCTGCGCAAAAAATTGCGCGAGCATGGTGTAGAAACGTACGACTCGCGTTAGCGGCCAGCCTGATTCACTTGCTCGTCATCCCGAGCGTCAGTCGAGGCATCCCGTCGCGAAACGGCGAAATTCTGCCGCCAGAGACAGCGGCAGCTACAACGCGCCTCACTTGAAGCACCCATCACGCTCCGTAATCTTTCGCAATGCATTCGGGCGGGACAGAGACGGTAGAAAAGCCAGTCGCAGAAACGACAAGAAAATCGGGGCCGGATAAGTTCGCCGCGACCCCAACTACGATCGCCACTTTCGCCGATCGTCACATCGCCCCAAGTGCCGAAGAGACTATGCAAATGCTGCGCGAGTTGGGCTTCGAAAATCTGGACGCCCTGGTCGATGCCACCGTTCCGAAAAACATCCGGCTGGATCGGACCCTCGATTTGCCGAAGGCGAAAAGTGAGAACGAAGCACTGACGGAATTGCGTGCTCTGTCGTCGAAAAATAAGGTCGCGCGAAATTTTACCGGCGCGGGCTATTCCGACACCATCACGCCGCCGGTAATTCAGCGAAACATTCTCGAAAATCCCGGCTGGTATACCGCTTACACTCCCTATCAGGCCGAGCTTGCCCAGGGCCGGCTCGAAGCACTCCTGAATTTCCAAACCATGGTGACCGACCTGACCGCGCTCGACATCGCCAATGCTTCATTACTCGATGAAGCAACCGCAGCTGCCGAAGCAATGGCACTATGCTATCACGCGGCCACCGGACGTGACTCGAGGAATCGATTTTTCGTGGCGGACAATTGTCATCCGCAAACCATCGCCGTTGTGCGGACCCGCGCGAAGCCGCTCGGAATCGAAATCGTCACCGGCGATTTTTCCGATTTCGAATTTGATGACACGGTTTTTGGCGCACTGGTCCAGTATCCGGCAACAGACGGCGTGATTTATGACTACGAAAAATTCGCGAAGGCGGCGCACGAGGTCGGCGCGTTGCTCGTCATCGCGGCTGACATTCTTGCACTCACTTTATTGAAACCGCCCGGAGAATTCGAGGCCGATGTGGCGGTTGGTTCGACCCAGCGGTTCGGCGTTCCGCTTGGCTTTGGCGGGCCGCATGCGGCCTACATCGCGACACGCGATCAATTCAAACGTCACCTTCCCGGCCGGCTCGTTGGCGTTTCCCACGACGCTGAAGGACGTCCGGCCTATCGATTGGCGCTGCAAACACGCGAGCAACACATCCGGCGCGACAAAGCCACCAGTAACATCTGCACTGCCCAGGTCTTGTTAGCTGTGATCGCCGCGATGTATGCGGTTTATCACGGACCAAAGGAATTGCGCGCTATCGCCCAACGCGTCCACAATTTCACTGCTAAACTCGCGGAAGGTTTGCGCCAGCTTGGTTTTAGGATCGCATACGAAAATTTCTTCGACACTATCCGGATTGAACTCGACCAGGCCTCGAGCAGCAATTTGATCGAACGCGCCGAACGTGCCGGGTGCAATCTACGTGCAGCAGGCGATCATGCGATCAGCATCTCACTCGACGAAACCACCACGGATTTCGACATCGAAACCTTGATGTCGATCTTTCGCGGAACGTCTGTCCGCGATTTTGCCGACGCGGATATTGAATCCTCTTCATTCCGCATTCCGCAATTCGCAATTCGCAACTCCGATTTTCTCACTCATCCGGTTTTCAATACCTATCACAGCGAAACCGAAATGCTGCGGTATCTCCGACGACTTGAATCGCGCGATCTCTCGCTCTGTCACTCCATGATTCCGCTCGGTTCCTGCACCATGAAATTAAACGCCACTGCGGAAATGTTTCCGATTTCGTGGCCGGAATTCGCGAATCTGCATCCGTTCGCGCCGGATTCACAAACTTCCGGCTATCGCGAAATGTGCGATCAGCTCGAGCGCTGGCTCGCGGAAATCACCGGATTCGCCGCCGTCTCCTTACAACCTAATGCCGGTTCCCAAGGCGAATTTGCGGGTCTGCTCGCGATTCGGGAATACCACGCCTCGCGCGGGGAAGCGTATCGAAATGTCTGTCTCATTCCGCAATCAGCTCACGGAACAAACCCCGCCAGCGCGGTCATGGCCGGCTTCAAGGTCGTGGCTATCGCAACGTTAAAAGATGGTGACATTGATCTGGCCGATTTGCGGGCAAAGGCTGACGCGCACGCCCGCGATCTGGCCGCACTGATGGTCACCTATCCAAGCACACACGGCGTTTTCGAGACTACGATTCGCGAGATCTGCGAGATCGTGCACGGTCGCGGCGGCCAGGTTTACATGGACGGCGCGAATATGAACGCGCAAGTCGGTCTTTGCCGGCCAGGCGACTTCGGTGCCGACGTCTGCCATTTAAACTTGCACAAAACGTTCTGCATCCCACATGGCGGCGGCGGGCCCGGCGTCGGTCCCATCGGCGTGGCAAAACATCTTGCTCCGTTCCTGCCTTCGGCTGCCGACCTCAAACATCAAACATCAAACAACAAACATCCCGTCGGTCCCGTCGCCGCTGCGCCCTACGGCAGCGCCAGCATTCTCACCATCTCCTGGATGTACATTCGCATGATGGGTCCCGAGGGACTGAAACGCGCCACGGAAGTGGCGATCCTGAATGCAAATTACATCGCAAAACGACTCGATCGTTATTTTCCGGTCCTGTTCAAAGGTAAACGCGGTCTCGTCGCCCACGAATGCATTCTCGATCTGCGCGACTGGAAGCGCGCTGGCATCGAAGTGGAAGATGTAGCCAAGCGATTAATGGACTACGGATTCCATGCTCCGACGATCTCCTGGCCGGTCGCAGGAACGATGATGGTTGAGCCGACTGAAAGCGAACCGAAGGACGAACTGGATCGGTTTTGCGATGCCATGATTTCGATTCACGCGGAAATGACCGCAATCGCGAACGGCACCGCTGATAAACAAAATAATGTTTTGAAAAATGCCCCGCACACCGCCGGGCAGATTGCCGCCGATAAATGGGATCGGCCCTATTCACGCGAGCAAGCGGCCTTTCCCGCGCCATGGCTGCGCGATTACAAATTCTGGCCGAGCGTCGCACGAATCGATAACGTTTACGGCGATCGCAATTTGTTCTGCTCCTGCGTCCCGCTCGACGACGTGGAAGATCCCGAAAAATAAACGGAGATTTCTCGCGTTGGTTGGAACACAGGCTTAGGGCCTGTGTTCCCAGCGGGGATTCTCCCCGATGTTTCTTCAACCAAATTTCAGCGGAGTAAAACTTCGCTGGGCGCACACACTGGAAGTCTGTGTTCCGCCTCTGTCCGATTAGGAAACGGCGTCCGCAGAAACGCGTGCGCGATTACCGTCCTTCTCATGGTTAACCCGAACGAAAACACGAGTCCGGCTCGGAGCGAGGAATTTCTATCTATCCCACTCCCTGCGGCACGACTTCTCTGACCGATTTCACACTCTCGGGTGCGGTGTCGGCGTGAACGATGGCCGCGCCGTCGCGCGGAATTTTTCTGGCTGCAAAGGAGCGGCCTTTGAAAACGCCGTCCAGAATTTCTTTGACGCGAAAAGTAAGACCGTCGGTTTTGGTAAAGCTTTCGATCTTCGGTTCGCAGTAGCGCGCACGCAAAATGATCGCGAGCTGGCCGAAGCCATAAACTCCCTGGTCGTTCATTTCCACAACAACGATCCGTTTGAACTTCGCGAAAATGTTTTCAATACCGTTCGGTAACGGATGAATGTGGCGCAAATGAATCGCACCGACTTTTTCTCCGTGATCGCGCGCTTGTTTCACCGCGTCGTGGACCGGGCCATAAGTCGATCCCCAGCCGATCAGGAGAACGTCGCCCTCCTCGTCCCCATAAATTTCCGGCACCGGAATTTCCTCGGCGAGTTTGCGCAACTTATTGCGGCGCTTCGCCGTCATCACCATGTGCAATTTCGGACTGCCCGTGGGATGACCCATTTCGTCGTGCTCGAGTCCCGACAAAAGCGGATATTTGCCGTCGAGAATCCGCGTGCCGGGGGGGATATGCTGCGTAATCGCGTCGACTGGGTACGGCTTAAAAGTCTGACGGGGCGAGAGGTCGGGTTTTGGATCGACCATCAATTTCGAAAGATCCGGTTCATCGAACGCTTCGATCCGCGTCGCCAGCGACGTATCGCTCAAGATAAAAACGGGGGTGCTGTACTTGCGCGCGATCCGGGCCGCTTCGATCGCGATATAAAAACAATCTTCCACCGTCGCGGCCGCGAGGACGACACGAGGGCTGTCGCCGTGTCCGCCGTAAATTGCCTGATGCAAATCGCTCTGCTCGACATTGGTCGGTAATCCAGTACTGGGGCCGCCGCGTTGGATATTGCAAATAATGAGCGGAATCTCCGCCATCGACGCCCAACCGATTGCTTCTGTCTTAAGCGAAATTCCCGGCCCGGCGCTGCCCGTTACCGCCAGATATCCGGAATAAGAAAAACCGAGCGCGATTGAGACGGCGCCGAGTTCATCTTCCGCTTGCACGAAAATCCCGCCATACTTCGGCAGCTCGCGTCGCAATGCTTCCATCACCGATGACCACGGCGTAATCGGATAACCCGCACCGTAACGCACCCCTGCGGCGATCAATCCGTAGGCGAGCGCCTGGTTTCCATCCATCGTAATTTGGGCGGGGGCGCCGGCTTGTTTGGGAATTTGTTCGAATTGATACTGATGCGTGAGCACTTTGCCGACCGGATAAGCGTAGCCGGCCTGAAACGCCATCAAGGCGGTGTTGACAATGCTTTCATCTTTGCCAGCGAATTTTTCGGTAATGATTTTCTTTAGCTTCTCCACATCGAGACTGAAGATTTTGGTGATAAGGCCGAGAACGAAAATGTTTTTGCCTTTGTCCTTGGCCGTCCCGCCAAGGGCCTCAACCGTTAATCCGGTAATCGGCACGCCAACATAAACGAAACGTTTGTCGTCCAGATTCGGTTCAACGTTATCCGAATCGTAAAGCACCACGCCGCCTTCGCGCACAAAATCGATGTGGTCCTGGTAACTATGCTGATAGAAGGCGACAAGAAAATCGGCTTCATCACCAGCCGACAAGACTTCGCCCGAACCGATGCGTACTTGAAAGATCGAGGGCCCGCCGGAAATTGTCGCGGGAATCGTCATGTAAGTCATCACATCCTGGTCGCTGCGTCCCGCAAGCCGTGCGAGAAATGCGCCGGCCGTTTGAATCCCGTCCTGCGAATTCCCAGCCAGGCGAATAACGGCGTCTTGAATGTTTTCCGGCCGAAGATCCGCGCGATCCGGCGCCGGCGTGTTGGGGGCAGGGCCCGCTTCGGGAGCAACAGGAGATGGACTGATGGGGTCGGCCATAGCTAAAACTCAATCGTCAATTTCAGGCAAGATTCCCGTTTTGCCAGAGCAAATGTCGGCAAAACATGCGTCGACGGCTCGGCTCGTCTGCTGTAGCCACGGCTCTGCGAGCCGTGTCGCGCCTCACCCAGACGCGGCTACAAACCGAACGGAACAAGTTAGCGCGTGGAGGTTTGCGGACCGATGTTAAACCCAAGCGGTGAAGTCGCTCTTACTGGAGTCGCTGGCCGCGGCTCATGCTACGGCTTTGCCTACTCAATCGCCGACTTGGAATCGTCCCCTGCCGGCTTCCCTTCTAGTCCACGCCGCTTCAGCAACGGCTCGATGTAAGGATCGCGCCCAACAAAATTCTTGAACAAACTCAGCGCATCAGCCGAACCACCGCGACTGAGCAACGTTTGCCGGAAGCGATCGCCATTCTCGCGCTTTAATCCGCCATGTTCCTTGATCCATTCCACCGTGTCGGCATCTAGTACTTCGCTCCAGATGTACGAGTAATATCCCGCGGAATATCCTCCGGAAAAAGCGTGCGAGAAATATGGACTGCGATAACGCGGTGGCACCGGTGGAAAATCGACCCCGGCTTGGTCTAGCGCCGCCGCTTCAAAAGCCATTGCATCCTTGGGTATTTCTGAAGGATTGAGCTGATACCAGCCTTGATCGAGCAGTGAAGCGGCAAGGTACTCAGTCGTCTTGTAACCCTGATTGAACTTCTCTGCCGCAACTACTTTATCGAAGAGTGCCTGTGGCATCGGCTCTCCCGTTTTGTAATGTTTAGCGAAGTTCTTCAGCACCTCCGGCCAGCTTGCCCACATCTCGTTAACTTGTGAAGGATACTCGACAAAATCGCGCGGCACGCTGGTGCCGCTAAATCGCGGATACTTCACATTTGAAAACATTCCATGTAAGGCATGGCCAAATTCATGAAACGCCGTCCGTACTTCATCGTGCGTAAGCAGGGTCGGTTCGCCTGGCAGCGGTTTCGGAATGTTCAGATGATTGGCCACCACCGGTTTGGTCCCGAATAGTCCGCTTTGTTGGACGTAAGCGTTCATCCATGCGCCGCCGCGCTTGGAAGGACGCGCGTAGTAATCACCGAGGAAAAGCGCGAGTGGTTGACCATCCGCGTCATACACTTCCCATACCCGCACGTCGGGTTGATAAACGGGAAGATCGTGCCGCTCCTTGAAAGTCAAACCGTAGAGTTTTCCCGCGGCAAAGAATACGCCATCGGTGAGGACATGATTTAATTCATAGTAAGGTCGCACGTCCGATTCATCGAATTGATAGCGCGCTTTTCGCACTTTCTCGGAATAGAAATCCCAGTCCCAGGACGCGATCTGGAAGCCACCTTTTTCCTGATCGACAATCTTCTGCATGTCGACCGCCTCGCGGCGGGCGTTGGCGACCGCGGGCACCGCCAGGTCGGCTAGAAGCTTGTTTACGGTTGAAATATCTTTGGCTGTCTGGTCTTCCAGCTGATAGGCGGCATGGTTTTCGTAACCGAGTAGCTTGGCGCGTTCCGCTCGGAGTTGTGCGGTTCGAATAATGATCTCGCGGGTATCAAACGGGCCGCCCTTACTATTACGCGAGAGCGAGGCCTGCATGATACGTTCGCGCAAGGCACGGTTTTGCAACGAACCGAGCACTGGCTGGCCTGTCGTATTTTGTAACCGCAAAACAAACTTACCTTCCTTATGCTCGTCTTTGGCAGCAGCATTCGCCGCCGCGATTTGGTTATCGGATAGGCCAGCCAGATCTTCCCGGCGATCAACCGCAATCGACGAGGCATTCTTTTCCTTGAGAACGTTCTGGTCAAACTGGGTTTGCAGCGTCGCGAGTTCGGCGTTGATCTTCTTCAGCTTCTCCTTGTCAGGATCCGATAGCTTCGCCCCCGCACGCACGAAATCCTTATAGTAACGCTCCAGCAGATAGCTCGATTCCGGGTCAAGTCCGAGCTTTTCCCGATTAGAATAAAGCTCCTGAATGCGCGCGAAAAGTTTGCTGTTCAAAAGAATGGCATCGTGGTGCGCCGATAATTTCGGAGCTAGTTCAGTCTCAATTTTCTGGCGGGTCGGATTGGTGTCGGCCGCATTAAGATTCGAAAAAGTTCGCTGCGCCCGATCGAGCAATCGTCCCGTTCGCTCCAGCCCAACGACGGTGTTATCGAAAGTCGGTTTCTTCGCGTTTGCCGCGATAGCATCGACTTCTTTGAGCTGTTCCTTCATCCCAGCCTCGGTCGCAGGGATAAAGTGCTCGTCCTTGATCTTATCAAAGGGAGGAAGGTGATAAGGCAGGGCGCTTTCGACTAAAAACGGATTGGCAGAGGGCACTGGTGAGGAATTTTGCGCGGCAACAGCTATAGCCGCGATTTGCATTGCTGCGAATAGCGCGAACAGGCGCGTCCTGTCTGCGAAAGAAAATTGTGAATGCATATGTGGAGTTTCGTTGAACTCGAAACTTGTCAGAGCCGACAGACAAAGCAATCGCGTCGAGATGTCTGGGGAGCGCACGCGCCTCGCGTGCTGGCGATGGCGCCCTCGCCATCGCGGACTTTTCTCCTTCCGAAGCATTGCGGCGAGGCGCCGCAATGAGCACGCGAGCGCGTGCGCTCCCCAGATTCATGTGCAATCGCTAGTCCGGCTCGGACCGATTACATTCGTAAGCGTGAGAATCT